>JAABUM010002513.1_pt1 | contig 24411 bp, 25 predicted proteins | sample 5559161 | NCBI WGS metagenome assembly JAABUM01 (sample SAMN10711868, study PRJNA513369) | rock metagenome | isolation source: Antarctica rocks | place: Antarctica: Victoria Land, Siegfried Peak nord
GCCCCAGCAGCGGCGAGATCCTCGTCTCCGAGCTGACGAGCAACGAGGACGGCGACGCTTCCCAAGTCGGTGCCTTGCTCGGGCAGATCCCCGGCCTCCCCGCCTCGGCAACGGCGGACGGCGCCTGTGACGGCGAACCCATCCATCAAGCCGTGGCCGAGCGCCAGCCCGACCCGCCCGTGGCGGTGGTCATCCCGCCGCGCTCCACCGCCGTGCCGAGCCCAGCCGCGGGCACGGCACCCAGCCAGCGCGACCAGCACACCCGGATGATCGGGGACAAGGGTCGCATGGGGTGGCAAAGGGCGGTCGGCTACGGCCGGCGGTCGCACGCGGAAACGGCCATGTTCCGCTTCAAGGCCACCATCGGCGGCAGCCTCCGCGCCCAGACCCTGCCGGCGCAGAAGACCGAGAGCAGGGCCGCATGCTCGGTGCTGAACTAGATGACCCGCCTCGGCAGGCCGGTGTCGCAACGGATTGCCTGAAACAGCGCCCAGCTACCGCCGCACGTCCACAACCTGATTTGTGCACCAAAGCCTCATCCAGCCGCTTCGTCCCAGGCAGGTCCGAGCAGCCCCCGGATTTGGTGGGTGCCGCAGGTCAACGCCAATGCGGTTTAGGCATCGTGTCCATAATGCAGGCCGCTTGCCGCCTTAGATCCCGCTGAACCAGTTGAACCCCTGGTCCTCCCAATAGCCGCCGGGATAGACGTTCGTGACCTCGATGGCGGTAATCCACTTGGGGTTCTTGAACCCGAGTTTCGTGGATGTCCGCAGCCGCAAGGGGTAGCCGAACGGGTCGGCCAGCGTCTCCTTGGCATATTTGGTCGCCAGCAGCGTCTGCGGGTGCAGCGCGGTGGCCATGTCGATGCTGCTCGGGTAGTCGTCGTAGCACTTGAACGCCACGTACTTGGCCCGCAGGTCGGCGCCGATCCGCTCCAGGAAGGTCCGCATCGGCACGCCGGACCACTGGCCGATGTAGTCCCAGCCCTCGACGCAGACATGGCGGACGATCGTCTCGCGCTCTGGCAGCTCGGCGAGTTGCTGCCGGGTCCAGGGCCGCTTGTCGGCAATAAGCCCGGCCAGCTCCAACCGCCAGGCGTCGCCGTTCACTGGTTTCACGTCCTCGACGTCGTAGTAGGCGTTGAAGCGCGGCGGTTTCTGCACCATCGACTCCGGATAGGTGGGCGCGAGCTTGTTCGGGTCGAACAGCAGCGCCTGCACCCGGTCGTTAAGGCTCGACACGGCGCGGAGTGCCGCCTCGATCGAACCATCGCTTCCTACGTCGCATCCGGTCAGCATTGTCAGCGCGCCCAGCGACAATCCGCCGCGCAGCAGGCCCCGGCGCTGCATGGAGCGGATCAGCGGCCGGTGGTTATCGAGAATGGCCGGGTCCGGCGCCGTGGCCGGGCGAAAGGGGGATCTCATGGGCGTGCTCCTCCGCTTGCTTTCGACGGAGCAAGGCGCGGCCCGCCGGTCAGCATGGCCCATAGTGTCTGCGGCACCAGCAGCGACAGCGCGACATGCACGACCAGGAAGCCGACGATGACCGACATGCCCGCAAAGTGGATCAGCCGCGCCGCCTGGAACCCGCCCAGCAGTGCGGCCAAGCCGGAAAGCTGCACGGGCTTCCAGATCGCCAGGCCCGTGACGACCTGCGACACCCCGGCCAGGATGACGACGATGTAGAGCACCTTCTGCACGGCGTTGTAGGTCGTGAGGTCATCGTGCGCGACCTTGAAATGCAGGGTGTCACGCACGGTTTGCACCAGGTCCATCACGCGAATTGGCAGCAGCCGCTCGCGCAGGCGGCCGGTGATGACGCTGTAGACCAGGTAGGCGCCACCGTTCAGCACTAGCAGCCACATGCCCGCGAAGTGCCACAGCAAGCTCTGCGCCGCCCATGACCCAAGCTTGACGGACTTGGCAAAGTGCAGGCCGCCGAAGATCACGCTGTCGTTGTAGATGCCCCAGCCTGAACCGATCATCACCAGCATGGCAATGGCATTGGTCCAGTGCATGATGCGCACCGGCAGGGGATGCAGCCGCCGGGTCGGGCGTGCAGGCAGGGATCCGGGCGGGTTGGCGGCTGTCGCGCTCATAGTGCATGACACTCCTGGAATGAGGTGGAACGCTATCACGGGGCCCGGCCGGGTGGCGGTGAAAGCTGTTTATGGAGAGCATAACACTCAGGCATCGCCGGACGGGGTTATCGTTCGTGCATAACCCTGCCCCACTCCGCCGAGGCATCCCACCATGACGCGCTGCCGCATCCTTGCCGCCCTTCTCCTGCTCGCCTGCGCCCCGGCCTTGGCGCAGCAGCCCGTGCCCGCCGAGACGGCCAAGGAGGCAGAGCGTACCGCGCGGCGCTTTCCGCAGCCGGTGCGGGTCGGCGACCTCCTCCGCCGCCAGGTGCTGCGCCCGGTTGAGCAGCAGACTGTACTGGGCCGTGTGGCCGAGGTGGTGCGGCGGCCAGATGGCGCCTTCCTGATCGTCGTCAGCTTGAACGGCGTGCTCGGCCTTGACACCCGGCCCGTCGCCGTTCCGACGGACGCGACGGCGCTGCTGGGCGAGCACCTCGCTCTGCTGGACCTCACGCCCGAGCAGCTTCGGGCACTTCCAACCTTCGACGCCGCTGGCACGACACCGCTGCCGCCGGACCAGACGATCAGCGTCGGACTAACCCGGCCGTTCCACTAGCGTTGCACAGTCCCCGCAGCGGTATCGAAAGCATAACCAACCGGCATTTCACGCTGCGACGGCGCAGCCGCATATCCAGGCCAGGCCATTTGGCCGGAACAAGGAGTCATCACGATGTTGATCCAACCCGTCACGGCCGGCGCCAACCTGGTCGGCCTGCGCATCGGAGGCGCCATCGCAGGCACGCTGGCGCTGCTTCTGGTCTTGCTTGCGCTGATCAGGCCCGAGATGGGCATGGCCATGCTACACACGGTCATGTCCGCCGCTGGCTTCTGACCCCGGCGGCTTTTAATCCCAATGTTCTGAAACCAGGCACCAGGAACGGAAACCATCGTGTTGAACGGCGTCCTGGCCGCAATCTGGCGGTCGCGTGAGACGGCGGAGCTTCGGGCCGCCTATGATGAGTTCCTAGAGCGGCTGGACGCCGGGCAGGTCGCCGCGCAGGCCTGTAAGCCCGGCGACACGATGCCCGGCTTCCTGCTGCCGAACGCCGAAGGCCACCTCGTGGACTCCACCGAGCTGCTCGCGCGGGGACCGCTGGTGGTGACATTCTTCCGCGGCGGCTGGTGTCCCTACTGCTCCGCGACCCTCGACGCCCTCGAGGCCGTGCTGCCCGAGCTGTCGCGCACCGGCGGCACCCTCGTCGCAATGACGCCCGAGACCGGGGGACGGGCGTTCGGCATGAAGCGGGACCGCGGCCTGCACTACGAGGTGCTCGTGGACGTCGACCTGGCGGTCGCCATGGCGTTCGGCATCGTGTTCCGAACGCCGCCTTTGTATATGGAGCTGCTACGGCGGCGCAGCATCGACCTGGCCGAGCGCAGCGGCAACCCGGGCTGGCTGCTTCCGGTCCCGGCCGCGTTCCTAGTCGGCCAGGACGGCGTCGTGCGGCGGTCGTGGGTCAACGTGGACTTCATGCAGCGCGTCGAGCCGACCGAGATCCTCGAGGCGCTGAACGGCCTGTAGACGCTTCATGGCCTTTGAATAGCCAGGCTGGATGTCAGCCGTCCCATGCCCTCGCTCGGGCAAGGCGCAGAAAGGCGTCAGCGGCGCGAGAAGCGGGCCGCCCGGCGATGGCCGCCACCACGACGTCCAAGACGTTTCTCCGGCTCGATTGCACGGCTAACAACGCCCAGAAAACAGCATATCCCGCGCCGTAGACAGTTCCTTGCAGCGCAGGTGCGCATCAGAACTCCTCGCGCAGGTTCATGCCCGAGTAGAGCGACGCCACCTGCTCGCCATAGCCGTTGAACGGCAGCGTCTCCCGCCGGCCATACTCCCCGACCCGGCGCTCATGCGCCTGGGACCAGCGGGGGTGGTCCACCATCGGGTTCACGTTGGCGTAGAAGCCGTATTCCGACGGGGCCAGGAGGTTCCAGGTCGTCTTCGGCTTCTCTTTAAGCAGGCTGATGCGGACGATCGCCTTGACGCCCTTGAACCCATACTTCCACGGCACGACCAAACGCAGGGGCGCGCCGTTCTGGTTGGGCAGCGCCTGACCGTACAGCCCGGTGGCGATCAGCGTTAGCGGGTTCATCGCCTCGTCCATCCGTAGGCCCTCGACATAGGGCCAATCCAGGATAGCGCTGCGCTGGCCCACCATCTCCTTGGGCCGGATCAGGGTTTCGAAGCCGACGTACTTCGCATTGGACGTCGGCTCGGCCTGGGCCAGGATGCGCGACAGCGGGATGCCAATCCAGGGGATCACCATGGACCAGCCCTCGACGCAGCGGTGCCGGTAGATGCGCTCCTCCAGCATCCCCGGCTTCAGCAGGTCCTCAAGCGCCAGGGTGGCGGGCTTGGCGCACTCGCCGTCCAGGGCGACGGACCAGGGCTGGGTTTTCAGCTTGCCGGCCCGGGCCTCCGGGTCGGACTTGCCGGTGCCGAACTCGTAGTAGTTGTTGTAGCTGGTGATGGCTTCCCGGCTGGTAGCCGGCTCCTGCGGGATCGGCGTGCCGGGCTTGTAGGACAGGCCCTCCGCCCGCGCCGGGCCAATGCCGGCGAGCAGGGCGGTCGCGCCCAGGCCCATCCCGGCCAGGACCTTGCGGCGGCTGGCGTACAGCGCGGGGTCGGTGACGTCGGCTTCGCGCAGGTCGGGTGCGGTCCGGATCAGCATGGGCGTGCTCCTATAAAGCGGCGTGGATGGGGCGGCATGGGTGGGGGCGGCCGGGCTGGCTGCGCATGCCGCGTCACTGTTTCATTTCGGCGAAGGCGGCCGAAGGTTACAGGCGGAAACGAGTAACCGGGGTAGACTCCCGGGCGTTCAGCTTGCGGTCGCAGCCTGACGGACGAGGTCTGAAAACGATGGGATGGTGATGGCGCCTGGAATGTGCAGGCGGTCGCCGAGATAGCGGAAAACGAGACCTTGAGCTTGCTGCAGGTCTTCATGAGCCCGAGCATGACGTCGCGCGCCGTGCGTCCTGCCGTGTTCGAAAGGCTCATTCCCCTGCTGGCGGACTGCTATCACATCGTGGCGCCCGACTATCCCGGTTTCGGCCTCAGCGACGCCCAACCGCCGGCACAGTACGCCTACACCTGACGAGTTCGCCCACTTGTCCCAGCGTGGCCGCATACCCGGCCTGGCAGGCGTGGATGCGCCAGCACCAGCCACCGATGCTCGTCGCCTGGGGCAGATGGGACTCCTCTTTCGCGGTCGGGGCGCGCCTGCCTACCAGCGTGACGTCCCGAAAGCGGAGGTGCATATCTTGGATGCCGGGCACTTCGCGCTCGACGAGAAGGTCGATGGGATCGCGGCGTTGATGCATACGTTCCTGGGAAAACAGGATCTCGGCAATCCGCATGAAAAGTAGGCCACCGGCAGCATGATCATGATGGGCACCTACGCCATCGCGGGTCTGCCGATCTGGCTGGCCGGCATCCTGATGGTATGCCTCGCGGCAGGGGGCGCGTGTGTCGTCGAACTTGCCGCGCGGCGCCTGATCCCCATTCGTCTCCGCCGGGACCATAATGACGTCGGTGCGGCGGTGTTCACCGTGGTCGGCACCACCTACGCGGTGCTGCTCGCCTTCGTCGCCATGCTCGCCTGGGAGGGGTTCAACAAAGCCCAGGTCGTCACCGACTCGGAGGCGTCGCTCGTCCAGAACGTTTATCAGCTGATCGACGGACTATCTGGCCCGGAGATGCCCGCGATGCGAGAGGACATCGTCGCGTATGCAGACGCCGTTGTCCGCGTCGAGTGGCCGGCGCACGCGGTTGGCCGTGCCGTGACCGAAAACGAGCCGCACCTCAGCCATCTGACCACGACCGCGCTGCACCTGCGGCCCGACAGCGTCGCAGACGGCGACCTGCACACGCTGCTGCTCGGCGACCTGGGCCAGCTCGGTGCTGCAAGGCGCGAGCGGCTGTTCGCCGCGCGCACGCCCATCCCGGCCATCCTCTGGTTCGTGCTTTTTGCCGGCGGGTCGCTCACGGTCGGGTTCGCCTCCCTCCTGGGCGCGCCAAGTCTCCGCATGCACCTCGCGATGTCATCGCTGCTGGCGGTCTCGGGCGCGCTCGTCCTGCTGGCAATCGTCGCGCTGAGCAATCCGTTCCGCGGCGATTTCCGGGTCTCGCCGGAGCCGTTCGAGCGGGTTCTTGCACAGATGAAATCTGGTTAGATGGTAACGCAGCGATGCGGAAACCCCGATGCCCAGCGTGTGTAACCTTTACCGGAGGTTTGGCGAATGAACGGTCATGCGGTCGTATGCGCAAAGCTTAGATGGCGCATTGCTGGCGGAGTGGCCTGCGCGACTGCATGCTGCCATCCAGCATACCCGGTGCCTGTGTCTACGGCTGCATGGGGCTGGTGTGTTCGATAGCGACTGGAGCGGGCTTATGCGAGCCGCGCAGTCAGGCGATGCCACGGCCTACCATCGGCTGCTTACCGAGGTCGGCCATTGGCTACGGCGTTATTACGTCCGGCGGCTGCCGCCGGCCTTCGTCGACGATTCTATTCAAGACACCTTGCTGGCCATCCACCAGAAGCGGCATACCTATGACCCGGCGCGGCCGTTCGGGCCCTGGCTCGCGGCCATCGCGCGACACAAATGGATCGACCGGCTGCACGCCTTGAAGTCGGCGCCTACGGAGGCGCTCGACGACACGCTGTCCGTGGCCGATCACGGCGACGCTGTGACGAGCGCCTGGTCGCTTGAGGCCCTGCTGCGCCAAATAAAGCCGGCACAGGCGGAGGTCATACGCTTGGTGAAGCTGCAAGGCCTGAGCATCGAGGAGGCAGCGGCCCGCACGGGCCAGTCGATCTCGTTGGTCAAGGTGAACATCCACCGCGGCCTGGGCCAGTTGACCATGCTGGCGGGGAAGGAATCCGATGCCGACTGACCGGCTTGTCGACCGCCTCGTCAGCGATCTCACGCCCGTGCGCCGGCGCAGCGCTGCCAAGGATGCGGCCATCCTCGGGCTGATTGGCGCCACGGAGCTGGCCCTGTTCCTCGGCCTGGGGGCGATGCGCCACGATATGCCCATGGCGATGCAGCAGCCGTCGTTCTGGTGGAAGCTCGGGAGCTTGGGCATCATTGCGCTCGGCGGTGCCGTCGTCGCCGTCCTGTCATTCAATCCGGTCGCATCCCCACGCCGGGGGCTGCGCTGGCTGGCCGCAGTGATCGCTTGCTGCATCGCGGCCGGGTGGATCATCGACGCGTCCGGCAGCGGGCTGTCCACCTTGGCGGCGCGGCTGCGTTGGCGGGACGGCTTGGAGTGCGTAGGCGAGATGGTGGCGCTGTCGGTGCCGGCGGTGACGGGCTTCGGCCTGCTGATGCGGCGCGGCGCGGCGACGGACGCCGGCGGCTCGGCGCTTGCCTCGGGCTTTGCCGCGGCGGCCTGGGGCGCTTTCGTGTTCGTGTTCGCCTGCCCGTTCGACGACCCGCTCTACATCGCGGTCTGGTATGCCCTGGGCTGCGGCCTGGTCACCGGGTTCACCCGTCTGGCCCTGCCGCGGCTGGCGCGTTGGTGACGCCTCAGCAGGCGCCAAGTGCCCCCCACTCCCGCGCACGGGCGAGCTTGATGAATGCATCGGCCGTTCGCGTAAAGGGCCGGCCGGCAACGGCCACAAGCAGCACGTCATGCGGTCTCGTTCCCGCGACGGGCCGTTTGCGCAGCCCTCCGGGCACGACCGCCCGCTCGGTCGAAAGTGCGACACCAAGTCCCCCGCGGACCAGATCCGCCGCGCGCGGGGACGTATCTGCTCGGTGCCGGTGCCCAAGCTGCGCCTTATGCTCGCGCTGGGCCTGACCCAGCAGCGGCAACAGCTCGCACTCGGGGCCACAGCAGATCACTGCCTCCTCATCCAGGGCGGCGAGCGGCACAGCATCCTCCGCGTTCCCGTCCAGGGCGTGGCCGGGCGGCACGATCAGGACAACCGCGTCGGTGAACAGCGGCCACCGGTTGAGCCGGTCGGGCAGGTCCGCTCCTCCGGTCACAACCGCGGCGTCCAGCGTCCCGCGCAGCAACGCCTCGCACAGCGCAGCGCCGCTCTTGTCCTCAAGGGTCAATTGAAAGTTTGGCAACTGCCGGGCCAGCTCCACCAGCACAGGGAGGAACGGCTGCGTCGGCACGCCCGATGCAAGCCCCACCCGCAAGGGCGACGAGATCTGCCGCTTCATACCCGCCGCGTGGTCCTTGGCGCGCTTAGCTGCGGTATGGGTCTGCTCCAGCATGGGCAGCATTGCCTGCCCGAGCGGGGTCAGTTGAGTTAGCGACCGCTCGCGCAGCAGTAGGGCGCCGCCCAGCTCCTCCTCCAGGCGTTGGATGCTTTTGGTCAGCGCAGGCTGCGTGACATGGCACTCTTCGGCTGCCCGCGTGAAGTTCAGCGTGCGCGCAAGCGCCAGAAAATAGCGGATCTGCGTCAGATCCATTGCCCTAGCCCCATCCTTTGACACGCCAAGTGCAGACGCCGGCCAGTGGACGCTTAACCGTTCCGATTCTGTACAACCCTGTGCGCCGCAAAATCCGGGGAAGAAAGTTAGGCGTCTGCACTCATGTCATGCCGACATGGCCCGGCAGCAGGCGCGTGGTGCCCGGTAGCCGTGCCGCCAGCTGGCCCTTGGCTGTTCTGGGGCTGTTCTGGGGCCGACCACGAAGGCGCCGGGAACGCCGGCGGGTCGTTGAGCGAAAACGCCACCGTTGTCCTCTCCGGCCAAGGCTGCACCGGCAGACGTCGCAAGAAGGGCGGCAGCGAACAGGGTGGCTTCTATGATACAGCTCCTTGACGGGCCGAAGGCAGGCGCGATTGCTGGCGCAAGCCTCCGTGTTGAGAGACTATTCGGCAGAAAGCTCGTGACGGTTACAGATCTCGTTGAGCACTGATGCTGCTCTCGGCCCCAGTCAGCAAAGCGCCGCCTTTATCACAGCCAGCCCGGCCAGAACGCCCGCGTGCGGTTCTAGTGCACAACTCAGATTGTGAATGCAGAGCGCGAGATCAAAGCGCTTTCAGCAGATGCGCTGGGACACTGGCGTGCCAAGGCGGCTCATTCGGTTCAGCACCGAGCAGGCGACCGTGGCCTCGGTCTTCTGGGCAGGCAGGGTCCGGGCGCGAAGGCTGCTGCCGATAGCCAAGCCGCGAGCGCTTCGGGCGTCACCCAGACCGTCACGCTGTCGCGCTATTGGAGCGCCCTGTCATACCGCGGCCAGTTAGTGACCTCGTAGCGCGCCCCGCGGGATCTTGTGACGGCGCGCATCATCGGCCTTGTAGGGCATCAATCATCCGGAGAACGAGGGAGCGGCCCTATACGCCCGGTCCTCGCATAGCCAAACCCTGAAAGATTCGATTCTGCACCAAAGCCGTGTAGCGTTCCTCTGCCCCGCCGTCCGTTATGGAAACCATGCCCGGCCGTGCCGTTGCGGCGGCGGGGCAGTCGGGTCCAGCTTGCTGGGGCCGCAAAGGATGCAGCCATGACCATCAGAAGCCTCGCCGCCGCCATTGCCGCCGTAGCCCTCCTCGCGCCGCCGAGCCGCGCCGCCGGTTCCCGCCCGGCCGCCAGCCCCGTCGTCGTGGAGCTGTTCACGTCGCAGTCCTGCTCGTCCTGCCCACCCGCAGACGACCTCTTGACCGAGCTGGCGCGCACGCGGCCGGACATCCTGGCGCTCGATTTCCACGTCACCTACTGGGACCGGCTGGGCTGGAAGGATCCCTACTCCCTGCCGCAGGCGACGCAGCGCCAGCGCCGCTATGCGGAGTTGTGGGGCCGGGACGGGGTTTATACGCCCCAGCTCGTTGCCGGCGGCGCCGATCCAGCTTGGGCGCGATGCGGCCGGATTGGTGCTGGACGTAGGCGCCGGGCACGGCACGGCGACGTTGCTGCTGGTCGGGTTCGACCCGGCCCACACCACCCGCGTCGCCAGCGGCGAGAATGGCGGGCGTATGCTGACGGAAGTGAACGTGGTCCGCTCCCTGGTTCCGGCCGGGACTTGGCGCGGCGAGGCCATGACCCTGCACGCCCCGCAACCGGCCGGGCAGCGGACGGCCCTGCTGCTGCAGGCCGACGACGGACGCCTGCTGGCCGCGGCGGTGCTGCCGCCGGGGTGACAGGCCGCCAGAGCAGCGTCTTCGCCACTTTAAGGAACGGATCATGCGCTATCCGCCCTTGCCGCCGCTGCTTGCCGCAGCGCTCGGTGCTGTCCTTGCGTGCGCGGTTGTTTCACCTGTCGCCGCCGAGACCATGCGCCTGCTCGGGACGGAGCCGCGGCCCAACCAGGTAATGAGCGGGTCCGGCATCGCGTTCGCACTGCATTTCGACCATCCCCTGGACCATCAGGCATCCCGTTTTATGCTCGTCGCCGACAACGGCACGAGGCGGACAGTGCCCGTCCGCCTCGGAGCCCAGCCGAGCGTGCTTTATGGCTCGGTCGGACGGTTGCCTTCCGGCAGCTACACGCTGAGCTGGACTGCCCGTGCAAGCAGCGGCGCCATACTGAATGGGTGCCTGCCGTTCGTGGTTGGCCTGGCGCAATAGGTGGCCAGCCCGCCGCGTCCGTCGCTATGCATTCCATAACGTAATGGCATTGGCAAGAACCCGTGGGGGCAGTGATTTTACGAAGACCGCGCCATGCCAGTGCCTGGGTGTCGTGATGCAGCAGTTCTAACCCGGCGTCGCCGATGATGCGGCGCTGCCTATCGACCGCAGCGAGGACACGAGATGACCTTCATGATACGCTTGGCGCTCGGGGCGGCTTTTGCCGTTCCATCCCTGCTCGTCGCCCACGCCGCCGACCCGGCGTCGCGACGGGTCACCATCGAGTACGAGGACTTGACCGGCACGCAGCCGCTATCAGTGGCACCGTTCGTGTCGCACGTCGTTGGGCTGCATTTGTGGGAGGTTGGCAAGCCAGCCGGGGTGTCAATTCAGGTGCTGGCTGAGGACGGCAACCCCGAATGGATCCTCGGTGCCGCAGTCAACGGCGCCGGCAAGGACTATGGCGACGCAGCGATGGGCCTACCCACTCTGCCCGGCGGCAAGCGCCGGGTCGAGCTGCAGGTCGACGAACGGCATCCCATGGTGTCTGGCGCCTGGATGCTCGGCGCCACCAACGACGGCTTCGCCGGGGTTGACGCGCTCGACGCCTACCACCTGAAAGCGCCGGTCGCGGTCGAGGTCTTTGCATTGGACACAGGCACCGAGACCGACAGCGAGCGGAAGCAATTCACGCCAATAGTTGGCGGCCTGCTGCGTGACCCCGAGGAGGGAGTCGTCGCCCGGCATGCCGGCGTGCGGGGCGATGCGGACCTTCCTGCGAGCTACAAATTCAACCCAGCCAGGCCGGTCGGGCGCGTGACCATCACTCCAATGCAGCCCGCGTCCTGAGGCGGTCACGCCTCCACGAACCCAAGACCAAGCGAACGGCCGGCCGCGATCTGGCTCGCACTGGTACGGCGCTGGGCCTCGCTGCAGGCCGGGGGAATAAGGCCATGGTATTGAAAGCTGAGGCGACGACGCAAAGGTTTCGAGAGTTGGCAACGACTCCCGTCCATGCGGGCTATGTTGTACGGTGCCAAGGTCTTGCCAAACGTTGCGGCGTCCAAGCGGTGCTGCAAGGCTTCGACCTGGAAGTGCAACCCGGGGAGGTGTTCGGCATCATCTGCACCAACAGCAGCAGCAATACGATGATCCTGAGCATCCTTGCCGGGCTGCTGGCGCCTGACGCGGGCACCTGCAGCATCCTCGGCCAGGTGCCCGCCAAGATGCGGCGCCGGATCGGCTACATGATGCAGGGTCAGGGATTGTACCCACACCTGACGGTTGCGGAGAACCTGCAGGTCCGGGCTATGCTGTTTGGCCTGCCGGACGTGGTCGAGGCAGCGGCGGCCGCACTGCGCCATTACGGGCTGGCACCCCATGCCGACACTCAGGTTGCGCAGCTTTCCGATGGCTTGGCTCGCCGGGCGGAGTTCGTCGCGGCGCTGGTCCATGATCCGGACCTGCTCCTGCTGGACGAGCCAACCGTTGGGCTCGACGCGGCCGTGCGGCAAGAGATATGGCGCGACATCCCGCAGCTCGCGGCAGGAGGCGTTACCGCCGTCGTCAGCACTCAAGACCTTACTGAAGCCGAACACTTCTCCCGCTTGGCCTTTATTGTGGAGGGTATCGTGCGCGCCCAAGGCACTGTGGCCGAGGTGGTGAAGCAGTCGGACGCGTGCAGCTTCACCCTGCGTGGGCATGACACTGCCCGGGCCGGGCCAGATGCGCTTCGCACTCAGGGGATCGTGGCAGCCTACCCAAGCACGGGCGGCCTACGCGTTATTACCCGGTCCGCCACCGCCGGGCAGGCCCATGCTCTTGCTCAGCGCCATGGATTGCAGGCCGTCAGCGAGTGTCCCAGCCTGGACGACGCAGCGCGGGCGCTGTTGTACGCGACCAGCGCAGGATGATGGGCCGAACGTCGGTAGTGCTGCGCCGGAACCGCGCGGCGGTAAAGACCCCGGGGAACAAGCGGCATCCCAACGCTCCCGGCCCATCCCGATGAGACTTGAAGCAATCTGTGCAGTCGCTGTCATGGCCAAGGCGCCGCGACCGGGGCACGTGAAGACACGGCTTCACGGCCTGCTCACGCCGGAAGAGGCATCGCAGCTCGGCGCTGCCTTCCTCAGCGACGCGACGGCCAACGTCGGGGCTGCAGCCCGGATCGCTCCCGTGCACGGCTACGTCGCCTATGCGCCCGCCGGAGAGGCAGGGCGGCTTGATGGCCTGCTCGCGCCCGGTACCAGGCTTACGTTGGCCGACGGTGTGGGCGGCCAGGCACCGGGGGTCGAGGGCTTCGGGCGCAGCCTGCTGCATGCCACGCGAACGTTGCTCGGCATGGGGTATGGCGCGGCCTGTGTGTTGAGCGCAGACAGCCCGACGCTGCCGACGGCGTGGCTGGCCCGCGCGGCCGAACGCCTGCTTGCGCCGGGCCGCCGGGCCGTGCTCGGCCCGGCTGACGACGGCGGATACTGGCTGCTCGGCATGCAAACATCCGAACGCGAGCTGTATGCACGCATCCCCTGGAGCACGGAGGCGGTTGCCGCGGCCACGACCGAACGGGCGCGGGAGATCGGCCTACCGCTCAGTCGGCTTGGCACATGGTTCGACGTCGACGACCGTGGAAGCCTGAAGCGGCTCGTGCGTGAGCTGAACGCGCCGGCGGAGGGCGTCGAGCGTCCGTTCGCGGCGCCGTCCACGGCCCGATGCGTGGCCGGGTTGGGCCTGGCGGACCGCCTACGCGCCGCGCCGTCTGGGCCATGATCCGGCCCGGCGCCTGTCTTGTGGTGCTCGCCGTCCTGGGCGGTGGCATCCTGCTCTGCATCGTGGGCGGCGCCGTGCAGCGCCTGCCCGACGATGTCGGAAACATGCCTCCGCACCGGACGATGCTCTACGTCGTTTGGGCGGCGGGCGCGGGGACACTCTACGCGGCAACAATTGCCACGCTGCCCTTGTTTGGGCTGGGCCGACAGGCACTGGCAGTCGTCCTATTGCTCGGCGGTGCCATGCGCGTGGTGACCTTTCTCCCACCACCGCTGCTGTCGACCGTCGTGTATCGCTACGTTTGGGACGGCCGGGAGCGCGCTTTGGTTGATGCTGTCGGCACCCGTCCTTTACTTGGATCCTTTTCACAACATGGTCCTATGGCCCGCCCTGGTCTTCTTGCCCTTTGCCGCGTTGTTGGCCGTCGGATTGTTACGGGCTAGGCGCCTGAAACCGCTGCCTGGTGCCATTGGAGACCTTTGATGTCCGCAAAGACTGACCACACGACTTTGGCTACCCTCAACCAACACCGCTACTTCGAATCTGTTTCTGCCCGCGACAGCGTGGCCGAGGCCATGCCGGTGTGCCTGTATTTGGAGGTGACGAACCGCTGCAACCTGCTGTGCGAAACGTGCCCGCGCACCTTTGAAGCGCTCGAGCCGCCGGCAGACATGAGCATGGACCTGTTCCGCCGCATCGTGGACCAGGTGCCGAACGTCAGCCGCGTGGTGCTGCACGGCGTTGGGGAACCCATGCTGGTCAAGCACTTGCCGGAGATGATCCGCTACCTGAAAGCGCGCGGCACCCACGTGCTGTTCAACACCAACGGCACCCTGCTCGCGCCCAAGAAGCACCGCGAGATCATGGACACCGGCCTCGACGAGCTGCGGGTGTCGCTGGACGCGGCCGAAGCCGCGACGTTCATGAAGGTGCGCGGCAAGGACATGTTCGACCGCATCGTGCGCAACGTCGCCGCCTTCACCAACCTGCAATCGGCCCTTGGAACCACGAAACCCGTCGTGTCGCTATGGCTCACGGGCTTGAAGGAAACGGTGGACCAGCTGCCCGAGTTCGTGCGGCTGGCAGCCCGCATCGGGGTCAAGGAGGTGCATCTGCAGCGCCTGGTGTTCGACGAGGCGGGCTTCGGCATGGCCCGGCCCGACAGCAGCCTGTTCGAGCAAACCCGCGCCGACGAGGAAGCGACCATCGCCGACGCCCAGGCGATCGGGCGCGAGCTCGGCGTCATCCTCGACGCGTCCGGCGCCACCGAGCCTGGGTTGAGCCTGAAGCGGGCGGCCGACGACAAACCGTGGGCGACCTGCCGGCGGCCGTGGTCGCTGATGTATTTCACCGCGCATGGCCGGGCGCTGCCCTGCTGCATCGCCCCGTTTTCGGCCCGCGGCTACGAGAACTACACCCTAGGCGACGCGACGCAGCAGACGCTGCGGGAAATCTGGAACAGCCCGGCCTACCGCGACTTCCGCACCGGCCTGGTCAGCGACACGCCGCCCAAGCCCTGCCAAGGCTGCGGACTGCGCTGGAGCCTGTAGCCCACGCTGAGCGAGGACGCGATGACCCGGCATGCAAGCCCCCAAGACCTTCGCCACGCCAGCCTGCCAAGGCGGGATCTGGACCTGTCCTCCTTCCTGTCCCGCCTGCATGACCGTGCCTCGCACCACCTCAGCGCGTCCGAGTGCGAGACGATGGCCGTCGCCGATCTGCTGCGCCGGGCCGACGCGGAGGATGCGATGCGTTGGCACGACCTGCAGCTCTCCTATACCGACCCCCTCGGCGCTTCCTGGCTGCGCGCCACCATTGCCGGACAGTATGCCGGGTTAAATGAGCGGGACCTGGTGTGCTTTGCCGGAGCGCAGGAGGGATTGTATGCCGTTATGCACGCCCTGCTGCAGCCCGGCGACCATGCCGTCGTCGTCGTGCCGGGCTACCAGTCGATCGAGACCCTGGCGCTCGGTCTCGCTGCCGTCAGCGGCGTCGCGCTGGACGCGGCCGATGGCTGGTCGCTCGACATCGACGCCGTGGCCGCTTCCATACGGCCCAACACGCGTCTGCTGTGCATCAGCTTTCCCAACAATCCCACAGGCAGGCTGCTGGAATCCGAGCGTTATTTGGCACTGATTGCGCTGTGCCGCCATCACGGCATTTGGCTATTGAGCGATGAGGTTTATCGCCTGACCGAGCGCGATCCGGCACAGCGCTTGCCGCCCGCCGCCGAAGTCTACGAGCGAGGCGTGTCCATAGGCGTGCTATCGAAAGCCTACGGCCTGCCCGGCCTGCGCATCGGTTGGGTGGCCTGCCGGGATGCCGGGTTGATCGGGCGCATCGGCGCGTTCCGCCAATACTTGTCGGTGTGCAGCGCGGGGCCGAGCGAGGTGCTGGCCAACATCGCCCTGAAGGCGGCCGAGGCGATCACCGACCGCAACCGTGGCATCGCCGGATTGAACCTGCAGCTACTGTCGAGCTTCCTGGAGCGGCACCCTGCGCTGTTCGACTGGACCGTGCCGGAGGCGGGCGTCGTCGCCTATGTGAGTTATCTCGGTGCTGAGGGTGTCGAGCGGTTCGTGGCTCGCATGGCGGACGATGCCGGCGTCCTGCTGCTGCCGGCGAGCGTGTTCCGCTCGGACCTGGTGGCGCTGCCAGCCGACCGCTTCCGCATCGGATTTGGCCGCATGAGCTTCCCGGCCGGGCTGGATGCCCTGGAAGCGGACCTTCGTTGATCTTGACGTTGACCAGGACATTGAACCGAAGGAAACGGGTGCCCTGTGCTACTGGCCTTTGGTGATCAGCCGTGTGCCGCGGCGGAAGGTCAGGTAGGCCCAAATCCACTCCACCAGCACCGTTGCGCGGTTGCGTCCGCCCGCCAGGAACGCGATGTGCGCCGCGCCCCATAGCCACCAGGCCAGAGCGCCGCGCACCCGCACGAAGCCGAAATCCGCCACCGCCGATTGCCGGCCGATGGTCGCGAGGCTACCGAGGTGGCGGTAGCGGAACGCGGCCGGCGTGGGCCGTCCCGCCAGCCGCGCGCGGATCACCCGGGCGACGTAGGCGCCGCCCTGTTTGGCCGCCGGCGCCAGGCCCGGCACCGCCGCCCCGGCCCACCCGTTGGACGCCGCCGTGTCGCCAACCGCGAACACCCCGTCGAGGCCGGGCACCCCAAGGTCCGGGCCGACCGGGACCCGCCCGGCCCGATCCGTCTTGACGCCGAGCCACGCCGCGGCCGGCGACGCCTTCACTCCCGCCGCCCACAGCACGGTGCGCGCCGCCACCGCGCGTCCTGAGACCGTGACGCCCGCCGCCGAGACCGCCTCGACCCGGCTGTCGAGCACGACGTCCACCCCCAGGCGCCGCAAGGCCGCCGCGGCATCGCTGGACAGCGCTTCGGGAAACGCCGGCAGCAGGCGTGGGCCGGACTGCACCAGCATGACATGGGCGCTGGCCGGGTCGATATCGCGGAACTCCTGATCGAGCCCGTGCCGGGCCAGCTCGGCGATCGCGCCGGCCAGCTCCACCCCGGTCGGGCCGCCGCCGACGATAACGAAGGTCAGCCAGGCACGGCGCTCCGCCTCGGTTGCGGCGCTTTCTGCCTCCTCGAACGCCAGCAGGAGGTTGCGGCGGATGGCGGTGCCGTCCTCGACCGTCTTCAGCCCGGGTGCGAAGGCCGCCCACTCGTCATGGCCGAGATAGCTGTGCTGCGCGCCGGTCGCGAGCAGCAGGAAGTCATACGGGATGCGGCCGCGGTCCAGCAGCACCGCCTTCCCAGCGGGATCGACGCCGGTCACTTGGCCCAGAAGCACTCGGGCATTGTCCTGGCCGCGGAAGATGGCGCGCACCGGCGTCGCGATGTCGGCGGGCGACAGGCTGGCCGTCGCGACCTGATACAGCAGGGGTTGGAACAGGTGGTGGTTGCGCTGGTCGATGAGGGTGACGCGGCACGCCGCGCCGTGCAGCGCCCGCACCGCCGCGACCCCGCCGAAGCCGCCGCCGACCACCACGACGTGGGGCAGTCCCGTCCGGTCCACCGGCGCGGCCATCCGATGCAACCAGCCGCCAATCCAACGGTCCACCGAAAGTGGCCCGGCGCCATGCAGCGCGAGGATGGCGAGCAGCAGCGCCCAGGGCAGCCGTATATCGCCGGCGCCGCCGATCTGGCCGAGCGGAACCAGCAGCAGCAGCCCGACCGCCACAAGCCGCGTCGCCGTCCCGGTGGCGAGCAGCAGGGCGACGCCCAGGGCCACCGCTGGCGGCAATATGGCAACCATGCCAGGCACCTGGGGCAGGCCCGGCGCGATGCCCGGCCGCATGCCGCCGGTCACGTTCAGCGCGGCGAGTGCGATGCCGGCCGGCGCTGTGGCGAGCCAAAGCCGCAGGCCGAGCTGATACAGCGGCCCCCCGTGCTGACGCAGCCTGGCGGACAAGCGCCCGATCGCTGCGGCGCCGGGTAGGGCGCTGGTCTTGATGCCGCGGCGCAGCACATGATCGAGCGAGAGCGGACCCGGACCCAGCAGGGCAACGCGAAGGAGCAGCGCCATCCAGAACAAATGCGCTCCGCCGCCGGCTTCTGGCCCTTGTCCCGTTCCAGTCATCGCCAGCAGGACGGCCTGAACCAGCATCGCCACGGCGGCCGGACGGGCCATCAGCCCAAAGGCCAGCAGCAACGGGCAGGCCGTCTGGATCGCGAGGCCCAGGCTCGACGCCATGATATTATGCGCGGCATCAAGCCACCAGCCCGCACCGAGCGGTGCCGTTAAATGGCTGGACGTGCCGCCCAGCATCATCGCGCGCACCTGAAGCACCAGGAACGCCTGGGCGAGCCAGACCCGGATTGCGAGGTCGAGCCAGGGCGCCAGCGCTGCCTGCAGCGTCGACACAGCCGCGGCAAAGAGCCGGCCAGCAGCCCGGAAACTGGTCATGCATCTCTCCTGCCGCCGTGGGCCAACGCGAGCGGCACGGCGCACGAGTGAGTCGCGGATGCAATCGGCCCAAGCCGTTGGCCCGCCGGCCTGGCGCACCTAGCCCTGCGACGCCGGATAACTGGCAGAACGGGCCGGGCCTCACCAATGGCGATCAGTTATCGAATTCATGCCGGGCAACCTCGAATGCTGAGGCGTCGCAATCCGCATGACGTGGCAAGGGACCGGATCGAATCCATGCCTGAAGGGAATTGGCTTGACACCCTAAACGCCGTGCATCCTGGCGAAGGCGCGCCGTAGCGCCGGCAAGCGGAGCAGCATCGATGGCGTTCAAGGTTCAGGTCGGGCCTGCCCAGATCGCAATCCACCAAGGGCGGGCCGTGCTCGTTTGCGAACCCGACGGCACGATCCCGTTCCCCAGCGAGAAGGGGCTCTATTTCAACGACACGCGGATTATCAGCAGCTGGTCGCTGTATGCAGACGGCGTGCGCTGGGACCTGCTGAGCGGCGGCGCCACCGGTCACGACCGGTCGTCCATCCACCTGACCAACCGCAAGCTGGTGACGGCGTCCGGGCCGGTCGCCGCGCGCACGCTCGGCATGGTCCTGACCCGCTCCATCCAGGGCGGCGTGCACGAGGACATCGACATTGCCAACCATGGCAGCGCCCCGGTCCGCTTCAACCTGGAGATCGGCCTGCGGTGCGACTTCGCCGACGTGTTCGAGGTGAAGTCTGGCAACGCCATCCGGCGGGGCAGCGTCGCGACCGAATGGTCCGGCGCCGGGCAGCGGCTGGAAACAAGCTATACCAATGGCGACTTCCGCCGGTCCGTGAGCGTCCGCCCGCACGGCGACGTTCCGATGAGCTACGCCAACGGCCGCCTCAGCTTCGTCGTGGCCCTGGCGCCCGGCGAGCATTGGCACTGCTGCCTGCTGTATGACCTCGGCGACGGCGCGCGCACCTTCATGGCGCCGGACCGGTGCGGATACGAGAACGGCGCCGAGACGTCCGAGCCGCTACGCTGGCAGGACGGCGTGCTTAACATCCATACGCCGAACGAGGAGTTCTACCGGACGTTCCACCAAGCGGTCGAGGACATGGCGGCGCTCCGGCTGCCCGCGGACGACAAGAGCGGCGACGAACCCGGCGCGTCGTTCGTGCCGGCGGCCGGCCTGCCCTGGTTCACCGCCCTGTTCGGGCGCGACAGCCTGATCGCGTCGATGCAGAACCTGGTGCTCCATCCCGAAGCCGCTGGGGCGACCCTGGAAATGCTGGGACAGCAGCAGGCGACCGAGCGCGACGACTACCGGGACGCCGAACCCGGCAAGATCCTGCACGAGCTGCGGTTTGGGGAATTGGCCCATTTCAAGCTCATCCCGCACACGCCCTATTACGGCACGGCGGACGCGACGCCGCTGTACCTGATCACCCTGCACGAGGCATGGCGCTGGACCGGGGACCTGGAGCAGGTCCGGCGATTGCTGCCGGTCGCCGAGGGATGCCTGCGCTGGATCGACGAGTGGGGCGACCGGGACGGGGACGGGTTCCAGGAATACCAGACCCGGTCCACCCTGGGCTACGAGAACGTGGCCTGGAAGGACGCGGGCGACAGCGTCCCTTATCTGGACGGCACCCTGGTGCGCGGACCGAAGGCGCTGTGCGAGCTGCAAGGCTACGTTTACGACGCCTGGATGCGCATGGCAGAGGTGTTCGACGCCCTGGACAGCCCGGGCCGCAGCGCCGCGCTGCGCGAGAAGGCCGCGCGCCTGCAGCAACGGTTCGACGAGGTTTTCTGGGACGAGGCCGGCGGCTTCTATGCCTATTGCCTGGACGGAGAGAAGCGAGCCGTGTTGACCGTGGCGTCCAACGTCGGCCATTGCCTATGGTCCGGCATCATCCGCCCCGACCGGGCCGCCCGCGTCGTGCAGCGGCTGATGGCACCGGACATGTGGTCCGGCTGGGGCATCCGGACGCTCTCGGCGGAGCACCCGTCCTACAACCCCTACTCCTACCAGAACGGCTCGGTGTGGCCGCACGACAACGCCATCATCGCGCTGGGCTTCCGCCGTTATGGCTTCACGGCCGAGGCGGGCCGGATCGCGCGCGACCTGAGCGAAGCGGCCAGCCACTTCAACCTGAACCAGATGCCGGAGCTGTATGCCGGGCTGCCGCGCACGCCCAACGGCTTCCCCGTGCAGTATGTCGGCGCCAACGTCCCGCAGGCATGGGCGGCGGGGTCGGTGTTCATGACGCTGCGCGCCATGCTGGGCCTGATCCCGGACGCGCCGAACGGCCGGCTGTGGATCGACCCGGCGCTGCCCGCATGGCTGCCGGACCTGACCCTGCTGGGACTGCGCCTGGGCCGCAACAGCTTCGACATCCGCTTCTGGCGCGAGGACGGCGGGACGGCCTACGCGGTGCTGCGCGGCGACCCTGCCGCGGTCGTCCGCGGGCGACCCGGCTCGGTCGCGGCATGCTGAGCCATGAACCAGGCGACCCGATGGCAACATCGCCGTTGATCTCCGACTACGCCCTGATCGGCGACTGCCGGACGGCCGCGCTGGTGTCCCGCGAAGGGTCGATCGACTGGTTGTGCCTGCCGAACTTTTCCAGCCCCTCCGTTTTCGCGCGGCTGCTCGACCCCGGCGGCGGCAGCTTTTCGTTGCGCCCGATCCAGCCGTCCACGTTCTCACGCTGCTATGTCGACGGCACGGCCGTCCTGAAAACGACGTTCGAAACCGAGACCGGCACGGCACGGATACTGGACTGTCTTCCTGTTCTCGACGGGATCGGGCAGTTGCGCCCGGCGCGGGAGGTCCTGCGCATCGTCGAGTGCCTGACCGGCACCGTCGAATTCCGGGCCGTCATCGACCCGCATCCCGATTACGCCCGCCTCAAGGTGATGCCACGCCTTCAGCGCCGCCTTGGATGGTCGTATAAATGGCGGGACGAGATCCTGTACGTCCGCACCGATGTTAAGCTTTTCCCAGCAGCCTCGGCCTTGTGCGGCGCCTTCTCTCTTAGCGCTGGGCAGCGCCGCACCTTCAGCCTGTCCTACTCGCAAAGCGAGCCTGCCGTCATCCCCCCGCTTGGCGACGACGCGGAGCGGCGCCTGGGGGACACGGTTGCGTGGTGGAAAGGCTGGGCGGCGCAGATCACCTACGATGGCCCCTACCGCGCCGCTTTGGTGCGAAGTGCCGTGACACTCAAGCTCCTCAGCTTCGCGCCCTCGGGGGCCATCATCGCGGCGCCGACGACCTCGCTGCCGGAGACGATCGGTGGCGAGCGTAATTGGGATTACCGATACTGCTGGCTCCGAGACGCTGGGCTGACGATGCAGGCGCTAGTCGGGCTGGGCATCAAGCAGGACGCCGCTGCGTTCCTGGAATGGCTGCTGCATGCCACGCGGCTGACCTGGCCAAGGTTGCAGATCATGTACGACATCTACGGCCGTACCGGCCTCAAGGAGCAGGAGTTGTTGCACCTGTCTGGGCACCGCGGATCCCGCCCGGTGCGCATCGGCAACGGAGCCCACGACCAGCAGCAAACCGACGTCTACGGCGAGGTCATCCTGGCAGCCTATACCTACGTCGCCGACGGCGGCGTCATCGACGAGGCCGGCGCACGCATGCTTGCGGGGCTGGGCGAGGTCGTCTGCGACATTTGGCGCGAACCGGACAGCGGGATTTGGGAAGTCCGGGGGGCGCGGCGGCAATTCACCTTTTCGAAAGTCATGTGCTGGACGGCGCTCGACCGGCTGATCGCCTTGCACGAGGCCGGCGCGATCAGGTTGGGCCACAGAGTCGTGAGGTACAAGGAGGAGCGGGACGCCATTGCCGAGGTTGTTGAAAGCCGAGGATACAACAGCGCAATTGACGCCTATACCGGAGAGTTGGACGGCGACCAGGTGGACGCAAGCCTCCTGCTGATGCCAAGCGTGGGATACCGCGCGGCCGGCCACCCCCGCGTCAAGTCGACCCGCGCCCTGATCTGCCAAAGGCTGGGCCAGAACGGGTTGCTGCAGCGTTACGAGCCAGGCGTCGACGGTTTGACCGGCGACGAGGGGGCTTTTGGGATTTGCAGCTTCTGGGCCGTCGAGCAGCTGGCGCAGAGCGGCGAGGTTCGCCTCGCGGAGGCCCAGTTCGACCATCTTTTATCCTTCGGCAACGATGTCGGCCTTTTTGCCGAGGAGATCGATACACAGACGGGCGAGGCGCTCGGCAACGTCCCGCAAGCGTTCACGCATGTCGGGCTGATCAATGTCGCGGTCGCCATCGAAAAGGCGCGGCGTGCCCGCAGCGATGCAGGAGAACCGGCGTGACCTTTTATACTCTGTCCACGTGAGAACCCGAAAATCGGCTGGCGAGTCGATCCTTATATGAGCGGCGTTCCGGGGATGCGAAGTTTTCGGGTTCTCACGTGGACGGAGTATACATGATGCAGTCCCTGGTGCTGTGGGGGTTGGTGGCGACAACGGCCATGGCGACCATCCTCCAGGCAAGCCAGGGCCTCGGGATGTCCCGGATGAGCTTGACCTTCCTGATCGGTTCGGCCCTCAGCGGCAACCGGGGCCGGGCAACGGTCCTGGGCTACGTCCTTTATATCGCTGGCGGGTGGGTTTTCGCGTTCCTGTATTTCTTGTTCTTCACCAGCATCGGCATCTACACATGGTGGCTGGGGGCCATCCTAGGCGTCATCCACGGCATGTTCCTGCTCGTTTGTGCCCTCCCACTGTTGCCGTACATCCATCCGCGGATGGCTTCTGAGCACCACGGGGCCACCCGTGTCCGCCAGCTCGAGCCGCCCGGTTTCCTGGCGATGAACTACGGCTACCAAACGCCGTTGGCGGCACTGCTGGCGCAGGCCGTGTATGGCGGCGTACTTGGCGCCTGCGTTCAGATCCAGCATGCTATGCTGGGCTGAGCGGGTTGTCGGTCCAAGTCCACCCGCATCATAAGGCGATATGGTAGTTGCCAAACCCAAACTTCAAAGCTATGCCTTCGCAAATGGGAAGGCCGTCATTTTGGGATTGGATTAGCAGAAGCAACGCGCTCGCCTCTTGGGTGGAACGCGTCTGGAGGTTTGTTGTTGCCGCGCTCGCCAACCCTTGGGTGGCGGGTTTGATGTGGACGTTGATCACCGCCGGACTTGCGGTGGTGCAGGCGCTATGGGCGTACCTCCCCTGGTGGTATGTATCCATCACGGCAGTCTTTGCAGCAATCCTAGTCGCCCAAATGTTTGTTGCTTTCAGGCGAGCTGTGGCAGTACGCGGCCTGACAACAATCGATGTTCGCCAAATTGGCAAGGAATGCCTAGCCTTTCGGCGCGATGCTTTGGAGTTTTTGGTTGAACGCGTAGATGAAGCGCCGGGGCGCGGATCATCAAAACCAAGCGAAGTAACATCTGAGACTCGGCGGCACGGGCCTCGGTCGCGGCAAATAGGCGGCGCTCGCGTTCGCTCAGGTGCGGGGACAGCGACAGGAAGCGCTCGCGGATCGGGTCAGACTCAATCATCCAAATCGAATAACAAACCTTTCAAGCAACGGAAATCCGCGAGCGGGACAATCGCATGCTACCCGATTCGGATATTTCCGGATGAGCCCTTAGTGCCTCACACGATCAGCCTGCCAGACGGACACGTAATCAGCGACGATCACGCGCGCCTCAACATTGACTTCGGCCTCGACCACAACGAAAGCCGGTCCTGGCACGGCTGGCACCGCCATGTCTCGCTGGTGATGCTGGCGTTCACCATGCTGGCCACCATTCGCCACCATGCAAACCAGCCCGCCGCCTCGAAAACGATGCTGTCCCCGACTCATGCGCGCCCAGCCTTATCCGCTGGTCGCTCCAGGAAATCCGCCGCGTCGCCACCCGCCTCGCGCAACAACGTATCCGCCCGGCTCACGTCATCGCATGGTCACTCTGGCGGCGGGCACACCAAGCCGCTGCCCAACGCTCACATATGAAACACAAAATGCAACTGTAATGCCCACCGTTTCGCCAGACGGCAGCAGCCAACGCTGGCGCCGGTAGCGGATCACCGCGGCCGAT
>JAABUM010002515.1_pt1 | contig 24404 bp, 18 predicted proteins | sample 5559161 | NCBI WGS metagenome assembly JAABUM01 (sample SAMN10711868, study PRJNA513369) | rock metagenome | isolation source: Antarctica rocks | place: Antarctica: Victoria Land, Siegfried Peak nord
GCGAAGGAAGCGAGGAATCCTCGATGGACAACACCCATTCGCAGCACCGTCTGCACCACCTCACCGACGGCGACATCCGCGTCCCGGTGACGAGCGTGTCCCTGGCTGACTCGCCCGGCGGCACCCCTAACCCCGATGTCCACCTCTACCGCACCTGCGGACCCGGTGCCGACCCCACCGTCGGCCTGCCCGGTCTGCGTGGCACCTGGGTCGCCGAGCGTGGTGACGTCGAGGCCTACCCGGGCCGCGAACAGCTGATCGCCGACGACGGCGCGGGAGCCGTGCGACGGGGCCGCGCCTCCCACGGGTGGCAAGGTCCGAGGCGCGCACCGGTGCGAGCCCAGCCGGGTCGCCGAGTCACCCAGATGCACTACGCACGCCGGGGGGAGGTGACCCCCGAGATGCGGTTCGTCGCGCTCCGCGAAGGGGTGGATGTGGAACTCGTCCGCACCGAGGTGGCCGCGGGCCGCGCCATCATCCCGGCCAACATCAACCATCCGGAGTCCGAGCCAATGGTCATCGGCCGAGCCTTTCTCACCAAGGTCAACGCCAACATCGGCAACTCCGCCGTGACCAGCTCCGTGGCCGAGGAGGTCGAGAAGCTCGCCTGGGCCACCCGATGGGGGGCCGACACCGTCATGGACCTCTCCACGGGGGACGACATCCACACGACGCGGGAGTGGATCCTCCGCAACTCTCCGGTCCCCATCGGCACGGTTCCGCTCTACCAAGCCCTCGAGAAGGTCGACGGCAAGGCCGAGGCACTCACGTGGGACGTCTTCCGGGACACGGTCATCGAGCAGGCCGAACAGGGCGTCGACTACATGACGATCCATGCCGGCGTCCTGCTCAGGTACGGCCCGCTCACTGCCGGACGTATCACCGGCATCGTCAGCCGCGGCGGGTCCATCATGGCCGGATGGTGCCTGGCGCACCACAAGGAGTCCTTCCTCTACACGCACTTCGACGAGCTGTGCGAGATCTTTTCGGCGTACGACGTGGCCTTCAGCCTCGGCGACGGGCTCCGACCGGGCTCGATCGCCGACGCCAACGACGAGGCCCAGCTGTCCGAGCTGCGGACCCTGGCCGAGCTCACGGAACGCGCCTGGCAGCACGACGTCCAGGTCATGGTGGAGGGGCCCGGACACGTCCCGCTCCACCTGGTCCCCGAGAACGTCAGGCTCCAGCAGGACTGGTGCCACGGGGCGCCGTTCTACACGCTGGGGCCGCTCGTCACCGACATCGCCCCGGGATACGACCACATCACCAGCGCCATCGGCGCCGCCGTGATCGCCCAGCACGGGACCGCGATGCTCTGCTACGTGACGCCCAAGGAGCACCTCGGGCTACCCGACCGTCACGACGTCAAGACGGGAGTGGTCACCTACAAGATCGCCGCTCACGCCGCCGACGTCGCCAAGGGGCACCCCGGCGCTCAGGTCCGTGACGACGCCCTCTCGAAGGCCCGCTTCGAGTTCCGCTGGCACGACCAGTTCGCGCTCGGCCTCGACCCCGAGACGGCCATGGCCTGCCACGACGAGACGTTGCCTGCCGAGCCGGCGAAGACTGCTCACTTCTGCTCCATGTGCGGGCCCAAGTTCTGCTCGATGCGCATCAGCCAGGACATCAGAGACCGCTTCGCGCGCGAGGGCATGCAGGGCAAGTCCCAGGAGTTCCTCGAGCTCGGGGCCAGTGTCTATGTGGAGCCCGCGTCGTGACCGACTCCACGCAGGTGGCTCGGGCCGCCGCTCGGCCGGTCGGGGCCCGGGCTGCCTTGCGGGGCGGCGTGGTCGGCAACCTCGTCGACAATGTCCACGTCTTCCTGCCCGTCGTCGTGCTGCCGCCGGTCCTGCCTCTGCTGGCGGGCCCGGCGGCCACGGCGTCCACCGGTGCCGTGGTCGTGATGGCGGTGCTGCTGGGGCGGCCGGTCGGAGGCGTGGTCTTCGGACGGATCAGCGACCGGCTGGGGCGCACCCACACGACCAGGGTGGCCATTCTGGGCACGGCCCTGTGCGCATTGGGCATTGCCGTCGTGCCGACGCACGCGAGCATCGGCGTCGCCGCGATCGGCCTCGTGGTCGCCTTGCGGGTCCTCAGTGGAGCGTTCGTTGCCGGGGAGTACTCCGCGGCCATCCCTCTGGCGATGGAATGGTCGCCACCTCGTCGACGCGGACTCATGTCCGGCCTGATCCTCTCGATGGCTCCCTGGGCGCAGGCGGCCATCGCGTTCGGGGCCGCCACCCTGCTCGTGGTGCTCGGTCCCCAGCGCTACGCCGCCTGGGGGTGGCGGGCCTGCTTCGCCGCCGCCGCCGCAGCATCCCTGGGGATGTGGCTCTACTACCGCAGGCGGGTGGTCGACGCCCCAAGCTCCGGTGCGCAGGGAGATGAGCTGGCGGCGAGGCGAACCGGTCTGTGGGCCTTGGTGGCCGGCGACCAACGCAGCGTCTTCTGGCCGCTCTTCGGTCTGATGAGCGGCTTGTGGCTCTTCACCAACGTCACGGTGTTGTTGCTGCCCCGCCGGCTCGCTACCGATTCGGGTCTGACCCCCACCCAGGTGTCCGTGGTGATGGGGGTGGCGGCAGTGGTCCAGGCCCTGGTCATGGCCGTGGCCGGGCACCTGTCGACGGTGACGGGACGGCGGGCGTTCTTCGTCGTCGGCGGTCTCGTCGGCGGTGTCGCCGGGTCGCTGATGTGGGTCGTCACGACGACCTCGCGCACCCCGGTGTCGATCGCCACCGCCGCCGCCCTGCTCCAGGTCGTCACGGTTTGTGTCTACGGTCCGGTCGCCGCGTACCTGTCCGAGCACTTTCCGGCCGGCTCCCGGTCGATCGGCTACGGGTCCGCCTACAGCCTGTCCATCGTGGTCCCGGCGCTCCACCCGTTCTACCTCCCGAGTCTCGAGAGGCTCCTCGGGCACCAAGGGGCCGTCATCGGCCTCCTTGTCCTGGGTGGGCTGCTCGTGGCGGGATGCGCGGCCGGCGGCTCACGCTCGCAGGCGGGTCTGCTCGACGACTCCGACAACCTGGGGGCCCCCGCTCACGTCGGGCTCGGTCGCGGGATGACGGTCGCTGTTCGTGGATGAGCTGGGGTGGGTCGCCGCGGCCGTGCGGGAGCGATCCCCTGTGGTGCACTGCGTGGCCTCCACCGTGTCGATGGCCCTGATCGCGGACGGGCTGCTGGCGGCGGGAGCGCGGCCGATGATGACCGAGACCCCGGCCGAGGCTCCCGTCGTCACGCTGAAGGCGGACGCCCTGCTGGTCAACCTGGGCACGCTGAGCACCGACGCGGCGGACGGCATCCCACCGACGATCGCTTCCGCGCGAGCGGTGGCCCACCCCTGGGTCCTCAACCCCGCGGCCGTGGGGGCGGCCCCGTTGCGCACACCACTGGCGGTCGGGCTGCTGGACCAGGGCCCCAGCATCGTGCGCGCCAACGCGTCCGAGATCCTCGTGTTGGCCGGGATGGGCTCCGGGGGGCGAGGCGCCGATGCCACCGACCAGGTGGGTGACGCGGAGGGTTCCGCGCGCGCCGTCGGGAGGCGGACCGGCGGTGTCGTGGCGGTGTCCGGACCGACCGATCTCGTCACCGACGGGCACCGGACGGCGTTCGTCCCCGGAGGAACGCCTCTGCTCACACGGGTCAGCGGTACGGGGTGTCTGCTGGGCGCCCTGACGGCCGCGTGCGCCGCCGTAGCGCCCCCGTGGGAGGCTGCCCTCGCCGCGAGCACCTGGTTGGCCACCGCCGGCGAGCTGGCAGCGACCGGGTCCGCCGGGCCGGGGACCTTCCGCGTCGCCTTGGTCGACGCGCTCGATGCGACCTGGCGATGACGCCTGACCTGCGCTGCTACGTCATCACCGACGGGACCTCCCGTCGAGCGGTGGACGCCGCCGTCGCCGCCGCGAGCGCCGGTGCGGGTGTCGTCCAGGTGCGGGCCAAGGACTCGTGCACCCGCGAGCTCGTCGAGTTCGCGGGGACCGTCGCCGACGCGGTGCACCAGACGAATCCCACTACCCGGGTCCTCGTCGACGATCGAGCCGACGTGGCGTTCGCCTTGCAACGGGCGGCAAAGCATGTCCACGGAGTGCACCTCGGGCCAGACGACCTCTCGCCCCTGGACGCACGCGCCCTCCTCGGCCAGGAGGCGATCATCGGAGTGACCACGGGCACCCTCGACCTCGTCCACCGAGCCAATGCCATGGCTGACGTGGCCGACTACGCAGGCGCCGGACCGTACCGCCCGACACCCACCAAGGACACCGGCCGCCCGCCGCTGGGTGTGGACGGGTACCGGCCACTGGTCGTGGCATCACGGCTGCCCCTCGTCGCCATCGGTGACGTGACTCCGGCCGACGTGAGCAGCCTGGCCGCCACGGGAGTCGCCGGGGTCGCCCTCGTGCGAGCGGTGATGCAGGCGTCCGACCCCGGCGGTGTCGTGCGGGCGGTCCTGCGGGCGATGGACCGAGCCAACGGCACCGGACATCACGGCTCCGACCCTCGTCCTGAGGTGCCCCGGCCCTGACCGGGCAGAACCCCTGCGGCGTCGACGCCCCGACGGGCGAAGAGGTTCGGGTTCCCACCTCTCCCACGGACCGCGAACGGGCGGGGCCGAGGGCTGGCCGGAGTCTGCGGCCTCGTAGCATCCTGCTCGTGCGTGTGCTGGTGCTCGGTGGAACGGCGGAGGCCCGGGCACTCGCCGCTGCCCTCGACGCGGCCGGCGTCGCGTTCGAGTCCTCGCTCGCCGGGCGGGTGGCGCGGCCGAGACTTCCCGCGGGCGCGGTGCGGATCGGCGGCTTCGGGGGAGCGGATGGGCTGGCCGCCTATATCGGCCGCAACGGCGTGAGCCACCTCGTCGACGCCACCCACCCGTTTGCCGCCACCATGTCGACCAACGCCGTCGAGGCCGGGCGGGCCGCGGGCGTGCCGGTGCTGCGGCTAGCCCGTCCCGGGTGGGCGAACCGGCCCGACGCGGCGGCGTGGCACTGGGTGTCGACCCTCGACGAGATGCGCACCACAGCCGAACGACTCGGTTCCCGGCCGTTCGTCTCCACGGGGCGTCAGACCCTTCCCGCGTTCGACTCGTGGTCAGAGCGGGACGTCCTCGTCCGGATCGTCGAGCCTCTCGCCGTCACGCCTCCCCCCCGCTGGACGGTCATCGAGGACCGTGGCCCGTACACGCTGGACGGCGAGCTGGAGCTGTTGTCCGACCACAGGGTCGATGTCCTGCTGACCAAGGACTCCGGAGGCTCCTACACCTGCGCCAAGCTCAGCGCGGCGGCCGGATTGGGGGTCCCCGTGGTCGTCCTCCGGCGGCCGCCGGCTTTCCCGGGGGCTGTCGAGGTCACCTCCGTCGACGCGTGCGTCGAGCGACTCCTTGCAGCAGCAGCCGCGCGCTGACGACGGCGAGGAGGCCCATCGCGCCGATCCGCTGCTGGAGCGCGGTGGCGGCGGCGATGTCCCCGGCTGACACTGGCGGCCCGTCGCCCAGGCGCCCACGCTCCTGGGCGATCCCGTCGTAGGCGTTGCGGCCGCCAAGCTGCCGCCCCAGGGCGGCTGCGAAGGCGGCCTCCACGGGCCCGGCGTTAGGGCTCGGGTGGGCGGTGGCGTCGCGTCGTACGACGGCGTACGTGTGGCGTGCGCCCTGCCTCGACCCGGTGGCGACGGCTGTGCTGGCGACCGTGAGGCGGGCCGGCAGCCAGTTGGCCAGGTCGTCGAGCCGGGCTGCAGCCCAACCGAACTCGGCATAGCGCGGCGACCGGTGCCCGATCATGGCGTCGAGGGTGTTGACGGCCCGGTAGCCGAGCAGGCCCGGCAGGCCGGCCACCGCGCCCCAGAAGAGCGGGCTGACCACCGCGTCGGCGTTGTTCTCGGCAACCGACTCCACGCAGGCACGGGCCAGCTGGGAGCTGTCGAGGTCGGAGGGGTCGCGGCCCACAAGGTTGCGGATCCGCAGCCGGGCGCCGTCGAGGTCGCCGGCGTGCAGGAGGGCGTCCATGGCCTGCGCTTCCCGAGCCAGGGATCGTCCCCCGAGGACGGTCCAGGTGGCTGCCGCCACCGCCGGGACCTGCGCCGCCTGAGGGAGGTAGGTGAGGGCACGCCCGAGAGCCACCGCGCCTCCGACGAGGACGACCTCGTGGACGACGCCGGACCAACGGCGTGGCGCGTAGGTGTGACTCTCCAGGACCGTTGCGGCGCGGCCGAATCCGGCGACCGGATGCCCGTGTCGTGGGTCACCGAACACGTGGTCCGCGGCATACCCGATGACCAGCCCGGTCGCGACGGCGTCGAGTCTCACGGCTGCTTCACCGGCACGACGTGGCCCGCGACGACGAGCTGGACGGCATCGCAGACCGTGGCGACGCGCTGGTTGGTGAGCCCGAGCCAGTCGACGAAGATCCGGCCTGCGCGGTTGTCGGGCACGAGGGTGAGGCCCACCTCGTCGGAGACGAGGACGAGGTGCTGGGGGTGGTGCTCGACGGTCCGGACGAGGGCGGCCACGCGGTGGTCGATGGCAGGCTCCCAGGCGGGGCGGGGAGTCCCCCAGGCATCGAGGTCGTCCAGCTGAGCGGTGAGCCAGGTGCCGAGGCTGTCGATGACGGCGGGACCGGTCAGCCCGGCGAGAGCCGATGGCAGGTGGGTTGACTCGACCGTGCGCCACGTGGGCGGCCGGCGTCGCTGGTGGGCGGCGATGCGCTCGGCCCAGTCGGGGTCGTCGAGGCGGGGACCGGTCGCGACATAGGTCACCGTCGAGCCGGTCTGGAGGGCCGCGGCACCGACGAGTCGCTCGGCGACGGCCGACTTGCCGGAGCGGATCCCGCCCAGCACGAGGGTCCTCCTCGTCTCGGGCGGGTCCAGCACGGGTGGCTCCGTCACGCCAGGACCCCTGCGGAGAGGACGACGAGCAGGACGCACTGGGCGACCTCGATCCCTGCGCCCATCACGTCGCCGGTCACCCCGCCGAACGCGCGGCAGGAGCGCCGGACGAGGGCGGCGACCGCCGCCGTGGAGGCCCCGACGGCGACGCACGAGAGCCACGTGGGGACGCCGGCGAGGAGGCCGACGGCGACGACGAGCACGCCGACCGCGCCGACGACCGCGACCGAGCCCGCTACCGGCACGGAGCCCGCGACGGCGACCCCCAGGCCATCCGCACGCGCCGGCCGGGCCCGCCTGCTGGCGGTGAGGACGCAGGCGCCCCGCGCTGCCACGACGAGGACGCCCGCGAGCAGGGCTCCTCGGGGTCGGTCGAGCAAGCCGGCCAGTGCGGCGGCGTCAAGGAGCAGGACGAGGCCCAGGACGCCCACTGCCGCGGGGCCGGCGTCGCTGCGGCGCATGACCTCCAGGGCCCGCTCTCGGTCCCACGAGACCGCCAGACCATCGGCGGTGTCCGCGAGGCCGTCCCAGTGCATGGCGCGCGTCGCCCAGCCGAGGAAGGCGAGGGCCAGGCCGGCAGTGACCAGCGCCGGGAGGTGCGCGAGGCGACCGATGAAGGCCACCAGTGTCGTTCCGGCACCGAGGGGGATGGCGGCGACCGGGGCGAGAACCATGGCCCAGCGGGCCATGGGTCGGGTCAGCGGCGGCAGCCGCCCCACCGGGACGATGGTCAAGGTGCCCACGGCCAGCCGCACCCCGCCCCTCAGCTCAGCCAGCCCAGTCATGTGCGCGGTTCGGTCAGCGCTGCCACCGCCGTGCCGATGACGGTCACGGCCGGGGGGCGCAGGTCGGCGACGGCGACGGCAGCGGCAATCTGCGACACCTGGGCGCGGACGACCCGCTGGGTCGGCAGGCCGGCGTCGGCGACACACGCGGCCGGTGTCCCAGGGTCGAGGTCAGCCTCCACGAGCGCACGGGCGACCGACTCCAGGGTCGCGAGTCCCATGAGCACGACGACGGTGAGACCGGTGCGGGCGACCGCGCCCCAGTCGACCGAGCTGCGGGCGTCGTCCGGGCCGACGTGCCCGGAGACCACGACGAAGCCCTGCGCGAGGTCGCGGTGCGTCACGGGGATGCCGGCCAGAGCCGGTGCCGCGATGGAGCTCGTCACCCCGGGGACGACGGTGACCGCGATCCCGGCCTCGACGCAGGCGTTCCACTCCTCCCCGCCGCGTCCCAGCACGAAGCTGTCGCCGCCCTTGAGGCGCACGACGGTCCGTCCGGCCTGCGCGTGCTCGACGAGCAGGCTGTTGATCCGCTCCTGGGGCGTGAAGTCGCCGCGCGGGATCTTGCCGACGTGGATGACCTGGACGCCCGGGTCCAGGGAGTCGAGCAGACCGAGCGGTGCGAGCCGGTCGCACACGACGACGTCCGCCTCCCGCAGGGCGGCGAGACCGGCGAGAGTCAGCAGCCCGGGGTCGCCCGGTCCGCCGCCGACGAGCACGACGCGGCCGACCCCGGCCCGGGCGGGAACGGGGGTGCCGGACGGCATGTCCTGAGCGGTGAACGGGTCACGGAGCACGACGTCGTATGCCGCGAGGTCGGGGTCGGCGTCCAGGGTCACGAGCCGACGGGACGCGAGGTCCGCCACGACACCGGGGGCCCCCACCGGGTCGGCGCGAACGGCGACGACGGCGCCCTGGTCGACGAGACCGTGGACGGTCTCGGCGATCCGGGGGCCCGGGGTATGCACGAGGACACGGGCTCCGGCGGCGGGTACGGAGAGCCTCACGCCAGCACCCCCGATCCGCGGGTCGAGGAGGACGAGAGCTCCGCGGGGCCAGGCGCGGTGGCAGGGGCCGGTGTGCGCTGGAGAGCCGTCCCGAGGACCTCGGATCGGGCCTCGGTGAGGGCGCGGACGAGCCCGTCGCTCGTGGCCGGGTCGCGGACGGCGATCCGCACCCAGCCGGCGTCGAGGCCGGGGAACGTGTCACCGCGACGGACGGCGTAACCCCTGTCCCGCAGGGCTTCTCGCACACCGCGGCCGACCTCGACGAGGACGAAGGGCGCCTCACCCGGCACGGGTCGCAGGCCGGTCGCCTCGAGCGCGCGGACGAGATGGGCACGGTGCCGGGTCAGCTCCACGGCGGCGTCCGCGGCCTCGCGGAGCGCCTCCGGGGTGGACGTCGTCGTCATGACCGCCGCAGCCGGTGTCGACACCGACCAGTGCGGCTGGTGCCCGGCCAGCGCCGCAACCAGCGCCGGGTCGCCGACGACGTAGCCGGCCCGCAGCCCGGCGACACCCCACGTCTTGGTGAGCGAGCGCAGGACGAGCACGCCGGCGAGGTCGGGCCCGATGAGGCTCTCGCGTTCACCCGGGATGGCGTCCGCGAAGGCCTCGTCGACGACGAGGACGCGGCCCGGCGCGCACAGCGCACGGAGGGTGGCCCGGGGGTGCACGACACCGGTCGGGTTGGTGGGGTTGCCGACGAAGACCAGGTCGGAGCGTGGGTCCACGACGGATGCGTCCAGCGCGAAGCCCGATCCGACTCCCAGCACCAGGCGGTCTGGGATCCGACCCACCCGACGGAGGGCCGCCTCAGGCTCGGTGAACTGGGGGTGCACGACGAGCGGGTGCCGCCCGGCGATGGCACGGGCGATGAGGGTGAACGCCTCGGCCCCGCCGCTGGTGAGCAGGACCATCTCCTCGGGGACGCCGTGGCGACGGGCGACCGCGGAGCGGGCGGTCGCGAGATCGGGATAGGCCGCGAGGTAGTCGGTCGTGTCACGGATGACGGCGGCGAGCCAGGGGGGTGGGGCGGGGACCCGCAAGTTGACGGCGAGGTCCACCAGGCCGTGGTGGCCTCGGACCTCGGCGTCCCCGTGGTGGTCGAGGTCGCCCGGGCCGAGCTCGGCGCTCGGAGGGGCAGGTGCGGGTGCCCCGGGAGGGGCTCCGGGAGTCTCCGGGACACCGGCGTTCGGCGGGACGGGGGACGTGGGGGACGGGGCGCCGGCAAAGCGGTGCACGGCGTCGGCGAAGGAGAGGGCCAGGCTCGGGGTGCCGGCCCAGTGCACGTGCAGGTACGACGCGTGCAGCGTCGGTCGACCGGTGCGCGCGGGGTCGAGGGCGAAGCCGTGCGGAGTGCCGTCCACGGTCCAGGCGCCGACCGGGCCGCCCGCGGGGCTCGTTGCCGTGCGGTGGAACTCGTGGGCCGAGACCTTGGTGCCGGCCGGCCCGAGCAGTCCGTCGACCGCGAGCGTGGCCGTGAGGTAGCGCAGCGTGAGCCGAGGACCCATGGCGGCCGCTGCGGGGACGGCCCCGACCATCGGCTGGTCGTCGAGGGCCTGGGACAGGTAGAGCAGTCCGGCGCATTCCGCGACCGTCGGCAGACCTTGGGCGATGGCCTCACGCACCTCAGCGAGCAGGCGGGTGTTGCCGGCGAGGGCGGCAGCGTGAGCCTCCGGAAATCCGCCGCCGAGATAGAGCCCGCACGTGCCGGCCGGCAACAACGTGTCGGTGGCGGGGTCGAAGACGACGGGCTCGCACCCGGCGGCGCGCAGCATCTCGTCGGTCTCGGTGTATCGGAACGTGAATGCTCGCCCCCCGGCTACGGCGACGACCCGGGGCGACGCTGATCTCGGGGCGGCCGGCGCGGACCAGGGGTCGCCGTCGAGGTCCGGGGCCGCGCGGGCGAGGTCGAGGATGGCGGCGAGGTCGAGGTGGGCGGCGGTCTGCTCCGCGAGACGGTCGAGGCCGGTGGCGGCGTCCTGCCGCTCGGCGGCCGGCACCAGCCCGAGGTGCCGGGACGGCGCACTGACCCCGGCATCGCGCGGGAGAACCCCGAGGACGGGCAGGCCGAGACCCTCGACCGCCCGGCGGACCTCCTGCGCGTGGCGAGGGCTGCCGGCCTTGTTGAGGACCACGCCGACGACGTCGACCTCCGGGTCGAAGGTCCGCAGCCCGTGGACGGTGGCCGCCACCGTGCGCGAGGCGGAGGAGATGTCGACGACAAGCAGGACGGGCGAACGGGTCAGGGTTGCGACGTGGGCCGTCGAGGCGAAGCCCTCGGTGCCGAGCTGGCCGTCGAACAGCCCCATGGCGCCCTCGATGACGGCAACATCGGCCGCCTGGGGCGTCTGGAAACCGTGCAGCAGCATCGGCACCACGAGCTCCGGAGAGGTGAGCCACGGGTCGAGGTTGCGCCCGGGGCGGCCGGTCGCGATGGCGTGGTAGCCCGGGTCGATGTAGTCGGGGCCCACCTTCGCGGGCGCCACGGCATACCCCTGCCGGGTCAGCGCGGCCATGATGCCGACGGCGACAGTGGTCTTGCCGTGCCCCGAGGCGGGGGCGGCGACGACGAGGCGGGGAACCCTCACCACTCGATGCCCTTCTGGCCCTTCTGGCCGTGGTCGAAGGGGTGAGCGAGCTTGGTCATCTCGGTCGCGACGTCGGCGACGGCGACCAGCCGCGGGTCAGGGTCGCGACCGGTGATGACCACGTGCTGGTAGCCGGGGCGGGACTGCAGCGTCTCGACGACGTCGTCGACGTCGACCCAGCCCCACTTCATCGGATAGGTGAACTCGTCGAGGACGTAGAGGGTGTGGGTCTGGGTGGCGAGGCGTCGTTTGATCTCGGCCCAGCCCTCGCGGGCATCGGCCGCGTGGTCCTCCTCCGTCCCGGCCTTGCGCGACCATGACCAGCCCGAGCCCATCTTGTGCCACTCGACCGGGCCCCCCTGCCCGGTCGTGCGGTGGAGCTCGTCCAGGGCCAGCAGGGCCGCCTCCTCGCCGATGCGCCACTTGGCCGACTTGACGAACTGGAAGACGCCGATCGGCCAGCCCTGGTTCCACCCGCGCAGGGCGAGGCCGAACGCGGCGGTCGACTTGCCCTTCCCCGCCCCACTGTGGACGACGACCAGTGGGCTGGTGCGGCGCTGCCGGGTCGTGAGTCCGTCGTCAGCGACGACGGGGGTCTGTCCTTGGGCCATTGGCGGCCTTTCTCTCGCGGATGATCGTGACGAGGCTCGCGGCGGCCACCTCGCCGAGGGGGATGTGGTCGGCGCCCATCCGTTGGGCGATGTCGGCGGCCAGGCCCAGCCGGAAGCGGCCGGCCTCGCAGTCGACGACGACGGCGTCGACGCCGGTGGCGCGCCACCGGTCGGCCACCCACCGGGCCCGGGCCAGCGCATTGGCGCCGCTTGTGGCCCGACCGTCGGTGACGAGGACGAGGAGCGGGCGCAGGCGTGGGTCGCGGATCCGCTCGACCTCGAGGACTCGGGCCGAGGTCCGTAGGCCCTCGGCCAGCGGGGTGCGTCCACCGTGGGGGAGGTCGGTCAGGCATCGGGCGGCCGCCTCGACCGACGACGTGGGTGGTAGCGCGAGGGAGGCGCCGTCGCATCGGAAGGTCACGACGCCGACCCGGTCGCGACGTTGGTAGGCGTCGACGAGCAGGCTGAGCACGGCGGTCTTGACGTCGGACATCCGTTGCTGTGCGCCCATCGACCCGGATGCGTCGACGGCCAGCAGGACGAGGTTGCCCTCACGTCCCTGGGTCACGCGGTGCCTGAGGTCGTCGGGGTGCAGGAGGACGCGGTCGGTGCGCCCGCGGCGGCCCTGGTGCGGCGCGGCGGCCGTGATCGTCGCCGGCAGGTGGATCCGGCCGGTGCCGACAGTCGTCGCCCCGACGGTGCGGCCCCATGACGTGATGGCGCGACTGCGTCGGCCCGCGTCGCCCTCGCCGATCCCGCGGACCTGCAGGCGCCGGGCGCGGTAGGGCTCGCCCGATGCAGCGACGGTCGCCCTGATCGACACCGGGGCCGGGGTCGGCTCGGTGTCCGGCTCAGGGTCCTGCTCGGGGGACTCGGGCGCCGGGGGGGAGTCTGCCGACTCCGCTCCGTCGGGGGAGTCGGAGCCCGAGACAGGAGGAGGCGCGGGGGCGTCGCTCACCGGGCTCGCGTCCACCTCTCCCTCGTGGTCCTGGTGGGCGCGGTCGCCCGGCGGCGGCCCGTCCGGCTCGGGTTCGGGCTCGGGGTCCTGCTCGTCGTCACCGAGGAGGGCGTCGAGCAGGTCCTCGTCGAGGCCGGGGGCGTCGAACGGGTTGCGCCGGCGCCGGTGCGGCAGCGCGAGCCGGGCGGCGACGCGGATGTCCTCACGCGTCACGTCGGTGCGACCCTCCCATGCGGCATGGGCGCGCGCGGCGCGGGCCGTGACGAGGTCGGCGCGCATCCCGTCGACATCGAAGCCGGCGCAGACGGTCGCGATCTTGGTCAGCGCCCACTCGCCCAGTCGGACGAGGGGTAGCGACTCCTGTGCCGAGTGGATCCTGTCGCGCAGGACCGACTGGGGCGCGGCATACCTTTCGGCGAATCCGTCGGGGTCCGCGTCGAAGGCGAGTCGCCGTCGCACGACCTCGACCCGTTCGGTCGGCTCCCGCGACGCGGCCACCTCCACGGTGAGGCCGAAGCGGTCGAGCAGCTGCGGCCGCAGCTCACCCTCCTCGGGGTTCATCGTGCCGACGAGGACGATCTGAGCCGCGTGGGAGACCGACACACCGTCGCGCTCGACGGTATTGCGGCCCATTGCGGCGGCGTCGAGGAGAAGGTCGACGAGGTGGTCGTGCAGGAGGTTGACCTCGTCGACGTAGAGGATCCCGCGGTGCGCGCCGGCGAGGAGGCCGGGCTCGAACGCGGTCTCGCCGGCCCCCAGGGCGCGGGACAGGTCGAGTGAGCCGATGACGCGGTCCTCGGTGGCGCCGACCGGGAGCTCGGCCAGCCGGGCCGCCCGGGTGGTCGTGGGGGCGCCGATGGGGTGGGGACCGTCGGGACAGGTCGGGTCGGGGTGCGCGGGGTCACAGCCGAACCGGCATCCGGCGAGGACGTCCTGACGGGGGAGGACCTCGGCGAGGGCCCGGACCATCGTCGACTTCGCGGTGCCCTTCTCGCCGCGTACGAGGACCCCACCGACATCGGGTGCCACCGTGGTGAGCACGAGGGCGAGCGCCATGTCGTCGGCACCGACGATGGCCGAGAAGGGGTAGCGGGGCACGCGTCGGACCTCCTGGGCGAGTGACCACGCTCGCCGGTCGCAAGACTGCCCGGCCGGGGCTCCGGGCGGGCGCGACGCGGGCCGACGTCCTGGCTCACGACCGGCCGGGGCTGGTCGCTCACAGTGGCGGGACCGCTTCGGACTCTCACCGAATTCCACGCCCCGCGTCGGGCGTCATCATGTCACATAGGGTGATCGACGTGATTGACGTCGTGGGCCTCGGTGATGGTGGCTTCGCCGACCTGCCCGGGTCCTCTCGACGGCTCGTCCTGGGTGCGCAGGTCCTGATCGGTGGCCAGCGGCACCTCGGGCTCGTGCCTGCGGTCGAGGGCCAGGTCCGCGCCGAGTGGCCACGACCGCTGACCTCGAGCCTGAGCGGGTTCCTCGAGGAGCACGGGGCGGCGGTCGGGGGGGCCGGGGAGCCGGGTAAGGGGGCGGTCGTCGTCCTCGCCAGCGGTGACCCGCTCTGCTCCGGTATCGGGACCACGCTGATCCGCCTGCTTGGTGCTCACGCCGTTCGCGTCCACCCGGCCCTGTCGTCGTCAACGCTGGCCCGGGCCCGGATGGGCTGGTCAGCCGAGACCACGACGGTGCTGACGGTGGTGGGTCGGTCCCTCTCGCCGATCCACGCCCACTTCGACCCGGGCGAGCGCCTCGTGGTCCTGTGCTCGGACGGCTCGACCCCGGCGGCCGTGGCCGGGCTGTTGCGCGACGGCGGCTGCGGTGACTCGGTGCTCACGGCGTGGTGGCACCTCGGTGGCTCCGCCGAGGGAGCCCGCACGGCCACGGCGTCGCGCTGGGATCCCACGCCGACACTTGACCTCGTGGTCCTGTGCATCCTCGTCGACCCTGCGGGCGCCCTCGCCCGACCCGCCCTCGGACCAGCCCCGGGTCGCCCGGAGTCGGCCTTCGACCATGACGGTCAGATCACCAAACGGGACCTACGCGCGTCCGCCCTGGCCCACCTGCGGCCCGTCCGCGGCGGCCACTTGTGGGACCTCGGGGCCGGATCGGGCGCCGTGGGAATCGAATGGACCCTCGCCGCGCCCGGGGCGAGGACGACAGCGGTCGAACGGGATTCCGTCCGGGCCAGTCGAATCCGCCGCAACGCCGTCGCCCTCGGAGTGGAGCCGGCGGTGCAGGTCATTACCGCCGAGATCTCGGTTGCTCTCGCCCGCCTCGACCCACCGGACGCGGTCTTCCTCGGCGGGGGACTCACAGCCGAAGTGGTCGACCTGGCGTGGGAGTGCCTAACACCGGGGGGGCGGATCGTGGCGCACGCCGTGACCCTCGGCACCGAGGCCGCGGTCGTCACGGCCTGCGCGCGCTTCGGTGGGCTACTGACGCGGATCGCGGTTGAGCACGCCCGACCCCTTGGTCCGCACCTGTCGTGGACCCCGTCCCGACCGGTCGTCCAGTGGAGCGCGACCAAACCGCTCGAGTCGGCAACCCGGCATACGGACCAGCCACCTTCGGAGCACGCGTGACCGTCCACTTCATCGGAGCCGGTCCAGGCGCTGCGGACCTGCTGACCCTGCGGGCCGTCCGACTGCTCGCGGCGAGTCCTGTGTGCCTGTATGCCGGGACCTATCTCGACGCCGAGGTGCTCTCCCACTGCCCCGAGGGTGTCGAGCTCGTCGACACCCAGCACCTCGACCTCGACACCATCACCCGCCACCTCGTCCGCGCTACGGCCGAGGGCAAGGACGTCGCTCGGCTGTGCTCCGGCGACCCGTCGGTCTACTCTGCGGTCGCCGAGCAGGCGCGTCGACTCGACACGACGGGGGTGCCGTGGGACGTCACTCCCGGTGTGACCGCGTATGCCGCGACGGCTGCCCTCGTGGGGCGCGAGCTCACCGTCCCGGCGGTCGCCCAGTCGGTGGTTCTCACGCGGGCACAGCAGGATTCGAGTGAGATGCCGTCAGGGGAGACCCTCGCGGCCTTCGCTGCCACGGGCGCCACCCTCGTCCTGCACCTCGCCATCCGGCACACCCGACGGCTGGCCGAGGAGCTCATCCCGCACTACGGGGCGGACTGTCCCGTCGTGGTGGGGTCGCAGGTGAGCCAGCCTGCCGAGCTCCTCCTGCGCGCGAACCTGGCCGATGTCGCCGACCAGGTGGAGGCGCACGGACTGCGGCAGGCGGCCGTCATCATCGTCGGCTGGGCGCTCGCCGCTGAGGGGTTCGTCGAGTCGCACCTCTACTCGAGTCGGGAGCGGCTGGCTCCGCCGACGGTGTAGCGTCGCGCAAGTGCTCGACGCCGTCGAGTCAGTGGTTCCGAGCGAAGTCCGGTGTGAACCCGGCACTGTCCCGCAACGGTGGTCCTCCTCGAGCGTGGGGGGGCGAGTCCGGTCGCCTCGCCCACGTCCTGTGTTCCGTCCCGAGGAGGATGGGCTGTGGCCCCGACGCACGACCCCACGCACGAACCGACACTTTCACCGGTCCCGACCATGGCGAGCCGTACGGACGCGAGCCCCCACTGCAGGCGCTGGCGTCGTGAGGACTGGGTCGAGGTCTCGGCGTACGGGACGGTCATTGTCCTCATGCACGTGGTGGGGTTCGGCCTGCTGGTCTTCGTCATCGCCCCGCGGCACCTGGCCGTGGGCACGCAGGTTTTCGGCGTGGGTCTGGGCATCACCGCCTACGTCTTCGGTCTTCGGCATGCCTTCGACGCCGACCACATCGCGGCAATCGACAACACGACCCGCAAGCTGATGGCCGACGGCGGACGACCCAGGTCGGTCGGGTTCTGGTTCGCCATGGGGCACTCCGGGATGGTGTTCGTGCTCACCGCACTCATGGCCCTCGGGACGCGCGCGGCCGCGACGCTGGCGGGTGACGGCTCGGCGGTCCACGCCGTGCTGAGCACCGCCGGCACCTTGGCTTCGGGGGGCTTCCTGTTCATCATCGGGTTGCTGAACCTCATGGCGTTCATGGGGATCTGGCGCATCTTCCGGGGCATGCGGCGCGGTGGGCTCGACGAGCGGGCGCTCGAGCGGCACCTCGATTCGCGCGGGTTCATCACCCGCGTGCTCGGTCGGGTCGGACGCTCGATCAGGCACCCGTGGCAGATGCTGCCGGTGGGGATGCTCTTTGGTCTCGGGTTCGACACGGCCTCGGAGGTCGCCGTCCTCGTCCTTGCCGGAATGGGCGCCGCGGCCGGCCTGCCGTGGTACGTCGTCCTCCTCCTACCGCTCCTGTTCGCCGCTGGCATGTCGTTGCTGGACTTTCTCGACGGGGTGTTCATGACCGTCGCGTACGACTGGGCGTTCGCCAATCCTGTGCGCAAGATCTACTACAACCTGTCCGTCACCGGGCTGTCCGTGGCGGTCGCGTTCGTCATCGGGTCGATCGAGCTGGTCTCGGTCCTCCATGAGCGGTTCAGGCTCGACTCGTGGGCGACCAACTGGGTCGCGGGCGTCGACCTCGGCAACGTCGGCTTCGTCGTCGTGGGCGTGTTCGTGCTGGTCTGGGGGGTCGCGGTGGCTTACTGGAAGTTAGGCCGGGTCGAAGAACGGTGGGCGCCCCCGCCCAGTCGGAACTGACTGGAGATCAGCCTGGGGGGGTCATATCGACGGCACGAAGCGTGGCGTCCACACTCGGCCCGACCCGGTTACCCGGGTGGCGGAGGCGCCGACGATGACCAGGCAGGTCATGTCGACCTGCTCGGCGTCGAGCCCCCCGAGGGTCGTTACGTCGAGAGCCTCGTCGCGGCGCCCCACGTCGCGGGCGACGACCACGATCGTCTCGGCGGACCTGACGTGAAGCAGTACCTCCTGGGCGCGGCCCAGCAGGTCCGGGCGGGAGCGGGACCGGGGGTTGTAGAGGGCCAGGACGAGGTCAGCCTCGGCGATGTGTCGCAGCCGGGACTCGATGACCTCCCACGGCTTGAGCCGGTCCGACAAGGACATCATCGACCAGTCCGCGCCGAGCGGTGCGCCGGCGAGGGCGGCAGCTGCCGTGGCGGCGGTCACACCCGGGTGCACGTCGATCGGCACGGTGGCGTATCGCTCGTCCTGTGCCGCCTCGAACACGGCGGAGGCCATCCCGAAGATGCCGGCGTCTCCGCCGGAGACGACGGCGACGTCCTCCCCTTCGAGGGCTAGGTCGAGGGCGAGCCGCGCGCGGTCGACCTCGACCGTGTTGCCACTCGCGTGCCGGGTCAGCCCGTCGCGCGGAGGCACGCGCTGGACGTAGGGCCCGTAACCCACGAGGTGGGTCACCTGGCCGAGGACCGTCTGGGCGTCGGGCGTGAGCCAACGCTCCGGGCCGGGGCCGAGGCCGACGACGTGGACGGTGCCCGAGGTGGGCCCACCTGACCTGGGGGTGGGAGGCTCCGGAGTCGACGCGGGGGTCGCGGGGCGCGGGGAGGAGTGGGGCGCGCGGCCGGCGGAGTCGGCGCGCAGGTCCCGACCCGGGACGACGACGATCGACATGTACGGGACGGTGTCGGCGTCGACCTCGGCCACGGGCAGGACGCGCTGGCCGTCGCGGGTGGCGCGCTCGACGTAGATGGCGCGCTCGAGGAGCCCGGCCTGGCGCAGCGCCTCCCTGACGCCACTGAAGGTGCGGCCCAGCTTCATGATGACAGCCGCTTCGGTGTCGGCGAGTCGTCGGGCAAGCTCCGGCACCGGCAGGGTCCCGGGCAGAACGGTCAGCACGTCCTCATGTCGCGAGAGGGACTGCGCCGCGACGGCGGTCGCCCCGGACAACGCCGTGACTCCCGGCACGATCTCGGTCGGGAAGCGGTCGGAGAGGCGGTCGTGGAGGTACATGAAGGAGCCGTAGAACATTGGGTCGCCCTCGGCGAGGACGACGACGGACCGACCCGCCGTCAGGTGGACCGCAAGCCGCGCGGCGCACTCTTCGTAGAACTCGGCGAGCCAGACGTGGTAGCCGCCGGGGTGCGTGACGACCCCTGTCGTCACGGGGTAACGTAGTTCCTCCTCTAGCGTGCCCGGGACGATGAGGTCGTCCGCGATGGAGCGGGCGATGGAGGCCCGGGTCGTGCCCGCGTGGTAGGCGACGACGTCAGCTGCGGCGATGATCCGGGCGGCCTTGCGGGTGAGGAGCTCGGGGTCGCCGGGACCGACGCCCACCCCGTAGAGGCGACCGGAGGGCACGCGACCGGGCACGGTCATGCGAGCTCAGACGGCGTCGCCAAGGCATTGACGGTCGCGGCCGCCATCGCGGATCCGCCGCGGTGGCCGTGGACGACGATCCAGGGGAGGTGGCCGCCCCCGGGCAGCACGTGCTCGGCCAGGGCCACCTTGGACTCGGCGGACCCGACGAACCCTACGGGCATGCCGACGACCGCGGCAGGGCGGGAGCCGCCGTCGAGGACCAGCTCGAGGAGGTGGAAGAGCGCCGTGGGCGCATTGCCGATCGCGACGATCGCGCCCTCGAGCCGGTCTCCCCACAACGACACTGCGGCCGCGGCGCGGGTCGTCGACCAGGCCCGAGCGAGCTCGGGGACGGCGGGGTCGCGTAGCGTGCACACCACGTCGTTGTCGGCGGGCAGGCGCCGTCGGGTGATGCCGTTGGCCAGCATGAGCGAGTCGGTGAAGACCGGCGCACCGGCTTCCAGCGCGGACCTCGCCGCCTCGACGACGCCGGGCGAGGCGGCGATGTCGGCGACGATGCCGAGGTCGCCGCAGGCGTGGATGATCCGGGCGGCGACGGTCGCGAGATCGGCAGGCAGCCCGGAGAGATCGGCCCCGTCGCGGATTATCCCGAACGACCGACGGTAGATCTCGTCGCCGTCGGTCACGTAGTCGTAGTGGCGGGCGGGTGGGTCCACCACGCGAGGACGCGTGACGGGGCTCTGGTGAGGCTGGGTCACGGGTGCTCTCCTGCGGCGGCAAGGACGTCGTCGACGGTCCCTGGTGCGAGCACGGTGACGTGGTCGCCCGTCGGGTGGCCGCAGCGTCGCTCGCAGCCTACGACGTGGACTCGGGCTCCCGTGTCCGCCAGGCTGCTGGCGGCCGCCGACGTCAGGTCGAGGGTTTGCGAGGTGGTCCGTCGGCACGACGGGGCGCCGATGCAGGCGGACAGGCGCGACCAGGGGGACCTGGGCGACGTGACGAATCCGGCGGCGGCCAACGTCGTCACGTGGACGGCGCCACCGGCGACGACGAGCGATCGCCACGGGGTGAGCGTGACCTCGTCGGTCACTGGCGACAGGGCGGCGACGTGGTTTGCCCGGAGCATGCCCAAGGGCACCCCGACGACGACGTCGTCTTCGGCGACGCCGGGGAGCAGCCGCTGGGCGGGCGACGCGACGTAGGGGACCATTCCGACGACGACGGGGGAGGAGTCGATCGGAAGGTCACGGACGTTCCAGACCCGCTCGCTGCCACGGTGCCTCAGGAACAGGTGGGCGCGGTGGAGGATCTCGGCGACGGCGTCTTCGCGTCGTACTTCGGTGGCGTACGGTCCCGCGAGCACCCTCCCGCAGTGGGCGTCGATGACCTCGTAGGCCAGGTCCCACGGCTCACCGAGCACGGCGCCGCCGGCGGTGCTCACGGCGAACAGGAACCGGCCGGGGAGGGTGGCCAGCTCAGGGTCGGCCATGAGGGCGGCGTCGAGCTCGCCCACGAGGGAGGCGATGTCGGCGCTGAAAGGCGACGCGATGATGTTGCGTGCCCTCTCGTGGGAGGGGGACGGGAGCAGTCCGGTCGCTTCGAGCCTCGTGACCAGGTCGGGGGGGAAGGGGTCCGGTAGGGCGCGAATCTGGATGTTGCCGCGGCTCGTGAGTTGGAGCACGGGGGCGCCGTGATCGGTGGCGATGGCCAGCAGGTCGGCGACGGTCGCGACCGGTATCCGACCGCCCGGGACGCGCAGTCGGACGAGAGCCCCGTCGTCGGCGTGGAACGGGCGCTGCAGACTCGGGCACCGGTCCACCATGGGGCGTCCACTCACGTGCGAGAGCATAGATCGCCCCCGGGGCATCGGCGGACCCGGCCGGATAGGGTGACGTCCGGTGCCGCACGGCGGAACCCGGTGTGAGTCCGGGACGGTCCCGCCACTGTGACCCACGGGAGTGGGAAGCCAGGAACGCCGTCGGTGCCGCCGCACCCGACCGGTGTGCGGCCCCTCGTCGGCCGGAGCGCGGACTTCCGGCGAAGGAGCATCCGGATGCCCCGCATTGCCCTCCTGTCCACCTCCGACACCGATCTGCTGAGCGCGCGCGCGAGCGGCGCGGACTTCATCTGGGCCAACCCGGCTCGGCCCGGCCACACCGACCTCGCCGACGTCCTCTCGACGGCCGAGGTCGTCGTCGCCCGCATCCTCGGTGGCCCACAGGACCTGTGCTCCGGTTTCCGGCGGATCGCCGAGACGGGCGTGCCCGTCGTCGTCCTCGGCGGGGAACAGGCGCCCAACGCAGCGCTGATGGAGCTGTCCCGCAACGTCCCCGCCGGTGTCGTGCACGAGGCGCACCGGTACCTGGCCCAGGGTGGGGCCCACAACCTGCGCAACCTCCACGGCTTCCTCTCCGACACGCTGTTGCTCACGGGGGAAGGCTTCGAAGCGCCGGTCGAGCTGCCGACGTGGGGGGTCCTCGACCGGCTCGCACCCGCCGTGGCGCACGCCGCAGCCGGAGCCCGGCCCCGGGTCGGTGTGCTCTTCTACCGAGCGCAGCACGCGGCCGGGAACACCGGCTACGCCCATGCCCTGTGTGACGCGATCGACGCGGCGGGCGGGGAGGGTGTGCCGATCTTCGCCGCCTCCTTGCGGGACGCGCCCACCGAGCTACTGGACCACCTTGGGACCCTCGATGCGCTCGTCACGACCGTCCTGGCTGCCGGTGGCACCAAGCCGGCGACCGCCCAGGCGGGCGGTGACGACGAGGCGTGGGACGTCCAGGCCCTGGCCGCGCTCGACATCCCCATTCTCCAAGGGCTGTGTCTCACCTGGAGCCGAGCCGACTGGGTCGACTCCAGCGAGGGGATGACCCCCCTCGACGTGGCGACCCAGGTCGCCGTCCCGGAGTTCGACGGGCGCATCATTACCGTTCCGTTCTCGTTCAAGGAGACCGATGCCGACGGGTTGTCCTACTACGCGGCCGATCCGGAGCGGTGCGCTCGGGTCGCGGGGATCGCCGTCAAGCACGCCCGGCTGCGGCACACATCCAACGAGGAGCGGCGGGTCGCGATCATCCTGTCCGCCTACCCCACCAAGCACTCCCGCATCGGCAACGCCGTGGGCCTGGACACCCCGGTCTCGACGATCCGGCTGTTGCGGGCCCTGCGTGAGGCCGGATACGACCTTGGTCGACGGGGCGGCATCCCCGGTCTGGACGACGTCCCAGCGGTGGAGGGGGAGGCGCCCGACACGACCGCTGGCAACGCACTCATCCACGCGCTCATCGCGGCCGGCGGCCAAGACCCCGAGTGGCTCACCCAGGAGCAGGTCAGCGGAGCTCAGGTGCGCATCCCGGCGGCAACGTACGCTGCATGGTTCGATCGTGTGCCCGAGGACCTGCAGAGCGCGATGACGACGCACTGGGGGCCCGCCCCGGGGACGCTCTATGTCGACAGGACCGTCGATCCCGATGGCGAGATCGTCTGCGCGGCAATGGTCTCCGGCAACCTCGCCATCCTCGTCCAGCCCCCGCGCGGCTTCGGCGAGAACCCCATCGCGATCTACCACGACCCCGATCTGCCGCCGACCCACCATTACCTCGCGACGTACCGCTGGCTCGAGGAGGAGTTCGGCGCGCACGCTGTCGTCCACGTCGGCAAGCACGGCAACCTGGAGTGGCTGTCCGGCAAGAACCTCGCCATGTCGGCCTCGTGCGGTACCGACGCAGCGCTCGGCTCCCTGCCGCTCGTGTATCCCTTCCTCGTCAACGACCCGGGGGAGGGCACCCAGGCCAAGCGGCGCGCCCACGCGACGATCGTCGACCACCTCGTGCCACCCATGGCGCGAGCCGAGGCCTATGGGGACATCGCCCGTCTCGAGCAGCTGCTCGACGAGTACGGCAACGTCCTGGCGATGGATCCAGCCAAGGCGCCGGCGCTGCGGGGCGAGATCTGGACCCTCATCCAGGCCGCCAAGATGGACCATGACCTCGGCCTGTCGGAGCGGCCGGACGACGAGGCGTTCGATGACTTCGTCCTGCACGTCGACGGGTGGCTCTGCGAGATCAAGGACGTCCAGATCCGTGACGGCCTCCATGTCCTCGGCGAGGCGCCGTCGGGGGAGGGGCTGGTCAACCTCGTCCTCGCGGTGCTCCGGGCAGGGCAGGTGTTCGGCGGTCGCGACTCGGGGGTTCCCGGTCTGCGGTCGGCTCTCGGGTTGTCCGAGGGAGCGTCCACGGCGGAGACGGACCGGGTCGAGGAGCTCGCACGTGATCTCGTATGCCGCGTCGCCGAATCGTCGTGGGACGCCACCGTCGTCCCCGGCATCGTGGAGTCCGTCTGCGGGCAGCCGCGACCGGGTGCTGTCGCCGCACTGGAGTTTGCCTGCAAGGAGGTCGTGCCACGTCTGGCCGCGACGACGCGGGAGCTGCCCATGGTGCTGCACGCCCTCGAGGGGGGCTACGTCCCGGCCGGTCCCTCGGGGTCACCACTGAGAGGTCTGGTCAACGTGCTGCCTACGGGGCGCAACTTCTACTCCGTGGACCCCAAGGCGATTCCGTCCCGGCTCGCGTACCAGACGGGTGCGGCGATGGCCCAGTCCCTGCTCGACCGCTACGTCGAGGACGAGGGCCGGCTGCCGGAGTCCGTGGGGTTGTCCGTCTGGGGCACCTCGGCCATGCGTACGTCCGGCGACGACATCGGCGAGGTCCTCGCCCTGCTCGGCGTCGCCCCCGTCTGGGACGAGCAGTCGCGTCGGGTCGTCGGGCTGGAGCCGTTGTCGCTCGCGGAGCTGGGGCGCCCCCGCATCGATGTCACGGTGCGGATCTCAGGGTTCTTCCGCGACGCCTTCCCCCACGTCATCGCCCTCCTCGACGACGCCGTCGCCCTAGTGGCGGCGCTCGACGAGCCGGCTGAGCAGAACTTCGTCCGCAAGCACGCCCTGGCCGACGTCGAGGTCCACGGTGACGAAAGACGTTCTCGCACGAGGATCTTCGGCTCCAAGCCGGGGTCGTACGGGGCGGGGATCCTCCAGGTCGTCGAGTCGGGCACCTGGCGTGACGACGCCGACCTCGCAGAGGTCTACACGACGTGGGGCGGTTTCGCCTACGGGCGCGGACTGGACGGCGTACCGGCGCGGGACGACATGGAGCGCAACTACCGCCGGATCCAGGTCGCCGCGAAGAACGTCGACAACCGCGAGTCGGACATCCTCGACTCCGACGACTACTTCCAGTACCACGGCGGGATGGTGGCCACGGTTCGCGCGCTCACCGGCGTGGCCCCCCGGGCCTACGTGGGCGACTCGACCTCTCCCGAGGCCGTGCGAACGCGGACGCTGCAGGAGGAGACCAACCGTGTCTTCAGGGCGCGCGTGGTCAACCCGCGCTGGATAGCGGCCATGCAGAGG
>JAABUM010002516.1_pt1 | contig 24401 bp, 19 predicted proteins | sample 5559161 | NCBI WGS metagenome assembly JAABUM01 (sample SAMN10711868, study PRJNA513369) | rock metagenome | isolation source: Antarctica rocks | place: Antarctica: Victoria Land, Siegfried Peak nord
GAGGGCGAGCACAACGGTAGACTGCATAGGGATGAACTCCTGCGGTAGACGATGTGTGGGTGACACCTGATCGTACCATCGCGCCGAGTTCATCCCCTCTTTCAGCGATAATTCACGAGCCCTGGCGAACGTGACCAGCGGCGGCGCGTCCATGGGCGTAATTGGCCGTCCGCTGATCAGGTTGTCGACCGAAATGAGGCCAAGAATGCCATCGTTCGTGCGCAGCGAGACGCGCAACGTCTGGCCGGGGCGGCCGTCGAGACGTGGCCGCACGTCCGGTGGGACTTCGCTCATCGCGTCGTTCATATAGATGAAACCAGGACCATCGGCTTGCAAGCGCGGCGCGGCCAACAGTCGCGCGTAATAGCCGCCGTCATCCAGTCGCGCCACACGGCCGGCCGGGTAGAACTTTTGGCCGTAGGCGTCCGTGCCCACGCGCTCAACCAGCGTCCGGCGGGTGTGGTCGACGAGAAGCAGCCCCACGCGGTCGTAGCCCAGGTCGTCGCGGATAGCGTCGTACGCCAGGTCGACGAGCATGTCGACGTCATAGCAGTGCAGCATCCGATTCATGGTTCGAAGCAACCAATCCATCGAGTCCTGCGCCGACTTTTGCCGCAACATGAAATCGCTTGTCCTCTCGCCCCTGGCACGCGACTGTAGCGCTTTCATTATAGAACCCCCGCCCGCACTCCCGCGACTCTCGCCCCCAGCGGTCCGAACGCCAATGGTAGACGGCTAGGGCGCCAGCGGCAGCGCCTGACGCAGAATGGATCCAACAATAGGCGCGGCCTGCGAGTACCCTTCACCACCGTTCTGCTTGAACACGACGACGGCCAGGCGCGGCTTATCGGCCGGCGCGAAGCCGATGAACCAAGCGTGCGGCGGCCCGTGGGTCACCTGCGCCGTGCCCGTCTTGCCCGCCACTTGCACACTGGGTACCTGCGCCTCGAAGCCCGAGCCACCGGGCGCCTCCACCACCGCCGTCATGGCCTGGGTCATCTTAGCCGCCGTCCCCGCCGGCATTGGTTGCGCGAAGACGCTCGGCCCGTTCTGCTGTAGCGCCTCATGGTTCGGCGCGGTCACCTTGGACACGACATATGGCCGCTGCTCGGCGCCGCCGTTCGCGACCGCCATGGCCGTCAAGAGCATCTGCAGCGGCGTCGCCAGCACGGCGTCCTGGCCGAACGCGCTGTAGGCCACGTCGAGTTTGGACATGGTACCGGGATGCGGCGACACGCTGCTCGGCGTAACCGGCAATGCGAACGGGACGGTCTGTCCGAAACCGAAACGCCCGGCGTAGTCCAGCAGCACTTTGGGGCCAAGATTCACGCCCATGGCCGCAAAGGCGATGTTGTCGCTGTACTTGAAGGCGTCGATCGTGGTGACCGCGTAGACGTTGGGCGGCAGGTTGTTGATGCTGGACGGCAGCAGCACGCCATCTTCGTAGAGCGGTCCAACGGCGTCGGTCCCACTGAGCACCGTCGTCGTATCGTACGTCCCCGTGTCGTAGGCCGCGGTCAGGGTAACGGTCTTGAAGGTCGAGCCGGGAGCGTAGGCGGCCTGGATGGCGCGATCGACGAACGGGCTATCGGTACGCGCCTGCATCGTGGTCATGTAGCCAGGCTCGTCGACTCTGTTGGAGTCGATCCACGGCTGGCTCTCCAGGGCCAAAATCTCGCCGGTGCGCGGGTCGGCCACAATGCAGGCGCCGGGCCCGGTCCCCATGGCGGCGGTGACGATCCGCTGTATGCGCGCGTCGATGGTCAAATGCAGGTCGTCGCCGATGATGGGCTCGTGCAATAGGCGACGCACCGTGTTGTCAACCGGCTGCAGCGCGCCCTGTCCGTTGAGATAGTCGTTGTAGACATCCTCCAGACCGGAGTTGAGGTAGCGCGGCGAGTGGTAGCCGAGCAGCGGGCCAAGCGAGGGGATGGTGTACGCGCGCGTGGGGGTACCGTCGGCGGAGAAGGTGGTCCGCGCCAACACCACGCCATTGCGGTCGTACACCGTACCGCGATGCACCGCGAGCTGCGCCGTGCTGAGGCGTCCATTGTCGGGGCGGTTCACCAGCGTGTTGGCGTCGACCACCTGCCAGTAGAATAGGAACACCGCCGTCAACGCGAAAGCAACCAGGAAATAGAGCGAGAGGCGCTCTAGCTTGCGGTCGATCACATTCATGGCCCACCCCTGTCAGTAGCCGCGTTGGCCGAGATGCGCAACAACATGCCCACGATTATGAAGTTGCTCAGGAGCGACGACGGCCCATAGCTCATAAAGGGCAGCGTCACGCCGGCGATGGGCAACAGCCGGATGTTGCCGCCAATAATAACGAGCGCCTGGATCACCAGCGCCGAGGTCAGCCCGGCGGCGAGCAGCTTGTCGAAGGGGTCGCGCGCCAGCGCCGCGATGCGCAGACCTCGGAAGGCCAGCACGAGGTAGCACGCCAGGATAAACATCGCGCCGAGCAGGCCCAACTCTTCGCCGAAGGCGCTGAAGATGAAGTCGGAGTGCGCAACGGGGATAAAGCCGGGCCTGCCCTGGCCCAGCCCCTCGCCGGGGATGCCGCCGCTGGCGATACCGATGAGCGCCTGCACGAGTTGGTATGAGGACGGTTGGCCTGGGTCGGCGTGGGCATACGGCCACGGGTTGAGCCAGGTGACCACGCGTTCGCGCACATGAGCGTTGAAGTGATAGGCGACGACCACGCCGGCGATGATCATGACCAGGCCAAGCAGAGAGTAAAAGCGGCGCGGCGTGGCCACGTAGACCATGGACAGAAAGATGCCAAAGAACAGCAGCGCGCTGCCCAGGTCGTTCTGGAACAGGAGCAGGCCCAGCGCCAGGAGCCAGGTGGTAAACAGCGGGCCGACGTATTGCAGCGGCGGGAGACGCAGACGCCCCAACGGCAGGTAGGCGCTGGACAGCACCTCGCGTTTCTCGTCGAGGTAGGCGGCAAAGAAGATGACGAGCAGGATCTTGAGCAACTCCACCGGCTGGTAGTAGAAGCCATGGTAGCCGAACCAGCGCTTGTAGCCCTCGTGATAGGGGTCGACACCAAAGACCTTGGTGCCCAGGATAAGAGCGAAGCCAAAGGCGGCCAGGGTATATTTGTAGCGCGTCAACCGCCGGTAATCTCGGAAGCCCAGCGCGGCAATGGCCATCAATACGAGGCCGGCCACGATGCCGACCACCTGCCGCGTGGCGTCGGATTGACTGAGTGACAGCGCCTCCGATGGGCGGAGGCGACGGATCATAACGAGGCCCAGCCCAGACAGCAGACAGGCCACGGGATATATCACCTGATCGGCGGCACGCAGCCGCGACGTCAGCAGCAGGTGCACGACGACCATGGCGGCGAGCGCGCCGCCGAGGAGCGTGAGCGATAGCTGCAGGGACTTGTCGGGGCGCGCCATGTTGAGCACGACCATGCCCCACACCAGCACGACGCCCGCGCCGATAAGAAGCCCGGTCTCGGTGAGCCGTAACTTGGGGCGCCGGCCGCTTGCCGCCGTACCCCGACCCCTCGCCCCGGTTGTTGTCGCGATCATACGTTATCAACCACTTTCAGCTTGACGCGCCCGAGATCAAGCACGTCCCCAGTAAGCAGCGGCGCCGTCCCGTTGAGCGGGCGTCCATTCACGCGCGTCCCATTGGTCGAGCCCAGATCCTCGGCGATCCAGGCGCCGTTCTGCCGGCGCAGGCGCAGGTGCCGCGCCGAGATCCAGTCATCCTCCAGCGCGATGTCGTTATCGGCGCTCCGGCCGATCGAGAGCGTGTCGCGCAAAGGGAAACGCTGCCCCGGTGCGAGGGCGCTCTGACCGGCGTCGACGACCTCAATCTCCGGCGGCCGCGCCCGCTTGGTGGGCGCGCCCGTCGTTTGTGCGCCTAGCACAGGCGTCCCTGCCCCTGCCCCTGCCCCTGCGCTAGGCGCGTTTGTCGCGGCGGGCCCTATCGACGCCGTCGTCCGTCGGGTAGCCGCGCGCAAATCGCGGCGTAGCGCCCGCACCACTACGAACAAAAATAGATATAACAGCACGAGCAACAGGACACGCGCGCCGAACAGCATGACTGCGGAGCTCATAGGATCGCTCCTTCTCTAGCTCTGACCAAAAGTCAACTCCAGGCCGCCAAGCGAGAGACGATCGCCGTTCTTCAGGACGTGCTGCGCGACCATACGCCCATTGACAAAGGTCCCGTTAGTGCTGCCCTCGTCGCGCACGGTCCAGTAGCCGCCGGTCTTGGTCAAGCGCGCGTGGATGCGCGAGACCCGCCGGTCCTCCAGCACGATGTCATTCTCCAGGCCGCGCCCAAGCGATACGTTGTCACTCGAAAGCGGATAGGGCGTATCCTCGAGCGTCAGCACGGCCGGACCAGCCGCGTCGAGCGGCGGAGCGCCCGTGGTCGTATCCAGGCGCGGCATCACGCGCGTGGGATCAAGCCGCTCCGTCGGCGCCCGTAGCGGCGTCACAGAGGGTGGCGGCTCCGTCAGGTGGCCGCGCGGCGCCACCTGGCGCGGGCGCAGCGTCTGGTCAGAGAGCAGGTGAACCTCGGGATCGGTCGTCATGCTGTAGTTGTGGTCGTGGGCGAAGCGCGCCAGGTAGCGCGCCATGTCACCTTCGAGCGAGACGCGGATCGGCGCGAACGCGGCGAAGTCGTCGGGGTTCAGGGCGACCTCATAGTAGTTCGGGACCAACACCGAGGAGACGCCGACGACGCGGCCAGCCTCCATCTCCCGTGAGAGGCGCTTGGCGATCTCCACGGGCTGCAACCGGGCGTGGAACAGCCGCGAGTACGAACGCTCGAACACACCCTCCAGCAGACTCTCCAGGCGCATTATCACAGTCTACCCAAGCCTTCTATCCCCCACGCTGCCATTATAGGAGCAGGCGGAATACCCCACAACGCGCGGCATAGACTCTCAGGGGTGTTTCATTTGCCGAATTAGTCCTACGATGCCTTTTCCACCGTAACGCGGAAGTAGTCAACATCGCGCCCAACTAGGTCCGGCTCGTCATCGTCGCTTTCTAATGCGAAGAGAATCGCTTCGCGCGCCTGCTCTTCGGCTTCCGCGCGCGTCGATACCCCTCCGCCGACGATACGCAAACGCGGTACGACGAATCCCCACTGCCGCGTGTCCACATCTTGGTAGTACTCTACCCGCAGGTCCATTGTCATCCCTCCTACAACAACTCTCGCAGTTCTTCCAAAGTATAGCCAAACTGTTTGGCGACATGCGCGAGATCAGTAGGCCCTAAGTCTTTGGAATCATGAAAGGCGAAGCTCGCCTCTACGTCATCCTTGGTCAAGCGCCGATGTGAACCTTTCTGGCGTATCTATATCCATCCGTCCCGTCGCAGCCCCGCTAATACTCGCGCCGCCTTCGGCATCTCGTACCCTTCCTAGCTCTCCATTGATCAACATGCCATTAGCTGGACTTTGGCCATTTGCACGACCGTTTGCATGAAAGGAAACGCACCACGATAGGCACGCATCGTTCCGTTATCAGCGGCCCCGCCGCGCTTCCCCCAGGCAACATGGAGCCTCACGGCGCTGCCTACGTCTTGTGCCCGCAGCTCGTGGCCGGTCGGTATCTGTGGTATCTGTGGGCGCGCGGAGTTTTTGCATATCGCCTCGCCACCCCGATATGAGAAAAGTCCTCGTGCCCTTGCCGATCACCTCTGGGAGATGCCGTATGACGCCGCCTAAATGGCCAAAGTCCAGATTAGTGCCGCGCGCGTGAGACAGTCAACTCATTCAATGGGGTGTGTTTCGTTTGAGTTGAAAGGGTGCTCCCCCTCTCCCGCGTCAGGGAGAGGGGGCCGGGGGGTGAGGGCCGCGCCCAACTGAAGTGAAACACACCCCATTCAACTAAAACGGCGCGGCGTAGAGCGGCCGCGGCTTGAAGGCGGCGTGGGCCGCTGCGCGCTGCTCTCGCGGCCCGTGCGCAGGTCGGGTCCGGCGATGGAGACGGGGATGCTCAATTCGGGGTCGGCCATGCGCGAGGCCAGGCGGTCTCCTAAGTCCTCCAGCGGCACGTTGGTGGTGATGACCGTGGGCAGCCGCATCATATAGCGGTAGTTGAGGATCTGGAACAGCTTCTCCGTGGCCCACGCCGTCGTCGTCTGCGTCCCCAGGTCATCCAGGATCAGCAAAGGCGCCGTTTTCACGCTCTCGAAGAAGTCGTCGAACGACGTGTCGCTCGTGGGATTGAACGTCGCGCGCAGGTGGTCGAGCAAGTCGGGCACGACGACGAAGATGGCCGGCTCGCCCAACTCCAGCCGCCGGTTGCCGATCGCCGCCGCGAGGTGGGTCTTGCCCGTGCCGACGCCACCCAGCAGCACTAGCCAGCCGTCGGGGTGCTCGGCGAACTCGGTGGCGCGGCTGTAGGCGAGCTTCTGGTTCTCTTGCGCGAAGAAGCTGGCAAAGGTCCGGCTGTGCAGCGCGCGCAGGTTGCTGCGCTCCAGCAACCCATGCATCTTCTTCTCTTCGAGTTCCTTGGCCTTGCACGCGCATGGCATGAGCGTGCCGAAGCGCGGATCGTCGAGGTCGACGTCCAGCCGCAGCCAGCCCGCCCCGCCGCACGTCGGGCAGCTAGGACTCGATGAGATGGCCATATTTCCCTTGCCGGAAGCGGGCCGGATCGTCAGCCGGCCCAGCACGTCGCGAATCGATTCCATCGCCTCTACCCTCTGTTTGCCAGCGTTCCAGGATACCGCGCACGTAGCGCCAGTTGCGTTTATTGTATTCTACCGCGTGGCGGACGGCGTCCTCCAGCCAGTCAGCCGGATACTCGTGTTCGGCCTCGCGCAGTTCGTCGGCCATGATCGGCGTCAGCGGACCGATGTTCTGCTCGTACAGCGTGAAGATGTTGGGCCGCTGCACGCGCACGAGTTCGACTTTGTGCACGGGCAGCATCGGCAACATCGTCCCGACCTCGTGCGGTTCGTCTTCGGCGCGTCCAAGCGCGTCGCGACTGGCCGGCGTATTGAGGAAATACCACTGCTCCGCTCCACCGCCAAGTTCACGCACGGTCAGTGTCAGCAGCGTGCCACGGGCCACGGCGCGCTCTAGTCCCTCGCGCAGGAAATCTTTGGCGGGACGCGGGCCGCGCACGGTCTTCAGCGAACGCAGCAGGTCGACGTCGGCTTCGAGCTCGGAGCGCGCGATGGCCTTGGGCAAGCCCTGGCGGTGGAAGAGCAGCCAGAACAGGTGCAATGTGACCTTCAACTCCCACAGGTTGTCGATCTGTGGGAGCAACTCGGTGAAGAAGAGATCGGGCACGGGCACGAGGCGCGTACGCTTGGTGGAGAAGCCGGCGAAACCTTTCATTGGTTAAATGCCCCCGCCCAGGTCGTCAGAGCGCCCGCCGCCACCGCTCACGCTGCCCGGCGCGAGGTCGATGAAGCGCGTCTGCGACTCGTTGAAGAACAGCGAGATTTGCCCCGTAGGTCCGTTGCGGTGCTTGGCCACGATCAGGTCGGCGATGTGCTCCTTCTCCGTGTCAGGGTTGTAGACTTTATCCCTGTAAATAAACATGACAATATCCGCATCCTGCTCAATCGCCCCGCTTTCACGAAGGTCGGAGAGCATCGGGACGTGGCTGGTGCGCGCGTCGACAGCGCGTGACACCTGCGAGAGCGCGACCACGGGCACTTGCAACTCGCGCGCGAGTCCCTTGAGTTCGCGCGAAATCTTGGAGATCTCCTGCACGCGGTTCTCGGACGCCGTGGCTCCGCCCTGCATCAGCTGTAGGTAGTCGACGATGACAAGGTCGAGTGGACGCTCCGAGTGCAACCGGCGCGCCTTGCTGCGCATCTCCATCGTCGAGACGCCGGAACTGTCGTCGATGTAGATGTCGGTCTCGGCCAACGCCGCCGCCGCCTGGATAATGCGGCCCCACTCGTCCTCGCTGATGTAGCCGGTGCGCAGGCGCGCCTGGTCGATCCCACCCTCCATACACAGCAGGCGCTGCACCAGCTGCTCGGCGCTCATCTCCAGGCTGAAGATCGCCACGCGGCTCTTGTACTTGATGGCCGAATTGTGGCACATGCTCAGGGCGCAGGCCGTGTTGTGGACACAGATATCCGCCGCGACAAAGTTGTGCGTCTCCGGGACCGTCAGGTCGTAGACCTGCTCCTCACCGGCGCACTCGATCAGAGCAATCTCATCCCAGTAGATGTCCGACGAGGCCCATGCGCCGAGCTCCGGTTCGTCCAGGATACGCGCGAGCAGCGCGACCGTTTCCCGGCGCGGCGACCGTTGATGCGCGTGCCAATTGTGCGACGACGGCTTGCCCGCGCGCCCGCTCACCTCGGCCCAACTCAAACCCTGCGCGGTTTTGGCCGTGGCAACGCCGTCCCAGACCTCGACCGGCAACGTATCGCGCTGCCAACCGCCGCGCTCCCTCCCCCCGACGTGCGCCACGACCCGCGCCATCGCATCTTCGCGCCCGAAGATGACGCCAATCTGCTCTACGAAACGCTCGATCTCCAGCGCCGACATAAGCTCCAGTTCGTACGCCACACGCCGCGTCCCCTTGTAGAGCACGCGCTTCTCGCGCACCAAGGCGTTGACACCGAAACGCAGCAGCAGGTGCTGCACGCCGAGCGCAAGCTTCTTGGACACACTACAGTAGCTGATACGGGCGTACTCGCCACTGACCCAAGCCGAGCCGTCGGTCGCGAACAGGCGGTTCAGGAACAGGGCGAGTTGCGCGCGCGGCAGCCGGTAGATCGCCTCCGGTATGTCCTTCTCCGCCGATCCCTTGTTGTACAGGCCGTGCCGCTTGACCATGTGAATGATCGGGTTGGGCTGTCCTGGCGGCGTGACCAGGCGGTACGTTGGTGTCTTACCCTCCTGCGCGTCCAGGGATAGGGTAGCGCCCAGTGCGCGCGCATAGGCGCGTAGCTCCTCGGTCACGCATCCGGGCTGCTGCGTAAATCGGACCCCGCCCGACGTGAGGCCGCCGTCGCCGATGAGATAGGCCAGCAACACGACCTCGGCCTCAGGCAGCGCGTCGTGTCCGAAGACCGGGATGGCGCGCGGCACGGCGATACGCGTCCCCGGCAAGAGCTCACCCAGGGGACACCAGCCCGACGGCGTCAAGAAAGGATGCGCGAGCGTCGTCTTGACCTCACGGCCGAGGCGCGTGCGCACACGGTAGACAGGCTTGACGCCGTCGTCGACGTAGGCGCTGGGCACAGCACGGCCGAGCTTGCCGTCGAGCGAGAGCGACAACACCCCGACCGGCGCGCCGGCCCGCCCCGCGTGATAGAGGTCGGCCGCCGTGCGCAGCGCCCCGGTGTCTGGGTCGACCAGCGGCGTATCCCAGGCCACGCACTTACCCATAGCCGGCCGTGCGGCCAGGATGATCAGGTCGGAGCGCTGTAGACCGCCGGTGAGCTTGTCGAGGTCGACGAAGCCCGAGGGCACGCCGGCGACGGCGCCGCGGTTCTCATGGATGTAGTCGAGGCGGTCGAGGTACGTGGTCAGAACATCGCGGATCGACGTGAAGCCGTGCGTGTTGCGCCGCTGCGCGACATCGAAGAGCACCTTCTCGGCGCGGTCGACCGCATCCTCGGCGCTCTTGCTGTCGTCGAAACCGATAGAGGTGATGCGTTGCCCGGCGTCGATGAGCCGGCGCAGCGTACCCAGGCGCGCCACGATATCGGCGTAATACTGCGCGTGGATCGCCGTCGGCACGGCGCCGGCGAGGCGCGCCATGTAGCCGCGCCCACCACAGCGATCGAGTAGATCGCGGCGATCCAACTCGTCGGCGAGGGTCACGTAGTCGGCGGGTTGGCGGCGCTCATAGAGGTCGACCATCACGCCATAGATGACGCGATGGGCCTCGGCATAGAAGTCGTCGGGCTGCAGCGCTTGGCTGATCGTGATGATAGCGTCACGGTCAAGCAGCAGCGATCCGATGACGGATTGCTCCGCCTCCAGATTATGGGGCAACACATACTGGCCCCCGGGTGTCATCTCGATGGGCGGGATCACCGGCTTACCTCTTCACATAGGGATTGGACCGCGCCGCCGGAGCGCCAGGGACCCTGAGGGCCCTAGGACTGCTTGGACGTCGCACTCCATGATAACCGGAAAAGCGATGTGGCCGGCGGTGGATATCCACCGCCGGCCACGCCGACTCGTTTTCGCAGCGGTGGACGAAAACGGACTGCTACACAGCCGGCTCCTCGGTGTCCTCCGCTGTCGCCTGTCCATCGCCGCCCAATGGCTCGGGGGCAATCTCGCCGGCCGGCACGACGGTGTCGACGGAAGCGGCGCCGATGGGAACAGCGTCCTCGCCGAGTTGCTCGGGGCCGGCCTCCGTCGGCGGGGCCGCCTGTGCGACCGGCGCGTTCTGGTCGCGCAGCGTTACCGTGAGGTGACCCGTCACCGCGTGGGCGACGCGCACCGGCACATCATAGGTACCGAGCGCGCGCAGCGGCTCACGCACCTCGATCGAGCGCCGGTCAAGCTCCACACCCTGGCTCTTGAGGCGCTCCGCGATATCCGACGCGGTGATCGAGCCATACAGGCGCCCTTGCTCGCCCACCCGCACGGGGAAGTCGAGCGGCATCGTCACGAGGCGGTCGGCCAGGGCGCGCGCCTCGACACGATGCTGCTCCTGATTGACCTCGATCTGGGAACGCTGCTGCTCCAGCACCTTCAGATTGCCCTTAGTAGCGGGCATGGCCATACCGCCGGGCAACAGGTAGTTGCGCGCGTAGCCGCCCGCCACGTCCTTGACTTCGCCCTCTTCGCCGAGCCCGGCGACATCCGTCCGCAAAATAACTTTGACCTTCGCCACGAGTATCATCTCCACAGTAGTAGTCAGTAGTCAGTAGTCAGTAATCAGTAATCAGTAGTCAGTAGTCAATAGGACCTACCAGTAAGCTGTCCTAACTCATCATTTCTGACTACTGGCTACTAATTACTGACTACTAGTAAAGAAAAAGCGGCCCGGCAACGCCCTTCAAACGGAGGACGGCGCCGGCCGCACCGCGTTAAGTATAGCAAAAGAATCGTCACGATAACAAGCGTCTTGCTACAATGATAAAACAGAACGGGGGTAGTTATGCGTGTACTAGTGGTCGAAGACGAACAAAAAATCAACCGCGCGGTGTGCCAGGCGCTGCGCGAGGAGTCGTATGCGGTCGACGCGGCGTATGATGGCGATGAGGGCGAACAACTCAGCGAGATAAACGACTACGATCTGATCATCCTCGACATCATGCTGCCCAAGAAGGACGGGGTGCGCGTCTGCGCCGATATCCGCGGACGCGGCGACACGACCCCTATCCTGTTGCTGACCGCCAAGGACGCCCCGGAAGACCGTATCCAGGGGCTGGACAGCGGCGCCGACGACTATCTCGTCAAGCCGTTCCACATGGGCGAACTCATGGCGCGCGTACGCGCTTTGTTGCGCCGCGATTCCAGCGCGAAGTCGACGCGATTACAAGTCGATGACCTCACCCTCGACACCAGTTCGCACCGCGTCGAGCGCGGCGGCGCGCCCATCGAGTTGACCAGCAAAGAGTACGCCATCCTGGAGTACTTCATGCGCCACCCCGACCAGGTCCTCACACGCACGATGATCAGTGAGCATGTGTGGGACGACGAGTTCGACAGCTTCTCCAACATCATCGACGTCTACATTCGCCGCCTGCGCCGCAAGATCGACGACCCGACCCCGGTCAAGCTCCTGCACACCATCCGTGGCAGCGGCTACCGCTTCGGAGCCGCCGAAAACGGACGTGGGTGACCGCACAGCGCCTATCGTGCCCGCGTATGTCGTCCGCCTCAATGAGGCGCTTGCCTACGTGGATTCGGCAGGAGTATCATCCAGGTCGTAGAGCGCGTCCAGCAGGGCCTCCGCGCGCTCGTCGATGACGGTCTGATCGCCCGCGCGCGCGGCCGTTTCCAGGCCGGCGATGGCCCCCTCCAGGGCCGTTGTATCGCCCACCCCGCGTGCCGCGACACGCCGCGCGCGCTCGATCAAACCGCTCACCTGTGGGCTCATCTGCTCCAGGACGCCGGCAGCGCCGGCCTCATCATTGTCCGCCAAGTCCTCGTCCCAGTCCGCGGCCTCCAGCGCCTCCAGGTCGGTACGTGTCTGAGCAATCTCGGCCGGGTTGAGGCGCGTATGGGTGGCCGTGACGGTGGTATTGGCCGTCTTCCCGCTGCCACGGTCGACCGCCGACACCTGCACGATGCCGTCGACGTCAAAATCGAACTGGACGGTCACGCGCGGGGGTTGCCCCGCCGCCTCCGGGCGCAGTTGGTCGAACAGGAACGCGCCCAGCAGGGTATTCCGCGACGCCACCGTGTGCTCGCCCTGGTAGATCTTGATCTCGATGGCCGTCTGGTCGAGGGTCAGGGCCGTGTAGACCTCCGAGCGCGTCGTGGGAATCGTCGTATTGCGCTCAATCAGTACGCTATAGAGATCGGGCACGAGCATCCCAAACTGCCAGTCGGCTACGGCAATGCCCAGTGAGTGCGGCGTCACGTCCACCAGGATCGCGTCGAGCGGCTCGCCCGCGATGATCGCCGCCTGTACCGCGGCGCCCAGCGCGACGGCCTCATCGGGGTTGATGGCCGTCTCAGGTTCGATGCCGGTATGCGCATAGACCATCTGTCCGACCAGTGGGATGCGCGTGCTGCCGCCTACGAAGAGGATATGGTCAAGATCGGCGGCCGTGATACCGGCGCCGGCCAGCGCCGCGTCGAGGGAACGCAGCGTCCCTTCCAACAGGTCGTCGATCAGGCTCTCAAAATCCGAGCGCGCCACCTCGACGTCCAGGTGCAAGGGGCGTCCGCCCTCGGTCAGCAGATACTCCTCACGCACACGAGCGAAGGGCTGGCTGGAGAGTTCGATCTTGGCGGCCTCGGCGGCACGGGTGAGGCGAGCCAGAGCGCGCCGGTCGCCGCGCGGGTCGACGCCGTACTCCTGCTGGAAGCGGTCGGCCAGGACGTTGACCAGGGCCTCGTCAAAGTCGTCGCCGCCGAGGTGGGTGTCGCCGTGACTGGCGCGTACCTCGACCACGCCGGCGTCCAATTCAATGATCGACACGTCGAAGGTGCCGCCGCCGAGGTCGTAGACGGCCACGAGTTGGCGCTCACCCGCGCGATCCAGACCGTAGGCCAGCGCCGCCGCCGTCGGTTCGTTGATGATGCGCTCGACGGTGAACCCCGTGATCTCGCCGGCCTCGCGCGTGGCCTGGCGCGCCGCGTCGGAGAAATAGGCCGGGACCGTGATTACCGCCCGCTCGACCGGCTCGCCCAGCTCAGCTTCAGCGCCCCGTTTCAACTCGCGCAAGATCAGCGCGGACACTTCCTGCGGGGTGTAGGCGCGCTCGCCCAGGGTGACTGTGACGTCCTGACCCATCGAGCGTTTGATCGAGCGGGCCGTGCGTTCAGGGTAGAGGACGTACTGGTTGCGCGCGGGTGTCCCGACGAGCACGCCTTCTTGTGGGGTGACGCTCACCACCGAGGGCATGATGCGCTCGTCGCCGTGAGGGATAATGGCGGGCACGCCGTCACGCACGATCGCCGCGGCGGAGTAGGTCGTGCCCAGGTCGATTCCGATGATTGTGCTCATTGATCTGCTCCTTACGAGTCGTTAGGCGGAAGGCGGAAGGCGGAAGGCGGAAGGCGGAAGGCGGAAGGCGGAAGGCGGAAGGCGGAAGGCGGAAGGCGGAAGGCGATAGTCGATAGTCGATAGTCGATGGAATCGTAGCAATCGACGGACCATGCGCTATAAGCGCAAAGACGCACGAACCAGCATAGCTAGCTCGCGCGCCTTACTTCCGACTTCCGACTTCCGACTTCCGACTTCCGACTTCCGACTTCCGACTTCCGACTTCCGACTTCCGACTTCCGACTTCCGACTTCCGACTTCCGACTTCCGACTTCCGACTTCCGACTTCCGACTAACGACTAACGACTTGTTGGCGGCGCGTCCGCGGCGACGGTGACCTCGGCGTAGCGCAGCACGCGGTCGCCCGCGACGTAGCCGCGCCGCGACTCGGCGGCGACCATGCCCGGCGCCAACCCCTCGCCAGCCGGCGCCACATCCACCGCGACATGATAGTGCGGGTCGAAGGGCTGACCCAGGGCGGCGATTGGGCGCACACCCTCGGCGGCCAACACGTCGAGCAAGCGCTGTTTGATGAAAGTAAGACCCGCCAGCCACGCCGCCATGGCCTCGCGCAAGGGCGCGTCCTCGCTCCCGCAGACATCCTCCTCACGTCGCCGTAGAAACAGGCGGTCGAGAAACGACGCAGGCGGCGGCGCCGCCGGCTGATCAAGCAGGCGCTGGCCGGAATTGAGCGCTTCGTCGAGTCCGTCGAGCGCCGGAAAGAGGGCCTGCGCCACCTCCAGCCGCGCGGCGTCGCGCGCGCGTTGGGCACGGGCGGGCCAAGCGGCCAGTTCCTCCTCGCGGCGCGCATCGGCCACACGCAACGCGTCCAGCGCGGCGCCCAGTTGTTCTTGCTGTGTCTGGACGAGGGCGAGGGTCTTGAACTGCTCCCGCCCGGCCCGGCTCACGCTCTTCTCAAGCGCCGCCAGCGCCGGCGCGACCTCAGCGGGCGTGGCATCATCAGGCGTGACCGCACCGGAGGGTGTCGCTTGCCCCTCCTGTGACGAGGGCAGGCGGCGCGCCACACCAGCGAGCCCACGCTCAATCGCGTCCAGCCGCTCCATGAGCGCGGATGGCCGCGCGTCTACCGCGTCCATTGCCGGGGCGGCCGGCGCGTCGGGCGGCGTCCCGGCGGTGTGGCGGCGCGGCCACAGTACACGGCCAAGCAGTGTTGGGCCGCTATCGGGGGCGCGCTCGCTCACACACTCACCTTACTGAAGTGCTCACGCCAGTCGGCGCGATCAAGGTCACTCAACGCCCACGCGGCGGCAAGCACATCCTCGCCGTGCAGCGTCAGGTCCAGGCGCGGCGCGCGGCGCCGGCGCGAAGGCTCCGGCCACGCCGTGAGCAGCAGCATGTCCGTTTCCACGCGGCGCGCGGGGTCACGCACGCGCTCGTAGGCGGCGCGTACACGCTTGAAGGCGTCCGGCTCACGCTCGGGCGGATGGGCGCGTACCAGTGCGAAATAGGCCCGTTTGATCTCATCCGCCGTTGCCGTGCGCTCCAGGCCGAGCACGGCATATGGATCGGCGTATGGGGTAGCCATCGTGTTCCTCCTACCAATACATATCTTGCTCGTCAGACGGGGAGCCAAACAGCGATCCCGCGCCCAAGAGCAGGGATAGCAGCGGGCTATCAACCTGCCGGCGCAGCAGCTCAATCTCGCGCGCCATCACCGCGTCGCCCTGCCGGCGAGCCTGACGCGCCGCGCGTTGCAGCGTTTCCTTGGCTTCACGTCCGCGCTCGTTCAAGCCCTGCGCCATTCCCAGCAAGATCAGGACCGGCAAATCATCCGGCGCTAGCCGCGCCGCTTCCTCGGCGTAGCGGAGCGCCAATGCGGGCCGTACCGGCAGAAGTTCGGTGGCGACCGAGGCGCGCAGACGCGCGTCGTCGGGGCGCCGCGCCAGGCCGCGCTCCAGCAATTCAGCGCCCAGATCCTCCCACGCCGTCTTCGCTGACGCCGGCGCGGGCGACCGGACGCGGCCATAGGGCCGGGCTGGCGTCGTGCTAACGCGCAGCACGATGGACCCAGCGTCGACGTCGAACGTCGACGCCGGCGGCAGGGCGCTCTCAGCACGGACCGCCACCGCGCGCGCCTGGTCGATGTCGTCCATCACGGTCCAGCATTCGAGCACCCCCACGTAGGCCGCGGGCTGCGCGGTGCCGAGTTCGAGCACACGCTCCAGCAACGCGGCCACGCCCTTGCGCTGACCCTGGTCGATGGCCACGCGCGCGAGGCCGAGCGGGAACTGGTAGTCGTCAGGCGCCAGGTCCCGGCCCTGCTCGAACGCCTTGACCGCCGCGGCGTACTGCCCGGACTCGTGCAGCGACAGGCCGATCTCCAGGAGCACCCGCGCCAGCAGGCGCCGCGCCTCCGCGTGATCGGGCGAGCGCTTGAGGAGTTGGCGCAACGTCCGCTCGGCCGCGTACCCCTCGCCGCGCTCCAGCTGTAGCCCCGCCAAGCGGAGTTGGACATCATCGTCGTCGGGGGCGGCCCTGGCGGCGCGCCACACCTCGTTGTACGCGGCCTGCTCCTGTCCGCTCGCCAACAACGCGTCCACCAGTTGCAAGCGCATCTCCACATCATCCGGGTCCGCTTTGAGCGCTTGGCGGAAGATGGCCACGGCCTCACCTGGCTGGCCCGCGCGCTTGTAGCATTCGACCACGCGGCGGCGCACCCAAGCCCACTGGGCCGCGCTGGGGACGCCCTCTGAGCCCTCTCCGCCCCCCGTATCCAGGGTGGCCGCCGCGGCCGCGACGCTATCCGGGGCAGCCCGGCCCCGCGTCTTCCGCGTTTCCGCGGCGGCCTGCCGGCGCGGGCGCGTGCGCAGCATGGCGCGCCAGGTCTCGGCCGCTTCCAGCCAACGTTCTTGCGCCTCATAAGCCAGCGCCAGATTGTGCAGCAGTGGGCGAGGGGAGCCCAGGCCCGTGCCCGCGCTCACGATGTCACGAGCGCGCTCCCACAGCCGCGTGGCCTGAGCCCAATCACCCGTCATCGCCGCGACAGCGGCGCCACGGTCGAGCGCCCGGATCACCACGCCGGCCAGCGCGGTGCTGTTGGCGGCGAGGGCCAGCGCGTCCGGCCCAATATCCGTGGCCCGCGCAAGGTCGTCCGCGGCGTCCGCCGGCGGTGTATCGAGGAGACGCAACGCCGCCGCGGACATATTATCCAACAACCACGGCCGGCGCGGGCTCTCCGGATCCCGCGAGTCCTCGGCGAAGACGCGCCGCCAGCGCCGCGACGCCATGTCGAAGTCGCCCGCCGAGGCGGCGGCCATCCCTTGGTAGTACTGACGGACCGTGCCAGCCCGCGCCGACGGGAGCGGACGATCGTCGTCGAGGACCACGCGCGCCGCCGCACTGTCCCGTCCCAGCAGGCTCAGACCCTGCCACAACCGCTCCAGCGGCCCATCGCCTAATACTGAGACGGGCGCGCCACGCAAGAGCGCCTGCACGGGCGCCAGGGTCAGGCGCACGGTAGGCGTGCTGCCGGGAAGCGCGGCAAGGTCAACTGCCGGGTCCTGCTCCAGCGCGGCCAGCGCCAGCGACATGCCAACTCCGGGCCACGTAGGGTCGCGCGCCAGCACCGTGCGATAGCGCTCGATGGCGGCGGGGATCTCGTGCGCGTGGTGCAGGGCCAGACCGAGGTGATACTGGTAGCGCGGGTCGTCGGGGGCCAGGTCCACGGCGCGCCGCAGGTCGTCCAATTGAGCCGTGCCCGCCAGCAGGGTAAGGGCGCGCCGGAAGTGGGCCTCGGCCAACGCCGCCGCCACGCGCGCGTCGTGCGCGGACAGGCCCGACCACGCGGCGATAGCGTCAGCGAAACGGCCGGCCTGGAACGCGCGCAGCCCCTCCCGGCGCGGGTCCATGGCGACCACAGGCGTCGGGGTCTTCGGGCTCCGGCGATCCTTGCCGCCTGGCCGTCTGCGATGCGCCATTTAGGCGTCTACCTCGATTATATGAGCAAATCTACCTACTTGTACTGTACCAGTAAGTACGGGTAAGGGATGCCCCAGCTTAAGGCCGACGAGGATCCAATCCTCCAATGTTGAACGCAATTCGTCCTCGCACTCCCGCAAGGTCGATCCAAAAGCCACGACGCCGACACATGCCGGTATGCGGCCAGCGTAACTACCGTCATCTAACCTGTCGTACGTTGCCTCGCGCAACGCCTCGTCAACGTAATCACTCAAAACAAACCGCGCATGTGTCGCGTTCATACGATCCCCTCGCTCTATAGCGCCATCCTGCGCCATTTATGTCAAATACATCCTGGTACCGCATCAAAGTGTCGGCACGGGCGCCGGTGTGATCGCGCCGTCCGACGCCGAGGTGACGAGCGCGGCGTACTTGGCGAAGACGCCGCTGGTGTAGTGCGGCGTAGGCGCGTCCCAGCGGGCCAAGCGCGCGGCGATCTCGTCGTCGGAGAGCGCCACGTCGACGCGGCGCGTTTCCACGTCGATGGTCACCGTGTCGCCCTCGGCGATAATCGCGATGGGGCCGCCGCGCGCTGCCTCAGGCGCGACGTGCCCAAGCATCAGCCCCCGCGTCGCTCCGCTGAAACGCCCGTCCGTGAGTAGGGCGACGGACTCGCCCAAGCCCTCACCGACGATGGCCGAGGTGACGCCGAGCATCTCGCGCATACCTGGCCCGCCGCGCGGACCCTCGTAGCGGATCACTACCACGTCGCCCGGCACGATGCGCTTACCGACGATCGCGTCCATGGCGTCCTCTTCGCGGTCGAACACACGCGCCGGACCCTCGTGGCGCGGCCGCTCGTGCCCCGCGATCTTGACCACGCAGCCCTCGGGCGCGACGTTGCCACGCAGGATGCACAGGCTACCGACCGGCTTGATGGGGTTGTCCAGCGGGCGAATCACGTCCTGGCCCGGCGTTTCCACGGCCGTGGCCGCGTCCTCGGCCAGCGTCGCGCCGCCGATGGTGCGCTGCGCGCCGTCGGCGTAGCCGCCTTGGACCAGGCGCTGCGCGATGACGGGGATGCCGCCGGCGCGGTCGACGTCGGCCGCGACGTGCACGCCGCCCGGCTTGAGGTCGGCCAACAACGGCGTGCGCCGGCTGACGCGGTCGAAGTCGTCGATCTCGAGCGGGATGCCCGCCTCGCGCGCTAGCGCCAGCAAGTGCAGCACGGCGTTGGTCGAGCCGCCCGTCGCGGCCACGGCGGCGATGGCGTTCTCGAAGGACGCGCGCGTCAGGATGTCGCTGGGACGCAGCCCACGCCGCAGCGTCTCCATCACCAACGCGCCGGCGCGCCGCCCGATGTCGTCCTTGCGCGCGTCGACGGCGGGGACGCTGGCGCTGCCAAACGGCGAGAGGCCCAGCACCTCCATGACGGTGGCCATGGTGTTGGCGGTGTATTGCCCACCGCAGGCGCCGGCGCCGGGGCAGGCGTGGTCCTCCAACTCCTTGAGTTCCTCCGAGCTCATGCGCCCGGCGATAGTCGCCCCGATGGCTTCATAGACCGAGAGGATGTCGACATCGCGGCCCTTGTGGCGGCCCGGCAGAATGGTGCCGCCGTAGAGCAGCACGGAGGGGATGTCGAGGCGCACCAGGGCCATGGCCAGACCGGGCAGCGTCTTATCGCAGGCGCCGAGCGCGACGATGGCGTCGAACAGGTAGCCGCGCCCCGTCAACTCGACCGAGTCGGCGATGACCTCGCGGCTGACCAGCGACGCCTTCATGCCCTCGGTGCCCATGGTGATGCCGTCGCTGATGGCGATGGTGTTGAACTCCATGGGTGTGCCGCCGGCGGCGCGCACACCCTCCTTGACCTGTGCGGCGAGACGGCGCAGGTTGAAGTTGCAGGGCATCGTCTCAATCCAGGTGTTGGCGATACCGATGATAGGCTTGGCGAGGTCCTCGTCGGTAAAGCCGATCGCCTTGTACATGGCGCGCGCGCCAGCCCGCGTCAAGCCATCGGTGATCACGCGGCTGCGGCCCTTGGGGTCGTAGGTCATCCGAATCCTCCTGCTCTACACGTCGCATTGTGTCTGTTATATAGGATAGGGGCTGAGGGCGCTCCACGACAACCGCCGCCTCTGGGTCCGTGGTGGGGATACGCCCCATGTGCGGCTGCCCTTAAAAGGTCAGGCCGTCTCTCACAATCGGGGGGCGTCTTGCTCCAAGTTGAGCCAGCGCAACTCATCGGGCGTCAGGTCGATATCCAGCGCGGGCAATGAGGTGCGCGTTTCAGATAGCGTGCGCGGACCGATCAGTGGGAACGTCGGGAACGGCTGGCACAAGACATAGGCCAGCGCGATGTTGATGGGTAAGACCCCACGTCGCCGCGCCAACTCGTCGACGCGCTCCAGCCGCCGAAAGTTGTCGTCGCTGTACCAACAGCGCGCGAGTTCCGCGTCCGAGCGGTCGTCGGGCCGCGCGCGGCCGGTGAAGAAGCCGCGCGCCTGGCTCGACCACGGCAAGAGCGGCGTTTGTGTCTTGGTCAGCCACGCGCGCGAGGCCGCGTCCGACGCTGAGAGGCAGCCGGCCCACGGCGGCTCGACCATGCGCGCCAAGCTGAAATTATTGCTCACCGCGGCGAAAGCGGTCAGCCCGTGTTCGCGCGCGTAGGCGTTGGCGGCCTCGATGCGCTCGATCGTCCAATTCGATGCGCCGAAAGCGCGTACCCGTCCGGCCCGCTGGTGCGCGTTGAGTATCTCCATGAAGTCCCCGACGGGGATGGCGGGATTGTCGCGGTGCATCACATAGAGGTCGACGTAGTCGGTCTGTAGCCGATCGAGGCTCTCCATGAGCTGCCGCGTCAGATCGTCGGGCGTGCAGAACGGCGTGTGCGCGCCCTTGTCAAGGATCACTACCTGGTCGCGCACGCCACGGTTCACGATCCACTGACCAAGTAGGCGTTCACATACCCCGCCACCATAGATATAGGCTGTGTCGAAGCAGGTCCCGCCGCGCTCGAAGAAGTCGTCGAACATCACGGCCGCGTGCGGCATCGTGGTCTGGTTGTCCACACCCATGATGAGGCGCGAGACAGGCTTGTCGACGCCGGCGATCCTGCCGGTGGGGATAGGGTGATCGGCGCGCACGGCCAGCGGGCGCCCACTCACGGGCGGCGTCGCCTCCGGGCGCTCGACATCGTAGACCAGTCCGATCGCGGCGCGCCAACGATCGAGCGTCTTCATGTTGCCGAGCGTGTCATCCCACGTCATCGCAGGCGCTTGCCGCGCGTCGATGTGCGCCACCACGGTGTCGGCCTCAAGCGCGTATAGACCCTCGCCCGTCTCGACGACGATCTCTTGCGGAGCTTGCTCTCCGTGGCGCTGCACAATAATCTTGGTGGTTCCACCGTCGCGGGCCGGGACCCACGGCTCAGGCACGAGAATGCTGCCTCTCGACCCAACGATACGCACGACGTTGTCCCCATTGGCGCGCACGCCCGTGGTCAATTGCGCGAGGACGCCGCCGGGAAACAGGAGCGTGGCGGCTGCGTACTCGTCCACGCGGCTGGCCGCGCCGATATGCGCGCAGCCCGTGACCTCGATCGGCTCGGCGCCGTCCGTGCCCCCAACCGCGCCGGCGATCAAGCGCGCCATCGACACGCAATAGCCCCCCACGTCAAGGATGCCGCCGCCACCCAGATCGTTGCGCAGCAAGCGGCTCGTGGGATTGTCGCCGACGTCAAAGCTGAACGTGGCGGAGATGACGCGCACGTCGCCGATGGCGCCCGCGCGGATCAACTCGACCAGCCGCGCCGTCTGCGGATGGCAGCGGTACATGAACGCCTCCATCAGAAAAACATCGTTGCGCCGCGCCGCCTCGACTACGGCCATGGCCTGCGCTCCGTTGAGCGTGAGCGGCTTTTCGCACAGCACATGCTTGCCGGCCTCGGCCGCCTTGATGGCCCATTCAGCGTGCAACGGATGCGGCGTCGCGATGTAGACGGCCCGCACGTCCGGGTCCGCCAGCAGCGCCTCATAGCTGTCATGGCGTCGCGGGATGCCGAACTGGCCGCCGAACGCCTCGGCCGAGGCGCGGCCCCGGCTGCCTACAGCGACGACCGCGCCGGTCCGCGATCCCGCCACGCCATGGGCGAATACCTTGGCGATGTTACCTGTGCCCAGAATACCCCACGCGAGTTTCTCGCTCATCACAGCCCTACAGCCCTTTCACGGCTTCCCACCCACTATTTCCACCATAACCATACCGTACTTGGGGTAGGACTCGTGCATTATCCAACGGGCCGAGACGCCTAGCATGGCGTAGGGGCGTATGCCCTACGCCCCTACAATAATTCATGAGCCCTGGTACTCAGGGTTCTCGTATGGCCATTTCATGGGATAATTAGAGAGAGACATATACATGACCAACAGGGGGATGGCGGAGGTACGGTCTATGGCAAGCGAGCGAGCGCAGGATCTCAGGAAAAGGGCGCAAGACGCCACGGTGGAAGTCGTGCGCGCGATCGAGGAAAATGGCGAACTGCGGCATCTGTACGGCTGGCCCCTCAACCTTGGTGACGATGGCCCCGATTGGTTCCTGCATCGCATGCTCAAGCGAGACGACCTCTCCCTCCCGCTCATCGAGCGCGGCAAAGACATCGACGCCGCCGCGCGCGACGCCGCGGAGATCGTCGAGAAGCTGCGCCGCCGCCGCGCGTGGTTGACGAGCCCTGAGACGCGGCTCACCCCCGCTGTGGCCGGCGACTTCAACGCCTACCGCACGCGCATGCTGGAGGAGTATCGCGCCAGCCTCGTCGCACTCAATAAAGCTATCCTCGACTACAACCTGACCGCGCCCAGCGCGCTGCACCGGCGCGGCGTGATCGTAGACCAACGCGTCGAGCAGACCACGGCCGAGATCCAGCCATTGGACGCGACCGAGGCGACCGAGTCAGCCCCCGACCCAACGCGGCCCTTGTCGTGGCGCGAGCGCGTGCGGCGGCGCGTGCTGGGCGGGCGTTGAAACCGTGTCGCTGAGCGCGACGCATAGCGCTACCGGTGTCGTTGGGCTTGTACTGGCCGGCTGTGTGCGGACAAGTTGACAGCAGTGCGGGTCGCCTGACATAGACTATGAGCGCCGTGCGGCTTGAGGCGCGGATTTCCGCATACTACGAGAGACCGTCGCACGGATGAGCTAAACAGCCAGCACAGGGCTATCTCTCGGCAAAAAGCGTTCTCTTCGACAAACGGCTAGCCGAGTTGCTCCTGGAAATAGGCCAGGTACGCGTCACGATCTATAGCGAGCAGAACCTTGGTGGGGGCGGGAAGCGGCTGCTGCCACAGCCAATCGACCCGCAGCCAGAGGCCGGGCACGACGCGTGACCGATAGGCGCCCTCCGCATCGACAGGCGCGCGTTGGTAGCGGCCCCGTTCGTCCAATAGATAGAACTCGGCCTACTCAACCCGCGGGTCGAGCAACCAATACTCAGGGATGCCGGCCTTGCGGTACTCCTCGAACTTCGTGCCCCGGTCGCGGGCGACGCTCTCGTCGGAGACGATTTCCACAACAAGGTCGGCAGGCCCCTGGAGCAGTGTCGATTGTAGTCGCGCGAGGTGTTCGTTTGCCACGAACAAGACATCCGGCTCGCGGCCGGACCGCGGCAGTTTCATCTGGAACGGACCGGTGAGGACGGCGCCGAGGTCGTGGACCGCGGCGTATGTCGATAGCACGTTGGAGAGAAAGATGGCTAGATATTGATGGCGCGCGCTTGCCGGACTAGTCATAACGACCCTCCCGTCCGCCCACTCGGCCAACGTATCCTCGTCCACCCACTCGATGAATTCGTCGTAGGTCATCGTCGCCGGCTTGGTCGCGTCGGCCGAGAGCAGGGCTAGCAATTCCAGGCGCACGCGCGCTGGCACCTGCCACATCGGCTCCATCGTGGTCGGCTCCCTATTGGCTGGTTCGGATGCAGACATTGAGCCCGCCTCTCTCGCGTCAAATGGTATCGTCCTCAAATTATACTAATTTTACTCGACTGATTGGCGAACGTGGCCGGCTTTTTTGTGTCCATCCTCACCCCGTTGCCGTGTTATATCACCTGAGAAGCCAGTGGCGGTCATACACCTCAGCGCGTCCGCTTACCCCATGTAGGTAGGTAGCGCCGATCATCATGCCCATGGCCAGCGCCGTCAGCGCGAGGCCGGCAAGGGACCAGCGGCGCGCCGCGCGCCCATCTCCGCCCGCGGCCAGGCGTACGAGCGCGGGACGCAGCGCGCCGTCCCCAATGCCGAATAGCACGACCGCCGTCGCGGCGGACCTCCCAGTGCGATTTGCCGACTTTTCACAGACCCTGGACAGGGCCATTTCATTCTCTCCCTCACCCCCACCCCATGCGGATTGGTCTCTCTCCGCTCCGCTCCGACAGCCCAACCGGCTCTCCCTCAAGGGGTGAGGGGAGCGACCCGTGACCTGCCGGGCGGCCCCCCTCTCCCGCGTCAGGGAGAGGGGTCGGGGGTGAGGGCCGTGCTGTCGCGCCGAGAATGAAATGGCCCTAGTACACGTTGGCTCAAATAAGTCGGCGGTCTATGCGAGCCGTCGAGACACTTCAGTGTCCGTCGTTTGCCATGCGACTTCAGTCGCAGGCCAGCGCCGATCGCTGGGTTAATTGCGCCAAGCTGTACTAGCGGCATGGTCCGCGTCGTGCGCGCTATACTACTAGATGTCTTGAACAGGGACATATCGTGCGATTGCGTCAAGTTTAGGCGGCAAGTTTGGCCTGGTCGATCCAGCGGTCAAGGGCTCCCTCCAATCTGTTGAAATAGGGCTGCAGCGCCGTATC
>JAABUM010002517.1_pt1 | contig 24397 bp, 26 predicted proteins | sample 5559161 | NCBI WGS metagenome assembly JAABUM01 (sample SAMN10711868, study PRJNA513369) | rock metagenome | isolation source: Antarctica rocks | place: Antarctica: Victoria Land, Siegfried Peak nord
TCACTTTCAACCCCCCCCCCCCCCCCCCCCCCCCCCCCCCATCCCCATCCAAACCCTACACCATCTCATCCCACAACACCCTCCCATCCAACAAATCCCTCTGTCCGTAAAACTCGCCCACAATCGTAACGATCATATCGAGCGTAGCATGCACAGCTTCTTCCCCCATAACACCTTCTCTCCCCAACTCTCCACCCGTACCCTGATCCTGCTGATGATACTGACCTTCAGCATCGTTATTGACCTCTGGTTTCTGATGCGCAGCGTCCAACGAAGCAAGCATACGCGCTCTAGCTGCCGCCAAAGCGTCGTCTACACCGGCTTCCGCTGGTGGCGAAAGGAGGTGGATAGAATCCTCAGGTAGAGGGATTGGATCGATTGCAGCGATGGACTCGGTGTCATTTTCATCCTCATCTTCCTGTTCATCTTGCTTCTCTTGCGCCACATCCACATGCGAATGATCTGCTTCCCCATCACTATCATCATCACCCTCTCCCCCAACGCCCACATCTTCGACCTCAACAACCTCCCCCGCCCTTATCCTTCTCAATAAATGCACCCCTCTCTTCCCAACCCTCCTCACAACACCAACTTCTTCACTGCCCATTGTGCCAAGTTCCCTGCATCTCGCCAGCAATCCCCAAGCCCAAGCCCCGACATTCTTCCCCGCACCTCCCCTCAGATTCCCAGCCGAAAGCAGATCCTCCAGCACTTCCAAGCCCCTAATCACCATCTCCTGCTGCAGCAGAGCTAATACCCCCATTTTTGGAGAAGTGTATAGGATTTTATCCCGCCATTCCTTGCTAGTGTTCAAACCAGCTGGTATGTTGAGAACGCCATTTGCGGGGAGCGCAGGAGGGTGTTGGAGATGAGAGCTCAGGGCTGAGAAGCGCATGGAGAGGGCGGTATAGTATGCTTCTTGGGGATCGACATCAGAGGCTTCTGATCCAACTCTGGTTCTTCCCAGGCCAGTGTTGGAAGAAGGGAGAGGGGTGGCAGTGTAGGCTCCATCGGCGTAGTAGCCTTGGGGGTAGTCTTCGTAGATATCTTGTTTTAGCGGAGGTGCGGTGGGGGAGACAGGCGCGACAAGGAGGTTCGGAACGGCTTTGGCTTCGGATCTATATGCATGGTCTAGATCAGCTTCGTTCATGCGCTAGAAGTCGAAAGTCTCAGCATTTATTGCTAGGGGAAATAGATAGGGATTCAGCTTACCTGACCATGCGCAAATATTCCATTCCGTCATTTGCAGGACCGTAGAAAAGCTCATCCTCGCCGGCTGGATCGTCGAGACCGGGGAAGGCTCCGCGTTGACCATACGTAGGATCTATACGCGCTTGAGCTGCGTTAGGAACATCGTCACGACCGTCAACTTGGTTGGGGCGTGAGCGTTTGCTGGTGAAGAGGGTGTCTGAAGGGTTGGAGTCGGGCTGCTTTCGCTTATTCACCATCCTGAGCAAACAATCGTTTCTGCAAGAGAACAATACTATCAGGATTGAGTATGCTGCTTCAATTGATGTTGATACACCCAGATTGCACTGAAGGGAGTATGATGATGTCGACTCAGGCGAGCTTAGGGCTACGCTAAGCCGCATTCGATCCTCAAGACTCAAGGCGGCATCAAAGGTAACACTACGATGACCTCCCATACTAATAAAGGACATATACCTAGAAGCTGGCGATGTAGTTAACGTGATCGTGTCCAGAGTCATTGCACGGTACATGTCTAAGTATGGTGGAAATCAATTCACCCGAGCTTCGTCGATGATCTATAATCATTGAAGTCTCAGGTCTTCATAGTCAACGGGACGCCTCCAGAGACATACCTGCTTTCCTAACAAAGCCATGCTTCGATCATGAAGGCACTAAGACTCCATCCTTACATGCATGCATGCATCGAGACTATGACACGCTTCCCACAAGCAAAGCAGCAACACCCTCCTCCTCACTTCTCACGGTGATCTTCGTAGTAACACCGCTCTTCGCCGAGTACGCCATTTTAATGAGTGCGGCCACTTTACCACCGCCAAGGGTCTTGCCATAAAGCTTGAGGGTGTGAGTGCTATTCGAGAGAGTAACATCTGTCCCGTCCAGAGGTTGGAGAGAGAGAGCCTTCGTGAGCTGTTCAGTTGCATCTGACGAGCCTCATTAGTCTCCGAGAATATTTACACAACGGGATAGTCTCACCAGCTATGCTCTTTGAGCTGCTCAGTTGCAACGTTTCAGATGCCTCTTCGCCGTTTGCGCCGGTTTGCTCCCAAGCGTGGTCGAAGCTGCCCGCAAACGCAGGCACAACATAATCACTGCCTGTGAGCTCCAAATCCTCCACTTGGTACTCATCTTCGTAGCCCGTTTCGTCCGGCTCGCCACTCGTAGGATCAATCTCCTTGCTCGTGAATTTGAGAACGTTCGTGAACGACGTGACCGGATAAGCCGCATCAGCGGACTTCTTGAAGCTGACAAACACAGTTCCCGGCTGGTCCGTCGCTAGTTTCGCAACTGGGATGGTGAAGTCCTCCTCTAGTGACTCTTCCTCTTCAGACGGAGTGGCGACTACGGAGACGTCTTCTAGGAGGGTGTCGGTCATGGTGTTTTTGATTTCGTATTGGAGCACCAAGTGTTCTTTATAGATGTGCTTGATGACACTAACGACATATTCAGTCTCGGACTCCGTAAGCTCTACTGGGGCTGATGAGCTGAGCACAGCGCCATGTGCCTTTAGCTCGGGGATTTGTAATAGCTGCTGCGAATTCTTTTGCGCGGAAGCTAGGGCAGATGTAGCGCTGTCTGCAGTACCATTGGTTTGACTCTTCTTGGGTCCGGTACTTGGCGCCTTGAGTGTGGGGGTTGCCGATGTCAATTTCTGGGTTCGTTCTTCAGCAAGAGCTTGTTCGTGGCTGACGACAGGGACGGTTGAGATATCGAACGCGGTAGCAAAAGTAGCCTTGTCATCGGCTGTCACATACATCACTAGTTGATGCTCAAACGTTGAAAGCGAAAACATTGAGTCTGAGATTGTGGTTAGTGATGATTTCATGAATGTTTGTCCTCGACATACCGTTCTTGATGAACCGATTTGCCATTTCGTCTTCCTCTGTCATCAGTCTCAGATTCAATGCAGCGCGATCGCGGACCTCATCATCGGTGTCGTCAAGACATCGGGTAAGCAAAACAGTAACACTACGTTTGACTTCTGGATCTTTCTGCCCGACGCCAAATTTTGCAAGGGCTGTGACAGCAGCGGCTCTGACCAGAGCATTCTCTAAAACCACGCGATTATAGATGTATCGGATGTACTTTGTGGGATGTGGTGTTTTGGGGCCTTCCACGCCGAGCAGGTGTAATATCCGGACAGCTAATTTTGTAAACTCACAGTCCTCAATGAATTCGCAAAGGTGTGCCAAGGCTGGATAAGTTAGCGGAGTTCGATAGGAAGAGATGGAGAACATACCATCCTCCTTGCTGCCGGGTACAAACTTGATCAAGTCAAACATACTTTCCACAACGCTCCTTTTGAATTCGTATCCCCCTTCATCACGCAAAATGCCACTCAGAAATGTGAGCATACCAGCCTGCTTACTAGGAAATTTCAAGCATAACGTTCGTATCGCTTCAACAATCGTTATTTTGAACTCGTCTGTTATATCCGCCATGAAGCCCGATATCTGCTTCATCAGGCGGTCTACGCTACCTTCGTTACCTGTCTTCAGTAGAGTAGTGATTGCGAATGTCGCAATTGAACGATTCGAATTAGAGATGAGGGTTTCGATATCCGGATTACACGTCTGCACGGCCTGCGGCTTGAAGGAGGCAACATGATGTAATATCCTTATAGCAGCAAATTTCGTAACGGCGCGGGGAGAAGTAAGAAATAGTTGAAGTGTATGGATAGCTTGAGTCATTTCTCCTTCATTAACATCGCGAACGCTGCAAATAGCCTTCGCAGCTTCGAAATTGACCATCTCGGCTTTATGTCGAAGCCAGCCGTCAAGGAGCTGCATCATCGGTTTTCGCAAACTAGTGTCATCTTCTATGAGCTTGGCTGCCAATCTGACCAGCATAATCACCCCCGCAGGACTCTTGATGACGCCCGGGGAACCGAATTGCTGCACCATCTTGACCATTGCCATCCGATCGTGGGACCTCATTTGGTACAGAAGACCAATAGCATGGTATTGATTCATGTAGTGTGTGCTTGGCTGTAATGCATGCTGGCTTCCCGAAGTCGAGAATCCAAGGGAGAAGCCTCCTGATGATTTCGAAGAAGATGCTGCTTCTTGTGTTTCGCTCTGCCATCTCTTGACTACTTCCCGAGCTATAGGCAGCAAATGGTATGAGGAAACGAGTGCGGCCGAGGAAACAGATGGATTCTTGTCGACGATAGCAGTCTTGATTGGCCGTTCAATTGCCTGTACCGTAGTTGCCTACCATGGATCAGCACCAGTATCTCAATCTATCATGTCTGACCCACGTCTATAATTCTACACAACGCCCTGATTGCGTTTGCCTTGTACAAAACATCGCTTCCAGCCCCAGTATCTTTCATAATACTCTGAGTCATCATGATCACATCCGACGCCGTATTTGCCAATTCTTTGAATATGAGGTACATCATCTGTCGGAGAGCTGGGTCTTTGTTTTGGAAGAGCTTCGAGATACCAAAGAAGAGGTCTGTAGCTTCGTTTGGGGGGAAGCTCTCGCCCGTGAAGAGGAGGAGGGCGATCTTGGTGAGAAGTATGCGGCATTTTCGAGGAGATATTGGGGAGTAATTGAAAAGTCGAGCTGGGGATGAATCGTTAGTGGTAGGCGACCGCATAATGTTCATAGTCAATACCTTCTTGGAAGACAGCTGTCCTGTCTACTTTGATGATTGCCTGGTCGGCATCCTCGTCCTTCTTGCCATAGCTCATGTTGATATTTTGGCACCAGGCTCGGCACCGGAGTAAGTACTATTCCACAGGCCTCTGTCCGCTGTCGCCAAGTGGTCCGGAAGAGACGACAAAGCTCACAGCATGCTGGCTTCAAGGGGCGTCCAGGTCAGCTGAGCTGCTCGGTCGTTGGCGTCTTAGTAATTGCGCGTCGAACGTGCGTGGCTTCTGTATGTCTCTTCGTGTATGTTCGAAGCTCAGCGCTTGATATCTCCTGTCCTTTGCTCAATCTGAGTTGGCTCTCTTCGGCGTAGGGCTGGGTCTTGGCATTCGATAGTTCTATCTCAAGGCAGGCGGCACATTCTTCTCTTCTCTTCGACAGAACGATGGACCAGCCCATCAATGTTCCGGTGGACGACTCCAATGCTGATACTGAATGGTAGATGCCCCGGCTCTATATCTTGCGTTGCAAATCGCTAACAATGTCATATTCAGGAATGACATCCTCCGTAAGCATGGCGTTATTCCCGAAAAACCTCCGTCGCCCACACCTATCCTCCAGGAAGCACTGGAGGAGGCTGTCAAACGAGCGCATGAGAATAGGCTAGAGGATAAAGATCTCGAGGAGCTGAACGAGCTAGAAGATGAGGAAGATGAGGCATTCCTAGAAAAGTACCGGTAGCTCTCACTTCCTGTGCTACTACCAACAGGAGAGCCCTGATGATGCGTTATCCAGACATCAGCGGATGGCGGAACTGTCGACCATAGCTTCAGCGAGCATTTTCAATCAGGTCTACCCGCTACAGAAACCAGACTACTCAAGAGATGTGACTGAGGCCTCCAATAAGGCGTTTGTGCTTGTGCACCTGACCTCATCCCTTGGTACGAATACTGAATCGCGACTCTTGACGTCACTATGGCGAGAGATGGCACGAAAGTTTGGGAATATCAAGTTCTGCGAGATCCGGGCGGACATGTGCATTGAAGGTTACCCAGAACGGAATACCCCCACGATCCTCGTATATCGGGAGGGGGACATCAAAAAGCAGATCGTGACTTTGAGGGAGCTTGGAGGAGAGCAAACTACAGTCAGAGGTAAACTTCTGCGACCGGTGGCTTGGAGATGCTTCCTTCCGCCTCCTACGTTAGCTGCTGACAGGATACAGATCTACAGACCGTCCTGGTTGACATCGGTGCCCTAAAGCCGAATGACCATCGCATTCTAGATTCAGCAAAAAATAGAGGAGACTCGCCGTTCAGAAGCATTCGTTCAGGAAAATTCAATGGTTCAGAGCGCGACGAGGACGATGATGATTGGGACTAAGCAGATGAAAACGAACGAACAAGACGATTGAATGCCGTTCATTCCAGTTAGTTAGATCCATCATTCGCTGGTAGCTGACTCCGCCGTCTCGCCCTCCAAGTGTCAACTTCACAGCCGAGCGTGATGATCTCCAGGTTTTAGCCGTCGTCGCTCTGGAGAGCGGACATCGGCCAGTGTACGACTCATGCGCAGATATTATAATGCATCATCAGGTGTCGCTAGGAGAGCGAACGGAAAGCATACTTACTTGACTAGCTCAAAGCCCGCAGCATTCGAACACTTTACAGGTTCCAGAGAACAATCCTGACCGAGATCATATGGATCTATGACAATGACACGGAATAGACGTCGCCAGTATGTCTACGAGGTACTCTGGGGTTAATGGAAGCTCACAGCACTAGGGTCCGATTGGTGGATGAAAAGGCACGGCAAAGGCAAATATATGTCCGGTCACTCGACAGAGCGACTCGACAGCAGCCCAATCTTCCTTTCGGGTAGCTTGATAGCGAAATTGGGCGTTCAGATAGCCAATGGTCCCTCTAGCAGTAAGAAGGCACGCGGGAATGATGCTCCTTTGGCCAATGCTGAAAGAAGCGTTGATAGACTCATCGGGCCGCTTATCGATGTTACCCCTGATTAGGATTTAGCGTATTCAAGACTCTTTCGACTTCTTGGCACTGAACTATCAAACCTTCTCCCTAAATTTAGATAGAACCCAATATGTTCAACCACTCCTGAGTATGCTGTAATACCATCCATCCTGAGGGAACACCCATAATTTAATCGGTACTCATCGTACATTATTATACAAAACTACAGCCAGGTTTTGGGGGAAGCAAATTCACGAGTTCAGTGCCAAGGAATCGCAAGAGTCATGAATACGCTAAGAGTTGAGCAGCCCAAGATATTGCGCGTACCTTCGCAGTGGGGTCCGTTTCCTGGTCATCAGCGCGTCCGAGGGTCCTTAGTATCTCGCAGTTCTTTGTTCAGGCGTCAAGTTGCTGAACCCCACAGCTCTCAACCTTATAGAGTAGACATCAGATTATCGAGACGCGACATTGGCAGAAATGAAAGATCAATTGACCAATCACTTTGATTTTGGTCTCCGGAAACACGCCGCAGCTGAAGATATGTTGTTGATCACTAATCTCGCAGTACCCCTCCACGACTCTTGACTGCGCCCGCAAGTAGATTTGACCACAGCTCCCCGTCCGACACTCTTCTCTCCGCTCTTTTGACCTTCCACCGTCTATCCATTGCTGACCTCAAACAATGGACTACTCTTCTTACTTTGCTCCTCCGGCTTTGGCTTCCACCTATCCTCTCTTCGATCTTCAAGGAAAGCCAGACCAATCATATACCCCGCAGGAAGACCCCCAGAGCAACCCTCTAGTAAGCACCGAGCACCGACTGTCACAATCCCAGCTCCCACGCGACGATCAGCCGTGGCTTCCGCCTCACCAGGACGTCTACAACGATCCAAGTGCTTTCGAGTTCTTTGATCAAGGTGCATCTTTCACCGCAGCCCCCATAATATCATCCGAAACCGCCTTCGATTCAATATACCGACCTTCAATCTCGAACGCTTTGCCATATAACAGCTCGGGTTCCATATCAAATGGAACCCCAGGGGATGGGGACTTTGATCAATCCGCTAGGGCAGGCAGCAGTGATGAGGACAAGGACAATCTCACGCCAGCACAGAGTAAGAGGAAAGCTCAGAATAGATCAGCGTACGACTATTCTCGAATGTTCCTTTACTCCATCACTAAGAACACTACGCAGACAACGAGCTTTTCGTGATCGGAAGGAACGTCATGTCAAAGATCTCGAGCTCAAACTCAAATCAACTGAAGCCCGCACTTCCAGCCTCGTGAGCGACAACGAACGCCTGAAGCGACAGCTCGACCAACTAGCCACCCAGAACGAGATTCTCCGCGCGACCTCTACACCAGTGAAATTGCCACATCAGGACGCCGCACAGAACCAGCGAGCCAACTCCGCTTCTTCCAGTCCTAAGGCTGTTGCAGCTGGCACAATAACTAATTCTTCCGCCGCTTTCAATGGCGCCTTTTCCAGACCTGATGCTCCAATCTCGCACCGTATCCAGTTTTCTGCACAGACTGGCGAGCGGCTTCTTGCAACAGGGGCGGCTTGGGACTTGATACAAAGTCATGAACTCTATAAGAAAGGACTGGTAGATATAGGGGAAGTTTTGGATCGATTGAAAGAGAAAGTAATGTGTGATGGCTCAGGGCCTTCATTTGCGGAGTCTGATATTATTAACGCGGTTGAACAGAGCGTGGGAATCGTGGGCGATGAACTGATCTGAATTAAGATCTTAATTGTATTAATATCCAGGAATCTGGCACAAAATGGGCATCAAAACTCAAGTATCATCTAGGTACTGTCTCTTCCATACAAGATCACGTGAAATAAGAATGGCCGTGGAGATGCCAAGCAACACTGTAGTAGTTGACTCGCTCATGATTCATCGTCTGTAGAGTACGGAACAGTAACACGACTTCCCTATTTCACTACAACGTAGACCTCAAACATGGAGTCTTCGTCGCAAGCACTGCCCTCAAGGCCAAAGGAAGGGCCAACATCTACGGATGCCAAGCTCACAGAAGAAAAAGACACAGAAGGAGCAGAACCCAGCAAAAACGCGCAAAAGAAAGCAGCCAAGGAAAAGGAGAAGGCCGAGAAAGCAGCCAAGCGCGAACAAAAAGAAAAAGAAGAGCGGGAAGCTCGTGAACGAGCTGACGCTGCCAACGACACCGCGGCGCACCTTTATGGCCAACCCCCCTCCGACCCTAGCCCTGTCACCCTGACCCCCTTCATCTCTAATGCGCAATGGACAGAAGACGCCGAGATCACAGTCCGCGCCCGTGTGCAAACTACACGCTCTCAAGCAGCGTCGACCTGCTTTCTCGTGCTCGGCGAGGGTTTCCGCACTTTGCAAGCCGTCGCTGCAGAAGGCGGGGGGCAAGGCGTGAGCAAGCAGATGGTCAAGTGGTGCAAGAAGCTGAATGCGGAGTCGCTGGTTCAAGTCACAGGACTGGTGAGGAAGGCGGAGCTCAAGAGCGTAACTATCAAGGAATATGAATTGCATGTCAAGAGCATCTATATGGTCTCCGAAGCTGAAGAGAAGCTGCCGATTCAGACGAAAGATTGCAGGGGTCCGCCGCCTGCAGGGGAAGGGGAGAATGAAGGTGAAGAGGCGCAGGGGTTGGCGAATGTGGGGTTGAAAGCTCGTCTCGACAACCGCGTGCTGTCGATGCGGACACCGGCTAGTCAGGCTATATTCAAGTTGCAGAGTGGTGTCCGAAGTCTGTTTGTGGAGTACATGTTCAAGCATGGGGGAACGTGGATTGAGCCGAGTTACCTGGCTGGGGCAAGCACGGAGGGCGGGGCAGATGTGTTTGAGGTGAAGTATTTTGAACGCAGGGCGTATTTGACGCAGAGTCCACAGTTCTACAAGCAGATGGCTATTGCGGGGGACATGGGGGTGGTCTTTACGACTGGGCCGGTGTTCAGGGCGGAACATTCAAATACGAAGAGGCATCTGACAGAGGTAAGTCGATACTTTTACTCTGTGCCCTCGTCCACATCTTGCTGAAATTGGTAAACAACCGCTAACCTGATTCAGTTCACCGGCCTCGATTTCGAAATGCCAATCACAAATCATTACCATGAAGTCCTCTCTTTCGGCGAAAACCTTGTCACCTTCATTATCCGCCAATTACAAGAACGCGAACAGTACAAAATTCTCACAGCGATCCTCAAAGAAGAAGGATATCCTGAAGCCGGCAACTTCAAGATACCCGCCGAAGGCGAAAAGGCAGTCCGTATAACATTTGCGGAAGCAAAGAAGATGCTAAAGGAATCCGGGTGCGACATTGGAGAGGACGAAATGGCAGATATCGAGTACGTACCCATTTCCCACATGCTCATGATCATCACCACCATTTTACTCGCACTCCTCTACCCATCAATAAATCACTTCAAAGCCTGCAAGAAAACTGACCTTCCCCCCAGCACCGCCCAAGAAAAAGCCCTCGGCGCCCTAATCCACCAAAAGCACTCCACAGACTTCTACAGCATAGACAAATACCCCCGCGCCCTCCGCCCCTTCTACACGCACCCCGACCCCTCCAACCCCGCCCTCACCAACAGCTACGACTTCTTCATGCGCGGCCAGGAAATCATGTCCGGCGCCCAGCGTCTCCACAACTACGACGACCTCTGCGCCGAGATGCGCTCCAAAGGCGTCGACCCCTTGAACGAAGGTTTCAGACATTATACGGACGCGTTCAAGTATGGAGTGAGTCCGCACGGCGGTGGGGGGCTGGGCTTGAATCGTATCGTGCAGTACTTTTTGGGGTTGAATAATATCCGGGAGGCTACGCTGTTTCCGAGGGATCCGGTGAGGTTGGCGCCGTGAATCGTTGGGGGAGGAGATGGGTTAGAGGGGGGTGAGGGGGTGAGGGGGTGGTGGGAGGGGAGGGGGATCGAGGGGGAGATATTGGATCTGCTGGGTCTGAGAGGAAGTATTGACGGTCTTTAGAGGGATCCAGTCGCATGATTGATGAACATAGACAATGCGAAACCATTCAAGACTCACTCACTCGGGAAAAGACCGACGTTCAAGCTATTCTACGCATGTGGAGATTGGGTTTAATGGGCAAATATGGAACGAGTACGGAGTACCCAGAAAAGACAATGAATGTCACCACTACCATAAAGATTCCAACAAATACTCACCATTACAAATTTACAAAAAATGATAAGAGTACGGTGCAGAGCAGCGTGACTAGATTTCACCCCTTCGAGGACCAAAGTATTGCATAGCATATGCAACACCACCTCTACCCTATCATTAACCACACCATGCAATGCCATGCCATATCATGCCATGCCAGAAATCTTCTTCCCTATATGTGCAACACTCACGCCGAAAGCGCCTCGCTGAAATGCTCGCTCGCTCGAAGCACTATGCATGCAAGCAAGAATCATAACATAAACCAGCTCGTGTCTCCATCCATTTCGCACATAAAGGAGATGATTATCGCCCTTTGTTCCCGCACGCCTATTACCACATCTCTCAACCTCTCAACCTCTTCCTCTCTTCCCCGCTCAGCTCACAAAGCTCGCATAGCTCGCTGTCCCCTCCCTACCCCCCCTCCACCCCCACACAAGTAAACACCTCCACATTCGCATGACCCAGACTCCCCGCCGCAAGCTGCATCTTGTGCGGATGAAAGGCCGTGCAGGCCACGGGGCTGGACTTGGACAGGAGCGGACTGTATGGGCGGATGGTGTTGATGGGCGCGCCGGTGACGTTGAAGAGGGTTAGGGCGTGGGTGTCGGAGCCTCTGTCGGGGGGTTGTTAGTTGCGATCGTGGTGATGATGGTGAGGAGCGGGTGGGGTTAGGAAGGGAAGGAAGGAGGAAGGTAAGTAAAGAGGGAAGCATACGTAGCAAACACAGGCGCATGCTCATGCACGCTCAACGTCCTCATCGTATCGCTCGTCGCCGCAATCTCCCGCACAGGCTCATCCTTTCGAATATCCCAGAGCTTCACCTCGCCGTTGCGGCTTCCGGATAGCAATTCTCGGAAGCCGCCGCGCTGCATGTGGATGTTGGTGATCCACTGCTTGTGGCGGCGCCAGTGCTTCACCATCGCCGTCGAGGGTTTCTCGCGCGTGTCGAAGATGCGGATGGCGCCGTCGCCGTAGCCGGCGCAGAAGACGTTGCCGGCGACTTGGTCGGAGGTGAGGGATGTGATGCAGGAGCCGGAGCGGGCGGGGATGTCCTGTCGTGGGTGTTAGTGGGGTCCATGGAGCGGGAAAGTGGAGGGTGGACGTACGCTGGTGCAGATCTCCGTGGCTGCGTTCCATACTCGTATCACTTTCACGTCTCCGGCTACGAGCAGCTTACCCTGGCCTTGTTGCCAGTCCAATACCAGTCCTGCGTTTTTGTTACTTGGGATCAGGTCTGTCAGTGCGCGAAAAGCAGACACGAGCTCGACACTCTTTTCCGATTCATAGTCGCGGAATATTTTGATCACGCCGTCGGATGAGCCTGTCATCAACAGGGCATTGTCATCTTCGTTGATGAATAGTGCTTCATTGACGCGTGAGCCTTTTGGATTTCCGTTCGAGAAACGACTGAGGCGAGCAGCTGTCTGCCAGTTCCAGACACTATCTTGATTGTTAGTGGATCATCGTTAACACTTTACATCAAAGTGATGACCTACGATATACTATCTCGATCATCGGCAATGGCAAGGTGGTCTTCGAACTGATGGAAACACATTTTCATTGGCTGTGTCCCATTGTTGAAGAAGGACGTATTGATATCCCATGGCTTGCTGCTGGCGATGCCTTTCAACGGCTGGGTTTGTTCCAAAGTCTTCTCATTCCGGGCTCTTCTCCATAGCCGAGAGTTGTAGTCATCACTGCCAGGCTCGTCCGGCTCATTTGGCTTCATCTGCGGCTCCCGGAAGTACTACGGTATGATCAGCATTAGCATGGAGTGATCTTACAATACCATCATCATACCTCAATGGACCAATTGAAAAAGACACTCTCCAATGGCAGCGTTGGGGACTCATCAGAGTCTTGCCTGTTGAAGCCTCTAGGTACGGGTGCCTTCGCTTTCTGATACTTCGCTGCCACCGATGTATGGTCATTCTGATTTGGCGGTGTGCTCCACTCTGGAGGGACGCCAGGACGTTGTGACCCAGCCAGTCGTCTTTGCTGCGTCGGCTGATGAACGGCATCCGTACTAGATGCCAGGTGATCTGATGAGTCGGAGCCACCTATACCGAAGTACTTGAGAGCAGCTGCTACACTTGCATTGCGCCGGAGCCCGGACGACAGAGAGCCATCGTGTTTGGGGGCCACTTGCGGCCCCGTTGGTGCCGGAGACGGAATAGATTTGCTGGACGGTGCTATAGAAGGTTGACGAGAGCCATGAACTGACTGGCGCATCAATCCAACGATGTTATCAATGACGTGCTGGGCTTCGGCTGCGAGAGGGGACTCGAGTAACGCCTCATGCACATATTCAACGATTGTACTGGCTCCTTGGGCAGCTTCTGGGTGCGGGTCAACAGACATGACAAGAATATGATACCATATTGAGCCTTGCAAGCTATTCTGTGAGATCTTCGAGGGCCGACCGTCATCCGAATCTTCGTCATGGGAGCTGCTGAATGAGGCACCGTTCTGCATGCTAGCTGGCTTGTCATAGCCTGATCGCATCAGAGTGTCCCTCTCGTCGACCAACGTTTCGTATGCGGCCACGAGGAACTTATTCTGATACCTCTTCACGAAGGTTGAAAAGAAAACAAGCAGCTCCTTCCGCACCATGGCGTTACCGTCTGAGGTCATGGCTAACAATGCAGAGGCAATGGTCTCTTCATTTTGCGCTACCTGCTCGGTCAGATCAGGTATACCAAGGAAATTCGTCAATGCGTGTATGGCCGCCGCCCTGACTTCTGGCACAGGATCGATGATCAGCGCACAAAGGCGATGGTGGGCGAAACACCGGATGCCGACCCATTTTGCCTCTGGGAAATCATCCCAGAGCATACTGATGCAAAGGCAAGCCCATTGACGGAGGAGAGGATTCTCTGGATTTTGAATGTGGGTGATGCAAGACTCGATCAGTTCTGGTGATAAACATACATTCTTGCCCTGAGGAAAGTTTCTGCAGAACATCGCAGTGACGAAAGCAGCCATCGCTCTGTGTTCGCTAGCATTGCCGACCATGATGACATTCTGTGGGAGCAGGACATTAGTGAAATACTGGTAGCCGTTCTCCTTGAGTAGATCCTGTTGGACAGCTGTGATGTCGACTGCAACGATGCGAGCCCAGATGAAGATCATGATTGGTTTGAGTTCGTTGGCTGGGGACTGAAGTAGCTTCACTACGTAGGGGAAGATGCCGATCGTTAGCGCCAGACTGACCGCCCACGGTCCAAGATCCAAGAACTTGCTGAGAAGGACTAAAGCCCGAAGCCGGTGAACCTGACTAAGAAGGACTTGGAGTACGATAGGCAACTGGGTTGGTGCTTTCTGTTCCGGGGCGCCCTGCGACAGATAAACCTCGAAGGCGGTCAATTGCTCGGCGAAGAAACTTGAGTGTTGATATTCATAGCTAGGCCCACCATTTTCTGCGGCCAACATGGCCGGAAGCTGCGCCAACACCATCTCGATCGCAAGATCCCACGCTTCCCACAGCGGATGGTCAAATGTTCGAGGAAGCTGGGGTGTGGACTGTGGATGACATCCATATGCTCTCATGATTCTCTGTGCTACAAGGAAGTTGCGAAATAGCGCAGCGACCATGAGGTCCTGACGGAAAAGCATCCTGAAAAGCGGTGGGGGCAGCACGTTCCAAGCTATTGTATCGGTAATGGCAGTAAATATCCAGTTCAGCTCACCCATCGGACTTCTCCGCTCCGCCGCGCGTCCAGGGACTTTCATTACATCTTTCAATGTGACAGGAGAAGGCAATGGGTTTTCCAGAACGTGGAACCTCATGGATATATCGATGGGTGTGGTCAGACAGCATGTAAGGAGATCTGCTGGTAGCGCTGGATTAGTAGGTAGCATCTCAGACTTGCCGCAAGCGGCCAGCTGGATGTTGTTGGTATAGGTTTGTAATTGTACATTGGGATCCCGCTCCCTAGCTTCCGCATTCTCCATCAGATGCTTTTCGATGAATCGATCGAAATTCGCTACGATGTTGCCTGCGTGGGAAACGTCGTATATGAAAAGGCTGGGGCCGCCGAGCCATGATTGTAGATCATACATTGATACCGGGATGTACTGCGTATAGTCCCTGTTGAACACCCAGAATTCGCCTGATGGCGTGGGAAGAGGTACTCCGTGACCATTGTAGTGGAACAGTACTCGTTCTTCCTTGGCGTTGCGACGGAGTGAAGTGCAGAATTTCTTTGTCTCCTCAATAGAAGGGTCGAGGTATTGCTTGTATCTTGTCTTCATACTCATGCTTTCATACTGATCCTGCAACTTCTTGCCGATGATCTCCATCAATTTCGTATTCGAGGTGGTAGAATTGGTAGGATCGATCCAGCATTCCATTGTAGCAGTGGGATTGGTCTTCACAGTGTCTGGTGGGTCAACTCCGATGTTGAGACACAACACCAGGGCTGCTGAGACGGTCTTCTGCCGATCCTTCTCGCGCCATTTCTCTGGAGGCTTGACCTGTGGAACGTCTTTGGGCTTACCGCCAGTCTCGTGTCGTTTGTCTGTGAAATACATGTAGAATGTCTGGATTGATCTGTCAGTTGAACACCCAAAAGCGATATCAGACCATTACACAGAAGTCTCGTTCACTTACCGAGCTCAGAAGCCCCAGAAACTCGCTCGAATTATACTGATCTTCCCATCCATGCCTAAGCTCCCTCGTCTCCTCTACAAATTGCGCACGTCTCGTGGCGCCTCGTCCAAGGTCGGTGTTGGTCCTCAATGTCTGCGGTCGGGATCGATGGACCTGGTCGTGTTCTGCAGTGCGAGCTCGGATCAATCCCAATTGCTGTGGCGATATGTTGTGATGTGGCAGGGCTGTACTCGTAACAAGATCGCCCGCTGGATTGCCGTTGGCCAACTTTTGCTTTCCAAGCGCCACAGTCTGGGTAGCTTCTCCATCTGGCCAGTGATGGCTTGGAGAGTTGTTGTCGCTGAGTCCAAGCGGATTTCCCGTCGAAGGCTGACCATTTTGGGCGAGGAGTGGACCAGTAAAGCCCTCATATGTGGGGCCGCGGGAAAAGTTTGGTGGATTAGACGGTGTGGAGGCTAGGATAGCCATTATTACTGAAGAATATATAGATCAGTCGTTAAGCCTGAGGAGAGGGCCCGGCAGGGAATTCCTCACGTATATGCTGCCAATTCACCGTTCACGGTTACTTTCCGATACATCGGCGCGCTCTATCAAGGTAAGTATGAGGTCTGCCGAGAACTGGCTTTCTATTGATTATCGGTCCCTTCTTAGGTCCGCAGACCTAAGTAGTACCTCAATTAAGACTATGCCTTATATCATGAAGAACAAGATCCTAAGGCTGCTCTTAAAGTCGGTCATCGCCTAAGCTCTTGTACGAAAGTACGATCGGAAGCCCCGCGATATAGCGCCGTCGATCTCCCGTTTTCTAACCAAATATATATTAGCGTCCGCATGGCGGACATGTGGTAGGTCTGCAAGGGAGTGTCAAGTACTGTGTAGGTACCTTTTGTAGTACTACTCGTAAGTACACAGAAGCTTCTTCAATGGTCTTGAAGCGAGAGCTGTATTCTCCCCTAGATAGTATCTACATAATTTAGTCGCGACGAAGGTAGCGAGTCGACTCAAGCAAGCTGTTTGGCAGATGTCATATAGTCAGACTGGACCTTGCTACATTCGTCTTGGACGTGTGATAAGCCTGCTTCAGCACAGCGCTGCCCTGCGTCTGGGAAATCTTTTCATTCCGAAACGAGTGAATTTACAGTGGATGACTGCATGTTATGTGAGATTCTCGGGGTGAGGTGACGAAGTGCTATATTAATGTATAGAACTATGATCCCACGGGTATACCTCCGTCGTAGCTGCTTCCCCGTTCTCCGTCATCTGCAGACCTTGGTGCGTCTAAAGTAGGGGGCCTAGATAATGCCAGCAAATGTACGTGTTGCAAGTGTAATGTAGTCATGTAATTCTCATCTCTTGCTGGTTACTGCGCTGCCACGGGATGGGGATGCTTTCTGAGGAGCCTCAATACCACCCTGTACGTGACGAATAGCATTTCGAAAACTTTCAACGCTAAGCTTCCTGCAGTGGGATTATCAGAACGCCTCGTTCTAGACGGTCATGCTCCATTGTACCCCAATATCTATTTCTGATAGTCGATGGAAGACCGTCCGCTCAAGAAGCGCGCATCCGCCTGTGCGGCAAGGGGAGCTTAAGACGACACGCACGAATGCAGCCTCGAAGTGATAGTAAGCGTGATGTAAATACGGATTGTGAAACATTATGCCATGCACAGTTAGAGTGTATTCTCTAGTATTGCTCGATCTAGCTCAGAAAGTCCTACATTGGGAAAGCGGTACACACAAGGCCCCACCTCAGCCTCGTGGGAAAAGGCTTTGACGGACGATGAAATGCATAGATGTGTAGACTTGACTGCTGATTCGACAACGTGCTGCTTGAACTCTTCCTGTCTCCTTCATTATACTCCGTAACAGACGTCTTACTGTGAGGGACGAATTCCAATCAACTCCAGCCCCCTCTTCAGTAGAACTACCAAAGTCTTGGCAGCAATCGCCGCTAAAAATCAGGAACGAAATTCTTTGGGCAAGGAACCAACGAATAGCCATCCACCCAACCCCCCATTCTCTACATCGACCTTGGGAGATTTTCTATCAGGGCGCATTGATTGTCGCGACGTCCCTCGTTTTCTGAACAACATCGATGGGTACGGCTTCACGAAGCTGAGCTGAACGGTCGCTGTGCGCCCCCCCGCCGCTCCCAAACCCCCTACTGGACCACAGGAGGCCCACGAACAACAGCGCAACCGCATGACGTCGAGCGTCAAACACATTATATTCGAGCGATAGTTTTTGCTGGCTTCAAGAGGTGTACACTGTCGATTTTGCGGGTTCATTGGTCTAGGGTCTGCGACAAGGCGGCGCAGCCATGTCATTCTTCTTTGGCAAGAAAGGTAAAGATGGCAAAGGGCAGACTACGCCTGCGCCTGCGCAACGGCCAGTGGAAGCTCAGAGCGGAACAGTCTCTAGTACTTCGACACCAGCTGCCAATGGCGCAAGGTCCAAAGAAAGAGGAGCAGGCGTTATTTCTCCGCCGCCGGGAGGGAGCGTCAATAATTCCGCCAACTCTGTCGAAGATGCGACAACACCGAGTCCAGAGCAAAAGCAGGGCTTGCGTGGGCGATTAGACTCGGATCTACAGGTATGCTAGTATTGAACTACATGTATTATATACGGGTGCCATTGAAAGCGAAAGCTATGATATCTGCGAGCATCGACGCACCTTGCTAATCATTCATCATTGCAGAATGCTCCACGACCTATTCCCACCGGGCCGCCAGGTGTAAGATCCGCCGAGCTCTACCCATGGTCTCAGCGACGACTGACCTTCACATCCTCCCAACCAAATCCCTTCCCACGGTACGGCGCAGCAGTAAATACAGTTTCTTCAAAGGAAGGAGATGTGTATCTGATGGGAGGTCTCGTCAATGGAGCCACTGTCAAAGGTGATCTTTGGATGATTGAGGCTGGGGGAAGTAATTTAGCTTGTTATCCCGTGGTGACGACCTTTGAGGGTCCAGGACCTCGCGTTGGACATGCGAGCTTGCTCGTTGGGAATGCTTTCATTGTGTTCGGGGGTGATACCAAGCAAGACGAAAGGGATAAGCTAGACGATACCCTTTATTTGCTGAATACTTGTGAGTGACTGCCTACGAAGGGCGCTGAACTCTTTCTAACAGAGACAGCCACACGCCATTGGTCACGGTCGATGCCTCCAGGTCCGCGTCCGGCAGGTCGGTACGGTCATACGCTGAACATCTTGGGTTCAAGGATATATGTCTTCGGTGGTCAGGTCGAAGGATACTTCTTCAATGATCTACTCGCTTTTGATCTGAACGCTCTGCAAAACGCCAACAGCAAGTGGGAAATGCTCATCCAGAACAGCAACGACGGAGGCCCTCCGGAGGGTCATGTACCCCCAGCTAGAACAAATCATACCATAGTCAGCTGGAATGACAAGCTCTACTTGTAAGCAAGATGGTTTTGAAAGTGACGTTCAGACTAACACATCTGAAGATTCGGTGGTACGAATGGGACGCAGTGGTTCAATGATGTCTGGGCTTACGATCCCAAGCAAGTTGCTTGGACCCAGCTCGACTGCATCGGTTACATTCCTGCTCCGCGCGAGGGCCATTCGGCTGCCTTGGTCGGTGATGTTATGTATATATTTGGAGGTCGAACCGAGCAAGGCGAAGACCTGGGCGATTTGGCAGCCTTCAGAATCACGTCCCGCCGCTGGTACACATTCCAGAATATGGGTCCTTCGCCATCCCCACGGTCAGGGCATAGCATGACCGCATTTGGCAAACAGATCGTTGTTCTTGCTGGCGAACCCAGCTCTGCACCCCGAGATGCGGGTGAGCTCAGTCTAGTGTATGTACTCAACACAGATAAGATCCGATACCCGAACGACCAGCAGATTCAGCAAACCCCTTCAGGAGAACGCGTTCTTGGAAACCGCAGGCCTAGCCAGGAACGAGGGATGACACCTCAAGGCAGAGGCTTCGGTGGTCCAAACCCCGGCCCCGAGGCTCTGAACAGGAAATTCAGTGGCTCGCGAGAGAGTATGGCCGGCCCGCCTCGACCTGGTCCAGGACCGGGTCAGAGTCAAGGCGTAGGTCCGGCTGGAAGAGGACAAGACATGAGTATGGCTAATGGGCCGTCCCCTCCTGGCCCTGGATCAAAACTTCCTCGCGCTTCAATGGCACAAGCACCGTCAGGGCCACCTCCACAACAGCAGGCCCCACCACCACGACCTAATGGAGCTATACCAGCAGTGAATGGGGCCATGGGACCTGTGGGAGGCATGGTTGGCTCAAGGAGCAGAACGCCGACCGGGGTCAATCGCGGCTATGGTCCGCCTGTGGATACTGGGCCTGGTGGGTCCTTCGATAGAGAAGACGTAGCACCTCCGATGGTGTCGCCTGTTGGACGAGAGGGTCCAAGGCAAGGTCCTCCAGCTCGTGCAATGAGTCCTGTCGTTAATGGACGCCGCACCCCCACACAGCAGCCCATGCAATCACAGGTACAGCAAGCATCGCAACATCCACCTCGATTTGCGAACAAGACAATCGATGAAGAAGAACCTCACCGGTATGATCCTAGGTCAAGATCTCGTCAAGCCGCGCAGGAATCGCTGGACGAAGTCGATCAATTCCCAAACATTGGTCCTCAACAGCAAAGAAGTCCTAACAGCCAATACGAAAACTCATATGACAATTCAGCGCGGAACAATAGATCGCCGAAAGATCAGCCTCCGATTTCATTGCAACAGCTTGAACAACTCCAGAACCAGCATCAAGGACTCCAAACTCAACATCAAGGTCTCCGGAATGAGCACGACGGTCTCCGCAACCAGCATGAAGGTTTGCAAAGCGAGCACGACGGTCTCCGAAATCAGCATGAAGGTTTGCGAAGCGAGCATGAAAGCCTCCAAAACGAGCATGGAGGCCTCCGAAGCGAGCATGCAGGTCTTCAAGGTGAACATCAGGGCCTCCAAAATCAACAGCAGGACCTCGCGCGAGACCTGGAGTCAGCGAAAAGTCGTAATGCTTGGTACGCTTCTGAATTGGCATTGGCTCGCAAGGAGGGCTACAAGTCAAGTGCACTGCAAAATCCAAGCCTTGATGATGGAGGTACCCTTTCATTTGGGGACGAGGAAAAGCCTTTGATCGAAGCATTGATGGCTATGCGAACTCAACTTGCAGAAGTGCAAGGCTCGCTTGAAGCTCGCGAGAACACTGCAGCGCAAGAGGTTGCTGAGGTCGAAGCGCAACGAGACACTGCCATCCGAGAAGCAGCTTATGCAAAGGCTAAGTTGGCAGCTCATGGTGGTAGCCGCATGGGTACACCTCAATCGGACAATATGTCAAGAGATGTAGGCAACGAAGACCGATCGAGCGACCTTGGTCGCAAGCTTGCCGCGGCTCTGGCTACTCAGCAGGAACTCCGTGTCACGATCGCATCCATGAGTAACCAGGTTCAGAACGAAAAGCGTGCTAGGGAAACAGCCGAAGGTACCGCAGATGCAGCTCAAAGGCGTGCCGCAGAGTTTGATCAAATCCGCAATCCTGGAGAGCTCGAATCTTTACGGACGGAGCTACATCATGTCATGAAGGCTGCTCGTGAAGAGGCCGCAGAAAAAGCAGAAGCTCAATCTAGAGCACAGATTCTCGAGATAGACAAGGAAGACCTAGAGCGAAAGCTTGAGGAAGCATTGGATAATACGAAACAACACAGCATCACATTTGCATCGCTTCGAGAAGCTGTCACAGCCTCTGCAGACAAGACAGCCTTGTTCGAGCGTAAGTTAGCCGAAGAAAGGAGACAGCGGGAAGTAGTGGACCAAAAGATCTTGCAGTTGCGCTCTGAGCATGAGGAGCGAACAGCGGAGCTTGATGATACTACCCGAAAGCTCCGAGATGCTGAAGATATGGCCAACACTCATGCAGAAGAGGCCAAGACACATCGTCAAGCCGTTGCAGCTGGTCTCGAGAAACTCAGCACCCGAAGTGTTAGCGATCAGCAGAAAATCTTGGAGGATGAGCGTGTCCCCATACTGAAGAAGCAACTGGAGAACGCACAGGTTTTGGTGCAGGAGAACCGAGCAGCTGCCGACGATGCTGCAGAGAAGCTGCGACGAGCAGAGGAACGGATTGCAGGGTTGGAAGCTTACCAGGAGCAGTCTAGCCGAGAAAACCTCACCGTTCGCAAACAGCTGCAAGAGGCTGTGGGAGAATCGCAGGAGTTGCAGGCCAAGCATAATGCAATTCAACGGCAGCTGGAGACCCATCAACGAGATGCCAATGCTCTGACAGTGCAACACACCACTCTCAAGGAACTTCTGAATGAGCGAGGTATCTCTGAAAATGGCAGGTCCAGGAATATCGATAGTCCCGGATCCGGGTTCGGTACAGCGGATAGCTCTCGCGTACGAGAACTCGAGCAGCAGCTCGAAGCCAGCCATCAGGCCCACCAGGATACCAAGTCCTCCATTGCGACGAGAGAGCTGGAAGCTGAGAAGGGTTACAGCGAGAAGCTAGCGCTACTCGAAAACGACTATAAGTCTGCTGTGTCTTATGTCAAGGGAACAGAGAAGATGCTCAAGCGGATGAAGGAAGAGCTAGCGAAAACCAAGAGGCAGTATGAGACTCTAGAGAAAGAACTCGAAACAGTCAATCGTTCCCAATCCTTAGAGCCAGAGGCCGCGGCCCAATGGGAACAAGAGCGGCAATCCCTGCATCGTGAGATTGCAGATATCCAGCAGAGCGTCAAAGGTTCGCACTCCCAGCTCGAATCACAACTATTGCAAATTCAAGCGGAGCTCTATGCCACCCAACAAGACAAAGAACGTTATCGCCAAAACAACGAGCAAGTCCAGCAACAGCTTGCTCACCATACGCAGCAAACTCGCTCCGAGCTCGATCAACTGAAGAACGAGAATTCCATGCTCGAAGCCCGCGCTCTGGACGCCGAGCAGAAAGTCACCCTACTCCTCGACCAAGTCGGCACATCGGTAGGCAACTACCGTCGCCAATCGCAGCAAATCAATGGCAACAGCGGTAGTCACAACCGCAACCTCAGCAACATCAGCACCACGTCCACCCAGCCCCCCACCTTCCGAGGCACCCACTCCCACACCAACAGCGTCGACCCCAACGCCCTGACCCAACCCCACAGCGACGAGAACGCCCGCAACTCCCTCGCCCTCGACAGCCTCGCCTCCGAGCTCGAAACGCTCCGCTCCCACTGGGCCGACACCCACCGCACCTACCGTCTCAGCAACCAATTCGACTTCGAACGCTCCACGCCCACCAGCGCGTCCGGACCGGGCGGCATGAGCGACAGCCTGGCCAATTGGCGCAAGCGGCTCGATGCGGAGGAGAGCCAGAAAGGTGGAGGTGGAGGGGGCTTGAGGGATAGCACCGAGAGCAGCGAGGGTGAGCCTTTTCGGGAGAGTGCGGTTCTTCGACCTCATGATAAGATGCCCGGCGGGTTGGTGGGGGGGAGTAGTGATGAAGAGGAGGATGGGGAGGATAGTAGGCGGGCGAGTCGGAATTATGTGATATGATTCTCTCCCTCTCTCTTGAGAAGATCTTGAGAGCGAAAGAGGAAGTGATATAGGACGTTTTAATGAAGCGACACGTATGTGTGCGAGAGCTGGATTCATGTTGGCGTTCTTCTCAAAGAGGGGATTGGATGCTTTAATCCTTCTTTTCTTTCTTGCTCTCTTCCTTCTTTCGGTGTGTGGCGAGCGAAGGGGGGCATCATGCAGCGGCAGAGGAGCTATGTAGCTCCTGCGTGCACTGAATTGTTTTTATTTACATATAAGTCGTCTCTATTCCCACCTTGGTTGGTCGATGTAGTAGGATTTTGGAAATCTCTTGGGGGTGCTGGATTCGTTTGTATACTATTAGAGCTCTCATGGGGGGGCGGGAAGCATAGATATATTAGCCGTACGTACCTAGATATACAGCCCATCTATCTTTCTTTTTTCCTCATCGCATCTCAGGGATGCAGAGGGGGTGTTGTGTTTACCTTTTGTGCTGACTGCTAATTAGAACATTCAAGAGGGGGGGGAAATAATATGTCAACCTTCCTTGCATCGTTCATGTCTTCGACAGCTGTTTACAACAGTATTCAATTACAAACCCTTATGTTTTTCTTTCCGGAAGTGATGGAACGCAACTTAATCAGCAGTATCTAGTGCTGACAACAGTACGGTACAGATTATTCATTCATTCTGGCCATTCACTACATATCAAGAACGAGGATGAAGAGCTGCTACTTCCTTCCTTCCTTCCTCCTGATTACGATACGATACCCAGCAGCCTCTCCGTCCTCGCGCTTGGATATGCTGGCTGTTGTTCTGTGTCAACAACGACGAAGACTTAATCACTAATCTCCAAGACTTCTGTCCACGGACTCAGACGCCTCTTCCCAGCTGCCTCAATGGTATATATCCTTCCAGCTCAAGAACTTTTCTAGCAACATACCCTAGTGAGCACCTTTCTAATAAGTTCCTCGGTCATTGTATAACAGCTAACATATATAGAAGTGTTTTAGATCAATATTAACAATTTTACTTATCGCATCGGATCAAAGAAAGGCATTACGCAGCAGCCGTTATTTTATCTTGTTTGCATACGATACATGACTAGGATACTGTTGTATCGCAAGCCTCAACTCATCTCAAGTTAGGGACTGGAGGATAACCCTGGCACCGAATTGTTTCGATTAGGGTTGTTGAATGTTCATTGTGGGGGATGATGATGCGGTTCTTTCTTATTTTTGGGCGAGGGCGGGAGGGGAGGAGAGGGGGGGGGGATTGGGGGTGTGAGAGTGATTGTGAGGGTGGTACGGATTTTCTCCTGGGAA
>JAABUM010002518.1_pt1 | contig 24392 bp, 24 predicted proteins | sample 5559161 | NCBI WGS metagenome assembly JAABUM01 (sample SAMN10711868, study PRJNA513369) | rock metagenome | isolation source: Antarctica rocks | place: Antarctica: Victoria Land, Siegfried Peak nord
CCACCGGCCAAAGCCGCTAACGCTCGCTCGCGCAAATCCAACGACCGCGTTCTCTTCATCACCCTCAGTTTGATGCACTCCTCATGAGACACGCTTTAAACCCCGCCAAAGCGCCGGGTTTGGTTCAAGCAAAAGCTGCTTTGCGCAGTGGTTGCGCAACCACTGAAATCGAAAAAGTTTGGCAGGGACATGGCAGGTCATATCCCCGCCAAACTTTTTCGATTTCCCCATCCACGTGTTGCAGGCGCGTGGAGCGCGCGAAAAGTGGGGACGATCAACTTTCCGGCTTCCCAATTCACTTGTTGCCGAGCCTCTTCCTCTTCCTCCGCCTTTTGCTCCGTTACTGGCAAACGCGTGCCGCCGATACTCAACGAAAAACGCCCGCCTGACGCGCTGTTTGCGGGCTGAACTTCGCCCTCGCGCATTCGTCTCAATCGCACCGACTCATGTTCCGTCCTTCTTTTGGCTTGCGTTTGTGGCCGCTTCTGGTTGTGGGAGCGGTTTTTCTGGCGCGGCCGATGCGTGCGTGGGCGCAACCCGTTGGCCGCGCGTCGGCCGATTTCCCCAATCTGCGCGCCAACAAAATCGAAACACCCTTTGGCCGTCTGGTCGCCGACGCGATTTTGGCACGGAGCGGCGCCGATTGCGCCCTTGTCAATGCAGGCGCGCTCAAGTCGGGAACTTTGGGAGCGGGGCCAATCGAAAACGGCGACTTGGAAGCGCTGCTGTCCTTTTCCGAAGACGACATCGCCACGCTTTCTCTGTCGGGCGCGCAACTCAAGGCCGCTCTTGAACGCGGCGCGAGCGTGTATCCCACGGGAAGCCCCGCGTTTTTGCAAGTCGCGGGACTGCGAGCGCACTTCGATTCCGATTCGCCTCCCGGCAAGCGCGTGAGCGCTGTGTTCGTCGGCGGCAAGCCGCTAAGCGAGAGCGCAACTTATTCTGTCGCCATGCCCTCAAGCCTAGCCGAAGGCGCGGCGGGCTTTTTCAACATTTGGAACGGCGCGCAGAAAAAAGTGACCGGCGCCAACTTGATCCAAGACCTCAACGCTTTTATCGGCGGCAAAGGCGACGTTTCGCCCGACTCAAGTGCGCGTTTTTCGAGCAGCTAAACGATTAAAATAATCGGCGTTTATGATCCCCCTTAACCGCCGCGATGCCGTGCCTTTGACAGCGCCCGATGGCTCAACCATCCGCGAGATTGCAAATCCGCGCAACTCGACTGTGCGTGGCCAAAGTCTCGCGCAGGCGACGCTTGCGCCCGGTCAATCGACAACGCGCCACTTTCATCCGCGCGCCGAGGAAATTTATTTCCTCCTGAGCGGGGATGGCCAGATGAGCATCGAAGACGAGCAGTTCGAGGTGGGCGCAGGCGATGCCATCCCCATTCTTCCCGGCAAAAACCACAAGATTTGGAACACGAGTGATTCGCAAGACCTCGTGTTTTTGTGCTGTTGCGCGCCCGCTTACTCCGACGAAGACACGGTGTTGAGCGAATAGAAACCCGCGGGATCGAGGCCACTTCGTGTGTGCTTCTCTTCTGGTGCTCGGGCATATTACAGACGGAAAACACGGGCTCGGCATCAAAGAGAGTTGCACTTGGCGTGGCAGGCCACATTTTTATAAGCACCTCAAGACCCTTTGGCGCGCAGTTCTTCACCGCGAAGTTGCCTGCTTCGGCGTTCCGGCGTAAATTTTTGGCGCGCCATTTTTGCGGCGCACTTTTGTTGTGCTCAATCCCTTCGCTTCTTTTTTGAACTCGCCGCGCTTTCGACTTGGCTGGATTCTGGTCATGATTGGCCTGGTGAACGGCCTGTTTTGGACGGCTTACCGGTGGCACTTTGAAAACCACTACCGCTCGGTTCAGATCGTAGCCGACTACGAAGACACGCGCTCGATGGCCGATGGCTTTGGCATCTCGCAAGAGAAACTGTTGTCCGACCTGCATGCGCGCGGTGTTAATTCCATTCTGCTCTACGATCAAACGCTTGGAACACTGCGCGACAACGGGCGCCTCGTCATCCAGTCGCGCGAAGCGTCCGAGCGGCTTTATCCCGGTGCGAACTGGAACGCTGTGCCCTCGCAATACCGCTTTTTCGTCACCTCGGACGATGTGGCGCTACTGAGTCGCATCTTCCCGCGTTTGCAAGACCAGTTGGTGGTCGCGCCGCGAAAATTGAGTTTTCCAGGCGGGCAGGGGATCCTCATCTCCAACTCGAAGCAGATCGTGAACGACGCACAACTCGGTTTCGATCCTCGACAACTGGCGCTCGCCAGACGGCTTCATCTTCTCGTCGTAGCGCGCATTTCTAATCCGGTGAACCTGACCCCGGCGCGCGTGAACTCACTGCTGGACGACGTGAAACAGGCGGGTGCGCGCGTCGTGTTCACCGGCGAAGATCAGGTGCTCGGCTTTCAATCGCTGCTTGCGCCCGTAGCGCGCGAGATGCGGCGGCGCGGACTTTTGTTTGCCCTCGTCGAGTTCAACAAAACGCGCGGCGCGGGCGATATGGCGATGGCCTCCGAAGGAAAAATGGTGCGTGTCCACACCGTCTTGCCCGAAGAAGCGCTGGGCAACCAACCCGAACTGATGGTGGATCGTTACGTGCGCGCCGCCAAAGAACGCAATATGCGCGTTTTGTTCATCCGCTTGATGCGTCACCAGAAAGGCGAACCGGCGCCGGTTAATCAAGACGGTTCGTCTTCGCTTTTGAAGCGGCTTCTGAGCGTGTTCGGCGGGGGCAACGCGACTACCTCACTTCCATCTGACCAACCCGCGCTCCTTCAACTCGACAAAACGGCTTACCAGCAAAACATGGATTTCGTGCAAAGCGTGAGCGACGACATCGCGCGCCCGCCTTTGCCCGGCGGATTGGGCCGCACCGGGCTTTCCATCGGCGAAGCGCAAGGCTTTGGCGACTATCCACTCGCGCAACTGACGCCTTATCTTGGCTCGAAGGGCGCGTTGATCGCGCGCTACTTGATGCGCTTTTTATCGGGACTGGGCGTGGTGGGATTGACCCTGTTGCTGCTCAACCTGTTCTTCGATTTGCGACCGCAAGTCCGGCGCAACTGGGCCATCATCGGCATCGCGCTGGTGGCGGGACTGTCGCTTTCCAACGGCAAAGGCGCGCAACTCATGGCGCTTCAGGGCGGCACGGCTTGCACGGTGGTCGCGTTTTTGTGGGGCGGCTTGCCCCTCATCTGGGACGGCTTAAAGCGCCCATCTAACACGCGCGGCGCTCTGGCTCTGACGCTGTTTGGTTTTCGGACGTTGTGGAAAACGACGCTGCTCACGCTGATCGGCGGCATCTACACGACGGCGCTACTCAACCACTGGTATTACCTGAGCAAAGCCGACAAGTTTTTGTTTCCCAAAGGCACGCAGTTTTTTCCGATCATCCTCGTGGCCTTCGCTTTTGCGGGCGAGTTGTTCCCGCACCGCGTCGAGGCCGAAGGCGCGGCTCCGGGACGGGCGCGGGCGATGGCGCGTATCCAGTCGCTGGTCTCGCGCCCGTTTACGGCGCAAACGGCGATTTGGGCGTTTGTGATTTTGTTCGTCGGCTTCATCTGGATGGCGCGCTTTGGCAACGATTCCGGCATGGAAATCTCGCCCTTCGAACTGAAGTTTCGCGCGTTTTTAGAACAGATTTTCATCACCCGCCCGCGCACCAAAGAGATATTTCTGGGCCACCCGGCGTTTCTGCTGTGCATCGTGTTTCTGCTGCGCCGCCAGAAAACGCTCGCTTTTGCGGCGCTCATCCCGGCCATCATCGGGCAGGCCGACGTGCTCAACACGATGTGTCACTTGCACACGCCCGTCTTTTTCAACCTGTGGCGCTCGATCTTTGGCGTCTTCCTGGGAACAGCCGTCGGCTTTTTCCCCGTGTGGCTGGCCCTGCGCCTCTTGAGCCGAAACACACGCCTAAAAACTCAACCAAATGGCAACGCAGATGGAAACGGATATTCCAACGGCTTGACCGAGACCGGAAGCATCGCTGCGCAGCTCTGATTGCCCTCGCTCGATTGGAAATTCGCTCGACTCCCCAACGTAAAACAAAAGCCCGCGCCAGATGGCGCGGGCTTTCGCGTTTTTATAGCACCTCAGCCAGTTGAATCGCCATCGCGGGCGACGCAACAAGTTTTAGCCTTCCAACCGGGTGTTGCTCTCACTTGGCCGTCGAAAGCAACGCGCGGGCTTGAGTTGTGCGCCCTGCAATCATCAACGGAAAAAAGGTGTCGAGTTTGTCGCTGATGTTTTTGTCCGTCGCAAGTTTCTTGCGGTGATACCACTCGACGGGCAAGCGCAGATCGGATGCGGTGCCTGAAAACTTGGGGTCGAGAAACCCGCGGCGCAACTTCTGCGTGACTTCCAAATCGCGGTATCCGAACTCGACGGACGGCTCGATTTGAGTGCCCTCGCCCCAATCGTTCCAAGTGACCAACTGCACAACCGAAGCTTGGCTTTGCAGCGCGCGAGTCAGCGTTTCTGAATAAGTGCGGCCCTCGCGGTCGGCGATGTTGCCCCACGACGGATGAACGCCCGCCTGCGCGTAAATGTCTTGAAAACGCGGATAAGCGGCGGCTATGAAGCGAGGCCAACCCTTAGCCCGCTCGTAAAAGCCGTTTTGTTCTTTCATCGCGCCCTCAAAGCCACCATTGGGGACGGGCCAATCGAAACCGCCTGTTGCGGCGGTTTGGGCGCGGATCACGTGTTCCGTGAGATACAGCGGCTTCGTTGGAAGCAGGGAAAAAAGGTCGTTCCACTCCGCGTCTTTGTAATACGGCTCGCCAAACGACAGCAGAACCGGGCGCCCGTCGAAGCGCAGGTAAGCCGGGTTGGAAAAGAAGTTCTGCTGCATCCACTTCATCAACCCTTGGCCGCGCGGAACGGCTTCTTCCGCCGAAAATCGTTTGCCCTCCACCATTTGCGCCACGCTTTGGTCTTCGTAACAAACCGCAAAGCGCAACCCTGCTTGCTGAAGCAGAGGAATCAAGCGGAGCGTGTTGCGGTTGAGAGTCGCGTAATCGTAAAAGTCTTCGGTGCCATACCAGTCGATGATCACGCCGTCGATGCCGGACAGCTTCATCAGCATCACCTGGCACTTCAAGGCGTCGGGATCGCCCGAATCATACAAACCGATGAGCGGTCGATAGCGCGAAGCGCCTTCGGGACGCGCCGACATTCCGGCAACGGGTGCGCCCTCGGTTTTGTCAGGGTCGAAATGGTTCATCGTCCAGTGCCAACCCCACTGGCCGCTAACCGGCTTGCTCGCATACCACGGCATGTAGTGCGCCATGAGCAATCGCTGGGGATTTGTCATAGTCGATGCGGGTGCCGCCTTTGGAGCCGCTTTGGAAGCTACCTTTGGAGCTACTCTGGAAGTTACCTTTGGAGCCGTTGTGGGCGGCGCGGATTGACATCCGCTTTGACTCCATAAAAAAACGGTGGAAAGCGACAGGGCATCGGCCACAATTTTAAAAACCGAACGTTTTTGTTGAATGCGCTCGCGGGCAACGGGGAAATACATGATGATTTTCTTCTTTCACAAAGGAAAGGCAAAAAGCGCCGCGTGCATAAAACACAGGCGCTGTAGAAAGGAAAAAAAAGGATGGCGCCTGACAGAGACTGTGTTCAAGTGAAGCTCATCACGCCGCGTGCAACCATCACAGCAAAGGGCAACGTCGCCAAAGCGTGTTGCCCTTTGCTGTTTGAACAACCGTTTAGGAAATGGCTGTCACGATTACTTCGCGCGCGGGTCGTCTGGACGGAAGACGAGACCATAATCGAAGTCATTGGCCGCCGCTGTCGTTGGCCCTATCTGCGTGGCCTTTTGAAACTTCACGTGGCCATCTGCATAAAGGATGTTGGAGCCATCGAAGTGGCGCGCAAGCGTTGGATCGGGTCTATTTGCGGGGCCGTATGGATTGATCGAATCGTTAGCGTTCATCACGCGATTCGGATTGTTCCAAGTCGGCGTGGTCGCGTCGGCGGCCATACCAATCACCGCAACCGAACCCAGGGACGCCATCTTAACTGGCGTTCCGTTTCCAGGCACGATGATCTGTTCGTTCGCGCCGTAGTGGTTGAGAGTGGGGAAGATCAGAGTTCCAGTCGGAGTGATGTATGTCCCGTCGGTGCCTTTGGCACCGCTTGGGCAGGCGTAAACCTGGGTGCTCTTCACGTAAGGGTGGGTGTTGACCATCCAAAAACCGAAGCTCGATGAACCTGTCGACTGAATCGTGCTGCCTTGAGAATTCATCGGATAGGTTTCGTCGTAATCTTGGGCGTATTGCATGATGCCCAGACCGATTTGCTTCAAATTGCTCTGGCACGAACTGCGCCGCGCATTTTCGCGCGCCCGTGCGAACACGGGGAACAAAATCGCCGCCAAAATCGCAATAATGGCGATGACGACCAGCAACTCGATCAAAGTGAAACCTTATCACTTGCTTGTGTATGATACGGGAATTTTCATGATGTCTTCGAGTCTGCTCCAGCTTCGGTTGAGCGCGGGGCGCACCTTTTGTCCAATTTGAGTTTGGGACGATTTTTTATCTCAGGAAAGTGGAAGTTCTGTCAATATACCCATTTGTCGCCGTCTTCAAACAGTGAGAACGCACTTTTTCGAGGAAGATTGCTGTAACTTTTTAAAATTGCTGGCGGGACGGATCGGTAGGGCTTCTCATTTTCTGTCTAAAGCGCCGGGGTGCGCCTGCCATACTTTTGGGTTCATGCGCGCGATTCATCCTGTCTTGTTTTCATTTGCTTTGGCGGCTTCGGCTGGAGCCGCAACAGTTCCTCCCAAAACCACACCTTTAGAATCCAAACCCCAATCCAAATCTCTGGTTACAAAACTTTTGCGTGAAGGCAAAATCATGCGTGCAAGCGATGCAAAGCGCGGACAGCGCGGCTACGCGCTCTCGGTTTTTCAGGGCACCAAGATCGAACGGTTCAACATCGAGGTGCTCGGCACGCTGGAACGGGTGCAAAGCGGCGGCGACCTCGTGATGATTAAGGTGCTTGATGGCCCGGTCGTCAAACGGCAAAGCGGCATCATCCAGGGCATGAGCGGCTCGCCGGTTTATATCAACGGCAAATTGCTGGGCGCCATCGCCATTGGTTTTGGTTTTCCCAAAGAACCCATTGGCGGCGTCACGCCCATCACGCAGATGATCGAAGGCGCCTTGCCCGACGATTCGGCGCCCCAGCCCAATCCCGAACTCAAATCTCCTGCAAAACCCGTTTCGGCGAGCGCGGTTTACCGGCCCAAAATGCCACTCGTTGTCGCTGGAAGGCAAATCGAACGCGTCGAGGTGACGCGTAATCGCCAACTCGCAGCGCTTGATGGCAGCACGATGCGAATGCGGCCTTGCACGAACTACGTGCTTTTGTCGGGCGTATCGCCGCGCAACTTCGCCTCGTGGCAAAAGATGCTCGCGCCCTACGATGTCACGCCCGTGCTGGGCGGCGGGGCGATGTCAAACCGTCAAGCGTTCGGGATGTCGTCGCGCAAAACGGGCGTCAAAGCGAGTCTTGTTCCGGGCGCGGGTATCGGCGTTCAACTTGCCTCGGGCGACATCGACGTGTCAGGCGTGGGCACCGTCACCTATCGCATCGGTCAACGGGTTCTGGCATTTGGCCACCCGATGTTCGGCTTGGGCGCCGTGTCGATGCCGATGACGACGGCTTACGTTCACGACATTTTCCCGTCCTATGACACGAGTTTCAAGCTGGCTTCGCCCATCGTTGCCGTTGGTGAATTGCAACAGGACACGGCTTTTGCCGTGGGTGGAACGGTTGGACGGCGCGCGCAGACCATCCCGATGACCATTCACGTGCGCGACGATCTCAAGCACATCAACCGCACTTTTCGCATCAACTTGATCCAAGACCCGACGTTCACGCCGCAACTCGCAACGCAAACCGCAACTGAAGCTGTGCAAGGCGAACTGGGACTTCAATCGGGTAAAACGGTTGTCACTTCGCTTCGACTCAAACTGCGCGGCCTGCCCGAAATCGTGAGGTCGAACACGACGTATTCCGATGATCCGGCCTTTGGCGCCGCTTTGAGTGGGTTTGCCGAGGCCCTTGGTCTGAGCCAGAGCAACCCGTTTGAAAAAGGCGCTTTGCAAAGCGTCTCCATTGATGCCCAAGTCGTTTCGGGCCGCAAAACCGCGACGATTCGCCGACTTTTAGCTGACCGCAACCGCGTCAAAGCGGGCGACACGGTGAATTTGAGCGTAGCGCTCAGCCCTTCCAACCAACCTGATGTCCTCGTCACGCGCCACTTTTCGGTGAAGGTGCCCGCCGATGCGCCCGATGGCGTGTTGCGAATCGCGGTTTCGCCCGCCGATAGCTTTTGGTCGGCCCGCTCGCGCGTGGGGGGCGCGCCGCCGCGTCCGGGCAACTTGAAAGAACTGTTGCAGGCTTATAGTCGCATCGGACGCAGCGATGATCTGCTGCTACAAGTTTCGACGCCGCGCCGCTTTTTGATAGTTGACCGCAAGCGCGTGGACAACCCGCCCGCCTCGTGGAACCGCTTGATCGGCGGCCTGCCTGGTGCGTCTTCCATTGCCAGTTACAACGAGACCCTTGAAGCCAAACAGCCTTCGGGTTACGTTTTGGATGGCCTGGAAACCTTGACTTTGCCCGTCGAAGGCACGCGCCGCTCGGCCCGCGAGAAACCCGACGCCGCCAGCGACACAGCCACAGCGACCGCTTCGGCTGCGTCCGATCCCGCGACCGTTTCGGGTTCCTCCTCCTCTATGCCCGTTGTCATCGAACTGCCGCCTGACGGCGCGCCGCTTTCAACGCTTCGCGCAACCGGCAAAAGTGAGATGAACACGGATTGGGCGCAAAAGCTGTTCGGCCCGACCGGTTTGCGCGCGCTTCCTTTGGACAGGTTGCCACGCGTCGGAGGGCGCCAACGAGAAGCGGTGCCGCCTTCGACTTCCGCTTCAATCTTTGCCACGCCCACACCAACTCCGAGCACCACGCCTACACCGACTCCGGCGCCCGATGCGAGCGCTGCCAACATCGCGCGTCCGGCTGGCAAGTGGATTCAAAAAGGCGCCGCCGACTTCGCGCGCGGCGAGTTCGCCGGCTCTCTGGTGCGCGCCGATGGCACCCTCGGCGTTGGCCCGTCTTCGCGGTTGATTGCGTCCACACCGGAAAACGTGGCGTGGAGCGTGGCGGGCGCGCCCGATGGCACGACCTACATCGGAACCGGCAACAACGCGCGCTTGTTCCGGGTGCGCGGCGGCGTCTCGAAAGTCATCTACGAAGGGCCGGAAGTCGCGGTCTCGGCGCTGATTTGCGACCGCGCAGGCAACCTCTACGCAGGAGTTTCGCCCGGTGGCCGCGTGTATCGCTTTACACCGGACGGCACCAAAACGACCGTCTTGCAAACAAATGAGGAGTTCATTGGCGCTTTGACTTTCGATGACAAAGGCGGTCTGTTGGTTGGAACAGGCGGAGCGCGCGGCGCGGTTTATCGCGTGGAAAATCCTGCTGTTTTGAAAATCGCGCGAACAACAGGCCCGCTGCTTCCACTCGCCACAACAACAGCCAAACACATCCGCTCGCTCGCGTTCTCGAACGGCGTGATCTACGCCGGAACGAGCGACGACGCGACTTTGCTGCGCATTGGCGAAAACGGCGCCATCGAGACGCTTTATGAAGCGCGCTCCGACGTTGCCACCTCGCTTCCTACGCCTGAAGGGGCGACGACTTCGACTTCCACGAGCATAACGTCCGATCCATCCGCCGCGTCCACCAGCGCGCAAACCGCGGCAATTTTGGCGGCTCTGGGCGTGTCGTCTCCCGACGCGGGCGCGCGTTCTGGCGAAATCACCGGCGTGGCTCCCGTTGGCGATGCGGTGTATTTCTCGCTGTTGTCGGGCGGCTCGGTTTACCGTTGGACGCGCGCGCGCGGCGTCGAAGAAGCCGCCAAAACCGGAGCGCGCGCCGTCTATTCGCTTCGCGCTTCGGCGGGTGGAACGCTTTATGCCGGAACCGGCGAGAGCGGTGAACTGTTTCAAATCACGCCCCGCACCGACAGCACATTCGATGTCGCGCGCGTGCTCGACGGGCCGCAAAACCAGGTTTCGTCTCTCGAAGTCGAAGCCGATGGCTGCGTTCTGGCGGGCACAAGCAACAACGCCGCGCTGTGGCAACTCACGTCGGGAAGCGATTCTGGCCAATACACCTCGAACGTGTTCGACGCGGGCGGGCTTGTGCGCTGGGGCACTTTGCGCGCCTTGGGAAGCGGGTTTTCAGTGCAAACCCGGTCGGGCGAAACCGCCGACCCCGACGCGACGTGGACGCCTTTTGTGCCTTTAAGCAACGATCAAAAAATTGTTTCTCCGTCCGCGCGCTACTTACAATACCGTGTGCGCTTAAATCAGAACGCCCAATTTTTGCGCGTCGAAACCTCGTTTCGCGCGCCCAACCGCGCGCCAAAACTTTCGTGGATTTTGCCTTCGGGCGGCGAATACCTGAACGGCAAGAAAACCCTGTCGTGGACGGGCACCGATCCCGATAGCGACCCGCTCCGCTTTGCTTTGGAAATCGAGAAAAACGGCGCGTTCGTGCCCGTCGAACTGACTACCCCAACGCAAAGCACCTTTGAACTCGACACCAGCAAATATCCCGATGGCCCCACGCGCCTGCGTGTGCGCGCCTCCGATGCCACGCGCAACCCCGACGACCCGCGCGACACGTCGCTGGTTTCTCTGCCCTTTGTCATCGACAACACGCCGCCCGTTCTGGCAAACGTGCAACTTCAACGCGATGGCGCAGTGTGGAACTTGAGCGCGGTTGGTTCGGATGCGACCTCGCTGCTGGCGGGCGCCGAATGGCGCGTTGTGGCGCCGCTTGGTGTTGCAACAGCGTTCAAAAACGCCGACAAAACAACAATTCCGACCACTTCAGACGCCAGCAAAACAACGGTTCCAACCACTGCGACAGCGGCTATAACTCCGGCTACAACACCCGCCAGCGAAGTCAAAGAGCCTTCGGCATGGACGGCGTTGGGAGCGAGTGACGGCTTGTTCGATTCGACGCGCGAAACTCTGGTCGGGCGAATCGATCCAGCTTTTGCTCCAACGCCCTTGCCCGCACCGTTGGCAAGCGGAACACGCATCGAAGTCCGTTTGCGTGACGCAGCGGATAATTCGACAACGCAAATCGTCGTGTTGCCTTAACAAAAGGGACAAACAACCCATCTCGTGAGCCGAGGTATCCATCGTTTTTTCGTTGTGCTTCGGGTAATGGATGGTTCAGAATAGTTGTCAATCAGCCCAAGAACGCGAGCGTGAGCAAGTGCATTGTGCGAAGCGCCTCATTCAAAACGATGTGCCTTCGAAACGCTGGACAGTGCACTTGCTCACGCTCGCGTTCTTGGGCTGATTCCTTGATCAGCTTTGACTCCTGGAGATTGGAATCAAAACAACAAAAAGCAGCATCGGTTGATGCTGCTTTTTGTTTGGGACAGGAAGTGCTTATTCGCCGTCGGATTTCTTTTTGCGCGAGCCGCGTTTGATGATTTCGATGCCGGAGGCTGTGTGCCACTGCTCCATCATGTCGGGATTGTTGTGGAATTTGTTGTCCATCAACGTGTCGAGCGATTCCATCAACTGGGTGCCTTTGGCGATGATGGCGCTATCGCCTTCGGGATTGGCTTTGGCTCCTTTAACAGCGGGTTTGGCAGAACCTTGGGCGGCTTCGTAAGCGTCGAGTTTGGCTTTCAAATCATCGAGAAAGTCGCCGCGCATTTCAAAGGCTTCGAACTGGGCGCGTTCTTTCCCGCCATCTTTCAAGAACTGGCGCGCGGCTTCGGCGAGTTCATTCTTGCGGCGTTTGTCTGGCAGTTGAAAGGTGTTTTTGAAACCTTCTTCGTGAGACGCGATGACATTGGCGGTGCGGGCGATTTTGTTAAGTGCCTGTCGCAAGTCGTTGTTGGCTTTTTGCTTTTGCGAACTGGAAGTGCGCGTCGTTTTGGGCGCCGATTGTGAGGATTGAGAAAGTTCTTCCACAACAGCCTGCAATTGGTCTTTGACTTTGACAGCCTGCGATTTGGGGCCGAACTCTTTGGAGTGTTGCGAGATAAAGTCGAGGCACCGTTGGTAACGCTCGAACTGACGACGATGATAGAAACGCATAGTTGTTCCTCTGGAAACAAGAAGGATTTTAGAAGAGCCGCGCGAAGTTTGCAAGTAGATTTCCAAGAATTAAAAAGAAAAATCTTTTCAAAACCACAAATGCACTTCTCATTGCTCGGCGATTGCCGTGGCTAAAGTCGGGCGTTCATACTTCGCGTCCCGCATGAACGCCCCAGTTTCCAATTCAACGCCCGCTCGCCAAGGCCGCGCGCCGTCAAAAACCTTGATTCCTGTGGGAATTTCCGGCGTCGGCCACCGCGTCCCCGACCGCATTTTGTCCAACGCCGACCTCGAAAAAATGGTCGACACTTCCGACCAGTGGATCCGTGAACGCACCGGAATTCAGGAGCGCCGCATCGTTGCCCAAGGCGAAACACTCGCCGATTTGTGCGAGGACGCCGCCCGAAATGCCTTGGAAAACGCAGGTTTAAGCGCCCTTGACCTCGACCTCATCATCGTGGCGACCTCGACGCCGGACAACTTGTTTCCCTCGACCGCCGCCACGGTTCAGCACGCGCTCGGCGCGAAGTGCGGCGCCTTCGATATGGAAGCGGCGTGTTCGGGCTTCGTTTACGCTTTGATTACGGCTTCACAGTTCATCGCCACGGGAGTGATGAAGAACGTGTTGGTTATTGGCGGAGAAGTGATGTCACGCTACGTCGATTGGACGGATCGCAACACGTGCATTTTGTTTGGCGATGGCGCGGGCGCGGCGGTTGTGTCGGCAACAGAAGAAGGTTACGGGCTGCTGGGTTTTGATTTAGGTGCCGATGGCGGCGGCGGCGAACTATTGCACTGCGCTGTTGTGCCTAACGAGAAAAGCAACGCTAAAATTTTTCAAAACGGTCGAGCCGTTTATAAATTCGCGGTTCATCAAATGGGCGAGAGCGCCGTTCGAGCACTTGATTCCTGTGGTCTAAAAGGTGATGATGTGAACGTTTTAGTTCCTCATCAAGCCAACATCAAGATTATAGAAAGCGCGGCCAAAAGATTAAAAATGCCGATGGACAAAGTGTTTGTGAATTTGCAAAAATACGGCAACACTTCGGCAGCGACAATTCCCATTGCTTTGTCAGAAGCCCGCGCGCAAGGTCGCATACAACGTGGCAACACAGTTGTATTAGTCGGGTTTGGCGCCGGACTCACCTGGGCAAGTGCTGTATTGAAGTGGAGTTAGGATTGTTTGGACATAACTCGCCATGTCCAAGAACTGCGTAGTGCAAGTGGACATTAGCGAATCCGAATAAGAGTGTCTTGTAGGGACATGGCTTGCCATGTCCGCCCGCGAGAAACCTCACGTCCTCATCGGACATGGCAAGCCATGTCCCTACAGACTAACCCAACCGGAACCGCTAATGGCAAACCATGTTCTTACGATGATGTCTAATACAATTGATTTTTTGGAAAACGCCGAGAGATTGCGCTGGAACAACCCGCGAGACATCGTGGCAGCGGCCATGATTCGGCCTGGTGCGCGCATCGCGGAAATCGGTTGCGGCACGGGCTGGTTTTCCTTTGAACTCGAACACGCCTCGCGGCCCAGAGGCATGGTGTATGCCCTCGATAAATTGCCCGCGATGCTGCAAATACTTGAATCGAAGCGGGGTAATTACGAGCGCATTTTGACTTTGCCGTGCGGCGAAAATGACTTTGAACTCGATGATAGCGAAGTCGATGTCGTGTTCCACGCCAACGTGTTACACGAGTGCGAGAACCCCGAACTGCACCTCAAAGAAGCGCATCGCGTGCTCAAGGGTGGCGGGCGCATCGTGGTCATTGAGTGGACGTGGGCCGACGAGGAATCACAGCCCGGCCCGCCGAACGTGCGCCGTTTGGAACCGCAAACCACCCGCGCCCTGCTGAGCGGCGCCGGGTTTAACGTGCAAAGCACCGACGACGTGGGGCCGTATCATTACGTGGTGGTAGCGTCCAAAAGTTGACCGCTCACATCCCAAATTCCCGATGAAAATCGCTTTTCTTTTTCCCGGTCAAGGCAGTCAAAAAGTCGGCATGGGCTTCGAGGCATCGCAAGACCTTGGCGCGGCGAACGCCGTGTGGTCTCTGGCGGGCGCGGTTCTTGGTTTCGACTTGCAGACCGTGTGTTTCGATGGCCCCGAAGACCAGCTCCAAAACACGCTTTACGCCCAACCCGCTTTGCTAACCGTCGGCTATCTGCACTTTTTGCGGGCGTGTGAAGAAGGCCGCGAATTCGATGTGGCCGCGGGCCATTCGCTGGGCGAATACACGGCGCTCGTCGCGTCTGGTGCGCTCGAATTTGAAGACGCATTGCGTTTGGTCAAGCGCCGCGCCGAGCTGATGAGCCAGGCGCCCCAAGGCGCGATGGCCGCACTGATTGGACTTCCCGACGAGCGCCTCGAATCCGTTTTGGAGAGCGCCCGAAATCAAGGTGAAATCGTCGCGGCCAACTTCAATTCGCCGGGACAAGTTGTGGTTTCGGGCGAACCTGGCGCTGTTGAAGCCGCGATGAAGCTGGCCAAAGAGCAAGGCGCCAAAATCGCCGTGAAGCTGCCCGTTTTGGGTGCCTTTCACTCGCCGCTGATGAAGGACGCCGGACAGGAAATGGCGACGTTGATCGAATCGGCGCCCTTTCGGGATGCGCGGTTGCCGGTTTATCCGAACACTTCCGCCAAACCGACGACAAGCGCGGATGAACTCAAAGCCGCGCTGAAGCCGCAAATGACGGGTGCGGTCTTGTGGAGCCAGAGCGTCGAAAACATGATCGCCGATGGCGCCACGAAATTCGCCGAACTGGGGCCGGGAAATGTGTTAACAGGTTTGGTTAAACGTATCAACAAAACGGTTGAAGTCCAAAATATCTAACCGCAGATGAACGCAGCAGACACGGATTAAACACCCAAGAAGCATCCGCGTTTTCTGTGTTCATCTATGGCTAAGAACGAAAACATTATGTTACTCGAAGGAAAAATAGCTTTGATCACCGGCGCGCGGCGCGGCATTGGGCGCGCAATCGCGCTCAAATTCGCTCAAAACGGCGCCGATTGTGTGCTGGTTGCGCGAACTGAACCTGCTGAACTGGCAGAGGAAATTCGCGCGTTGGGTCGCCGCGCTTTGCCGATGGCGCTTGATGTGTCAGACGCCGAAGCGGTAGAAAGCGGCTTCAAACAAGCAGTGAAGGACATGGGCGGACTGGATATTTTGGTCAACAACGCGGGCGTGACTGCGGATAACTTGCTGATTCGCATGAAGCTGGAGCAGTGGCAAGGCGTGATCGATGTCAATTTGTCAGGCGCATTTTATTGCACCAAAGCGGCGGCGAGACCGATGCTCAAAGCCGAAGGCGGGCGTATCATCAACATTTCGAGTGTCATCGGGCAGATGGGGAACGCAGGGCAGGCGAACTACGCGGCTTCTAAAGCGGGCTTGTTTGGCCTCACGAAATCGGTGGCGAAGGAACTCGGTTCGCGCGGCATCACGGTCAATGCCATCGCTCCGGGATTCATTGTGACTGACATGACCCGCGAGATGAGTGAGGAGGCGAAAAGCGGATTGCTGGGCCAGATTCCGCTCGGCACGTTGGGCGAAGCCGACGATGTGGCGGAGTTGGCGCTGTTTTTGGCGTCGGGTAAAGCCCGCTATATCACGGGGCAAACTTTCAACGTGGACGGCGGGTTAGTGATGGAATAACCCAAGAATGGTTGAACTCCCGGCGTTCAAACGGTAAAGTAAAGGCGCAAAACAAATTGCATTTCCCGCAATTCTTCAGATGAGCGGGGAGGAGAATCAAATCTAATCATGGCTGCTGTTGCTGATAAAGTCAAAGAAATTGTGGCCGACGAACTGTCGGCAGATGAAAGCATCGTTACCAATCAGGCCCGCTTCGTTGAAGACCTGGGCGCCGATTCGCTCGATGTGGTCGAACTCGTGATGCGTTTTGAAGAAGAGTTCGAGATCGAAATCCCCGACGAAGACGCCGAAAAAATCGCTACCGTTGGCGACGCCATCGGCTATATCGAAGGCAAAACCGGAGCGTAACGCTTCCAGAAGAGGAGAAGAGGGGTGGAAGAAAAGAGGAGAATTTGGCTGACGGCGAGTTGAAATCTTCTCGCTTCAACCGAACCACTCTCCTCTTCTTCTGTGCCCTTCTTCTCCTCTTCTTTCTTCTCAAGACATGGAACGAGTTGTCATTACCGGCGTAGGCGCCGTAACCCCCATTGGCATCGGCGTCCCGGCTTTTTGGTCGGGCATCAAAGAAGGGCGTAGCGGCATAAAGCCCATCACTTTGGTTGACCCAACGCCTCATCACGTGCATTTCGCGGGCGAGATCACCGAGTTCGACCCGCACCACTATATCGAAAAACGCGAAGCGAAAAAAATGGATCGCTTCGTTCAGTTCGCGTGCGTCGCATCGGATGAGGCGTTGGCCGATTCGGGCTTGCAAATCACCGACGAAAACCGCGACAGCGTGGGCGTCATCATCGGGTGTGGCGTCGGCGGGCTTCGCACCTGGGAAACCGAGCACACCAAGTTCATCCAGAGCGGGCCAAGTCGCGTTTCGCCGTTTCTGATTCCGATGATGATCGTCAACATGGCCGCAGGTCATGTTTCGATTCGCACCGGCGCACGCGGCCCCAATACGGCGGTTGTGTCAGCCTGCACGTCATCGGCGCAGGCCATTGGCGTAGCGTTCGACTTCATCGCGCGCGGCGAAGCGCAGGCGATGATCGCAGGCGGAACCGAAGCGCCGATTTCCAATTCCGGTCTGGCTGGTTTTGGTAATATGCGCGCTTTGTCAAGGCGCAATGACGACCCGCAAACGGCGTCGCGCCCCTTCGACAAAGACCGCGACGGCTTCGTGATGGCCGAAGGCGCCGGAACGCTGATTCTGGAATCGCTGACCAGCGCTCAGGCGCGCGGCGCGCACATTTACGCTGAAATGCTCGGTCACGGTTGGGCGGGCGACGCTTATCACATGACCGGAATGCGCGAAGATGGTTCGGGCTACACCAAGGCCATCGAGTTGGCGCTGAAAAATTCCGGCGTGTCGCGCGAGGACGTGGATTACATCAACGCGCACGGCACCTCGACGCCGACCAACGATCCGGTTGAAACACGCGCCATCAAAGACGTGTTCGGCGAGCGGGCTTATCAAATCCCGGTGAGTTCGACCAAATCGCAAATCGGTCATTTGCTCGGTGGAGGCAGTGCAGTTGAGTCCATCGCGTGCATCAAAGCTTTGGAAGAAGGCGTTTTGCCGCCGACGATCAACCAGTTCGAGCGCGACCCGGAATGCGATTTGGATTACGTGCCCAACCAATCGCGCCGCGCCGACATCCACGTCGCGCTCAACAACGCCACCGGCTTTGGCGGCCACTACGCCGCGCTTGTGTTCAAAAAATGGAGCGAGTAGAGGAATCTCTCGATGCGGCGCCTGCGACCGTCGATGCGGCGCCTGCGACCGAAGCCGAAGCGGGCGTCGCTGCTTCGCAAACTGTCGATGCGGGGGCATTATCGGCGGCAGATGAGGCAAATATCTTGGGCGCGCGTAAATCGCCAGAAGAAGTGTCTGAAGCGCCATTAGCCGTGTCTGGCTCGGTTGCTGCGCTTGCTGCCGCAACTCATATGCTCGGCGCGCCGCATCCTGCGACAAAAACGCGCCCGCTCGGTGAATTGCGAGCGCGTTTAGGCGTTGTGGTTGAACCGGAACTGCTCGCGCTTTCGATGACGCATCCAAGCGCCGTTGGCGAAGGTTTGGAACGAACGCTCAAGTCGAATCAACGGCTGGAATTTCTGGGCGACAGTTTGGTTGGTGCGGTGTGCGCGGAATATTTTTTCCGAACCGAACCGCAGTCGCCCGAAGGCATTTTGACCAATCGCAAAATCAGTGCGGTTCGCAAAGACGCTTTGGCCTCAGCCGCCAAGCGGCTCGAACTCGGCGCCTTCCTCAGTTTTGGGCGCGGCGAAGATGTCGCCGGAGGACGCGAACGGCATTCCAACCTCAGCGATGCTTTTGAAGCCTTGATTGCGGCGATTTTTTTGTCCAACGATTGGAACATCACGCGCGACTGGATTTTGCGCGCTCTTGAACCCGAACTCACCAAAGACCCGACCACGCTTGTGCCCGCCAAAAACCGCTTGCAAGAGCGCACGCAGGCGATGGGTTTGGGTATCCCGCGCTATGTCACAACGCAGGCTCTTCCCAAAGCGCAGTGGTTCTTTTCCAAGGTGTTTTTAGTCGCTGATTTGCGCGGCCAAGGCGAGGGCAAGTCGAAAAAGCTGGCCGAAGAAAACGCGGCGGCCAAGGCGCTTTTGTGGTTAGAACAAAATCAACCACAGCTTCGCGCAGGTGCTGAGCCGAGTTTTTAGCCACGAAACGGAACACAAACCACGAAAAGAAAACCAGAAGAACACAAAGCCCTGCTTGTTTGACCGACCCCTTTTGTGCCTTTTCGCGGCTAAAATATGACCCTGCTTCAAGCCCTCACCGATTCGCCTGCGCCGCCCGATATTTTGGCCAGCCAAACGCTGCTCAGCATCCCGTTCATCGGTTTCGACGAACAAACGCGCGTTGGCGAACTGGTCGTTCACCGCGATCTGGCGAGTGAAGTCGCCGAAATCTTCCGCCAAATTTTGATCGCGCGTTTTTCAATCGCGCAAATGACTCCCGTTGTCGCGTTCGGTTGGAACGACGACGAATCGATGGAAGCGAACAACTGTTCGGCGTTCAACTATCGAGTCAAAGTCGGCAAAACCGCTCTTTCGTCCCACGCGACCGGACGCGCCATCGACATCAATCCGCGCCAGAACCCCTACCAAAACCGCGAGTTAGTTTTGCCTGCAGGCGCCGTTTATGATCCGAACGCGCAAGGAACTTTAACGCTCGATTCGATTCCGGTTCAGGTTTTTGAAAGTTTTGGTTGGACTTGGGGCGGGCGTTGGACTTCGATTCGGGATTACCATCATTTCGAGAAGCCAAATCTCGCGCCATAATCTATTGGCTTTTTATGTCCGATTCGCGTGTTTCTTCTAGACCGCCTCGCCGGGCCAATCCCGATGCGCCCACGCTCTGGCACCGGCGTTTGGCGCGTCTGGTCGCGCGGCGCTGGGGCGTGCAACTGGATTTCAAAGGCAACCTGAGCGAAGGAACGCTCGACGGACGCCAAATCGCCATTCGGTGCGCCAAATCGAAAACGCCGCCGATTTCCGTGTCCGCTTCGGCGTTGGAACGAGTTCACGAAGTGTGGGGCGTGTTTCTCACTCAAACCGATGCCGCGCAGGTCTATTCGCTGCCCGCGCAAGAGTTCAAACGGTTGGCCTATTTTTATTCGCCGCGCAACGGCCAGCCGACATATACGATTCGCTTGAAGCGGTTCTCGTCGCGCGCGACGCTTTTGGGAACCGTGCCTGAAGAAGAAGTCGAAGGAATTGAAATTCCGTGAATCACTACCGTGCAAAATCTTCCCCTTGGTCTAATTTTTCCGATTCTGATTTCGTTGACGCGTGACATCCCTTCCGTTTCTTCAAATGGAACTTCGCTGCAATCTCTTCCCAAAGGCGTGCTTCTGCGCCCATTGACAACTCCTGTTGATGACCGCGGTTCGCTTTGCGAATCGTTCGACCCGCGTTGAAGTTGGATAGACGAAAAGATCGACCAACCCGCCATTATTGACGCCTTTCAATCGACATAAACGCGCGGCACATGGGCACCTGCCGCCAGTCGTCGCATCGAAAAGCGCGCTTCGTCGCCGATTTGCACACCCTGAACGTTTGTTACATCGAGAAACGAGGTTTGCATCGCAAAACGCCCGACAAAAGCCACTTTTTGTTCGCGTATAATTGCGCTTCGACCGAGAAGCGGATTCTTTTTCAGTCGCGCCGCGCGCTCAAATCCCGCTTTGATGGCATCGAAGGGCGTTTCGGGCCGCGCGCGCGGCTCCATCGTCAAACCGTCGGCATAACCGACCGCTAAAACGGCGATTGTCGCGTCCGATTTCGCCGTCCATTCACTCCCGTAACCAACGCGTTCGCCCGCCTTGAGATTTTGTAAAGCCACGACGCGCGCAACCGGTTGAAACGGATCGCGCAACTTCAAGTCGTGCTTCGACTGAAGCCAACTCGCCGGATATTGGCCGAAGAGCAGCGTTCCGGGCCGCACGAAGTCGAGGCGCATTTCGGGGAAACGGAGCAGAGCGGCGGAGTTGCAGACGTGCAATTTGCGACCATTAACGCCGTAAACCGCGTCGCTAAACAGTTGGAATTGCGCTTCGGTTGGCTCTTTGTCCTGATCCACCGCGTTTGCAAAATGGGTGAACGCGGCTTGCAACTCGAAGTTCTGGAACTTGTTGGTGCGGCCTATTATTTCTGCGACCCGTTTAGGCGAAGCGCCAAAGCGGTTCATGCCCGTGTTGATTTTGAGATGAGCGCGCACCGTTTTGCCCAGCGTTTGTGCGACCCCTTGCCACTGCGCGCACTCCTCGAACGACCCAACCGCAGGCGTTAGATCATGCGCGACCGCTTCGGCTCGCTCTTCGGGCGAGGGCGGAGCGAGCAGCAAAATCGGCGTTTCGATTCCGCCCGCGCGCAGTTCGAGAGCTTCTTCGAGGCGCGTGACTGCGAGCATCGCAGCGCCTTCTCCGGCGAACAGACGCGCGCATTCGACGGCGCCACAACCGTAAGCATTGGCTTTGACAACCGCGATGATGTCGGTTTGCACCAGTTGCTTAACGGCGCGAAAATTGTGTCGCAGTGCGGTGCGATTGATTTCTATCCAAAGTTGCATGATTTTTAACCGCCGATGCATGCGGCTAAAGCGAACGAAGAACGGGCAACCTCAACTCATCATCGAACGACACGACGCGTTCGCCGCGTAGCAGGGCCAGCAAGTCGCGTCCGACGAGTTCGCCGCGCCAATCTTGCAAAACCGGCAAATCGACGATTTCATCAAGGGTGCCGTTGACGTAGTGGTTCGCTAACTCGAATAGCGTGTCACGCGGCGCTAGGTAAGAGCGCGACACATCTTGGGCTGCTGCCGTTGCGCTCACGACGACGCCCAGCAGCGAAATGATGGCGTCGAGTCTTGCGTCGGGGCGCGCCGAATCCCAGGCGTCGGGCCAGTCGGCGACGGGCGATTTGAGCGCGGTTTGAGTCGCTTCCAAGACCTTTTGCGTGTCTTTAGTTGACAGGGCGGGCATCCCGCGAATGGCGCGCAGTTCACCCGCGTTTTTGGGTTGCTGGCGCGCGGTTTGAATCAGCGCCAGATCGGGCATGATGAACGACGGCGGCTTGTCCGAGCCGCGCGCGATGGCTTCGCGCACGCCCGCGCATTCGCGCAAAACCGCGAGTTGCTTGCGTGACAGGCCCGACAAGTTCAGCTTTTTGAACGAATCGCGGTCATCCGTCTGGCGCGTGGCGCGTTCGATGGCGCGCGCGAACTCGGATTGCGCCCAGCCCAGTCGTTCACGCGCGCCCAAATCGGCGCGCAATTGCTCGTAAACCGGCGGCAGGTAGCGCACATCGGCGAGGGCGTAGTCGATTTGTTCGGGGGACAAAGGGCGCGCGCTCCAGTCGGTGTATTGCATCGTTTTGGACAGTTGCACGCGCGTGATGCGCTTCACCAGGTCGGCGTATCCGATCTGATGGCCATAGCCCAAAAACGCCGCCGCGATTTGTGTGTCGAAGACGTTTTGCGGGCGGGCGTCGAAACCTTGAAAGAAGATTTTGAGGTCAACCGCGCCCGCATGAACGAGCTTCACAACGGATGGGTCTTCGATCATGCGCGCAAGCGGCGCTAAATCGAGCGAAAACGGATCAAGCGCCGCTTCAACGGCGCCGGTTTCGGTCGGCGCGTGGATTTGAACCAGACACAAACGCTCATAATAACGTTTTTCACCTAAGAATTCGGTGTCGAGCGCGAGCGGCGCGCCGTTCGATGTGGCGACCTGAAGTTCTTCTAAAAATCGAGAAAACTCGGCGGGCTTGGAGATAAACATTTTTCTTTTTCCGCTACAGATGAACACCGCTAAGATTCAAGAAAAACATCTGTGTTCATCTGTGGCTAAAACTACCTTTTGATTTTTCTGAGTGCTTGCGTTAGTTTGGGGCGCGCCTGCGTCCACAACCAATACCAACTTTTCGATAAGGGCAAATCGAATTCGCCTGCATAGCGCACCATGTGCGCGCCAAAGCCCGATTTGAAGCGCACCAAACCTTCCTCGTGCGCCGGGATTTCGCCCAATTCCGGGTCGGGCACGCCGCGAAAATCATAAACGGTGCAACCGTTTTCTTTGGCCCACGAAATCATGCTCCACTGCATCGCGTGATTGGGCATTAAGTTGCGGTCTTCATTGGAACTGGCGCCAAACATATACCAGCACTGTGGCGGCAAAAGAAAACAAATCGCCGCTGACAACGGTTTGTCTCCGTTGAACGAGACGAACAACTTGATTAAATTCGAAGGCGCAAGACTATCCCACATTTTCTCGAAGTAGCCAAGCGGATAACCTTTGAACTCGTTGCGCTCCGACGTAACTTTATAGATGTCGTGAAATATCTTCAAACCATCGCGTCCGAGGTTGTCTTCAACACGAATGCCTTTTTTGTCTGCTAAACGAATGTTATAACGCCACTTCGAGCTAATGGTGTCCGACAACACTTTGTCTATGGGTGCCGAAATATCCATTTTCATGTTGCAACGCGGCTGTGTTCCACCGAACAGCGGATGAACATCGGGCGAAGGAACGAAACCTACGCGCGCTAAACGCTCTTTGAAACCGGGAAAATCATCGGCCACGCACGGATCGATTTTGATGGAAACCGCGCGGTGTTTGACCGCCTCGCTTTTCAGTTCCTCAACCATGTGCTCGAACAAGTCAGCCTTTGACCAATCGAGAATCGGCCCGCGCGGAAGATAAAACAAAGAGCGGCCCATCGTCAAACGGCGCGGCGGAAGCGTTCGCTTGAGCACCAGAGCCGTCGCGTCGAAGCCCTCGCCGCTTTTGATTGAAATGGCGAGCGACTGCGATTCGGGACGTTTGACCGGCCCCCATTCGAGGCATTGCAGCACATCGCCATGAGGCGAAGCGGCGACGAAATCGCGCCATTTTTTGAGTTCTTCGGGAGTTGAGTTGATTGGCACCGGGGAAATTTTAAGCGACGGCCAGAAGTGCAGGAGATTGTGACACTGACGAAATGGGAAATGGGAACGAAGCGAACGGCGAGAAACTACATCGCGCCCTTGATTTTGTGGCTGAATCGTTGGTGGATGCTTCGCCTCAATGGGCCAAAGCCACAACACAATTTCAAATCAAAGGGCTACACGCCCTAATCGCACAGGAACCGGCACTTGCTTTGATGTTGATTTGCAACAACATCAGTGAGTCGAGTCGTTCGATTTCCCGTGAAACGTATTTTTTGTTGGAAACAGTTGGACAAGACCTGCTTGCCAGCCCCTTCGCTTGTTCGGTTGGATTAAGCCACGAGACGTGGGAAGAACTTAAGAATCAAATTTCGTGACCAGAACACAAGCGAATCAAACGTTGCTTCACCGGCTTGACACGTTTCCCGCTTCTTGAAAGGTTCGTCAAGAAGTTTGAACCTGGGCGAAGAAGAGGTCGTCGCACGGCGCGATGAACATCTTCTTCAAATCCTTGTTTTGCGTTGTTTTAGGTGGCGCCGCTTTGGGGCTGAGCGGTTGCGGCGGAGGTGGCCTCGACCCCAATCCGACTGGCCTTGGCCCGACCACGGTTGTTGGCCGTTTGACGACTTCCAGCTTTTACGATTCGAGCACCGACCGCTATTACGACATCTACGTTTGCGACGCCCTGAGTTCGGGCACGGCGCATTTGTCGATGCGCTCGGAAGAGTTCGACACGCAGTTCTACGTTTATGAGAAGGACGCGGGCGGGACTTACAACAAGATCGAATCGAACGACGATGCGGATGCGAACACAACCGATTCGTATGACTCATTTTCGGTCACGCGCGGCAACACCTACCGCATTCTGGCGACTTCGGCCAAAGCGGACAGGGGAATCGGGTTGTATCTCATCGGCTTTTCCCAAGACCTGAGCAAGCCGGCTTTTGTTGCCACCAACGATCTGGTCACAGCTAAAAACCTGGCCAAGTTTCATCTTCCGCCCGCAGGCAAAAACGGCAAACCCAACAGCCAGGCGGCTCGATCTTAGAGCCTGTCTTCATAAGGCTGTGGAATGCGATTTTCTATAGCGGAAGGGCGGGTCATCGGAGGGGGC
>JAABUM010002521.1_pt1 | contig 24360 bp, 53 predicted proteins | sample 5559161 | NCBI WGS metagenome assembly JAABUM01 (sample SAMN10711868, study PRJNA513369) | rock metagenome | isolation source: Antarctica rocks | place: Antarctica: Victoria Land, Siegfried Peak nord
TCTTCCGCCGCCCCCCCCCCCCCCCCCCCCCCCCCCCCAGTGTCAATACTCGATAGCTGAGCATGCCGTGCAAACGCTGATACCCTCTCGGCGAGCTGTGGCGCCTGTGTACATCCTCCTGAGTAGGAGGAGGCCGTGGTCAGAAGCCCTAAGGAACGCCGTGCATGGTCAAGCTCGCTCGCACCGGTGTTCAGCCAAATGCAGGTGGAATTGCTGCAGTGCAATGACCGCATGCGCTGACCTCTTCTACAGGCCGCCTGCAGACTGGGCCTTTTCTCTCACATGGGGTGCACACTCGCAAGCGTTGATGTCCTGACGCCCCCGCGAGCCGCTGCTGTTCAGGGTGGGGCTGGAGGGCCTGGGCCTCGACGGACCCGCCATCGGTCGCTGCCGCGCGCTCGTGCTGCAGCTGCCCGGCGAGGCGGCGGCGGCGCTGCACCGGCTGCGCGCCCGGCTGGCGTCGACCGGCGGCGGGCCGCTGCCGCTGCCGCTCACCGCTGCCCTCGACCACCTGCAGGTGAGACTGCGGGTGATGACGTGATGACATGCGCGCCGGTCGTGGACCGCTGCTGCTTCTGCACCTACCCTCCATCTGTGCGTGTACTCGATTGCCTGTATCATGTCCTGGAGCTGGTGGGCCACCTGGCGGCATGTTGCTGCCGCCGCACGCGGACTACTGCACTTGAAAATCTTCAGCCATCTCAGGTGAATCGCTGCTGTGCCTGCCATCCAGGAGTTGGTGGGCCCCTGGCGGCGTTGGGCGTCGCCGCAAGCGCGCTGCTGGTGGACCCGCCGCTGCCGCCGCACGCGGACTACTTCACGGCGCGCTACTTCACCATGTGTTGTTGCTTTCAAGTTGAAGCTAATGCTTGGACGTCCAGGAACTGGTTGGGCACCTGGCGGCGTGGGGCGTCGCAGCGAGCGCGCTGGTAGTGGACCCGCTGCTGCCGCCGCACGCGGACTACTTCACCGGCGCGCTGTGGCAGCTGCACCTGCTGCAGCCCGCCACCGGCTCCACCTCCCTGCTGGCCGTGGGTGCGTCGACGAACGTCACAAATGCTGCTTGCTGGAAGTGCCGGACACTCAGACGGATGTGCTGCATGTTTGAAGGGGCATGACCATCCGACCGACCATGAAGCATGCAACTTGTTCTTCGATTTGGAGGCATCTGGATGTCATAAGTGACGGCATGGAGCGCTCTGAGGGCTGCAAGCGTCCCGTGCCCAACACCCCCTACCCTATCTGCGAGCGCAGGCGGACGGTGCCACTCCCTGGTGAAGCGGCTGTGCCCGCGGCTGCCGCCGCAGCTGATAATCTTGACTTGTAGCAACTAAAGCTTGAAGTGAACGATGGTTGGTTCACAGGCGGGCGGTACGACTTGCTGGTGACGAGGCTGTGGCCGGCGGCCGCCATCGCCGTCGCCCTGACAAACTTTGTTTAACGCTCATCAAGCAACCTCAAAGCTGACCATGGTTGTTTATCCTGGTCCAGGCGGACGGTACGACTCGCTGGTGACTCGGCTGTGGCCCGCGGCCGCGGCCGCGCCGCCGCCGGGCGCCGTGGGCGTCACCGTCAACGCGGACCGGCTGGTGGCGGCGGTGGCGGGCGCCACCGCCCGCGTGCGGCCCGGCCCGCCGCTGCGCCCCTCTCAGGTGTCTTCTCCTGTTTTGGTGTCAGAGAATGGACCTTTCTGGGCAGTTTATCAGGCTGGTGGCGGCGGTGGCGCGCGCCAGCGCCCGCGCGCGGCCCGGGCCGCCGCTGCGCCCCTCCCAGGTGCTTGAAACCATTGCAACCGAGTTTTCACGTGTTCATACATGAGCTACAAAAGCAATCTCAAGCGACCAGAGCAGTTGACTCTTGCAACGACGTTCGCGCCAGCGCCCGCGCGCGGCCCAGGCCGCCGCTTGCGCCCGTCACAGGTGCAGGAATTTTCCATAAGGTTTCGTAGCCGCTGCCGCCCCTCCCAGGTGCAACGACCAGAGCAGCAATACCTGTGCAGGAATACATTGTTCAAAGGCCCTGCCCACAGGCAGAGAGAGGCAGAGGTCCAAGCCTGGAGCCCGCAGCAGCCTTGTGTAATGTGGCACTGCCGGAGCAGGTGATTTGGCACTGCACTCGAATCGTGCGCAGGAAGCGGCACGGTGTGCGCGCCTTGGCGGCAAAGCAGCATCTTGTGTGCAGGTCTCAAGGGTGTAGGCATCTCACTTGTATGTGATCCGTGAATGACGCTACACATGATGTCAGGCGGAGGCGCTGGTGTGCGCGCGTGGCGGCGGCGGCCTGCTGCGCGAGCGCATGGCGCTGGCGGCGGCGCTGTGGGCGGCGGGCATCCGCACCGAGCTGCTTCCCGCCGCCGCGCCCAGCTCCACTGCGCAGTACGAGTACGCACGCGCCGCGGGGATCCCCTGGATGGTGACTCTCAACGCAGCCACATTCTCCGCCGCAGACACTGTTGTGGTGAGTTCAGTCCTTGAAATTGCACCCAACAAACATAACCATCACCCACTTGTACCCTACTTGAGATCACGTCAGTACTGTCTTGGCGTCTCCTTGTCAACGCGTGCATGTCTGCTTTCTAAGCTTCTGCGAGCTCAGCAATTTTACTTGTGTGGCATGCGCATATCGCAGGTCAAAAACCTCGAGCGGAAAGGCGCAGAGGAGGAGTCTGTGCTTTATGCGGACGTGGCCCGCTTCCTGCAGGTAACTCTGCAAAACAAGTTGCACCTGGTGCCCAAAAACCTTTCCTGGTTCTTCCTGAATCTGCGCAATCCCCCTCAAATTTTTGATCCCGATGTCAACATTGCAGAAATTGACACGTTGTGATTGTGTCTGACCCTTTCCCATGTACAGGAGGCGATGAACGAGGGGCACACTGGCCGGCGCGGCACCCCAGCTCGTGCGCCAAGTTAAAACAACAATCAAAACAACAGCTGAACCATGAACATCGCGCAGGAGGCGATGAGCGCGGGGCACACCTGGCCGGCGCGGCACGCCAGATCGCGTGCCGACCTGGCTCGCTCGCTGTCGTTGGCGGCCAACAGCCTGGACGCGGACCATGCGGCGCCGGCGGCAGCGGCGGCGGCATCGCCCGGCGAGGCGCCTGAGCACCATGAGGCCATGTCGTGGCGCGAGGGCCGTCGCAAGGGCCGCCGTTAGCAGCCATGCAGAAATTTTGCTGTAAGCACAGGCCAGGCCCAAAAATGTATCAGATGGGACCAGATCAGACCAGCTCCTTCTTGATCAGCTTCGGGATCAGATTGATTTCCGTTTGGCGTTGCTTTGTGTTGTCTCTCGTTCAGAGGCGGCTCGTCGGGCAGTGGCGGCGGACGGCCGCCAGCCACCCCTGCTTATTCCGCGCAGGCATGGGCATTGACAGTGCCGGGCATGCATTGCAGCGGTGGTGCAACGGCATGGCGTCAGCGACGCTGCAGGTAGAGCTTCTGGCGGCGGTGTCAGCTAGGACGGGACGAATATAGCTGTGGTTGACACCTCAACAACGTTGGCGGCGGCCTCGCCGCGGAGGCTACAGCATTTACACGTATGTGGAGAGACTCCTCGTCTGACGGTTGAGTTGATGAAGTTGCCCGAAGTTGAATTGGCGAAGTCGTTCGCTTCTTGGCATGAGATAGAAGCGCATATGGACCATGGAGTCAAACGTCATCATGCGTTGGACGTCAGTCGCCATTAAACCTTGCTGATGCACACAGGTGGCCAGCAAGTCGTATTAGAGATGCCAGACGGCAATTTTGGCTGATAGGAACTGCGTAGAATGGGCGCACACGGCCCGACGCGGTTTGCCGCCAGAATTTCTGCACCCTCGCAGGAGGATATGGAACGCCCCCGTTCTTGCGTTGCACAGAAGTTCGCAGACAGTCATACAATCTTGCAGACCCACTGACCCAGAAATCACATACTTCGCATTCGAGACTAGCAGCGCAGTCGACCACGCACGCGACAGTCTTAAGACCCTGATCTGAGGCAAACCTGAAAATGTTTGTGCGGAATGGTCGCTAAGCTCACGCTCGTGCTCGCAGCTATCTTTATAGGCACTACTTGCGCTGACACTATGCTGGGTACGCTCGTTGCCATCCGACGAATGACCAGACTGACTTCTTGCCGACTACCCTTCGCCAAGGACGGCTGCATCGTCAGCAGGGTTGAGCCATGCATGCATCTATTCGTGCACAGGTGGTTTCAAGCAGCACGAGGATCCATCGAACGATGCCGGGGTGCAGGAGGCCGCGAATTTTGCAGTGTCAGAGGTACGCGCTCTGCCGCGCCAAATTTGCACAGCAACTGAACGGCAGGTGCTTCGAGGACATACATAATATATTCGCATCCGTGCTCATTCTGGTACACGCTTTGGCGCAGATCAGCAAGGACCTGAAGCTGGAGAAGGTCCTCCTGGCGCACAAGCAGGTACGTGCTGCATGTGGCGCCTTGTCACTGTCAGTTGGCTGGCCGTCACAAAACACATCAGACAGGCTTGTGCCCTGCATACGGAAAAATAAGTAAACGCGTGACATCTGCACACAGGTCGTGGCCGGCACCAACTACAAACTGGAGCTGCAAACGTCGGGCGGCAACTTCGAGGCCACCGTCTTCAGTGAGTCCGCCCACTGAAATCTGCCGGAATTCCATGCATTGCCAGGTATTGACACGCCTGCACCTGCCTGCCAGTACGCCATTAGAATGCAGACGGGCGGCCATGCCCGGTGGAGCGATTGCCGTTGCAGAGACTGTGACCACCGCAAAATCAACAGCGTCAGCCCTCAACGGCCAAAGTCCTCCCTGCGCGCAGAGGGCCTGGGCAATGGCGCGCACCAGCTGAAGACGTACAAGCGGATGGAAGGAGGAAGCGGCGGCGGCGAGGGCCAGCTGGGCGGCAGCAAGCAGCTGTCGGCGGACGATGAGGAGGTGCAGAAGGCAGCGGAGGGCGCCCTGCAGCAGCTGTCCTCGCGCTCCAACTCTCTGTACCCGTACAAGCTGAAGAAGGTGAATTTCTTATGCAGAACACGTTGTTTTCAATTTATCAACAACTCCGTGACAAATCGCTTAGAATAGAATTGAGAAGCGTCCTAAGTATTAAACTTGACGAACACAAAAATGAATAGGCTTTGCTGTGATCAGAGATGCTGATCTTGCTGTGCACGCCGCTCAACCTGCACTCGTCGCGCTTGCTGCCGCCGCTGCGTGCTGCTGATGCTGATGGCAGAGGCACTGCGCAGCGTTTCAGAACGCCGTCGGTGCCGCCGATTGCCTGCCCACCTCGGGTCCCTGCCGTTTCCCAATCCGAATGTCCGCGCGTGTTGTTGGACAGGTGTTGAAGGCGTCCAGCACGGTGCACGGCGGCGGCACGAAATCTTCCACGTGGTGTACTGACAATCACCCTGCCTGTCGGCCACAGGTGGTGAAGGCGTCCAGCAAGGTGCACGGCGGCGGCACGGAGTACAAGCTGCAGCTGGAGGTGTCGCAGGGCGACGAGACCACCTCCCTCGAGGTGCGCTGTTAATTCAACATACCACATGAAATCAGCTGTCTTTGTAGCTTTGTTGTACAGCTGGAGGTGTCGCGGGGCAAGGAGACCACCTCCCTCGAGGTGCACGATTACATTGTGCTTTGCACCTGTAGCTGTGTGTGTCTCACACTGTTGAGGGCAAGCAGCACAAAACGAGCCTGCGGATTCGGAGCCAGCCGCATGTCGCCCTGCTGCATGTCGCCTTGAAGCCTTGAAGGCTGCTGAAGCGCTTTCTCGCCGATGTCAGGCGCCAGCAATCCTTGCGGCGCCAAAGCAGGCTGTGCTCTTGTAGCCTTGCTCTGACGCGTCTTCTCCGCCTGAGCGTGCTTAACGCAACTCCGTGCCCCCTTGGCGCAGGTGGACGTCACCCGCACGCTGGAGAACGCTCAGTACAAGCTGGGCGACGTTTCAAAGATCGGGCCGGCATCGCAGTAGGCCTTTGGCAGTGTTGATCTCGAAGACCGTCAGAACCCTCGCCGAACCTGAGCTGACCCAAAGAGCTCTCTGCCGTCATTCACGAACCATTTGTTTCTGTGCGTTGCATCAGGTACTTTTTGCCTGTGTCTCTAGTCGTCATGTTTGCACAGTGCTGCTATCTGTAACATCGTCTAGGATTGTTGAGATCGACGTGCTGCGCAGCCCTTTTCAATAGCAATCAAATTTCTCTAGAGCTCTTCGTTCATCAGGTCTGCCAGATCAAATTCATCCTCCTCTGGCAGGGTCCCGTTCCCTCCATCCCACCCTGCAGTCGTTTTGAGCTGCGGCAGCGCGTCGCCGCCAATCGCCTGCACCCGCTCCGTCCCCTGTTCCACGAAAGCGAGATGGTGTAAGTTCATCTTGCTTGTTGCATGCTCAACCAGCCACAGCCAGCGACATTGTTGTACACCCAACAGGCGAGCACTCCCCTGGGCGCAGGTGGGGGTGAATGCCCGCAACGAGTGCGTGTGATGGTAAAGGTAGTGACAGCAGGTCGCGGCTCGAAGCCGCTAAGAGGCAGCAGGTAGGGACAACACATGCACTGTCCCTACAGCAGGACGCACACCTGCCGCACATGGTCGACAAAGGCTTTGACGGCGTTGTACTCGTAGGCCGAGCGCAGTGCAGCGTACTTGAGCTTTGCCGGGCTCAGCGCCACGAGTGCTGGGTACCCATACCTGCGGATGACAAAGTTCATGTGTCGATGTGAGCATCATCCACTCACCAAATGATCAGGAGACATTGAGAGCGAATTGAGTCACTGAAAGGCGCCAAGTGCAGATGGCAATTGCAGGGCATGTTAAAACGCACTGGTGCAGGGCATGTTAAAACGCACTGGTGGCTGCAAGAATGCAAGCACACATCACTGCATGCTGGATTCGCTGCAGGCACTACTCGTACCCTCCGACGCCAACTGCGGCCTCGAGCGCCGGCTGCAAACCTCCCTCAACCCAGAGGTAACCGAAAGGACGAGTCTTATGCTGCTCCGCCAGCTGCTTCAGCACCTGACAGCCGACAGCAGTGACGCCTCAGTCTGCTGTGCACATCTTTACGTTCGCTTTTTGCCTCCGCTGTGCGCTGGTTGCAGGTACCCTGGCTCCGGACTCACATGCACAACTGCAGTTGTACACGGCCAGGGGGCAGGCCTTCACTGCGAGTACGGGGCCCCGCATCAGCTTTGCCTGCACCTTTGTGCCGCTACACACAAACACACAACCCAAAACCACCCAATCATCACTTGCTAACGAGCGCAGGGCAGGGCGCCTCCTGGCACAAACTGCAGAGAAAGACAGCGCGAGTTTCCAAAATGTGTCTCACAAAGGTCGTCCCACAAGTTCGTTCACAGAAAATGTCACGCACCTCCAGGTACTTGTTGCGCCCAATTGCCTGGCTGTCCAGGATGTCGGGCACGAACAGCAGGAAGCACAGCTGCTTGGGTTTCAATTCCGCCAGCTCCAGCTCCTCTTCCGCCACGGCGCCGGCGCAGTGCTGGACAAAGCCCTCCTGATCCGTCAGCTCCCGTACCTACAGCCAGCCAGAAGCGCAGTGTGGGACCCGGAGGAGAAGTTCTTTCAGATGATCACACCGTGCCCAATGAAGGCCTTGGTCCGTCAGCTCCCTTACCTGCGTCAGGAACGATTGCAGAATTTAACAGAATTTGCAAATCGGTAGGTTCAAGGTCCTCGTCCGCCGCAACGCCGGCGCAGTGCTCGACAAAGCCCTCCTGGTCCGTCAGCTCCCGCACCTGGGCCCAGGGTCTGGTTTGAGATTGGGTTCGGCAATGGGACAAGAGCCGCATCCGATGCCCGCACAGTTCAATAAAGCCCTCCTGGTCCATCAGCTTCCGCACCTGCGCCAGACAGGACACCGTCAGCGATTGTGCCGAATTTCAAAGAAGAAATTATTCAGATCCTCGTCCGCGGCGACGCCGACGCAGTGCGCAATGAAGCCCTCTCGTTTCGTCAGTTCCTGCACCTGAGCACATATTCTAATCAAGTTGGCACCGCAGCAATCGTCAGGGGGCGTCCTGAGCTGAAATCAAGCAGGTCTGCAAGCAGGCTGTCTGGCCGTCCGCGGATTGCTGCCGCTGCTGCAAGGAGGCCGTCCACAGTTGAACTGCAAGTGCGTCAGGCTGCAGGTGTCCAGCTGCAGAGCGGCGCCGCCCCCTCGTCCAGTGTGCAAAGAGACTGGGTGCGGTGCTACAGGGTGTGCCAAGAGACGAAGTCTGGTGCTGCAGGGCGCAGCGGTAGCCGCACCTCTGGCAGCGGCAGCTGCAGCGGACACTTCTCCGTCTCAAACACGGTGAGCGGGGACTCGTTGCGTCAAGATAACATACATGAAGTCGTACATGAAGTCACAGGTATGATTTGGAGAACTATGCAGCGAAGGCCGCACTTCTGGCGGCGGCCTCCACCTGCCACTTCTCGGTTGTGAAGGCGGTGAGCGAGGCCTTGTCACGCACAAAGCCATGTACAAATGAGAGTCACAAAGGGTGTTGAAGTATGCAGCATCGTCGGCACACCTCTGGTGGCGGCAGCTGCAGCTGCCACTTCTCGGTTGCAAAGGCAGTCAGAGACGACTCGTCACGCCCGCCGTCAAAGTCCACAGGGTGCTCCTTGTCGTCGCCAAACCACTTGAGCGTCGGATAACCTTGCACCTGGGGCACGTCAGCATGCAAGCGTTTTGCAGACGGTCAAAGAGCTGGCCTGGCGCCGACATCAAGCTTCGGCACTGAATTTCACGGGCTGCATATCTGAGGTCGCACATCTCAGGACGGTTTTACCATCAGCGTAAGACATCAGTTGCAGCTGCAGGGTTCTGTCAGCATGCATGTCTTCGCGAGATCTGTGCTGTCCCTTCTCTGCAGGAGCCCTCACATTAAACTCGGAGCAGGTGGCCTGGTGCTGTGTGCAATCTACCGCGCCGACTCTGACTTTGCCCTTCATCGCTGTAGCAAAGCGGTCATACTCCGGCGCCAGACGCTGTATGGGAACACAAACAATTCAGGGGCAGGCGGACAATCGCAAATGCCTGAATATATTGCAAGGTCACAGTAAAAAGAGGGTATTGAAACAATACAAATGCCGTACCTTGCAGTGGCCGCACCAGGGAGCGTAGAATTCCACCATGATTGGCTCGTCGCTGTTGGTAACCTGTGACTCAGACAAGAGGCTCTTGAGACACGCACAGCACCTGTGATGGTTTAAGCGAGGTGCCATATCGTGTCAACTGGCAATAGGTGTCATGTGCGAAAAGACGCAAAGGTCATCATGAATGTATCGCCGCACCTTATCGTGAAAGTTGGCGTCAGTGAGCTTCACAATGTCCGTGTTGGCGCCATAGAGGTCCTCGCCGCCAGCAGCGCCGCCGCCGCCGCCTGACAGCAAAGCGCTGGACGCTTCAGGGGGCCGCTAACCCAAACCCTGTGCCAGCAGTCTGCTCGCCCCAGACCGGCGCATCATCCTAGCACGAATCTGCCAGCTCATTCGCTCGTTGCAACAACCATCCAGCTGATCTGCGGCGCAGATCAAGCGGCAGGAAGTGCACGAGAGGCGCACCGCCGCCGCGATGCACATGTGCGACCTCACCGCACTGCGCACAATGGCGATGCAGCTGTGCCCTGACGGCGACGCCTCGGAGAGCTCGGGCGTTCCGCAAAGCTCGGGCTCTTCGGATAGCTCCGGGGCTTCAGGGAACTCGGGGCCGCCGCTGCGGCCGGCCTGCTGACCGCCGACTCCGCCACCGCCGGATGCGCCGCCGCCGCCGCCCGAGGCCGATGCGCCGATGCGGCCGAGCGCGACCTTCGCGGCGTGCGCTAGAGCGCCCTCGACGATGGCGGCGGCGGTGCGGCCGCCCTGGTAGTCTATCGCGCTGATCTTGCCATTCTTGGATTGCAGGAACTTGATCGTCGGGAAACCTGCAATTGTGGGCAAAATCTGCACTTCACTCCGCTGGAAAACGCATGCATGAGCAGGGCAGACTCGGTATCACGCAGAAGCAACATACGAACCAGGCTTCAAAGCTCGCAGCTACAAGGGCCATGGCGGCTGGAGAATTGCGTCCCACCCTTGACGCCGAAGCGGCTGCCGAGCCCGCGGTGCGCGTCCGCGTCTACGGCGCCCACCTTGATGACCCCCTTCAGGGCAGTCGCCGCCTTCTTCCACTCTGGCGTCAAAGATTTGCAGTGCCCTACGCAGCACAACAGAGCACAGCGTCTGTATCATTGATCTCTGGATGTGTTGTGGCGGTATGCGTGCAGCAACAACACAGCTTCAGTATTGTGCCGGCGCAGGGAGCGAGTCTCACGGCATAACTGCGCCGCCACGCAGCAGTTTCCTCTCGATGCGGTCAGCACTCTCAACCGTATCACGCACCACACCACGGCGCGTAGAACTCAACCGCGAAAATGCCATCGCTCTTGCTGATGATGTCATCAAAGTTTGCTGGCGTGAGCACCTTCACATCACTGCCTGCCTCATAGAACGCGTTCGCGGATCCATACAGACTCAGAAGAACGGCTGCAACGATCAAAGGAACTGCAATGCGCATGGTAATCAAGGTAGCGACACGGTTGCTGTGCTGCTTGTCCGTGAATCTGCGTTGCAGATCTTCAAGCGGTCAACACAGTCGATGTGCTGACTGTCAGTAAGTTTGCGTCGAGGAACTCCGAAGCGTCAGCACGATCAACGTAGTCTGTCAATGCCTTGAAAATCTCTGCGCGCGTGCAGTTCAGTGTCCGGTAGGCACTGGTTCCACCTGACCAATGACTCTGAATGCGTCCGCACGACGAAATGCAGACGGAGCGATGCATGGCGTGTATGATACACGGTGTATCGCAATCTCTGATTGGCTGGGATTCCCCGTTGTGCCAGCTAGATGCATGCTTGATCTCCCTTGGCGTCTCCACGCCTGGAGACTCAAAGCATGCGCGTCACGACCTGGTTCACTTCTTGAGTTCGGACCACAACAGAACAGCGCAAGATGGCGGGCAGCAAGAGGAACTCCGCCTCGGATGCCGGCGCAGGTGCCAAACGCGCCCGGGGCCGCGGCGCCAGCCCTTGCACGAACGATGATGAGGCTGGCCCCTCGAATGCAGCCGGTCCCGAGGTGGCTGCAGCGCCAGAGCAGTCGTCACGTGAGCTGCTCGCAATCATGCAAGCCGCAGATGCCAGCAAGGCTGCTGCTATAGATCCAGACGCGGCTGAGCCAGCGCCCGCGAGGGCACCTCGGGCGCCTGCACGACGGACGGCTGCGCACATAGCCGCTCGCAGGTGAATCCTGATGCATACATGCATGAAAATTGACATGCTCGCGCATGCTCGCGCGCGTTGGGCAGGCTGCCAAACATGTTTTGGAATCAATTCTGAAATCATACGTTGTCAGTTTCAGGTGCATGTCCCTTCCGATGTCAATGTCCACCAATATCTGACTCACCTCCTCCAACTACATGCAGGCGAGCTGCGCACTTTGCGCACTATGCCGATGCGGATGATGGCGCTGGCGAGGGCAATGTTCAAACTGGCGGCAACACGGTGAGCGGCGGCTGTGTAGTGGCCGAGCTGACTGCATGCAGTGAAGCAAACACACTCCTGCGGCGGCTGAAATGCAGCATGTAGCACATCAAACACGCTGCATTACCCACTGTGGTGTGAAGCGAATGCTGTCAATTCAGGCGCGGGAGCTGGGGCCGTTTGCGAGCGCGCGGCAGCTGGTGGAGGGCCGTGCTGCCGCGATGGCGGCGCGCACCGATAAGATCCTGGGGGACGCCAAGGTCGCACGGGAGAAGGAGGAGGTGAGACCACCTCGAATGTTGGAGCAAGAGGCCGACCATGCTCACTGCTTCCCACACATCGATTGCCGGTGCCTGTGCGTTGTTGGCCGAGAGCTCTAGATGGCCGACGACAGTGTAGACAACAAGTAACAACGAGAACATGCTGGCCAAGATGGGTAGATATCATATTACAACGACGATGTGTATTCTTGCGCAGGTGCCGGCGTGGACGCCGAGCCGGGGGCCGGGCGCGCCGCGGCGCGCGGCGCAGTGCGAGGTCAAGCCGCTGTTCTCTGTCTGCGTGCAGCTGCTAGTGGAGTACATCGACGACGTGGAGACGCTGTGGGGGCTGCCTGACGCCATCAAGGTGCGCATTTTTCATGCTGTAAACAAGCACGAAAATTCACACTGATTTTGCTGACTGTAGCCGGTAGACTGGGTCTGGGCTGAAACAAATGCACTCGTAAGGGCAGCAGGTCAACAGTGTTGATATTCAACTTGCAAGGCTGGAACTCATTCTGCACTGCACGCTTTGCGGCATGGTTGCTTCCGAAATTGTCGGCCTAAACACTGCAAACACGTGCTCTCGAGAGGTCCGGCTGGCGGCGGCGGTGGCGGAGAAGCGGCGCATGTCGGCGGACGCGGCGCGGCTGTTCACGGAGGGCGGCCCCGGGGAGGTAGTCATCGCCGACTGCACGCAGCTGGAGCCCGCCGGCCTGGCGACCGCGCTGCAGGACTGCGCCACGCCAAGGTGCCTTAAACCTTTGGCTCGAGATGACGCAGAACGCATGACTGCGTGCAGCTGAAGCAAGCCGGCTTGGCGACCGCGCTGCAGGACATCGCCACCCCCAGATAAACGGCTGGAACTGCTGTGGAACGTAAATTCAGATATGCCAAGCGACGAGAATCGCAAATGTCAGAAATGCAAATGTCAGCGTGTGCCGGCAGCCATGCGCGGCATGGGGAGTGCCTCCAGATGCCGCAGGTTTCGCGGCTGATTCAGGAGCCCACGCCCTGTGTGCTTTGGGTCCAAGCCCCTGCTGTACTGCTGGCGAATAACGTTGTGAAAATGCTGTGCTTGCCGTGCTTTGCTCCGCCTGAACCTGCAACAAGCTCTACAACAAGCGGTTCATTCACATACCTGAGAGTTTCGTATTTCCCTTTCCAGGCTGGAGCGCCTGGAGCTGGGCTTTTGCGGGCGGCCCTTTGGCGACGAGGCCGCCGCGGCGCTGGCGGCGGCGGCGCCGCTCGACAGCCTCAGATACCTCACCCTGGGTGGCGCCTACCGCCTGACAGACGGCGCGCTCGGGTGCGTGCTGTGCAAGATTTCTTACCATATCCTCTACTCTACCCTTTTTGTTTTAGGATGGGTCACCCTGGGCGGCGCCTCCCGCCTGACGGATGGCGCGCTTGGGTGCGGCGTGTTTCAAGGGTTTAGTGCATATGTGTGTGTATCGACACATGTGTTAGCACATTGTTGTACTCTTTTGACAAACCGCACATACACCCTGTTCTGTCTTATGCGCATTGCATCGCAAGGCCGCCACACCCCGGCTCCGCCCTGTCGCCTGCCTGGAGCAGCATTCATGACTAAGTTGACACCACAGCCTGGCGGAGCAGCACAACAGCCTGATGGGCTTGCTCAGGAATGTGATGTGCAGGCGTATCTTCTGGCGCCGCCTTTCATGATCACCATCACGGTTCAAGAATAAAAACAAAAGAAGATGTCCCCCTTAGCAGGCGCATCCTCAAGGCGGCGCCGCACCTGGTGGAGCTGCGCCTGCCGCAGGGCAACAAGCTCACCGGGGAGGCCCTGGAGCAGCTGCCGCAGCTTGTGAAGCACCTCGAGTGCGCTTCTCGCCTCCACCTGCTTCCTACCTTTCTCCTGACAGCTGCTGCATCCCTCCAACCTGCCGGCACGTGCCGTGAGGCATCCGTCTGCACAGTGGCTGGATGTGGGATGCTGCAGCCGGCTGACACAGCGACACAGTCCAGCGCGCTTGTTCTCGAGCTCCCAACTCTGCTATCAAATTTCTGACAACCAAACCCTCGTGGAGCGCAGGGTACTGGACCTGGAGGAGTGCCGCGGCATCGGCGCCGACAGCCTGGCGTACGCGCTGACGGGGCTGCCGGCGCTGCGGGTCCTGAACCTGGGCGGCAACCTGGAGGTGTCGGACGCGCTGCTGTCGGAGGCGGCGCTGGCGGCGCCGCTGCGTGAGGTCTCCCTGTGCCGGTGTGCCTCAAAATTCATGTATTACATTACCGCCCTTTCTCACAACTTATATCATCACGTGCGTGAAATGCTGTGCCGCTGCGCCTTTCCCCCTGTCACGATGATTCGAGAGTGGGTCAAAATGTCATTATAGACACGCCCAGCGCTTTTGGAGGCGGCGCTAGTGGCACCGCTGCGCGAAGTTTCCCTGTGCTGGTGCGCCCTCCTTGCACTCGTCATCATGTCAGAGAGGGAGTACCGATATGTGGTATGTGGGAGAGGAAGCTGGCAAAATGTGGGCGATCAACATGGTCCTTTAGATAGACTGCTGACTGCACGCACGCAATCAGGTCAGCAGAAAGCCAATGCACTGCCGGGTGCGCCCTGGCATGTGGCACTCGAGCAGTCAGTTGAACGCCTCTGTTTCTGTCGGCAGGTGCGCCGGCGTCACGGACGCGGGCATGGCGGCGCGCTCAGCCAGCAACCCCGAGCTGGAGGCGTTTGTGTTTGTCAATACCGAAATCGCCACATCGTCCAGTATGTGAATCTGTGATTAATGTTCTCGACAGATGCGCCGGCATCACGGATGCGGGGGTGGCTGCGCTTGCAGCCGGCAACCCGGAGCTCGAGGTGCTGCGCCTGGACGGCTGCGGCCGCCTGACGGACGTCGGCCTCGCCGCCGTCGCCGAGTCCTGCCGCCGCCTCCGGGTGTGTCTCCGGCTGTACCTCCTGCTTTGCTGTCCTGTTTTATGTGCAAGAGTCCACGATGGTTCACGGTCCACGGTCTATGGTTACGGGTCAATGGTCAAGGCAGGGGTCAAGTTGCACCGCAGCGTTGGAAGCATTCTGTGGCACTTGCCGCAGACACAGCCTGCACACGGAGGAAGCTCACACTTGCTACAGACGCTTGCTTCACGCACACACAATACTCACGTACAGGAAGTACCCAAGCTGATGCGGCCTTGCCACGCGCGTGCGCAGGTGCTGTCGCTGCGGGAGTGTTGGCGCGTGAGCGACGAGGCGGTGGCGGCGGTCGCGCAGCACGGCAGCCTGGAGTCGCTAGACGTGTCTGCCGTTTCGGATGTGGGGCCCGCCACCGTCAAGGCGCTCGCCACCTGCTGCAAGTGAGTTTTTTGTCCTCAAGGTACAGGTCGCAAACCTTGTGATGCCATTGCCGAAGTGGCTTGTCCGCCATGGCGTCCCCAGGACTGCACATTCTCAGGCGTGGGGCATGCCACTGTGCACGGCACTTGCAGCAGGCTTGGCCACCTGCTGCCAGTGAGCCCTACATCACACTTGCCGCAGCCCTCGGTCTCTGCCTTCATGATTCCACCGCAATGGGGCAGTGTGCCTCCTTGCTGGATTGGGGCAATTACTTGCAGTAATGACTGGAGTAGTTTTTGTGGCGGGCAGAGGGATAGCACCACTCGTCTGTTCGTGGAGGGCAATTCATCGTTGATGGCCGCAGACCGCCACATGTCGGACAGCTCTCAAGGCTTGCATACAAAGCGCAGCTGCGGCTGTCTCGAACCTTTGTCAACCGTGACATTCTGCAGGAACCGACTAGCATGGCTGAATGCTGCCAGCAGCTGGACGACGCGTCAGCAGAAAACAATGTACCTAATAATGAAACATGCACCGCTCTGTAAACTCTGCAGGCTCCCAAAACCCTCAAGTGTGCTAAAACTCACAGGGACCGGCTGGAGCGGCTGCACATGTCCTTCTGCCGGCAGCTGGACGACGCATCTCTGGGGCTGCTGGCGCATGATGTTTGGCTGACCTTGAAGAGATGTCTTTTCTTACTCTGAGGCTTCCATCTCTGCAGGGACCGGTTGGAGCGTCTGGACCTGTCCTTCTGCCGCCAGCTGCACGATGCATCTCTGGGGCTGCTGGCGGATGCATGCGGGCAGCTGCGCCACCTGGCGCTGTTCGGCTGCTCCTCCGCTACGCGCACTTTCCTGGAGGGCCACTCCAACGACGCGCTGTGCATCGTTGGCGCCAACGACATAGTCTGCTGCGCCTAGGAGCGGCTCTCTGAGGGCACCAAGTTGCGTAGCGGGGCTGCAGGACATCGTGTACTGCGCCTAGGAGCCGAGGCCGTATTTTTGTTGCAGCTGCTGCTGCCGCAAGCCTGCAGCGGCGAATATAATTTTGATTTGAGTGGCATAGCGTAGGATTGGTTTTGTAGTTATTCTGACCGAGTTGTAGTGTCCTGTCGTGATGCATGCATTCTATTGTACGGTGCCTTGTACCTATGAGGTCAAACAAGCTGCTGTTCTGGCTGTGTAAACAGTGTAATTTCGTCTCACATATTCAACTGCTGGAATTCTACAGCCTGATGAGTGGTGGGTGCACCACCATCCTCGACCAGGACACAAGGGCTGGGAGCGGTGGCAGTCAATTGTCCCCACGCTGTTTCCTAGCCACTCGCCAATGAGCCGGCGTCAACGTCCCAGACCTTCCCGCCCGTCCACTTCACATGGGAATGCCCGCAGCGAGGCTCTCGGCGCGGTCCAGCAGCTCCTTGTTCGCCTGCGCAGGGGGAGCCGCCAGGGTGTGGTTTGTGCGTGGCCGGGCCGTCAGAATCCGGCAGCGGCCAGCTTGTCCTGCACCTGTGGGGCGCGGGCACAACAGCGCGTCGGCATGCGTGCCGGCTGAACTCGACAGTGAGCGGTGCACAGGGCGGGCGGCAGCAAGGTTGCGACAGGCTGCTTTCTGCGACGCAGGCGCGCACGCTGCATCAAAGCCACAGTGCTATCCGTTCAGAGCGTACAGCATGAGCAAATTTGACGTTCGCCCGCCTGATGAACAGTGCCTGCCACTCACCGCGGCCTTCGCCTCCTCCTTGGCCTCCTCGGGCGACAGTTTGGGGGGCGCCGCCGAGTCGCCCTGCACATAATTGAGGCAGATGGGGTGAGGCGCTGGTGGAAGATGGGTTGATGAAGCAGACGATCCATTGCAAAGCAAATGGTTCTAGTTGCTGTTGGACTGCGGGTTGTTGGGGAAGCCACAGAAGCAGACGCATCATCAGCAGGATGCCGCGCACTCACCTCAGCGGCGTTTTTGGTCCAGATGTTGTAGGTCAGCGCCTGCACACCGTTTGCGACAGCTGTCAGGAGCTGCCTGGTTCATACACTTTTGTCAAGTCGCTCGGCAGCTCGCTCACCATGCACCAGGGGTGCAGAGAACGTTTCGCACATGCAGATAGTGATGAAAATATTTGATTCACCGTGGCGAAGGTGCTCCAGCCCAGGTAGGGCAGCAGCAGGTACGCCGCAGTCGGGTCAACCTTCAGACAGACAGTGAGGCTTGTGACGAGGAAACATCCGATAACTAGCCAGAGCAAGACGTGAGACTTTCTATCCTTTAGATGCAAGACTGCAAGACGTTTTGCCTTTTGCTGGATCGTTCTCATTCAGGCTCGCATGCATTTGTCCCCCGCAGGACATTCTTTCTGTCCAAACCTTTTTAAATTCGACAATGGTCGCGCCCAGGACGCCCAGCAGGCCGACGATGTCGGCCAGCGCCAGGCCCAGGTCCTTCTTCGCAAAGAACAACGGCGTCCTGCAGGCAGATATTTCAAACAGGTCTAGACCTGCCGGCCCCTGTGAGAAGAGGCCGCAGCTGCTGCCGTGACAGCGGCAGCCCCTGGCCCGCTGCGGCTGCTGCAGCAGCTGCGGCTGCGGCTGCTGGGCATGCCTGCAACCTGCAAGGTGCAGCCGCACTTGCGGCTGAGGCCGCATCAGCAGCGAGCATGGCCGCCGCCACAGGTCTTAGCCTTCAGTCAAGGCATGTAGTGGCATGTATTATTGTGTCCTGGTGTCAAAAGGCTCACCAGGCGAAGTTGAGCGCCAGCTGCACGCCGTACAGCGTCAGCGGCACCCAGCCCGCGCCGTTTTTCCACGCCATCCACGACGACACTCCCATCAGCGAGTACAGCACCGTCCATGCGGGGCCAAACACCCAGTCCGGCGGCGTCCAGCTGGGCTTCTTCAGGCTTCTGCGGAGCGTTTGCGAGAATTCTGCCTGTCAGACGAGGGATGCAATGAAGCGCATGATCACATGCATGATCGAGTGCGCACACAATGATGCAAAACCCATGTGGTGCACGTGTGAAATCGAAAGTGCACTGCCGCTGAATCGATAAATGAGATGGTCGTGTCACATTGCCACATGCAGTGTCATTCTTGCTGCCTCAGGGAGCTGTGTGGCGCTCCTCACCTGTACCTGCAAGTCAACAGCATTGCCGCAGTCAGTGCTTGCAAACAGCAGTGCTTGCAAACAGCAGTGCAAAGTCTGGCTCTGTATGAGCAGCCGTGACAGCATGGGGATGCTGGCAGCTTGTCGCTCATGGGCACTGCCGCAGGAAGAGTCTCTAAGCCAGAAGCGCGTGCGACGCACCATGTCTTGTCGTGCCCTGTCGCCACACCGATCCCGAACGAGATGCCTGCGACAACAGGGTGATGTTCACATCAGCAGGGGGTACGAGGCGTGGGTCTTCAGGGCAGGACACGTGTGCAACAGGCTACAACACTCACACAGCAGGTAGACATCACATGTCAGAGTGCGCACCCAGGGGCACTCCGATCGCCACAGCCTTGTGCAACAAATAACGAGAGTCAGGGTACGAAAGCAAGCACGATGCATGTTGCCAATATCAGGCCAGCCTTGAAGGAGCACTCAACATGCAGACTTCTTGTTGCTTACCACGCTCAACACCGCCCCCATGTTGCTGGGTAGCAGACTAGGTGCAGACGGCTTTCGGCGGGTGCGGAAGTGGTCTTGTATGCTATGCTGCGTTGTATTTACACGTGAGAAGACCTTGGTGTCGACGAACGGGTCTGTGCAGAGAGTCCCCGCGTGCCTTTGTGCCACTGCGCACGGCCGAACGAGACGGACGAAGCGGTCGAAATGGTCTTGGATCGTCTCTGAATATATTTCGCGACGTTTTAACAGAGTTTGACACGGCGCGATCAAAGCGGATGTCAACATGGCGTCCGAAAGCGCCGAACTGGCGCTTGCAGAGATTGAAATTGGAGGCAGCAGTCCCGAGTCGACATCGAAAGCTGATGAAAAATCTTCAAATGTTGGCTCAGAAGCGCACGCATCGGATTCAGAACCGCCAATTGCACTTGAACAAAGTCACCACCATGTTGGGGACGCGCGGCCGAGCACACTCCATGAAACGGAGATGCTTCAGATGGCAAAGGAGTTTGTGAGAATCTTCCGGGAGCAGCATCCCGACCGTCGGCCTCCATGCCTGTACACCCGCTGCGAGACTGGACAGGAAGTACTCATGATGCAGTTGCTGCGGCCGACACAGGTGAGCGGGCGCTGCTAGCAAAACTGCCTTAGAGAGACTTCAAATCAGAGGGTGCAGTTCGAGGCCAATTTTTCGTCTGCCATAGGTGCCGATCGCCGGCCTGGCGGATGTCGCCGCGCTCGCGGCATTTGTCAGCAGCTACATTGACTACCGCCCGTTGGCGCAGCCATACATGCTGCCAGACCACGTGCAGTGCGCGGTCGCAACGCTGGCTTTGCGCCAGGGCAGCTGCATCGACATGGCTCTGCTGCTGTGCTCGCTGCTGCTGGGCCAGGGGATGGAAGCGTTCGTGGTGATTGGATATGCGCCAGCCGACGTTCTTCACAATGTCCAGACCGGCCAGCGGTGTCCGGCGCCGGCAGCGGCTCGGCGCCGGGAGATCCAGACATTAGTGCAGGAGTTTCTGTCGTCATTTGAGCACAGCGAGCAGACACTCAAGTCGCCGATGCAAGGTGCATCAGCGGCGCCGGACGCCGGTGCTGGGGCCGCTGACAGGCAGGCTGCAGCAGAGGGCACAGCCAAGGCAGGGGCACCAGCAGTGACTGAAGCGGCGCCAGCTCCAGAGACCGTCGCCGCTGTCACGGCTGGCACAGCATCCGATGCCCTGCAGTCGCCAGCAGCGGGGTCCGAAAGCGCCGGCGATGATGCCGGACGAGTGGGTTCTGCTGAAAAAGAGGCTGCACATTCTGACGCTGTCGGCGGTGACAGCAGCAACGGGGCAGAAGGACGTCTGCTGACCAGCACACAGGCAGCTGTGGCTGAAGCTGACGGCGCCGCGGCCGCAGAGCCCCAGAGCAGCAGCAGTACCTCGAAGGGAGCTTGCCCATACTACGTGAATGCCTGGGTTCTGGTCGACCAGGTGCGTCGCCCTTGATACATTGTGCAGTGGCATCTGCCTTAAGGACTTGTTTCAAAGCTGTGAATGCGGTAACATCTCCCCATAAAACGACCTCGCAAACTGTCCATCACTGTGGATGTGATCAACCGATGTGCATGGCATCCGCGGCTGCGTGGCGGTGAGCAGTTAGGTGCAACTGGACGCTGTGAACCGCAGCCGCCGGCATGTTGAGGACGCTGTTGGGGCAAAAGTTACACGGCCTCCATTATTCTTTCTGCTGCGCAAGTGTATATTGACGCCGGGAGGGGTGGCAGCTGGGCTGTTGTGTATACTGATGTGGCAAGCGTTGAACTAACTAATTAGTTGAACTAACTACTTCTTTCTGCTGCGTAGCTGTTCATTGATGTTGCGAGCGGCGGCAGCTGGCCTGTTAGCAGCTGTCCCTTCCTGGGCGTGGAGAGCGTCTTCAATGCTGCCAACCAGTGGATCTGCATGGACGGCGCCGCTGTGCGCCAGGACGCTGGCGCAGAAGCGCGCGGCTTCGTTGTCGACCTGGCAAACACCAGCCGCTGGGAGCCGGTCTTCATGGCGCCTGGCAGGAAGCAGGTGTGCGCACCAAGCTGCAGAGACTCTTTTACCCAGGACTGACTAGCGTGAAGTTGTGGCAGGTGCTGTGGGTGCCGCGGCCAGCAGATTGCAGAGTCTTGTTGTGATTCGGCAACAGATTGAAAGTCGGTTGCGCATTCTCCTCACAGCTCAATGACCATGCCGCAGGACCAGCACAGGGTCACCGAGATGGGCGGGTTCTCCGCTGCGGCGGCAGGCTCGCATGGCAGCAGAATGCAGCAGTCACTGCCGCGAGGAACAGCGACGCACAAACCCCTGGGCGGCGCCACGGGGCGCTTTGCAACCAACTCACGGCTGACAGGGGCGGATCACGGCAGCAGCATCAGCGGTGCTGCCACTGGTTTACTGCCGCACAGCAGGGACGGCTCTGGGGCGCACGGCAGCAGGGTCAGCCGCATCAGCCACAGTGCGCCCCTCGCTTCTTGTGTTGCCTGTTGGCATGCGCATGGATTGAGCGGCAACCCCCATATCCACAGAAGGTATCACAGGCGGCATGATGGCTGATGACAGGCTGCGTTTGGCTAAGGCCACGCAACCTGGCTATGACGAGGCTGCATCTGTGTGATGGGGTGCACTTCTGTGCTGCAGTCTCAGCGGTGCGAGCGTCGTCCGGCGACGCCGCCAGCCGGGGCACACACGAGCAGGGCGGCTCTTCGCAAACGCAGCAGCGTCCTTCCTGCATAGAGCTGCTGCCCTACACGCCGCTGGTGTGGCAGCCGCCGCTGGAGGTTGACGACGCCATGGTGGCTGCATGCCGCAGCCGGGCGCGGGACTACAGCGACTCCCGGCACACCAAATTCTATCACGCGTCTGCTGAGCGGGCGGGGCGGCGCCTCGGGGAGCGGATCGAGGTGCACGAGGTGAGCACAGCAGAGTACCCTTGCTTCCTTGCGGCGCTACCATCATGGATCCCCCTTTCTGATTCCTGATGGATTGCACGTCCTCGCCGGCAAAGACATGCACATGCAACACAACACTTCGGTTGTGTGTCCCAAAGCCCTAAACAAACTCTTGGTCAGCAGAGGCGCAAACATTTATTGCAGATCACAGCTGACCTCATGCGGCTCATAACATGCACAGGCACAGGCCGAGGGCACGCTGGCCGGCGCGCACGAGTTCTTTGATGCAAGAGTGGACGCGCTTACGGAACGCAGCACATTCACGGCGAGCGGCGCCGAGTTCCGGAGCTACGGCAGGGCGCAGAGCAGCCACCTGCAGCAGGCCATCGTGTTGCCGCCGCCGGCAGGCGCAGCGGAGCGCCCTACGCTTTTTGACATGCGTTTCCGCGCCGGCGCCAGGGTTGACGGCCTGACGCGGTTGACGAAACGGCGCGGCGCGGAGCTCTGCATATCCTACAGCAGTCGCCTTGACGGCCTGGTTCAGCGCGTGGCGCACATCTCAGAGGAAAGGTGAACATCCTTGTCACATGTATTCCGTGCATGCCGACAACTGCACGGTGATGTCACTGCCGCCTTTAAAACCTTGCATGTTGCACGAGTCCTGCACGATATGGATAGGGTGCCGGTGTGCTGTGATTTTCAAAAGTGAAGAAGGCACACTGGTGTTGCCTGCACGCAGGAGGGCTGGCAGTGGCGGCGGTAATTCAATCGGCGGGCAGCCGGCCGCTGTCTTGCAGATTGCGGACATCTTTGAAGGCCCCCCGTCAGAGCAGAAACAGCTGATGAGGGTCACCTACCGCGGCCTCGACGAAAACGTCACAACGATTGAGCGCCACTGGCGGCTGCCTGGCAGCATCATGCCGCGGCTTGACGCCATCAGCCACGCCCACGAGCTGATGACGGTGGCGACAACCGCTGGCACACCGCTGCAGAGATGTGACGAAGTGCGCCTGGTGCAAGCAGAGGACACGGCCAGAGAGGCGAGCCTTGCATTTCAAAGGATGAGGCGTCAATGTGCATGACATGCACAGACCAGCGTTCTGAATTGTCGTCGATCTGCACTGCAGGAGGTGCTGCAGTTGCTTGTCGAAGCCTGCCGGCTGGTGCAAGCAAGTGTGGATGTTGGCGTGCTGCTGTGAGATAGACGTGCCCAACGAACGGAACTTGCAACTGCTGTGGCAACATTGATTGTGGCAGCGGCAACACGCCGAGTCCACAACCGATTTCCACCTGTCTCGAGAAGCTATTGCACTGATGTTCGAGTCCAACTGATGTTCGAGTCTAATCAGCACTTCGACGGAAGCGCGCCACCGAAACAAACTCATCTGCCGTCCGTGCCTCTCTACACTATCCCCACTTCATCGCCATCAGTCGTTGTTGTGCCAGCGGATGCTGAATCATCCCCCGAACCCATACCGCCATCTTCTGAGCCTGGCGCGCCAGCCAACATGGTGCCCGCATTGTGGCCCGCCCGCACGGTGAATTTCGTTTCCACTCGTCTGGGGTAAGAGCGCCAGCGCGCGTCATTAGCCTTCCAGTATGTTGTAGGGCTTAAAGACGTGCATGCCGTCCGCCGCGGTGCTGGCCAGCATGCCCGGGATTTGCGGGTGCCAATGCGCCTCCTTCATGTCCGTCTGCCCCGCGTGCACGAACAGCAGCTGCGCCGGCAGGTCCGCCGGCGCCGCCGCGTTTTCCGCCACCCCCAGCGCCAGCTCCTCCTGTGGAATAAGAGAAACACAGTATATCATAACTGTGTTTCAGATGTTTTAGACTTGTTGTTTGTTTTCCAATAGAACTGAATAGCAGCTGCGCCGGCAGGTCTGCCGGCGCCGCCGCGTTTTCCGCCACTCCCAGAGCCAGCTCCTCCTGCGGAACGAGGCATGAGATTGCATAGGTGAGGGGAGGTCGCATTCAACTCCTCGACAATCTGCTGACAATCAGATAGCAGCTGCGCCGGCAGGTCCGCTGGCGCCGCCGCGTTCTCCACCACCTCCAGCGCCAGCTCCTGCTCAACGAACGAGGGACGTGATAGCCGTTGTGTAAGTCATCTTGAGTGTCCTTTACGTTCTTCTCGGGAACGCAACAGCTGCTGCCCGGCAGGTCCGCCGGCGCCGCCGCGATCTCCACCCAGCCCCAGCGCCAGCTCCTTCTGTTGGAAGCTTATGTGATAACGAACACAAGACTGAGAAATCATGTTAGATTTTCCATCTCGGTTCTGGGAACCAACAGCAGCTGCGCCGACAGATCCGCCAACGCCGCCACTTTCTCCACCATTCCCAGCGCCAGCTGCTGGTGTCCATGGTCATAAAAGGGGATTACGGAAGAAAGGATCACGAAAAAGGGAACGCAATATCCCTTGCGGCGTGTGCCCACGGCAGCATGTGCGCCCATGTTGCCAAAAATTTAGACGAGACCGACAAGTCAACACAAATGTAGTATACAATCCGCACCTCCGGGTCGCGCTCCAGCGCCAGGTCCCATACTCCGAGCGAGTTGTCTGCAGACGTCGTAATCAGCATGGCCGCCTCGTGCGGGGACCACTCCACTGACGTGACGGGCGCCCTGCAGCCCATCGCAATTCAAGTTTGTATCATAAACATGAAAGATGAACCCAGAAACCTGTCATGCCCAGGTTCGTTCAACAACCAGAATGTGGAGCCAACATCACGAGCGGTCTGCCACTCGGGCGGGACTCT
>JAABUM010002524.1_pt1 | contig 24338 bp, 20 predicted proteins | sample 5559161 | NCBI WGS metagenome assembly JAABUM01 (sample SAMN10711868, study PRJNA513369) | rock metagenome | isolation source: Antarctica rocks | place: Antarctica: Victoria Land, Siegfried Peak nord
GTGAGTAGTAAGTAGTGAGTAGCGGGGAGCGAGGAGCGAGGGTAGTTAAATCCGTCCGCGGCCGCGGGTCTGCCCCTCGTCGCGCGAGAAAGGGCGCGCGATGAGCCAGCCGAAGAGGGCCAGCAAGCGTAGAAGCGGGGCCAGCAGACGGCCGAGCGCCGTCAGGGCAGAGCCGATGGCGCGCCCAGCCCCGACGACTGTCTGGCGTCGCGGCATCGGTACGGGTACGCGCCGTTTGCGCGGCTGGCGCGCCTGGTCGATCCTGTGCTGATAGTCCTCGGCGAGGGTGCGCGCCACATCGTACTGCAGCGGCGCAATGCCCATGGCCACCGCGTTCACCTGCGCCCCGATCATCAAGATGACGTTGAAGAACCACAGGTAGATGATGAGCACCAGCACCGAGAGCAGGAGCGCGCCATACTTTAGATTGCCGTTCAGGAACAACCTGGTGTAGGCCGGGAAAATGAGGTTGACGATGGCCACGAGGATGGCGGCGGTCAGCGCGCCGCGCCAAGCGTTGCGAAACGGGACCTTGATGTTGGGCACGATCATGTAGATCGCGAGGAACAGCAGGAACAGGATGCCCAGCGAGGTCAGCGGCGCCACGACGCTCAGGATGACTGCGAATGACTTGGGCAGGAAGCCCGTGAGCAGACCGGCCCCGGCGTTGACGAGGGCGGAGGCGAGGAGCGAGAGCGGCAGCAGCAGCGCCAACAAGATGACCATGCCGATCGCCATGACCCGTTGTGGGATGAAGTCGCGGTCCCTGGTGCGGAAGGCGATGCTGAAGGCGTTCTCGACGTTGGTGAACAGGTTCGAGCCGGTCCACAAGAGCCCGACCAGTGCGATGATGCCCGCTATCCCCGAGATGCTGACGACGTTCTCGAGGATCTTGTCCATGGGTATGACTTTTTCCGTGCCGCTCGGTAAAGCTTTCTGGATCGAGTTGGCCACGTTGTGGAACTGGGCCGGCGAGAGTTGGTTCAGGACGAGACCAGCGATGCTGAGGATGCCCACGATGAGCGGCACGATGGCGGTGATGAGGCTGTAGGTCATCATGCCGGCCAGGTTCATCGACCAATCGTTGGCGAACTTTTGCACAAAGGTCAGGATCTTCTTCACGGCGCCGTCCTTATTCCAGATACCGTCACTGCACGGTGCACGACGAGCGCGCACGATCCGTGCCTCTATTATGTATTATGCGCCCGCCTGGACGCGAGGTGAGCGGCGCGCTACACTGGCGTACGTCCCCCCACGCCCTTTGGCAAGTGCAGACCTCATCATTATAGTCAGGAGAGCGGGACAGTGCCTCACGGACGACGCTATCACGGTTATCGCATCCTCGGACTGCTGCTCGTTGCCGCGGCCCTGTGGCTGGAAACGGCAGGCGCGAGCGCCGCGAACACTGAGCACGCGGCCTCTAGGCATCGGGTGATACCGGCCGCCCCCGCCGCCGCTGACATCTCGCCGCTCAACGGCGGTTGGAAAAGATTATCGGTCAACGCGCCGCAGCCGGTCGCGGACGCGGCTCTGGCCTGGGACGGCGCCGACCGCGTCCTGTTTCTGTTCGGCGGGCGCGCCTCCGAAACGACCAGCGACGCCTTCTGGGCGTACCGGCCGAGCAGGACAAAGGCCGGCGCGGCCGGGTGGCTCCATCCTTCTGTGAGCGGGGACCGTCCCGACGCACGCGCCGGCGCGACCGCGGTGTGGGACGACCGCGACGGCGTGCTGCTCGTCCTCGACGGCGCTCGGAACGGGCGCGAGACCGATAGCCTCTACGCCTACAAGCCGGGTCGTGGCGTCGTGGGCGGGCGCGGCGGCGCGGTAGCGGGCCGCTGGGCCGATGTGGGCGCGCCGGGCGGGCCGTTGCGCCGCGCCTTCCACAGCGTTGTCTGGGACAGCGCAGACGGCGTCATGATCCTCTTCGGCGGCGAGACCAACGGCGTACCGCTCGGCGATACGTGGACGTATAAGCCGGCCCGGGGCGGCCTGACGCCGGGGACGTGGACGCGCCTGAGTGTGGCAGGCGTGGCAGGCGTGGCAGGCGCGGCAGGCGCGTCCGGTCCTGCGGCCCGCCAGCGCGCCATGGCGGCCTGGGACGCGGCCGACGGCGTCATGCTCCTGTCCGGCGGTACCGGGTACAATGGGCTTTTCTCCGACCTGTGGAGCTTCCGCCCGGCCAAGGGCCGCTCCCGCGCCGCCTGGACTCGCCTGTCCGCCACGGCGCCCCTTGGTCCGCGGGCTGGAGGCGCCGCGCTATGGGACAGCGCCGGTAAGAGATTCCTCGTGTTCGGCGGCCAGATAGCCACGCCTACCCCCGCGCCCCCTGCGCCCCCTGCGCCCCCTACGCCCCCTGCCCTCGTCGTCCGACAAAAGGGTACCTCCACGCCCGTGTCGATCGCCACCGGCGCCCCCCTCCCGTCCGCGACATCGGCGCCCCCGTCCGCGACGGCCGTTCCCAGCGCCACGCCGTCTAGCACAAGCACAAGTACCAACACGGTGACGAACACACCGACGCAGCCGGCCAACACGGCGACGGCCGTCCCCAGCGCCACACCCTCGCCGCTGCCCCCAACCGCGACGGCGACAGGGACGGCGACAGGGACGGCGACAGGGACGGCGATGGCGACGGCGACGGCGACGGCGACGCTCACGGACGCCACGACGGCCATCGCGAGCAGCGCCATGACAACAGGCGCGGCAGCCCTACCTGGGGCGGCGAGCGCCCGCGCCGGTCTATATAGCGTCTCCGCGGGCGCTGGGCGCGGGCGCGGGCGCGCCGCCTATGTGACGGCCGGGGGTGTGTCGTACGGCGACGACTTATGGTCGTACTCCGCGGGGCGGCGCGGCCTCGCCGCGGGATCGTGGCGCCTGCTCCGACAGAGCGGGGGACCGTTGGCGCGGGCCACCGGCGCGGTCTACGACGGCGCCGATCGGTCGCTGCTCCTGTTCGGCGGCCAGAGCGTTTCCGCCCTGGGCGACGTCTGGTCGTACCCGTTGGTAGCGCGCGGCGCCAGCCGCTGGACGCTCCTCGACGGCGGTCAGCCGCAGGCGCGCGCGGGCCAGGCGGGCGCTTGGGATTCCCGCGACGGTGTTCTTTTCATTTTCGGCGGCTACAACAGCGCGCGCCTCAACGATTTGTGGGCCTACAAGCCGGCCCGCGGCGCAACCGGACGCTGGACCCTGATTCCGCTCGTCGGGCCGGCCGCGCGCACCGAGGCCAGCCTGGTGTGGGACAGCGCCGATAACGCGCTGCTCCTCTTCGGGGGCGGCGACGTCGGCGGCAGCCTGAACGATGTCTGGGCCTACCGCCCCGCGGGCGACGGCACGGCCCCGGGCCGCTGGACTGCCGTTTCCGTCACCGGCGGCGCGCCGTCGGGACGCCATCTGCACTCGGCCGTCTGGGACAGCGCGAATCGCCAGATGCTCGTCTTCGCCGGCGAGACCGGACCGACCGTGCTGCGCGACCTATGGGCCTTCCACCTGGACAACCTGGCCGGGGCGCGCGGGCACTGGAGCGCGCCCGTGTCGGCGGCGGCGCCATCGGCCCGCTTCGCGCAGGCGGCGGTGTGGGACCCGTCCGGGTCGCGCATGCTCCTTTTCGGCGGCGTCAACGGCGCGGGCGGATTCCTCGACGATTTGTGGGCGTACTATCCGGGCCGCGGCAACGCGGCTGGCCGCTGGGCGAGCCTCGGCACACCCGGCACGCCCGACGCGCGGGCGACGACAGCCGCCATCTGGGACGGCGCCGACAACGCTCTGGTCATCTTCGGCGGTACCGGGCCTGGCAGCATCCGCAACGACACCTACGCGTATCGGGGGAGTTGGTCCGCGCCCGCGCACCCCGGCGCGCCCGAGCGGCGCAACGGCTCGACGGCGGTCTACGACACCGTGAACAACGCCCTGCTGCTCTATGGCGGCGCCGGCGCGAGGGGCGCGCTCAACGACCTGTGGCAGCTCGGCGGCTACCGACCCGCCTCCCGCGCGACGAGCGGCGGCAAGAGCGGCAAATGACGAGATTCGCCCGGCGTTTCAAGACATCGCTAGTCGCGGCTAGAGGACCGTACGTAGCTGATCCAGCGTCGTTATCCGCGCGTCCGGCGTGATCCCCGTGAGGTCGCGGCTCAGGCCGGGGCGCTCGATCAGGACGGCCTTTATTCCGGCCCGTTGCGCGCCCACGGTGTCGCGCGCCGGGTTGTCGCCGACCATGACCGCCTCGTCGGGCCGCACGCCCAGTTGTTCGAGGGCCAGCGCGAAGACTCGTGGGTCGGGCTTGCCCACGCCGACCTCGCCCGACACGATCACGGCCTCGAAAAGTCCGCCCAGCCGCGAGCCCCGCAGCTTCTCGCGCTGCAGGTCGGGCGCGCCATTGGTGACGAGGGCCAGCCGATAGCCGTCGCGCAGGTCGCGGAGGGCCGGCTCGGCGTCGGGGAACACGATGTGGCGCGCGCGACGCTGCGCCGCGAATGTCTCGGCCAGCTCTTCGGCCAGAGTTGCGTCGTCGATGTTCTGCTCCAGTAAGGCACGGGACCACGCCTCGCGCCTATAGGTTGGCGCCCACGCGCGCAAGGCCGCGAGGCCCGGGTCGTCGCCGGCGAAACGCGCCCACAGCCCTTCGGTGTGGCTGATGCCGATGCGGTGGGCGTACGGATAGGTCGGCGCCGCGTGCCACAACTCACGGGAGGCGCCCCGCAGCGCGGCGGCAAGCGCGTGCGGGTCGAGGCCACGGCGCGCCCGCGCGGACTCGCCCGTCGCCAGCAAGGCCGCGTCGTCGGAGGCGTCCTGCGCCATGAGCGTGTCGTCAAGGTCGAAGAGTATTGCTCTAAGCATTGGTCCTCAGGAGTAGCTTATCGAGCGGCAGTCCCGCCACATGGCCGCCGGGCAGGTCGATGCCCCGGTCCAGCATGACGGACACGATGCGCCCGTCCTCGGTGAAGGGTACCACGCTCACGCTCGTCACCGCGTCGAAGGGCGGCATGAACCCACGCTCGCGCAGCACGAAGTTGACCACCTGCCCCGCGGCTACGTCCGTCCGGCGTCGATCCGTCATGCGCGCCCCTTTCTCCACCTGGCCTATATCCCTGTACTATTCTACGGGCCTACGGAGTACGGAGGATCGAAGAGATGCGTATAGCGATCGTGGGGGCGGGGGCGGCCGGGCTGGTGGCGGGGCGGACGCTGGCCGGGCAGGGTCATGAGATCATCGTCTATGAGAAGAGCCGCGGCCTCGGCGGGCGGGCGGCGACGCGCCACACGCACGACTGCATAGTCGACCACGGGGCGCAATACCTCAAAATTCCCGACGACCTGCCCGCGGTGCGCCGGCTGGTGCTGGAGGAGTTGCCGCGCGACGGGTTGGTCGACATCGGTCGCCCCGTCTACACATTCGACAAGGACAACCACATCGAAGCCGGCGACGAGAAGCAGAATGGGTCGCCCAAGTGGACCTACGCGGCGGGCCTGAGCACGCTCGGCAAGAGGCTGGCCGACACCGCGGGGCTGGAGGTCCGGCGTCAGACGCGCGTGGCGCGACTGGAGCGGCTCTCCGCAGGCTATCGCCTGTACGACGAGGAGGGCGAGGCGCTGGGCGAGGCTGACCGCGTACTCGTAGCTGCGCCAGCTCCACAAGCGGTCGAACTGCTGCGCGCGAGCGCCATCGATACAGGGCGCCGTGCGCGGGTCCTGGCAGAGCTGGAGGGCACCGCCTACCAGCCCATGTGCACCTTCATGTTCGGCTACCAGCGTCCGCCGGAGGGCACGATCTACGCGGGCGGCGCGCCCGCCGACCCGCGGCCCTACTACGCGCTCGTCAACACGGACCGCGGGCACGACATCTCATGGCTGGCCGTCGAGAACGACAAAGGCCCGTCGCGCGCGCCGGAGGGTGTGCTGGCCGTGGTGGCGCAGATGGCCGTGCCCTTCAGCGAAAGACACTACGACGAACCGCCCGAGGGGCTCGTCGCGGGTGTCGATGGACAGGTGCGCGATCTGCTCGGCGTCGACCTCGGCGCGCCCCTGTGGAGCGACCACGCGCGCTGGCGCTACGCCAAGCCTGCGGACACGATAGATCTCGCGACTCTCAACCGCGACCATGACGGCCTGTTCTTCGCGGGCGACTACACGACCGGCTGGCGGCTGCACCTCGCCCTGCAGAACGGTCTCGACGTCGCGCCCATGATTGCTAACACATAACGCTGACGTTGCACCCGTTTTACCATAAGGGCCATGCGGCGCCGATAAACACAATAAGCTTGGCCATCCTGCATCCATACCCAAGGTTATTGTGCTAACCTTGGGTATGGATGAAACAGGCCCAAGGAAAATGGGTCAGCTAGTCAGACAGCGGTGGGCAGCGGATCTCAGCGCGTATGGCGGACGCAAAACGCGACAAGGCTTCAGCTTCGATGCTTTCGTTCCCAATCCAATCGCCGATCTCAACCCATCGCTGCCGACCGATGTCGCACTAATTGTCGGCGAGGCCGAACAGTCCGTGCACCAGCTCAACGGCGGTCCGGCCGTCGAGGACCTGGAGGCTATCGCGCGTCAGCTACTGCGCTCGGAGAGTGTCGCGTCGTCGCGCATCGAAGGGCTCGCGCTCTCGCAGCGACGGCTCGCCGAAGCGATCTTCGCGCCCGATCAGGGCGACATCACGGCCGTATCGGTGCTCAACAACATCGCCGCGATGGAGACGGCGATACGCCTCGGGAGCGAGGCGCGCCCGTTCGACGTCGACGATATCCTCGTGATTCATCGCACGCTCCTGAATACGCCTATCGACCGGCGCATCGCCGGCGTCGTGCGGACGACACAGAATTGGATCGGCGGCCGCGCCAACACACCGTTGGGCGCGCAATTCATCCCGCCCCCTGCGGCGGAAGTCCCCGCGCTGCTGGACGACCTGTGCGCCTTCATCAACCGCGACGACCTGCTCGCCGTCGCGCAGGCGGCTATCGCGCACGCGCAATTCGAAACAGTCCACCCCTTCGGCGACGGCAACGGGCGCGTCGGACGGTGCCTCATCCACGTCGTGCTACGCCGGCGCGGCGTCGCCGTGCGCTACGTGCCACCAGTCAGCGTCATTCTGGCGACGAACGCGTCGGCCTACATTGCCGGCCTGACCGATTACAGGGAGGGCGATGTCGCCGGGTGGTGCGGCCTGTTCGCCGCGGCGCTACGCACGGCCGGTGAGCGCGCGCTGGCCCTAACCGCGCGGCTAGGCGAGCTACAGGCCGCGTGGCGCGAGAGGGCGGGCCGGCCCCGGCGCGACTCAACGACCAACAAGCTCCTCGCCCTGCTGCCCGCCTACCCGATAGTAAACGTCGCGACCGTTCAAGCGATGGTAGGAGTATCGGACGAGGCGGCGCGCGTGGCGCTCCAGGCTCTGGAGCGGGCAGGTATCTTGAGCCAGGTGACGGTTGGCCGGCGTAACCGCGCCTGGACAGCCAAAGACCTGTTCGGCGTCATCAACGCGTTCGAGTGGGAGATCGCGCCACCCGACGACGCCGCGGAGAAACGGAGGCCATCGCCTACGGCGCGGCGACCAACACGCCGGTAGCACGATTAGGCTAGGTGCAACACGGCGCCCCGCTACTATCCTGCATGGGTGAGTGGCGAACAATCGGGGATCGAAACAGAGGGGCTGGGGCGGCGCTTCGGGGCGCTCACGGCCGTCGAGGGCGTGGCGTTGCGCGTGGCGGCCGGCGAGGTGCTGGCCCTGCTCGGGCCGAACGGGGCCGGCAAGACGACCACCATGCAGATGCTGGCCGCCCTGCTGGCCCCCTCCACGGGCTCCGCGCGCGTGGCCGGGCACGACGTGGCGCGCGAGGCGGACGCGGTGCGGGCGCGCGTGGGCATCATGCTCGACGAGCCGGGCTTCTACGGCGAGATGGCCCTGGAGGGCTACCTGCTGTTCTTCGCCCGCCTCTACGGGCTGCGCCCTACGGCCGTGCGCGCTCACCTCGACGACCTGTTGGATCGCTTTGGGTTGGCCCCCAAGCGGGGGGCCAAGCTGGACACGCTCTCCAAGGGCATGCGCCAGAAAGTCTCGCTCGCGCGCGCCCTGCTGCACAAGCCGCCCGTGCTCCTGCTCGACGAGCCGACCTCGGCGCTCGACCCGCTCTCGGCGCGCGCCGTGCAGGAGTACATCCTGGAGCGCAGGCAGGCCGGCGACGCCATCATCATCTCCACGCACAACCTGCCCGAGGCCGAGCGCCTGGCCGACCGCGTGGCCATCGTTGCGCGCGGCCAGCTGCGCCGGCAGGGCACGCCCGCCGAGCTGCGCCGCCTCCCCGACGGCAGCGAGCCCTACGCGCTCACGCTGGCCGGCCCATGGCTAACTGGACCGTCAGTTCCGCGGCTAGGAACTGACGGTCCAGCGCACCGGGACGGGCATCTCGCGGCCCTGCGAACGCTGGACGGCGTGCGCGACCTCACGCTCGTTTCCTCGGACGCGGAGGAGCACACGCTCTCATACAGGACGAGCGACGCGCGGCGGGCCAACGCCGCGATCGTGGCCGCGGCCGTGGGGCGCGGGGCCGCGGTGGTGAGCCTGGCCCCGCGCCCCCGCAGCCTGTCTGAGGTGTATCTTGAAACGATCGAGGAGGCCGAAGGGTGAGCGCATTGGAGACGACGTGGGTGATCGCCTGGCGCGAGGTCAACAGCATCCTGAGCCAGCGGCGCATGCTGATTTTCGCGGTCGGCTTCGGCGTGATCATCCCCTTGCTGGCCGGGGCGGGCTTCGTCGGCGTCGCCGTGCGTCTGGGCACGGCCATCGGGTTGGGCACGATCGGGCGGCTGCACGCCAGCGTGCGCGTCACCGGGCTGCAGGGGCTAGTGCAGAGCCTGCTGGTGTGGCTCGGCATCTTCCCGATCCTGTTCAGCGCGCAGTTCGCGGCGATCGGCTTCGCCGCCGAGCGCGAGCGGCGCTCGCTGCCGGCGCTGCTGGCGACGCCGGCCCCGCTGGGCGCGATCGTGTGCGGCAAGCTCGCCGCCTCGCTGTTGCCGGGGCTGGTCACCGTGGCGGCGGCCTACAGCGTCTACGTCGCCAGCGTCGACATCGTCGCGCCAGCGGCGGCGGCGTGGCTACCCCCGGGCTCCGTCCTCGCCGCGGCGTTGTTCTTGAGCTCCCTCTCTCTGCTGGTCAACGGGGCGGCGTTGCTCATCTCGGCGCGTTCGCGCACCGTCGTCGGGGCCTCCTCCACGGTCACCTTCATCTCGCTGCCGGTGAGCATCGGCACGGTGCTCTTCGCCGTGGTCATGGGCGCGCTCGGCCCGCTCGCCGTCGTCGCGCTGGCCCTCGCCGTCATCCTCGCCGCCATCGGGATGCTGTGCATCGGCACGGCCCTGTGGAAGCGCGGCGAGATCCTGGCGGGGTAGCCATCGCTTTCTCAGAGCGTGTATTTCCGGCCACGTCCCTGGCCCACTACCCGCAATGACCCTTGCGTCACCAGCGTTTCCAAATCGCGTAGGGCCGTCATATCCGAGATGCCGGTGAGGCTGCGATAGGCTTTGTTGGTAATAGCGCTATGCTCCTGGACATAGCGTAGGGCCATCTTCTGGCGTCGGGCTGCATTGAGCACCCGCGTCCCGCCTGCTGCGTGGTCTATTTGTCCCTTGGCTGCATTCATCTCCACCTGCCCGCTAGGCTCCGCGTCCGCCGACGTATCCGCTAGCGCGTCCGCGAGGTGAAACGTTACGATAAATTCGTTTTGCTCCCGAAACTCCGGCTTTGGCCGTCCCAAGGCGCGCATCTCACGAATCATGAAGCTGACTCCGCTGCCCAGGCGTTCTATGTAGCCGCCGGGCATATCGCGTAAGAGGTTTGCCAGAATTGGATTGCGAGGCCGAGAAGGTACCCGTCCCTGACGTAAATCGGTTAGGCGAATACCCGGCAACAGCAGGCCGGGGCTATGGACCTCAATGCGATCGGGATAATAGAAGATGCGCACGGCCTCTCCCGCCAGGCTGTAGTCGCGGTGGACCACGGCATTGACCACCGCCTCTCGCAACGCTTCGAGCGGATACTCCGGCTCATCCACGCGATGGAAGCCCTCGGTCCGTGCGCCGACGCGCACATTTCGTTTGAAGAAATTCTCCGCCTGATCGATCTGCTCCGGCAACGTGCCGTAAAGAATACGCCGGTCGATGTAGCGCCGCAGGCCAAGCTCGTCGCCAAAAAGGACGCACACCACCTCCGCGTGCAAAATAAAATCCTGTGCCGTGTGGCCGAATAGGAGCAGGCCAGCGTGCGTCGGTCGGAGGATGGCGGGATCGTTCGCATCCGGGACCGCGCAGCCAATACGTTGCAGCGCCGCTGGATCGGCCGCGTCCATGGTACTCGTGCGGCGACTCGGCCGGTGCGTGAGGTAGGCCCGCACCTTGTTTAAGTCGAGGTCAGCCAGCGTTGCCAGCGCCACCGCGTGCGCTTCCCAGGCCAGTGTCCCACGCTTGTGGAAGTAACTCTCGACCTCGTCCGCGTCTAGCGGGACAGTGTGGGTGCCGCGGCGGATGTAGAAGGCCCCGCCAGCCTGGTGTAGCGTACCCTGTTGGGTGGGATGTGACCAACAACCAGAACCTTGTCGTCGATCCACACGACCTCGGGCTGAGGCGGATCAAGGCGCACCGGCGGCTTGCACTGACGGCATGCCTGCAACAACGTATCACTGGCGGCGGCGCTGTCCTTTACCCCGACCACCTCCCATGTCTTGTCGACGACTCCGAAGACGATGTCGCCGCCGTCGCCATTTGCAAAACCGCATACGCGCGTGGACAGATCGGCGACGCGCGGCGGCGCGACTTTGAACTCCACAAGGGCGGTCTCACCGTCGGCAATGAGACGCCGCAAGCGCGCTACATCCACGATGACAATCCTTCCGCTCTGAGCTTGTCTGTGCTATGGGCGCGTGCATGCTCCATAGCACTGCTTGTGGCGTTTTATGTGGCAATTGTAGCATATAATCGCCACGATCAGGCACATAGGTGGCGATTATACGCTCGAATCGCCTCCCAGTATGCATCGCATCTGATGATAAAGCGTCCGCCTGGTAACCGTGTGAGAAACGGTTAATCGTCTGCATACACGCCAGACGGAGGGGGCGCGCGACGCGCTTGGTAGCCCCGAGAGAGTCTTTGTCGCCAATACTGCAGCACGGTAGAGAGGAAAATGGCTAGATATTGGCGCCGCGCGCTCGCCGGGCTGGCCATGACCACTCTCCCATCTACCCACTCGGCCAGCGTATCCTCGTCGGCCCACTCCAGGAACTCGTCGTAGCTTATCGTCGCCGGCTTCGCTGGGTCGGCCGAGAGTAGGGCGAGGAGATCCAGACGCAGGCGCGCGGGCGCCTGCCACATCGACTCTGCCTCGGACGGTTCGAATACAGCCACAACGCCCGCCTTCCTCACATCGACCGCGCCAGAAGGGCACACCCCCCGTGCCAGGAGGGTAATACACCCGCGGTATACCCCGTGCTACGCCATGTCACGGCCGCTTAACGCCCGGACCCTACCACTTGAGGGCGCCGTATATGGCCTGTAAGGCGGCCTGCTGGACGTGGGCGTCGGCGGAGCCGAAGCTGTTGGTGAGATAGACGAAGACCAGATCCCACTCGGGGTCGATCCACAGCAGCCCACCCGTGGCGCCGTCGTGCTCGAAGACACGCGGCGAGCCCGGCCGTGCCCCATCCAGTGAACCCTTGCGCCAGGACAGCGCGTAGTGGGCGGGGACGGCGCGGCCATCCTCCATTTTCAGGAGGCCGGCGGTGTGCTCGCGTGTCATCAGGTCGATGTACGCCGGGGGCAGCAGTTGATACGCGCCGTGCGAGTCCTGCTGGCCGTCGTTGAGATAGGCTTGGCCGAAGGCGACGAGATCGGCGGCCGTGCTCCAGAGGCCCGCGCCCGCGACCTGGCGCGCGATGAAGTAATCGAGGGCCTCGTCGGGGTCCGCCAGCCCGCTGCCGTCTATGCCTTGGACGGGGACCATACGCCCAGCAGAGCTATCGGAAACGCGCGGGTCGTACGAGGTGTCGGCCATGCCGAGCGGCGCGAAGATGCGTTCGCGCAGGTAGTCCTGGTAGGGTCGGTCGCTGAGGCGCGTCACCAGCGCAGCCAGCAACTCGTACGACAGGGTGGAGTAAGACACACGCTCCCCCGGGCCGAAGAGTAGGGCGCGACGACAGGCGACCTCGAACCTAGACGCACTGTGGGGTCGTTGCCGTAGTGTATCCGCCCAGTCGATTTCGTCCATGCCCGACGTATGCGTGAGCAGATGCCACGCCGTGACCGCGGGCGCGCTAGACAGGGCGAACTCGGGGATGTAGCGCGCGATCGGCTCCGACAAGACGAGCCGACCCTCGGCGACAAGCACCATCGCGGCCGTCGCCAGGATCGGCTTGCTGATCGAGGCGAGCAGGAAGATACTGTCGGCCGCCACGCGGTCTCCGTCCGCCCGAGAGAATGCCTCGCAGCGCACGATCTCGCGTCTATTGGCTACGGCGAGCACGACCGTGGGGACGGCTCCTTCCTCCACGCCCTCGGCGACGCGGTCGAAGGCCACCTGCAGGCGCGCCAGGTCGATGCTCATAGGCTTCACTCGATCTACTTCCACCATAGCGTTTATGCTTCCCCCAACCCTTTTTCCCTGTGATCGTGCGTAGCAAGGCATCGCGCCGCCGGCACTCACCCGAGTCCAAGGGTAGGGATGTCCCCAGACGCGCGATGTAGCAGTAACGTACGACATGGTGTGCGACACCTCTGTGTCAACCTTTTACGCGGCGGTCACGGCTCCCCTCTCTCCGCTCGGGAATATTTCTTGCACAGTCCTGAACCGTATAGTAGAGGAAGGGGCACGTACGATTATGGAGTATCGGCATCTGGGGCGCGCCGGGGTGCGCGTGAGCACGATCAGCCTGGGAAGCTGGCTGACCTACGGCGGCTCGGTCGAGGAGCAGGGCGCGGTCGACTGCATCCACAAGGCTTACGACCTCGGCATCAACTTCTTCGACACGGCCAACGGCTACGCCGGCGGGCGCGCCGAGGAGGTCGTGGGGCGGGCGATCAAGGATTTCCCGCGCGACACGTACTTTCTGGCCACCAAGGTGTTTTTCCCCGTGGGCGAGGGACCCAACCAGCGCGGCCTCTCGCGCAAGCACATCATGGAGCAGTGCAACGCCAGCCTGCGCCGCCTGGGCGTCGACTACGTCGATCTCTACCAGTGCCACCGCCCCGATCCAGAGACACCGGTCGACGAGACCCTGCGCGCCCTCGACGACCTTGTGACGCAGGGCAAGATCCTCTACGCGGGCGTGTCGGAGTGGTCGGTGACGCAACTGGCCGACGCCGTCTACGTGGGGCGCGAACTCAACCTCGACCCTATCGTGTCCAACCAGCCCGTCTACAGCTTGCTGGAGCGGTACATCGAGCCCGAGATCATCCCGTTTTGCGAGAAGCACGGGATAGGGCAGGTGGTGTTCTCGCCGCTGGCCCAGGGCGTGCTGACCGGCAAATATAAGCCGGGGCAGCAGCCGGAGCAGGGCACACGCGCGGCCGACGAGAAATCCAACCAGTTCATGGGTCGTTTCATGAACGATGAGACGCTCGCGGCCGTGCAAAACCTGCAGGGCGTGGCGCAGGAGGCCGGCTATTCGCTGGCGGAGCTCGCGCTGGCCTGGGTGCTGCGCCAGCCCAACGTGTCTTCGGCTATCATCGGTGCCTCGCGCCCGCAGCAGGTCGAGCAGAACGCCAGGGCCGCCGACATCACGCTCTCCGAGGATCTGCTCAAGCGTATCGACGAGACACTCGGCGCCGTCGTCAGCTACGACGCCGGCCGGGGCTAGCTCTAATAGTAGTAGGTAGCTGCTAGTAGTTAGTAGTTACAGAGCCGTATCTAGCTACTAGCTACTAGCAGCTACCTACTTTAGACGGCGACGCTATTGAGCCCGTTGTCGACGTAGAGGGTCTCGGCAGTGATGCCGCGGCTGAGGCCGCTGACCAGAAAGACGGCGGCGTCGCCGACCTCGGCTTGCGTCGTGGTACGGCGCAGTGGCGCGCGTTCGCCGGCCGCTTTGTGCATGGTGGAGAAGCCGCTGATGCCGCGCGCCGAGAGCGTGTTGATGGGGCCGGCCGATATGGCGTTGACGCGTACGCCGTCGGGGCCGAGATCGCTGGCGAGGTAGCGCACGGCGGCCTCGAGCGCGGCCTTGGCCACGCCCATCACGTTGTAGCTGGGGTAGGCGCGAACGCTGCCGGCGAAGGTCAGCGTGACGACCGAGCCGCCCTCCGCCATGAGCGGGAGCGCGCCCCGCGCCACGGCCACGAGCGAGTAGGCGCTGATTTCCAGGGCGGTGCGGAAGCCCTGCCTCGAGGTGTCCACGAAGCGCCCCTCCAGATCCTCGCGCTCGGCGAAGGCGACCGAGTGTACCACGGCGTCGAGCCGCCCGAAGGACTCACCGACCTGCCGGTAGAGCGCCTCGATCTGCGCGTCGTCGCCCACGTCGCAGGGCAGGATCAGCGGGTCGGACAACTGGGTCGCGAGCTCGCGTACGTACTTCTCCACGCGCTCGCCCTGATAGGTCAGCGCCAGCCGCGCGCCCTCGCGCTGGAGGGCCTGGGCGATGCCCCAGGCGATGCTGCGGTGGTTGGCCACGCCGAACACAATAGCCGTTTTGCCGTCGAGCAGGCCCATCACGCCCCCTTTTCGATGGCGATCACCCTACATTCAGGAGTTGGCGGCGCAGGCTCGCTTTCCGCCGGTGGAACGGTATGAAGGGTATCGCGCATATCGTCCTCCTACCAGTCCATGCGACGCCACGCGCATCGTCCGCTGTACTATATCACGACGCCGTACGTTATCGAGGACAGGGGCGAGGGGGCGAGAGGGCGAGAGGGCAAGAGGGCAAGAGGGCGAGAGGGCGAGAGGCGCCGTGTCTTCCAGGTAATCGGGCGGCCAGGCGTGTTGCATGGGAATCGTCTCATCTCGCGTCGCTTTACCAAATTTTTACATATAGACGACTATTCTATTACAGTCGCGGCCTATGCTGGTTATGTGAGTGGGTGCCGGGATGCGACGGTGGCGCCGCTCGACGTCTCAGATAGAGCGTGATGTCGCACGAAAGATACGGGAGAAGGGTAGCAAAACATATGAAGAAGCGATTGACGACGGTTGCGGTCCTATCGGGGGTTCTGCTCGCGTCCGCGGGCGGCAGCGCGTTCGCCCAAGGGGGGCGCGCGGGCGCCGGCGCCAGGGGCGCCGGGCAGGTCGTCGCGCGGCAGGGCGCTGCCAAGCGGCCCGCTGCGACCCAGAAGGCTCGGAAGGCGGGACGCAACTATCGGGGGGCGGTACTGCGCAACGTGCTGCGCGTGACCGCGGTGAGCGGAGGCGCCATCGACGCCGTGGCGCGCGGCGGCCAGCCGGTCACGATCACGGTTGGGACGACCACGACGTATCAGGAAGTTGGTATCGCGACCGCGTCGCTCTCCAACGTGACGCCCGGCGAGTCGATCCTGGTGCGCGGCGCACGCACAGCGCCCCGGACGATTCAGGCCACAGTGGTGCGTATCCTGCTCGCGCGCGTCGCAGGCGTCGTCACGGCGGTCAGCGGCTCGACCCTGACCGTGACGGGCCTCAACGGGACGCCCCGCACGGTCAACATCGGCGCGACCACGGCCATCACCCGCGCGGGCGCGGCGGCCACGGCGGCCGACATCACGCCCAACACGTCCATCGTGGCGGCGGGCACGCCGGGGGCGGACGGCTCGCTGAACGCCACGCGCATCATCATCCGCGCGGCGCATGTCGCGGGCAAGGTGACCGCCATCGACGGCTCTACCATCACGCTGCAAGACCCCTACGGCGCGACGTACACCGTGACCACCTCGAGCGGCACGATCTACGCCGGGCGCCACGGCAAGACGTTCGCCGCGGCCACGGCGGCGGACGTCACGGCCGGGCGGCGCATCGTCGCCTACGGCGCGCGCGGCGTCGACGGCAAGACGCTTGCCGCGCAGCGCATCGTTGTCGGCCAGGTAGTCATAGCCAAGCAAGCGCGTTAGCCCGCGCCCACGCTTTCCCGCACGGGGGCACGGAGAAGCCGTCTTCTCCGTGCCCCCGTTGCGCATTCAGCACTCCGAAGACACAAGGCCTATGCCTTCTACGCTGGTCATCCCTCATCCGCCTACGCTGGTCATCCCTCATCCGCGTCGTCGCCCCTGCGTGGTAGCATGTCAAGTAGAGCATGACCCCGAGGAGGCGCGCACGATGGCGATGGAAACGACGGACCAATCGCAGCTGGCCGAGATAGGGCTACCACAACAATCGCTCGGGCGCGACGGGCCGCGCGTAGCGCGCGTCGCTCTGGGCTGCATGGGGCTGACGGGGACGTGGGATCCGACCGAGATCGGGCCGGAGCACAGGAAAAGGGCCATCGCCGCGTTCGAGGCGGCGCTCGAGGTGGGCATTACCCTTTACGACCACGCCGACATCTACGGCGGCGGGAGCTGCGAGGAGGTGTTTAAGGACTGCCTGGCGGCGGCTCCCGGTGCGCGCGAGCGCATCGTGATCGCCACCAAGGGCGGCATCCGGTTGGGCAAGGGCCACTATAACCTGACCGCGCCCTACATCGCAGAGTGCGTCGAGCGCTCGCTGCGCCGCATGGGCATCGACTATATCGACCTCTACCAGTTGTACCGCCCTGACCCCTTGACCCACCCTGCCGAGACGGCCGGCGCGCTGAACAGTCTCTTGCGGCGCGGGCTGATCCGCGCGGTCGGGGTGAGCAACTACTACCCGGAGCAGGTCCGCGCCCTGCAGCGCTACCTGGATGCGCCGCTGCGCGGCAACCAAATCGAGATCAGTCTGACACGCCTGGACCCCGTCTACGAGGGCTGGGACGGCGGCGACGGGACGCTCGATCAATGCATGGCTACCGGCATGACCCCGCTGGCCTGGAGCCCGCTCGGCAAGGGGCTGCTGACGGGGCGCATGGCTCCGCCCGACGCGGACCCACGCCTGCAGGGGCTGCGCGCCGAGCTCGCGGCGCAGGCCGAACGCCACAACGCCACGCCGGCGCAGATCGCGCTGGCCTGGCTGCTGGCCCACCCGGCCGGGATCATCCCATTGGTCGGCAGCGCTGACCCCGCGCATATCCGCGAGGCCGCTGGCGCGGCGCGCATCGCGCTGCCCCGCGAGGACTGGTACCGCCTGTGGACGGCCGCCTGGGGCCGCGCTGTGCCGTAGGCGCCACGCCGACGCATCTATTTCATGAGCCCTGTAAGGGCCACCACGGTCTGTGAATTCTCGCCCCTTGATAGCGGTGTCACCGGGGGCGGCGCGCTACGCCGCCCCCGGTGACACCCACAAAGATCTCCCCCTCTCCCGCGCGCGGGAGAGGGGGGTGGGGGGTGAGGGCGCAGCTCCGGACAAGTCACAGACCCTGTAAGGGCCAAAGAGCCGCACCCCTATTGTTGACAGAAGGCCCCCTGGGGGGTACAGTGAGGATGCTGCCTCGACGGATGCCTTCTCTATGCGCGCCTTTTTTGAGCGGGGTGTCGCCACTAAGCCCGGACTTTTTTCCGGGTAGCGACGCTCGCGGGTGTGGGAAAGGAGGTAGGACGTGGACGCCGGTCCCAGTGCCAGTGCCAGTCGGTACGCTACCCCTTTGTGGAGCAAACAGGATCATGACGACAGACAAGAGCTATCCCGCCGGATCGTTCCTGCCCACGCCACCCCGTCACCGCCGCCCAGATCGCGCGCTAACCCCCTAGCGCCACGCGGTCTATCTCCCGGCGCGGCGCATCGCGGGCGTGTCGCGCGGCCAGGTCCTCCGGTCATGCCAGTCGCTAATTGACGCACGAACGGAGGTGACACCCATGCCTTTCTACACTGAGCTCGTCGGCCGCGCCGTGGTCGACAGCGGCAACCGCCCCGTCGGCAAGGTCGCCGACATGATCGTTTCGAACGACGCGAAGTATCCCGTCATCACCGCCGTCTCCGTGACCCCGCGCCGCGGCAAGACGCCTGTCAACGTGCCCTGGGACCAGGTGGTTTCGCTCGACGAACCGGTGGTGTTGCGCCACGCGCTCGACCAGATCCCGCCCTACCAGCCGCACGGCGACGAGTTGAGTATCGGCACACAGATCCTCGATCGCCAGATCGTCGACGTCGAGGGGCACAAGGTCGTGCGCGCCAACGACCTGCAGCTCGCCCGCACCAACGGGCACTACCGCTTGATCGGCGTGGACATTGGGGGTCAGGCCCTGCTGCGCCGCTTGGGCCTGCAGCCGCTGACCAGGCGCCTGGGCATGGGCTCGGGCAGCAACGAACACTTCATCGCCTGGGAGGACGTCGACCCGCTGGCCAGCAGCGACGCGGCCGGCATTAAGCTGCGCGTCTCGCACCAGAGTCTGTCCCGGCTACACCCGGCCGACATCGCTGAGATCGTGGAGGACCTCTCCATCGGCGAGGGCGTGGCGCTGCTGGCGCGCATGGACGACGAGATGGCGGCGGAGGCGCTCGAAGAGGTCGCGCCCGAAAAGCAGGTCTCGCTGCTCGAGCAGATGGAGCGCGGCCGCGCCGCCGACATCCTGGAGGAGATGGACCCCGATGACGCCGCCGACGTGCTCGGCGAGATGTCCGAGGAGGCCCAGCAGCAGTTACTGGACGAGATGGAGCCCGAGGAGCGCGGCGAGGTGCGCGAGCTGTTGGGCTACCGCGAAGACTCCGTCGGCGGCATTATGACCACGGAGTACCTGGCCGTGCCCGCCATGCACACGGTGGCGCAGACGATGGAGCGCGTGCGCGCCGAGGCCAAGGAGATCGACTTGATCAACTACGTCTACGTGGTGCAAGATCTCGCCGCGGAAGAACTGCTCGGCGTCGTTTCGCTACGCGACCTACTGGTCACGGCTCAGGACACACCCGTCGGCGAGATTATGACCGGAAACCCGGTGACCCTGCATGTGGAAGACGACCAGGAGAACGCCGCGCGCATGATCGCCAAGTACAATCTGATCGCGGCCCCCGTCGTCGACGACCACAACCGCCTGCAGGGCATCGTCACCGTCGACGACGCTATCGACATCATCCTGCCCACCGCGTGGAAGAAGCGCCTGCCGCGCATGTTCGCCTGAACAGCTAATGCCTGCTACGGCGTGATCGCGAAGTGCGCCGAGCCGATAGACACCCCGTTAACCATGGCGTCACAGCGAAATTTGCCGCCGGGCGCCTTGAACAGAGGGCTTGGATAGTACCAGTAGGTGAAATCGCCAGGTAGGCGCGGTGTGACCGGCTGAAACAAGAAGTTGGTCGGCTGCTCTCTATACCAGGTGAAAGTGACGGAACCTATAGCGGGCAGCGCGTTGTTGCGCACGATGCAATACACCGTCGGGTAACCGTCTCGGATCGGAAGACTCGCTGCCGCGAAGCTCGTCGCGCCCCTGGGATCGGTCGCTGAAAGAGCCACATATACTTTGGGCGGCGCGCTCGGGGTCGGGCGCTGTGTGGGGTGCGGCGTGGGTGAGGCTTTCGCGCCGGACGCGGCGCCCTGGCTACCGCTCGCGCGCTTCGTCGGGGTCGGGGCGGACGGCGGAGTCGGGCGCTCCACAACCGGCGTCGAGGTCGCGATCACCGGCGCCGCCGCAGCGCCGCCGGCGACCGCGCCGAACAGGCGGAAGCTACCCCAGATAAAGATCGCTCCCAGGGCCAGCACCAGCAGCAGGTTGATCAGCGTGCGAAATTGTCCGTAGACCACGATGGGCAGGGTACGGCCCCGAGCGGTAAAAGTCAAGGGATAATTGCGCTTCTTCCGCCCCCCCTCGGGGAAACTTCTTTCATGGGGATGCGACGAGGGTGGGTGATCGCCACGTGGTCTCAACGGCGCGTGGTCTTAACGGTTAGTGTGGTCTAGCCACGTATGGCGGGGGTCCGGGAGGAGGCGTCTCCCCGAGCTCCCCAGAGGCGCGCCCCACTGTCGGGCCCGCGGCTAGGTCCGGGAGACTAGTCAGCTATGGGCGGGGGGGCGAGGACGAGAATGGGCGGGGGCGAGATCTCCGATCGCTATGGATGAGAGGCGAGATAGGCGGCGAGGTCGCCGGCGATCATCACCAGTTCATCGGCCGGCAGGGCGTGAGCCTCTTGCTCCTCGACGACCTCGCGTGGCACGAGATCGTACAGGCCGTACACCGGCAGCACGTGCACATGGACGTGACGGTTGCCTACGCCCGATGTCTCCATCACGACTTGCAACGGCTCGAAAATGTCTTTGATCGCGAGCGCCATCCGCTTAACCAGGAACATCATCGACGTGTACAGCGCGTCCTCGACGTCGTAGAAGCTTCCGATGTGCTCTTTGGGGACGACCATAGCATGTCCCGGATTGACGGGGTGGATGGTGAGCAAAACGACGAAATCCGGGTTCTCATACACCCGATGACTGGGCAGATCCCCCCGAATCAGCCGGCAGAAGAGGCAGTCAGAATTCATACTCTTACCCCGTCACCTCCACAGCTACAGTAAACTGCTATACTAGATGATACACCATCGTAGGTTGTTCGATTAGATCGACCGTGACCGGGAAGAGTAGGGTGCCGCTGGCCGGCTAGAGACGAGGGGGCATCGGCTGCAACCCCTTCGCGCCCGTGCGCCCGAAGGTCACCCGCGAGTCGCCGGGGGATTCCCCCGTGGGTGCGCCCACTACAGCGCGCTATGAGGGCTACGCGTTCGCGTCTATCTGTCGCTCGCCTGTAGCCGAATAGAGGTGGTACCACGGGCCTCCGCTCGTCCTCATGGACAGGCGGAGGCCCTTTTTTAGCTGTCGGTGGTCAGCTAGCAGCCATCGGCTTTTCACGCCGCCGCTCCCGGCGCCGGCGGGGATGAGGGGTTCGTCACCGACAAAAGCTGATAGTTGACGGCTGACCACTGATTGCTGACCACTGATTGCCAACGCTGGAGGTCTGATATGGACAAGACATACAACCCGCAAGAGGTCGAGCCGCGCGTCTACCGCTGGTGGGAAGAGCACGGCTTCTTCAAACCTCGCCTGACCAGCGCCGACGGCGCACCGAACACGCGCCCGCCCTTCGCGATCGCGATGCCCCCGCCCAACGTGACGGGCTCGCTGCACCTCGGCCACGCCCTCACCGCGACGATGGAAGACATCATAATCCGCTACCACCGCATGACCGGTGACCCCACTTTGTGGACGCCCGGCAGCGACCACGCGGGCATCGCCACGCAGATCGTGGTCGAGCGCGAGTTGCGCGACGAGGGGACCGACCGTCACGCCCTCGGTCGCGAGCGCTTCGTGGAGCGCGCCTGGGAGTGGAAGCGGCGCTACGGCAGCCGCATCGGCGAGCAGCATCGCCGCCTCGGCGTTTCCTGCGACTGGGACCGCGAGCGATTCACCCTCGACGATGGGCTTTCGAAAGCTGTGCGCGAGGTCTTCGTGCGCCTGCACGAGGAAGGCCTGATCTACCGCGACGACCGCATCATCAACTGGTGCCCGCGCTGCGGCAGCGCCATCTCCGACCTCGAGGTCGAGCACGAGGATCGCGCCGGCAAGCTCTACCACGTTTCGTACCCCCTCGCCGACGGCTCGGACGCGATCACCGTGGCCACCACGCGCCCCGAAACAGTGCTGGGCGACACCGGTGTGGCCGTGCACCCCGACGACCCGCGCTACCGCGACCTGGTGGGCCGCGACCTCGTGTTGCCCGCGGTGGGCCGCCGCATCCCCGTCGTGGCCGACGAAGCCGTGGAGATGGAGTTCGGCACCGGGGCCGTCAAGGTGACACCCGCCCACGACCCCACCGACTTCGAGATCGGGGTCCGCCACGGCCTGGCGCCCATCCAGGTAATCGGCTTCGACGCGCGCATGACCGCCGAGGCGGGAGAGCGCTACGCCGGGCTCGACCGCTACGAGGCCCGCGAGCGGCTGCTCTCCGACTTGGAGGCGAGCGGCGCGCTGACCGGCGCCGAGGACTACACCATCCCCATCGGCGCGTGCGAGCGCTGCGGCACGGTCATCGAGCCGCTCATCTCCAAGCAGTGGTTCGTCACCATGCCGCCGCTGGCCGCGCCGGCCATCGCGGCGGTGCGCGACGGGCGGACAAAAATCGTGCCGGATCGCTTCACAAAAACATATTTCGACTGGCTGGAGAACATTCACGACTGGTGCATCTCGCGCCAGCTGTGGTGGGGCCACCGCATCCCCGCGTGGTATTGCCCCGACGGCCACATCACCGTGAGTCGCACCGACCCCGCGGTCTGCGCGACCTGCGGCAGCGCCGAGCTACGGCAGGACCCCGACGTGCTCGACACCTGGTTCTCGTCGCAGCTCTGGCCCTTCAGCACGCTCGGCTGGCCGGAAGAAACCGACGACCTGCGCGCCTTCTACCCCACCTCGGTGCTGGAGACGGGCTACGACATCCTATTCTTCTGGGTCGCGCGCATGATGATGGCCGGGCTGCACTTTACCGGCGACGTGCCCTTCCGCACAGTCTACCTGCACGGCCTCGTGCTCGACGAGAAGGGCGAGAAGATGAGCAAGAGCAAGGGCAACGGCATCGACCCGCTCGACGTGGCCGACACGTACGGCGCCGACGCCCTGCGCTTCACCCTTGCCACCAGTTCGACCCCTGGCAACAACATGAAATTCGTCAAGAGCCGCGTCGAGGGCAACCGCAACTTTACCACCAAACTCTGGAACGCCGCGCGCTACGTCCTGAGCCAGCTCGAACCCCAATCGCAGGCCGTGTTGGACGGGGGTGAGGGCGGTGAGGGCATCTCTCTCGCCGACCGCTGGATTACCTCATCCCTGAGCCGGTTGACCGCCGACGTGACGGCGCTGATCGAGGACTACCAGTTCGGAGAGGCCGGCCGCCAGATCTACGACTTCTTCTGGAGCCAGTACTGCGACTGGTATCTGGAGACGGCTAAGATCCAGCTGCGCCGGGCCAGCGAGAGCGGCGACGAGGCGGCGCGCGCCGCCACCCTACACACGCTGGTGGACGTGCTCGACGGGGCGCTGCGCCTGCTGCATCCCTACATGCCGTTCATCACCGAGGAGATCTACCAACAGATCCCAGGTCATGGCGAGGCCCTCATCGTCGCGCCGTGGCCCGAGATCGGCGCGCGCGACGAGGCGGCCGAGCATGACTTCGCCATGGTCATCGGCCTCGTCGGGGGCATCAGGACCGTCCGCGCCGAGCTGGGCATCGAGCCGCGCCGCAAGCTGTCCGCCATCGTGGTGACGCCCGCGCACGGCGCGTTGCTGGAAGGGCAGCGCGCCGCGATCGAGGCGCTGGCCGGCCTGGACGCCCTGACCGTGAGGAGGGAGAGGGGGGAGGTCCCCGCGCAGTCGCTGCACCTGGCCTTCCCCGCGCTGGAAGTCTACCTGCCGCTCGAGGGCGTCATCGATATGGCTGCCGAGCGTGAGCGCACCGCCGGGGAGATCGCGCGCGTCGAGAAGAGCATCGCCGGGCTGCAGGGCCGCCTGGGCAACAGGAGCTTCACGAACAAGGCGCCCGAGGCCGTCGTGACCAAGGAGCGCGAGCGCCTGTCCGAGAACGAGGAGTTGCTGGCGCGCCTGCAAGGGCGGATGCAAACGCTAAACCACTAAGCCTGCGACTGCATCGCAGGCATTAGATAAACGGATTGGCCCGGCGCTCACGGCCGATGGTGGTCTCGGGACCGTGGCCGGGCAGCACGCGCGTGTCGTTGGGGAGCGGCATCAGCTTGCCGCGGATGCCCTGGAGGAGTTGCGGCATCGAGCCGCCCGGCAGGTCGGTGCGCCCGACCGAGCCGCGGAAGAGCACGTCTCCCGCGATGATCAGGCCGTCGCCCACGAGTACGACCGAGCCGGGGCTGTGCCCCGGCACGTGCAAAATCTCGAAGCGATGCGGGCCGAACGCGTAGGTGTCGCCCTCGTCGAGCGTGCGCGTGGCCGGCGGCGAGGCGTCGCAGACCAGCCCGAAGCGCGACGCCGACCTGTCCGCGGCGAGAGCCATCTCCTCGTCGAGCGGGTGACGGTACAACGGGATCTCACCGTCGCCCCCGCCGCCCCCGCCGCTGCCACCGGCGCCGCCGCTCCCGTCGCCGCTCCCGTCGCCGCTCCCGTCGCCCATGAACAGCTTGTTCCCTACCACGTGGTCGAAGTGGCCGTGCGTGTTGACGACCTCGGCGACGGTCAGGCCGCGGGCGCGCAACGCCGCGAGGATGTGCCCGCTGTCGATCCCCGGGTCGACCACCGCGCAGCGCCCCGTTTCTTCGTCGACGAGCGCATACACGTTATTGTCCAGCGGGCCCGTCTTGAAACTCTCGATCATAACTTCCTGTACTTTCGCCCGTCGCC
>JAABUM010002526.1_pt1 | contig 24333 bp, 24 predicted proteins | sample 5559161 | NCBI WGS metagenome assembly JAABUM01 (sample SAMN10711868, study PRJNA513369) | rock metagenome | isolation source: Antarctica rocks | place: Antarctica: Victoria Land, Siegfried Peak nord
CGTTTCGCAGCCGTTGGCTACTACGCCACCACTGGCAACTCACGACTCACGACTCACGACTCCTCTCGCGATCATCGCGGCGCTCGCACCGGCTCCGATGCCATTGTCGATGTTGACGACCGTGAGACCGGGCGCGCAGGTCTGGAGCATCGAGAGGAGCGCCGCGACCCCTCCGCCCCCCGCGCCGTAGCCGACCGAGGTCGGCAGGCCGATCGTCGGGACCGTCGCCAGCCCGGCGACGACCGAGGGCAGCGCCCCGTCCATCCCCGCCGCGACGATCAGCGCGCCCGCGCCGTCATCGAGCAGGGCGCGCAACGGCGCGAAGAGGCGGTGGAGCCCCGCCACGCCGACATCGGCGATCAGGGTGGCGCGGCAACCCATCGCCTCGACCATCATACGTGCCTCGTCCGCGACCGGCAGGTCGGAGGTGCCGGCGGTCAGGATGCCGACGTGCCCGACCGGTGGTACGGGGACAAAATCGGCGCGTCGCAGGCGGACCGTGGGGTAGTCGCCGTGCCGCTCGACCGCATAGTCGGGCGCGGGGAACGCGGCGACGAGCGCGGCATGCTGCTCCTCGCTGACGCGACTGGCGAGCACCTCGCCGCGTCCCGCCAGCAAGCGCGTGGCGATCGCCACCGTCTGCGCGGCGGTCTTCCCGGCGGCGTAGATGACCTCCGGTCGCCCGGTGCGCCCCTGGCGCTCCGGGTCGGGTCGGGCGAAATCGTCCACCGGCAGGACCGTCGTCGTATCGGTCGCCGTGGCGGTCGGTACGCGCGCCCCGAAGGTGGTGAAGGCGGCCAACGCCGCTTGAAGATCGTTGGACTGATCCGACACAAGCACTCCGCATCATCGTCATCGCGCGCGCGGCGGATTCAGCCGCGTCGCGTCCGTGTGCCGCTAAGGGTACCGTTTGTATGGTACCACGGCGAGCGCGACAGGGAGAACGGGCCACGGCCAGAACGTCGTATCTAATAACGCAGCGGTGGCGCTCGCTATGCTGGTGGCACCCGCTGTCGTGCTACGTAGGGAGGGTGACCGATGCAAATGCAGACCGGCCCCGCGCCACGACAACGAATGGATTCCTGACGCGGGGCTAGCGGGGCCATTCGGCATTCTCGGCTACCTGACGCTTGCGCCCTTCCTGATCGAGGGGAGCGGCTACCGGCTCGTCAGGCAACGGCGCGGTCGGCTGCGGTCGCTACGCATCCTCTACGGTGTCAACCTGGTGCTGCTGCTGGGTCTTCCCGCTCCCGCCGCTCGGCGCGTTCGTAGGCGGGCGAAGCAATGTTCACATCTGGGGAAGTATCCGGCATGCAGCGACCACACCACGCCCCCTAATGGTCCTGGAATACAGCCAGTCTTCGCCAAAGAAGGGACGGGCATCGGCTATACTTGGGGCGTACTATGACCGATGGTGAGGGCAGTTGGCGGGGCAGCGCGCCCCACCCTGCCAATAATTAGGAGGGCCGCGACGATGGCGCACCCGGATGGCTTCGTCGATCTGCGTAGCGATACGGTGACCCACCCCACGGCGGCGATGCGCCGCGCGATGGCCGAGGCCGAGGTCGGCGACGATCAGTATGGTGAAGACCCGACGGTGCGGCGTCTCGAAGAGGCCGCCGCCGCCGCGCTCGGCAAGGAGGCGGCGTGCTACGTCTCCTCCGGCACGATGGGCAACCTGATCGCGATCCTCTCGCACTGCGGGCGCGGCGATGAAGTGCTGCTCGGCGACGAGTGCCACGTCCTCTGGTATGAGAGCGGCGGCGCGGCGGCGCTCGGCGGCCTGCCGTTCAATCAGCTCCGCACCGATCGCTTCGGACGCTTCGATCCGCAGCAGGTCAACGATCTGATCCGCGCACCGCGCGCCGGCTACCCGCGCACCGGCGTCCTCTGCCTGGAGAATACGCATAACCGTTGCGGCGGCACGGTCCTCTCGCCCGAATATCTGACGGAGATCGCGACGATCGCGCACGGGCGTGGGGTGCCGGTCCACCTCGATGGCGCGCGGATTTTCAACGCCGCCGCCACGCTCGGCGTCCCGGCGAGCACGATCGTCGCGTCGATCGACTCGATTCAGTTCTGCTTCTCCAAGGCGCTCGCCGCGCCGGTCGGCTCGATCGTCGTCGGCACGCGCGAGTTCATCGCGCGTGTGCGGGGCAATCGCAAGCTCGTCGGCGGCGCGATGCGACAGGCGGGGGTGATCGCCGCCGCCGCGCTCGTCGGGCTGACGGAGATGGTCGATCGCCTGCCGGAGGATCACGTGCGCGCCCGGCACCTCGCGGAGGGGCTGGCGCAAATCCCCGGTGTCGCGGTCGATCTGGAGACGGTGCAGAGCAACATCGTGATCTTCAAGCCCGACCCGGCACGCCTCGCGTCCGAGGAGTTCATCGCGGGGATGGCGGAAGGGGGCGTGCGCGTCTCCAACTATGGCCTGCGCGGGCTGCGACTCGTGACGCACTATCAGATCACCGACGCGGATGTGGAGCGGACGCTCCAGGTCGCGGCGGGCCTCCTCGAAGGGCGGCGCGTCGCGGTGGCATAAATCAGTCGTGAGTCGTGGGTCGCGAGTAGAGAGACGAGCGTCACGGGTTACCAACCACGAAGGTGGAGCTACCACGCTCCTCACTGCCGACTGCCAACTCTTCCCTCACGACTCACGACTCACGACTCCCAAGGAGGAGCATGGACAAGAGACAGCGGACCGACGACGTACCAGCGAGCAGCGCCACCGCGTCGGCCACTGTCGCACCGGGTTGGGCGGAGTTGCCGGAGGAGGTGCGTGCGCGCCTCGCGCCGCAACTCGACGAGGGACGGCAGGCCGCGCCTGCACCGGCCCGCCCGGCGGTCTCGCCCCGGACCCGCGCGTTCATCCTGCGCGTCGATCGCGCGGTGCTCGCGGTGGCGCGACACTGGGTGCTGGCGATCAACCTGATCGGCGGCATCTACGCCGGGTTGCCGCTCCTCGCGCCCTGGTTGCTGTCGCGCGGGATCACCTTCCCGGCCAACCTGATCTACTTCCTTTACGGGCTGACCTGTCACCAGCTGCCGGAACGCTCGTTCTACGTCTTCGGCAACAAGATGTGCTACTGCCAGCGCTGCTGCGCGATCTACAGCGGGGTCTTCTTCTTCGGGTTGCTCTTCCCGCTGGTGTCCCGGTGGACACGGCCATTGCGCTGGCGGTGGATGTTCCTCCTCTGGGTGCCGATGGCGCTCGATGGCTTCACACAGCTCTTCGGACTGCGCGAGAGCAACTGGGAATTACGCGTGCTCACCGGCACCCTGTTCGCGCTCTCCTGTGTCTGGGTCGCGTTCCCGCACCTCGCGCGCGCCTTCGCCGATATGCGCCGCGATCTGGAGAACCGTTTCCGACGGGTCGCGCTGGAGACGACCCCGGCCAACTGACGATTCGCCGCGACGGATACCTTTCGCCGCCGCATTGCTCGCTCGGTCGCGCCACACATGAGGAAGACGAGATGGTCAGATGATCGAGGAAAGAGGGCGATCGGGATGGTGCTTTTAGAGCGTCGTGGCACAGGAAATGCATCCCACACCGGTGCGACGGAAGGGGTCATCCTCCTTGCCGCCGCGGTCGAGACGATCCTGCTTGCCGGTCTGGCGCTCGCGATCACCGGCGTCGGTGTTGGCAGCGCGGCATTCACCGGCTTCCTGCGACTGCACGACATTGTGCTCGGTCCATTCGCGCTCTTGCCGTTATCGGGCGGGGCGCGTTTCGTGGCGATCGGGCAGCAATCCGTTGCGGTCCTCGGCTACGGGCTTTTCTTCGTACTACTCATTGGCGGGGTGTCCTGGTTCGATCGCCGTCGCCTCCTGTCCTGATCAGCATTGCTCCGCCGCCGTGCGGAGTGCTGGTCCGGCTACCGGACGTGGCACTCCCAGCAGCTACGGGACGGAGGGAACAGCCGTGCATAAGAATGAATTCATCCGCCAGGTCGCCAGAGAGAGCGGCATTCCGCAGACCGTCGTCGCGCAAGTGCTCGGCGGTGCCATTCGGGTGATCGCGCGTTCCCTGGTCGCCGGACAGAAGGTTGTCTGGACCGGTTTTGGCACGTTCGAGATGCGTCATCGCAGCCAGCGTCACGGCATCAATCCACAGACCCGCCAGCGCATCACCATCGGTTCGACGCTGACGCCCGGCTTCACCGCCTCCTCCACCTTCAAGGGGCGTGTGATCGGGCAACTGGATGGCGTGGCAGGCCCGGTGGACGCTGATGATGTCGAGGAGGAACAGGAGCCAGTGACTTCGCGCCGGATCAGCGCGTGAGTCTGGCGATGCGCCATGTTATCCTGTGGGCGCACCGGGTACGCCGGAACGCCCGCGCCGGATGGCCGACGCGATAATGAAGAGGAGTGAGAGCACCATATGAACAGCCTGGTACGCAATACCACACGCGCCATTCTGGGTATCGTGATGGCCGCAGCGGCGAATTGGTTGGTGAACTACATCGTCGATCGTGTCTTCGGCCCGGATGAGGAATACGATTAGCGCATGTGTGCGGAGCGCGGGCCAGCGATCGAGGGAGTGATCCGCGATCATGCTTGACCAACTCCCCGGCGAGTCGTTACCCCTGCTCGTCGTCGTCGTCAACCCGAGCACACGCCGTTACGCCGTCGGCGATCTGGCGCGGCTCTTCGCCCGCGAATTGGGCGAGCACTACACGATCCAGTTCCTGGAAACCAGCCCGACCGAATCGATCGGTATCGCCGTCGCCGCCGTCGCCGAAGAGGCGACGGCGGTCGTTGCGTGTGGCGGCGACGGCACCGTGAATGCCGTCGCCTCCGCGCTGGTGGGACAGGAGACGCCGCTGGCGATCCTGCCGGGCGGCACGACGAACATCATCGCGCAGGGGCTCGGGATTTCCGCCGATCCGCTGGTGCTCTGCCGGATGCTGCGCGGCGATGCCCTGACAGTCGCCATCGATGTGGCGCGCGTGGGCGAACAGTATCTGCTGCACATGGGCGGCGCGGGGTACGACGCGCAACTGATGGCGATGACGAGCCGCGCCTCGAAACGCGGCTTCGGGCTGGGCGCGTACATCCTCTTCGGCGCGCGCGGGCTCCTCGATCAGCCGAGCGTCGATTTCACTGTCCGTGTCGATGGGCAGACGATCCGCGAGCGCGGCTGGATGGCGTTGGTCGCCAATGGCGGCGATGTGATCGTGCGCGGTGTGCGGATCGGCCCGAACATCAGCTCCACCGATGGCCTGCTCGATCTCGTGTTGTTCACCGCGCCGCGTCCGCGCGACGCGGCGGCGTCTTTTCTCTCGATCCTCACGCGGCATTACCGCTCGCCTTATTTGCGCTATTTCCGGGGGCGACAGATCGAGATCCATGCCGATCCACCGTTGCCGGTGGAGTTCGATGGCGACCCGGTCGGCGAGACGCCGTTCATCGCGGAGGTGCTGCCCGGCGCGTTGAACGTGCTGGTGCCGTCGCTGGGCGATGGCGGGCGTATAGGGCCCTGGCTCCGACGCGGCCTCGCCACCTTCCTGCCGCCCCAACTCCCCCGTCGGCGGCGCTCCACTTAAGCCCGCGCGACCGCTTTCCCACCCGACTCCGCCCAGAGCGCCTGCCCGATCGCGTGGGCGGTCCACACCTCGCCCCCTGCGCTCAATGCCTCGGCACGTGCGCGCAACTGCTCGGCGTAGCGGGCGTAATAGCCTGCGGTGAAGACGGTCGGCCCGAGGTCGGGGATCTGCTCGGCGATCAGTTCATCGAAGAAGGGGAAAATCTCCGGGCTGATGGCGGCGAGGACCGCCGAGGCGGTGGCCGGGCCAACCCCGGCCAACTGCGTCAATCGGGTGATCGGGCGGCGCGGATCGGGGAGGGCGGCGAACGCCTCCGCGCCGCGCGTCGCCACCTCCGCCGGATCGTTGCCGCGCACCAGCGCGAGATTGCGCGCGCGCCAGACGCCGCGCTTCATCTTCCACTCGGTGATGGCTATCAATTCATCGTGTTCGAGGCGCAGCGGCGTCCGGGCGGCGAGGATGCCTGGAAACTCCTCGCGATACCAGGTATCCAGATCGACGAGGCGAGAGACTTCCTGCGCCGCGACGACCGCCGGATAGCGCGCCAGTGCGTCCGCCCACGCCGTCGGATCGGGATTCGTCCAGAGTTCGGCCATCGGCTCCTCCTCCCTGCGGGATCATGCACCGGTCGCTACGAAGCGGGCTCGATCGCGAGGTAGGAGCGCACCATCGGGATCCCCTCGCCGACCATCCGCGCCATCAATTGCTTGCGCGCCTCCGCGTACTTGCGATCCAGCGCGGCCTCGGCGCGCGCGGCCTCGTCGACGCCGACGATACGAGCCTGCGCGGTCATCGTCGCGCCGAGTGGCTCGCCCACGCGCGTGCTCGGCGTGAGGGTCACCGCGCCATTCGCGCGGATCCGCTTGAGCTTGCCCGCCTCCGGGCCGGTCTGGACGTAGAGGATGCCATCGTCGTGGGCGAACCAGGCGGTAGTCGGGACGGCCACGCCGGAACGGCGATAGGTTGTCAGGATGGCGAATTGCTGCGTGTCGAGCGCCGCCAGATCGGCGCGGGTGGCGGATCTGGGCGTCTCACTGGTCGTACTCATCGCGTAACTCCTCGAAGCGAGATCAGCAATCTGCAAGCGAACCTGTCACGCGATCATTGTCCCATATCGCCCGCGATCACCACGCATGCCCATGTGGGAGGGACATATCCGCGTGATCGGGTTGGGACGGCGGGGTAGATAGTTGTTGCAAACATCCCATGAGTGCATTACCGGCCCCGGTCGGGTAGCCATCAGCGGCACCGGCGCAGCCATAAGACCCGGCTTGGGTTTACCTTCGCCCGCGCGGACCGAAGCAGGGCGGGACAATCATGCCGCACGGTACTTTTAGGCAACGTACGGTCGAAGAACGCATGGGGTGCCTGCCGCACGAGCTGCCGCGTTTCCATACCCCGCAGTCCATGCTATCCCGGTGGTGCGGTATCCGGGGGTTGAAATACCCCCGAGGGGTACAGTGCTACCCCTGAAGGGCAGTAGCTCCCACCCATGAAGGGCGCACTGCCTCCGGGGGACATTGCACCCATGAAGGGCGCGCTGCCTCCGGGGGACATTGCCCCGGCTGCGGGCAGCTATAGGCGGCACCAGCGAAGTACGCATGAAGACATACTATCCGACTGCGCGGGCCGGAATACAGGTCACCAATCATGCTGCGCGTTGCTGTAGATTACACAGTGCGTATACCGGTGCTGATAGGGATACGCGGATTGTCGCCGCTGGCGCGGCTCAGTCGCCGTAGCGTTCCGGGGCGTAGCGTTTGGCGACCAGGCCCGTCGCGGCTCGCAGATCGAGATCGGCGACCAGCAGCGCTTCCTCGCCGTAGGGCGTGTACGCGACGCATCGGCCATCGGGCGCGATCAGGCTGGTGGCGGTTTCCGGGCGGCGCAGGGCGTAGTTGATGCTGGCGAAGTAGATGACATTCTCGACCGCCCGCCCGATCATCGCCTTCTCGTAATAAGGGGCCTCCGGGTCGCCCCAGTAGCGGGGCACGTCGCCGGCGTCGTCGCTCCCGGTGACGTGGGGGTGGAAGACGACCGGTGCGCCGCGCCGCGCCGCCCAGCGGACCGTCTCGGGATAGCGCCAACCCTCGTGGCAGATGGCGATGCCGAAGGGTACGTTGTTGACGACGAAGAGATGCCGCGCGTCGCCGGGAACGTAATAGGGCTCCTCCTCGACCGGCAGCTGCGTCTTGTCCTGGCGACCCTGGATCGTGCCGTCCGCGTCGATGACGAAGGCGACATTCAGCTGGCCGGCGGGGCTCGCCCACTCCATCGGCATGATCACCGCGACGCCATGCTGCCGCGCCAGAGCACAGACACCCTGGAGCAGGCGTTCCTGCGCGTCCTGATCGACGGGCGGGGTCGCCGGGAATTCGGGGCCGCGATAGCCCGGCAGGTAGGTCTCGGGGAAGCAGACGATCGCCGCGCCCCGCTCGGCAGCCTCGGCCAGGAAGCGCCCCACCGTCGCGAGCCCCTCCTCGCGCGTCGCGGCGGGACGAGGCGAGGCCAGCCCAATTCGCAATGTCTCCGGCACCATCCGCTGGCCCCCTTTCCACGCAACCCGATCCGTCATTCCTGTGCCGCGTATTGTAGCAGCCGTCGGATCGTCTTCCCCCGATCCTCGAGTTTTGCACCGAATCGAGCGCTGGGCGCTGTCTGGCAACGCGCCAGGGAGGCGAGTATAGGCGGGCAGTACAGGCGGGTACACAAACCGCCCGCTTGCGCGTGCAAGCGGGCGGTTTCGTCGCTGCGATTCAGATCGCGTGACCTCAGTCGTCCAGTTGTGCCAGCAGCAGCAGCGCTTCGTCGGTGGTGATCGCGCCGCGCCGTAACGCCTCCAAGATGTTCAGGCGCAGGTCGTCGCCCCCCACGGTGGGCGGGGTGGCCTCTATGTTATCTGCGTGGGGCGCGGGGTCCGCGAGCGCGGCGGCTGATCCTTGTCTGGCGCTTGCGGTCGCTGCCTCGTCCAGCCGCGCCGCATCGGACGCCGCGACCTCGTCGGCGACCGTGCGGGGCGGCGTGTCCGTGATCGTCGCCGCCTCGGCGCGCGCGCCCTCTGGATGCTGCGGCAGCGCCGGGGGCGTTGGTGGTGTCGGTGCCGTCGGCGGGGCGGGCGGCGTTGGCGGCACTGGCGGCGCGGGGGGGGCGGTGGCGCTGTCCTCCGCCTCGTCCGGCCACAATTCGGCGTCGGGCCACTCACGCCGCACGGGTGCGGGCGCGGGTGCTGGGCGGGGCGTTGTGGCGAGTGGCGTTGCCTCGGCGACTTCCCCGGACTGGATCTGGAGCGCGCCACTGACGGTGCGGATGCGGAGGCGAGTCTGGCCGCTTGTCGCGAGGGCCGGATCGCCGAGCAGGTATTCCCAGCGGTTGCGCCCGCGCCGCCGCTCGCGCTTGCCCTTGAGCTTGATCCGCATCCCCGGCAGTTCGACCGTTTCGTCGTCGATGTGCAACATGCCGCCGATGTCGATCCCGTGCTTGCCGATCGTCAGGCCGGGCAGGGAGATGTCCGGGCTCTCATCGTCCAGATCGCGCTCGTCGTCATCGCCGCTCTGCCAATCCTCGTCGGCGTAGCGATGGGGGAGCTGGCAGCGGAAGGCTCCGCTGACCGTGCGCCCGCTGAGGATCGCGTTCAGGTTCGCCTGCGGGCGCAGGTTGATCGCGCCACTGACCGTCCGCATCTCGTACTCGCCCGGATCGAGGGTCGCCTCGATTGAGCAACTGCCGCTCGTATTGTTGAAGTAGAAGCCGCTGAAGTGACTCGCGCGCACGGTCAGGCTGCCGCTCAGGCTCTTGAAACCGAGCTGCCCGCTGAGGTTTTCGCCCCGCGCGGTGCCGCTCGTCGTCTGGATCATCAGATTGCCCGCGATCTCTCGGGTGGTGACACCCCCGCTCGTCGTCTGCACCGAGACGTTCCCGGTGATGTCGCCGAGACGCAATGGGCCGTTGGTCGTGCGCGCGGAGAGGGTGCCCTCGATCCGGGCGCAATCGAGCGGGCCGTTCGTCGTCTGCACCTCCACGCGACCATTGAGTCGCCCGACCTGGATCGGGCCGTTGGTGGTGCCGAGGGTCACATCGCAGTGGGGCGGGACGATCGCGACGATCTGGAGTTGGTCTACCCTCCCGGCGAGCCCCTTGAGCACGGTCAGCGCTTCGAGGCGTTCGCCGATGTTGCCGAAGGCGTCGCCGTGGCGCGGGTCGGCGTCGCGGATGCGGCGGTTGATCTCGCGCCGGATCTCGTTGGCGGGGCGCAGCTTGACGCGAAGCGCCCCATCCTTCCAAATCTGCACCTCGGCGACAAGCTCGAGCGGCAGAGTGTCACCCCGTCGTGTCGTGGCCCGCAGGCTTACAGCGGTCGCGCCTTCCTCGCCCAGGACGCGCAATGCCTCGTCGGTACCCTCGATCGTGAGATGCTGCGTGGGGTAGATGCTCTCGTTGTCCATCGTGGTCCTCCTGTTATGGCTTCAGCGTAGCAAACATTGCCTGTCTTCGTCGTGCGGCGCGGCGTCAGGTTGGTTGTGCGGCGGGCGTGGCGACGATTGCGGGAGAATCCAGGGCGCGGAAGGCCGGGTTGAGGAACATCACCAGCGTGCAGATGAGGAAGAGGCTCGCCACGAGGGTGTAGACCGGGCGCAGGCCGAACGCATCGAGCAGCACGCCGCCGAGCAGCACGCCGAGCGGCATGGCGCAGTTCGCCCCGGCGCTGATCGCGCCGAACACCCGTCCCCGTAGCGTCGCCGGGATCCGCTCGTATTGCACCGTGTCGAGGAGGGGGTTGATCGGCCCGGCGAAGAAGCCAAGCAATGCCAGCGCGGCGATCGTCACCGGCAGCGGCGGCAGGAAGGCCAGCGGCCAGTAGCCGAGCGCCAGGAGTAGGAAGCTGATCAGGAAGGTGGGGCGACGCGACAGCCGGTGCCCGAACGCGCCGTAGAGGATTGCGCTGACCATCGAACCGCCGCCGGTCGCCGCCGTCATCAGGCCAAGGGCGATCGCGCTACCGTAGAGGCGCTCCGCGTAGACCGGCGCACCGACCCAGGCGACCGACTCGATCAGGTTCGTGACCATGACCGTGAGTACAATGCTGCGGATCAGGCGGTCGTGGCGGATGAAGGCAAGTCCCTCGCGCAACTCCGCGAGGTAGCGACGGCCCCCGGTCATGCTCGCCGTCGTCGCCGCGCGTTGGACGAACGGCACGAGCAGACTTACCACCACGGCGGAGATTAGGAAGGTGGCGGCGTCGAACCAGAGGGGTAGCGTCGGACCGAGCGTCGCGATCAGCAGTCCGGCCAGCGGCGCGCCGAGGAGGCGGGAGCCGCGCTGAATCGCCTGTCGCGCCGAGGTGGCGCGCTCGATCGGCATCCCGGCCAGCGCGACGAGGTCGGGGAGGAGCGCCGCGCGCGCCATGGAACCGGCCACGTTGCAGAGCGAGCCACAGAAGACCAGGACGAGGAGTTGCCAGAAGGCGAGCCCGACCGTTGTATGCAGGAGCGGGATCGCCCCCACCATGAGCACACTGATCAGGTCGGCGATGATGCTCGACCGCCGATAGCCGATCCGGTCAACGAGCGCGCCGCCGAAGAAGGAGGCGAGGATCGCGGGGACCAGCTCGCAGAAGGCGACGATGCCGGTGCGGGCGGCGCTGCCGGTGGTGAGCAGCACGAACCAGGGGATCGCCACCAGCGTGAGCTGGGTGCCGCCCTGCGAGATCGCGTAGGCCCCGAGCAGGGCCAGGACCGGTCGTCGTTGCGGCGGCACCCCCGCCGCGATCGCTGCGCTCATCGTCGTCTCTCTTTCCGGCCTGTGGCGCTACTGCTCGTCCGTGGCGGTGTGCAGGGCGAGCGTGATCACGCCGCCCGCGATCCGCACGCGCACCGGCGACTCCGCCGCCGCATAGTGCGCGTTGGTGTAGGCATTTCTGGCGTGGGCCAACCCCTCGGCGCGCACCGTGGCGATCGGGGCGTCGACCGCGACGCGCGCGCCGTAGTCGGCGGGGAGGCGAATCTCGGCGTTGATCACCCCACCCTGGATGGCCGCGTCGAGCGCCGCGCGCGCCGCCGTGAGGTCGATGGTCAGCGTCCCGGCCCCGATCTCGATCGCGAGCCGTTCGAGGGCCAGCGCGCCGAGAATCAGCGTGGCCGTGGTTGCGCCCGCCGTGACCTGGAGGTCCAGCGGCACCGCGTCCGGGAAGGCGAGCGACCAGCGTTGGCGGGCGTCCCGTACCTTGGGGCGCGGCGCGGTCTCCGGCTGTCGGATCGTCAGGTGTCCGACCTCCCCTTCGACCGTGTAACCGATCTCCGGTCGCCATGCCGGGACATTCGTCGCGAACTCCCCGTGCAGCGCCCCGGTCGCGCCCCCCGCGATCCGCAGTTCGCCCGCGCCCAATGTCACGGTCGCCCGTAATCGTGCGGCCCCCTCGCGCTCGATCGTCCGTATTTCCGTTGGTAGCGTTGTGCTCATCTGTGCCTCCGTAGAGAAGTCGTCGGTCGTCGGTCGGCAGAGAGATAGTGGGCGAAGTGGGCGAAGTGGGCGAGTGGGCGAGAAAGGGGAGCGTTGTCCCCGGTGTGGGATGGCCGTTGGACTGAAGTACCCCGAAGGGCAGCCGCTCCCGGCTGAATGGCCTGCGGCCACGAAGTCCGCCTGCGCGGACTGGAGTGTTGCGGACGCTACAAATGGGTGCGGGATCGAGAGCAATGCCACCGTGAGTCCGGGATTGAAATACCTGTGAAGGGCACACTGTACCCCGGAGGGCAGCCACTACCCATGAAGGGCACACTGTCCCGGCTAAGGACGGCTGCGCCACCACGAAGTCCCTGTTGGGACTGGACCATTCTGGTCTTTTCTCGCTCCTCCGTTCTCTGTGTCTCTGAGGCCAACGTCCCTTCTCCGCCTACTCGCCCACTAATACAGGTCCAGCTCGCCCCGCACCCGCACCGCGCGCTCGACCCAGCGGAAGGCGAGGCCACCGAGGAGTGGCAGGGCGATGGCGAAGCCGACGAGCGGCAGCAGTTGCGGCAGGAGGGTCGTCGGGCTCGCCCCGTAGAGGGTCGCGTTGGCGATGGCCTGGAGGCCATACCCATTCGGTAGGGCCAGCGCGATCGTGTGCAGCGGCTCCGGGAGTTGCGACACCGGATAGTACGCGCCGCCGAGCAGCGTCATGAACGGCGCGACGATGTTGGAGAGCGGGTTCGCCTTCTTGACCCAGAGGCCGAGCGCCGAGAAGGCGAAGCCGAGCCCCGACAGGGCCGCGATGAAGAGGGGCAGGACGATCGCGAGCGAGAGCCAGTTCGGCGCGTAGTCCACCCCCAGACCGAAGTGCCCGAAGAGGAGGACCGCGCCACCGGCCAGCGCCACATCGAAGAGCCCCACGAGGGCGAAGCCGCCGAGCCAGGCCGAGCGCGGGGCCGGGGTGAGGAACAAGCCGGCGAGTGTGCCGCGAATCCGCTCGTTGTCCAAAATCTCCCCGACGAAGAAGTTGACGTTGAAGACGAAGGCGTTGGCCGCCAACGCCACGACGACGTAGCTGAGCAGCTCCGGGCGGGCGCGGTAGACGAGCGCCGCGATCGCGACCTCGAAGATCGGGCGGAGAGCGACGAGGGCGATGTAGCCCGTCATGCCGCGCCACCGCAATCGCTCGGTAAGGAGGACGCGCGCGGATCCGAAGACGATCGCCAGAATCGCGCGGGGCGTTGCCGGGTCGCGTTGTCTAGTAGAGATCGAGGTCGCCGGTACGCTTGGCAGCATATTCCACCCTCCGCAATGTCAGGAAACCGATCAGGGCGTAGATGGCCGCGACGCCGAGCGCCGTCAGCAGGGCCGGGGCGACCTCCCCGGTGGTCGCGCCGCGCAGGGCGCTGGCCCGCAACGCTTCGACGGCATGCCCGGCGGGGATCGCGTTCGAGATGGCGTATAACGGGTCGGGCAATTCCTCACGCGGGACGAAAAAGCCTGCCAGCAGGTAGATTGGCGGCTGGAGGAAGTTCGCCAGCGCGTTCGCCCGCCGCGACAGGATGAAGATCCCGGCGAAGGCGAAGCCGGTCGCCAGGGAGACGAGAACCGTCGTCGCCAGGGCCAGTAATGGGGCCAACGGGTCGTGGATCACGAAGCGCGCGCCGGTCAGCAGGCCGAGGATTAGCACCCCGATGAACGATGGCGCGAGCCAGAGGAGCGAGCCGAGTCCGTACCCGGCGATCACCGCCGCACGGCTCGCGGGGGCGAGGAAGAGCGCGCCGATCGTCCCTTCGCTCCGCTCGTATTCGAGCGTGTAGCCGCTCGACCAGATCGTCGAGGTCCAGGTGCTGAGGCCGATCAGCCCGATCATCAGGTAGGCCGACGCGGAGATGCCATCGACGGCGTCGCGCCCGGATGCCGCGTAGGTGATCCGCCAGATCGCGAACGAGACGAACGCGCTCAGCGCCCAGGGCAGGAGTTCGATCGGGTAGGCGTAGCGCGTCTTGACGTAGCGCCAGGCCGTCGCCCGGATCGTCGCCCAGAGGTGGGCGAGCGGGCCGAGTACCGCCGGTGCCGCGCTCGGCTGTAGACCGTGCATCGTTGCTCCTCTCGCGGCGGGCGCTGGATGCGTCCCGCGCGCTATTTACTCGAAGGTGCGCCCCGCGATCGCCAGGAAGGCGTCTTCCAGCGTCGGCTCGACGACGCGCACGCCAGCGATCGGCAGGCCCGCCGCGCGCAGCGTCGCCAGCGTCCCATCGAGGGTGGCGGCGGTGTCGGCGCAGCGGAGCGTCAGCGCCGTGCCCCCTTCGGCGGTCGCGGCCTCTGTCACGTCGCGCACCCCCGACAAGAGCGTTAGGCCGAGTTCGGCGACCATTGCGGCGGTGAGCGGCTGTGGCAGGGTGACGACGATCCGGCGCTCTCCCGCGACCCGCCCCTTGAGCGCGGCGGGCGAGCCCTGCGCCACGATGCGCCCGCCATCGACGATCGCGATCTCGCGGCAGAGGTCGTCGGCCTCGTGCATGTCGTGCGTCGTCAGCAGGATCGTGTGGTCCGGGACGAGCGCGCCGATCGCGCGGCGCAGATCGAGCGCCGAGGCCGGATCGAGGCCGATCGTCGGCTCATCGAGGATCAGGATCGGCGGGTCGTGCAGGATCGCCTTCGCCAGGTGGAGGCGCTGTTTCATCCCGCGCGAGTAGTGTTCCGTCCGCTCGTCCGCCCGTCCGCGCAGGTTGACGAGTTCCAAGACCTCCTCGCTCCGTCGCGCGATGACGGCGGCGGTCAGCCCGTAGAGCGCGCCGAAATAGCGCAGATTGTCGCGGGCGGAGAGCTTGGCGTAGAGCCCGCGATCGCCGCCGAGGACGACACCGAGCTGGCGTCGGACCTGGCCCTCATCGCGGACGACATCGAAACCGCCGATCGTCGCGGTGCCGCTGGTCGGGATCAGGAGCGTGGAGAGCATCTTGATCGTCGTCGTCTTCCCCGCCCCGTTCGGGCCGAGTAGCCCGAAGATCGTCCCGCCCGGGACCACGAAGCTGACATCCTCCACGGCGACGGTCCGTCGTCGCGGGGTGAACGGTCGGCGGCCGGATTCATAGACGCGGTGGAGGTGCGCGGCCACGATCGCGCCATCGGTCGGTACACATTGGCGTTGTCCTTCGTGCTGTGGCGTGCGCATCGTCGGTCGCCCTTCCGCTGTCGCCGTCATTAGCCGCGCGCCAGGGCGCGAGCGCGCTCTTCGGTCCGGCCTGCCGGGGCGATCCAGGTCGCGAGGCCGAAGAGGAGGTCGGCCAGTGTGGCACGCATGGTCGGTTGGGCGGGGAGATCGTTGCTCAGGTACCAGCGGTCGGCGGTGCGGCGGAGTGTTTCCTGCTGGATGCGATACTCGTACTCGGCCATGAAGATGCGCTGATCGGTGTCCATGATTCGCCTCCTGTGGGGTGTGGCGCGGGCAATGGGGGGCCAGGGGGTGGGCCGCGCGGCCACCTGCTGGCGATCTGTTGTTGCGAAAGGTGGGGCTGTCTAGCGGCGCTCGCGCAGCCGCGCCAGGCTTGCAGGGGTGAGGTCGAGCCCTGCGAGGTCGCCCAACCCCTCGATGAAGTCGCCGTCGATACCGGCGTTGCGCAGGCCGATCAGCTGGGGGACGGTGAAGCCAGACAGCCCGGCCTCCTGCAAGCTTTCGATGTAGTCGGCGCGAACCCCGGCGTTCTTCAGGGTGATCACGTCGGCGACCGTGAGGTGCTTGATGTCCATCGCGCAGTACGCCTCGGCCTCGTCCGGTTGTACCCCGGCGTTGTGCAGGTCGATCAGCTGCGCGACCGTGAGTTCGCGGTTGAATCCCGCCGTATGGTAGCCCTCGGCCGTGTCCGCCCGGACCCCGGCGTTGTGCAGCTCGATGATCTGGTCGAAGGTGATTTTGGACAACCCGCCCTCGAGCAGCCCTTCCATATAGTCCGGCTGCACCCCGGCGTTCTTGAGCGCGACCAGTTGCCCCACCGTGAATTCCGGCAGGCCATTGTCGCGCATTTCCTCGATCGCATCGGGTCTCACTCCGGCGTTGCGGAGGGCGATGAGTTCATCGAAGGTGAGCGCGCGTCCGAACGCCTCGCGCATCGCGCCGATGTACTCGCCGTTGACCCCGGCGTTGCGGAGCGCGGCGACCTGCTCGAGCGTGAGGCGCCCGGACTGCTGGGATGTCGCGCCCCTGGTGTCGGCGCTTGGTGTGGCCGGGATGAAGGGGGCGGGCCATTCCGCGGCATCGTCGACGCGGGCAGCGGCGGGTGGTGCCGGGTCGCCCGTGGTATCGAGCGCGGCCAGCAGGGCATCGGCCTCCTCGATCGTCAGTTTGCCTGCGGAGAGCAGCTCCAGGACGTGCAGTTTCTCGACGCTCATGCTTCCTCCTGTCCCTCTTACTGTCGTGTCGATTGGGGGTTGTCTGCTAGGTGAGCGGTTGGTGTCGGTCGTGGGCCATCTGTCGGGTGGGGAACGGCGGCGGTCGCTTACTCGCCGCTGGAACCTTCGAGCAGGCGCACCGCCTCTTTCGGGCCGATCTCGTTCCGTTCGAGGCGCTCCAGGATCTTGCGCCGCCGGTCCTCGGTCGCCGCGCCGCGCCGCGCCTCGCTCGGCTCGTCGCCCGACTCGAAGCCGAGCGAGCGGACCACCTCATTGAGACGGGTGACGACGGTGGGATAGGAGATGTCCAGCGCGACCTCGACATCCTTGATCTTGCCCTTGCAGCGGATGAAGGTCTCGATGAAGTGCCATTGCTGCGGATTGAGGTTGGCGAAGCGCCCCTGCGTGAAGTGCCCGTCGAGCGTCGTCTCGCAATTCGTGCAGCGGGCGCGTGTGATCTCGATTTCGCCGCTACAGATGGGGCACTGTGTCGGGAGGGGATAGTGCTGGGTGGTCATACGCGCTCCTTGTTGACTTTACTTTATCAAGGTTACCCTCTGAAAATAGAATATCACAATAAACTTTGATGTCAAGAGATAGGTTCAGAAAATTAATAGCGATATTTACTTTATTGATTCTAGTCGTTGGTCCCGCGCCCTGTCTAGGAAAAGCGGGGCGGCGATCGCCACCCCGCTCCTGCGTTGTTGTGTCAGGCATGCTCTCGACGCCGCGAGCGTACGCTGTGTCAGCGCGTCGAGGCGGCGTCGCGGGTGCCGCGCGTCACGGCTGTCATGTCGGGTTGCGCTGTCGCGGCGCGCTCATCGGCGCTGGCGAGGAGGCGCGGCTCGAACGCGGCCAGGCCCAGGGTGGCGCCGCCAAGGAGCGCGGCGAGCGCATTGAGGATCATCGCGCGACCGTGCAAAGCACCGTAGGCGACGCGCGCCGGGTCATCCTTCGCGGTGGTGACGAACGAGACGACCCGCGCCTGGGCCGCCGCCATCTCCGGCAGCAGCGCGAAGGTGTTATAGAGGCCGATCGCCAGTGCCACGCCCAGCATCGCGAGCGCCGCGATCGCCAGACGGCGCGGCGGCGCACCGAGCACGAGTCGCCCGATCACGATCGCCAGCGCCACGACGATGCAAACGAGCTGAATCTGGAAGAAGCGTGGGAAGAGCGCGCCGAGCAATCCGGCGGCGGCGTCGCGGTCGAGCTCGGCGAAGACGACCGGCGTGGTGAAGAAAGTAAAGAAGACAACCATCCCGCCCCACACCGTCAGGGCGAAGAGGAAGGCGAAATTCGTCAGGGTCCGTCCGAGCGCGCGCATGGTTCCTCCGGAGTGAGTCGTGAGTCGTGAGTCGTGAGAGAAGAAGTCGTCGGTCGTCGGTCGTCGGTAGTCCGTGGTCCGTAGTGAGAGAATAGTCCGCGGTCCGTGGTCCGTGGAGGGTTTGTTGGAAGGCGTTGCCTGATATCAGCATTGCGCCATCACTCACGACCCACGACCCACGACTCACGACTCGTCACTGGGCCGTCCGCGCCCCCGCCGCCGGTTCGCCGCGCCCCTTGTCCTCGATCGCGGCGTCGTGCGGCGCGGGTGTGCGGCGCACGGCGCGCGGCAGGCGACTATCGGCACGGATACGGCGGCGGACGTGTGGGCCATCGGCGCGGCGATACGATTCGTCCAGCAGTTCGACGACGTGGCGCACCTTCACGTCCGGCGCGCCCGCCCGCGCCAGCCCGGTGGCGAGCTGGATCATACAGCCCGGATTGCCCGAGACGACGATCTCGGGCGCGGTCGCCAGCGCGTGGCCCGCCTTGCGCCGCATCAACCGGCCCGACATCTCCGGCTGCGTGAGGTTGTAGATGCCGGCGCTGCCGCAGCAAAGGCTCGACTCCTGCATCTCCACCAGCTCCAGGCCGGGGATCGCTTGCAGCAGCGCGCGTGGCTGGCTGGTAATCCGCTGCGCGTGCGCGAGGTGGCAGGCGTCCTGATAGGTGACGCGCGCCCGGATCTCCCCGAGTTCCCCCACGAGGCCCAGTTCGACCAGGAATTCGCTGATGTCGCGCACCTTGGCGGCGAAGGCGGCGGCGCGTGTCGCCCACTCCGGGTCGTCGTGCAGCAGGTGGCCGTACTCCTTCAGTGCCGAGCCGCACCCCGCCGCGTTGATGATGATCGCGTCCACGTCAAGCCCCTCGAAGGCGGCGATGTTGCGGCGCATCAGGTCGCGCCCCGAATCGAGATCGCCGGAGTGGACATTCAGCGCGCCGCAGCAGCCCTGCGCGGGCGGCACCACCACCTCGCAGCCATTGCGCGCCAGGACGCGCGCGGTGGCGCGATCCACCCGCGCGAAGGCGGTCCCCATGATGCAGCCGCCGAAGAGGGCCACGCGCGCGCGCCGCGTGCCAGCCGGGTTGTAGACCTGCCCTTCCGGCACGAAGAAGCGCCCGGACATCTTCGGGAGGAACTCTTCCATCTCGTGCAGGCCGAACGGTTTGAGCACGCCGCTCCGCCGGATCGCCCACTGGAGGCCGCTGCGCTGATAGAGCTTGAAGACGGTGGAGGCGGCGCGGAAGACGCGCAGATCGCCGAAGAGCCCCTTGAAGGTGGCCGCGCGGACCGCGCGCTGCCAGAGCGGGCGCGGATTGGCGCGCTCCACCTGCACGCGCGCCGGTTCGACCAGCTTGCCGTATTGCACCCCGGACGGGCAGACCGCCTCGCAGGCGCGGCAGTCGAGGCATTCGTACATCTGGTGGACGAAGCCGGGGCTGGTGATGTCCAACCGCCCCTCGCTGACCGCCTTCATCAGGTAGATGCGCCCGCGTGGCGAGGAGGTCTCGCGGCGGGTCTCCACGTACGTGGGGCAGGAGGTGAGGCAGAAGCCGCAGCGGACACAGGCATCGATCAGATCGTTCTGCGGCTGATCGGTCCCGCTGAAGCCCCGCGCGTTGCCGCGCAGATCTTGCAATGCGATCGCTTGTGTCGCCACTCGTCCCTACCCCCACCGTACAACACTCAGGCGGTCGCGCGCTCGTTGGCGCTCGTTGGTACTATCCGCACCCTCTTTGCAGTATACCAAGCCGTGCGGTCGCGCGGGATGCCGCGCTGACTGGTGACGAGCGCGCGCCCTACATGCAGCGACTATTGTCGTGTCGTGCGATAATCGCCGCGCGTCGGGAGGGCGCGCCCGTACGACCGCGATGTGAGTGAGTGTGCGGATGAACGGACAATTGGCGTCGGCGGACCGCCACGACAGCGCCGCCCCCCCCGCATTGCTGATTCGGCTGCTCGGCAGCTTCACGGTCAGCATCCGCGAGCAGCCGATCGCCGACGACGCCTGGCGGCGGCAGAAGGTGCGGGCGCTCGTGAAGTTGCTCGCCCTCGCCCCGGCACAGCGACTGGCGCGCGATCAACTGCTCGACATGCTCTGGCCCGATTTCGCGCCCGATGCGGCCGCCAGCAACCTCTACAGCACCCTCACCGTCGCGCGCAAGGTGCTCGCCAGCGTCGCCACCCTGCACCTGCGGGCGGGGATGGTCGTGCTACAGGTGCCGGACGGCGTGCGGATCGATGTGGCCGAATTCACGCAGGCGGCGACGCGCGCGCGCGGTTCGCGCGATCCGGCGGCGTATCGGGCGGCGCTCGCCTGGTATGGCGGCGAACTCCTCCCCGACGATCGCTACGAGGATTGGGCCGCCGCCCCGCGCGAGACGCTGCGCGGCGTCTACTGTACTCTTCTGCGCGCCGTGGCGGTCCTCTATGAAGCGCGGGGCGAGTACGGCGCGGCGACCGAGGCGCTGGAACGGCTCGTCGCGGACGAGACGACCGATGAGGCGGGGCACCTGGCGCTGATGCGGCTGTACGCGCGGGCGGGCAACGGCGCGGCGGCCCTACGCCAGTATGCCGTGCTGCGCGAGACGCTCGCGCGCGATCTCGATGCCGAGCCGGGGTTGGCCGCACGCAGCCTCTATGCCGAGTTGGCGACCGGCCACGCCGCCGGGGAGACCGCCGCCACCGGTGATCGGCGTGCCGCAGGCGCTGCCGAAGCGCCCGCGCCCGAGACGTTGCCGACGACGCTCACCAGTTTCGTGGGGCGTGAGGAGGAATTGGCCGAGGTGCGGGCGCTCCTGATGGGGGGCGGGGTGCGCCTGCTGACGCTCACCGGGGTCGGTGGTAGCGGCAAGACCCGCCTGGCGACGGTCGCCGCCGAGGCGGTGCGCGCGCACTATCCCGGCGGGGTATGGTTCGTCGATCTGGCGACCCTGCCTGCGGGGTCGACGGCGCAGGCCGCGGTGGCCGAGGTCGCGCTCGCGGCGCTCGGGGCGCGCGTCTCGCCGGGCCGCGAGCCGCTCGCCGCGCTGGAACTCTTCTTCCGCACACGCCGGGCGCTGCTGCTGCTCGACAACTGCGAGCACGTGATCCAGGCGGCGACCGCGCTTGCGGCGGCGCTGCTGGCGACGTGCCCGGCCTTGCACATCCTGGCGACCAGTCGCGAGACGCTGCGATTGCCGGGCGAGTTCGTCTGGCAGGTGCCGCCCCTCGCGCTGCCCGCGCCCGGGCAGGGGACGCGCACCCCGGAGCAATTGGCGGCGCTGGCCGCCTGCCCCGCCGTTACCCTCTTCCTCGATCGGGCGCGGCGGCGGACGCCGATCGTCCTCACCGCCGAGAATGCCGGGGCGATCGTCGCGATCTGCCGCCAACTCGATGGCCTGCCGCTGGCGCTCGAACTCGCCGCCTCGCGGATCGGGATCCTGACGATCGGGCAGTTGGCCGAGCGCCTCGGCGATGCGCTCGGCACCCTCACCTCGCGCGAGCGTGGCCTGTCGCCGCGCCAGCAAACGCTGCGCGCGACGCTCGATTGGGGCTATGACCTCCTGAACGACGCGGAGCGGCGCTGCTTCCGCGCCCTCGCCGTCTTCGCGGGGAGCTGGTCGCTCGCCGCTGCCGAGGCGATCATCGGCGGCGGCGAAGGGGAGGCGCAGACGCTGGCTGCGCTGGAGGGGCTGGTCGAGAAATCGCTGGTGACGCTGGTCGCGCGTGACGACGAGATGCGCTATCGCTTCCTGGAGCCGGTGCGCCAGTACGCCGCCATGCGGCTGGCCGAAGCGGGCGAGGAACGGGTCTGCGGCGCGCGCCACACGATCTACTATCTCGCGCTCGTCGCCGGGGCCGAGGATGGCATGGTCAAGCCGGCGCGCGCGCGCTGGGTGGCCCTCCTCGGCGAGGAGATCGAAAACATCCGCGCGGCGCTCGCGCGCTGCCACGCGCAGGGGGACGTGCGGAGCGGCTTCATCCTCGCCTCGGAGTTGTGGCGCTTCTGGATGGCGCGTAGCTGGCACGGTGAGGGGCGTCGCTGGCTCGGGATCGCCCTCGCGGGGGTTGCGCAGGACGACCCGTTGATCCCCCTGCTCCGCCGCCTCGCCGTCCCCTTCGGTGCCGCCGTGCTGGCCTTCCAGCAGGCGGACATCGTCGCCGCCCAGCGGCTGATGGAACGGGTGCTCGACCTCGCGCGCGCCAACGACGAGCAGTTTTACGTGGCCGGGGCGCTGATGCAGTTGGGGAACATTACCCTCCACTCGGGCGACATCGAACAGGCGCGCGCGCGCTACGCCGAGTCACTGGCGCTCCGCCGCACGCTCGGCGATCGCTGGGGGGAGGGGGTCTCGCTGCAAGGGCTGGGCAGCGTCTTCCTGATCGCGGGGGCGATCGACGAGGCGTTGCTGCTACTCCGCGAGGCTCTCGCGATCCAGCGCGCGCTGGCCGAGCGCTGGCAGGTCGCCACGACGCTCTACTGGCTGGGTCGGGCGTTGATGGAGCACGGCGACTACGCCGCCGCCGAGCGCGCCTTGCAGGAGGGTGTGAGCCTCGGGAAGGCGATCGGCTCGGACCTCGCCGTCAGCAACTGCCTGCTGATCCTCGCCAGCCGCGCGATCCAGCGCGGCGAACTCGCCCTGGCGCGCGCGCAATTGCTGGAAGTGCTCGATCGCACGGTCGGCCACGGCTTCTGGCTCGAAGTGAATCTCTGCTTGCAAGGCTGCGCCCTCCTCGCCGCCGCCGCCGGCGACCACGCCCGCGCGCTGCGACTCCTGGGGGCCGCCGAGACGCAATCCGGCGCATTGCGTCTAGCGCGCTTGCCGCACACCTTCCAGACACTGCTCCAGGCCCCGCAACGGTTCGCGCTCGCCCGTGCGGCCTTCGGCGAGGCGGCGAGCGCCGCCGCCTACGCCACTGGGACGACGCTCTCCCTCGATGACGCGGTATCCGAGGCCCGCGCGCTGACGATCACCTAGACCGTCCCCACAGTCTTGCCCCGTCGCCCCTCCCGTCCCCGCTCGTCACGGTCCGTACAAACCCGTTCAGGTTTGGTTTAGGTTCTGTTTCGTCTCGCCCGCTATGCTCGTGTCCAACGAGACCTCCCGGTGTGTCACCGGGCCGATCGGAGCGGGACGAGGGGCGACGATGCGACGCTATGAGACCTTCTTGATCCGACACTGGCGGCTCGATGGGGGCGGGGAACGGGTGGAGGTGACCCATGTGTCCACCGGCACCCACGTCCTCCTGCTGTCGCTGGCGCAGGCGAGTGAATGGATGTCCGCGCAGATAACCCCGCCCCTGGAGCGACCGGCCACGGGCGATCTGCCGACCGGCCAGGGTCCGCTGGAAGGGTAGTTTGCGCGGCCACTGCGACCGCCGGCACCTCCCCGTTCGCCCGCTGGCGGAACGAATCGTGCGGCACGTGGCACGAAACGCCCACGCGGACGGAGTCGGCACGCGCCGGGCGTGTCGCGCGCCCGTTCGCACTGTCGGGAATGGACGCGGGAGGATTCATGCCAGAACGACCGCATTGGCGGACGCAGGAGGCGCAGTTGCGCGCCCTGCTCGCTGCGCCGCGATTCGGGGTGATCAGCGACTTCGACGGGACGCTCAGTCCCTTCACCGCGACGCCGGATGAGGCGACTATCGCCCCCGCGAACGCCGCCGCGCTCGATCGGCTGCTGGCGCTGGGGGTACCGGTGGCGCTCCTCTCGGGACGCTCCGCCGAAGATCTGCGCGCGCGCTTCACGCGCCCGGCGCTCACCTACGTTGGCAACCACGGCCTCGATTACTGGGATGGCGCGGCGACCACATCGGTGGAGGAGGCGCGTCCCTGGCGCGTCGCCCTCGATGCGGCGCTGACGGAGCTGCCACCCTTCGACGATCCAGCGATCTTCATCGAGAACAAAGGGGTCACCGCCACCCTCCACTATCGTGCGGCTTCCGACTCCGATGCCGCCCGCGCCGTGATCGAGGCGGCGGTGCGCCCCCTCTGCGAGCGCCACGGCCTCGTGCTCAATTCCGGCAACCAGATCTGGGAGATCAAGCCACCGCTGGCGCTGAACAAAGGGACGGCGCTCGCCGCGATCGTTGCTTCGCGCGGGCTCGACGGTATCCTTTTCCTCGGCGACGACACGACCGATCTGGTGGCGATGGCGGAACTGCGCCGCCTCCGCAGCGCACGCGATGACGGCTCTACCCCACTCCAGGGCCTGTCGGTCGGCGTGCTGCACGGCGACGATACCCCGATCGAACTCGATGATTTCTGCGACCTCGTCGCCGCCGACACCGCCGATGTGGCGGCGCTCCTCGACTGGCTGGCCGATACGGCCGCGGCGCGCACCGCTGCGCGTCCGGTGGAATCGAGGGGTCGATGACGGCGGGGACCGACGCACAGAAGATCGTCATCGTCTCGAATCGCGGGCCGTATTCCTTCGCCGTCCGGGATGGCGAGACGGTCGCCACGCGTGGCGACGGGGGCCTGGTCACCGCTATCAGCAGCGTGGCCGCGCGCTACGAAGTCCTCTGGATCTCCTGCGCGCTCGGCAAGGGCGACCTCCAATGGCTGGCGGGCGTGGGCGATACCGTGCAGGAACTCGGCGACATGCGGATCCGTCTCGTCGCGCCGGACCCGCAGCAGTA
>JAABUM010002527.1_pt1 | contig 24299 bp, 25 predicted proteins | sample 5559161 | NCBI WGS metagenome assembly JAABUM01 (sample SAMN10711868, study PRJNA513369) | rock metagenome | isolation source: Antarctica rocks | place: Antarctica: Victoria Land, Siegfried Peak nord
CCTGGAGCCGGTGCTGCCCCGCGTCCGTGCGGTTGTCGCCGGCGAGACCGTCGTCGACACCCAGCGAGCCGTCCGGCTGCACGAGTCCGGGCTGCTCCCGCAGTGGTACCTGCCTGCTGCCGATGTCCGGCAGGACCTTCTGACGCCAACCAGCACCAGCACGCACTGCCCGTTCAAGGGCGACGCGTCCTACTGGACCTTGACCGTGGGTGACCGGGTGATCGACGACGCCTGCTGGGGCTACCCGACCCCGCTGCCTACGGCGCCTGCAATGCTCGCGGGGCTCGTGGCGTTCTACGCCGACAAGATCGACGAGTGGTACGAGGAGGACCAGCGGCTGCTCGGGCATGCCCGCGACCCCTATCACCGGGTCGACACCCGCCCGTCCTCGCGGCACGTCGAGGTACGCGTCGCCGGCGAGCTCGTGGCGCAGACCGACCGGCCGTTGGCGGTGTTCGAAACCGGCCTGCCACCGCGGTGGTACGTGCCGCGCGCCGACGTCACCGCTCCGCTCGAGAACTCCCCGACCACCTCGATCTGCCCCTACAAGGGGGTCGCGGCCTACCAGGGAGTGCGGGTGAGCGGACGGGTCGTGCCCGACGCCGCCTGGTCCTACCCGGAGCCGCTCGGCGAGGCGCTGGCCGCGCGCGACCACGTCTGCTTCTGGGGCGACGAGACAACTGTCACTGTCGACGGGGAACCCGCGCCGTAGCCGCCCCTTCTCACCAGCAGCCGGACGGTCCAGGGTGGAGAACATGACAGACGTGAACGACTGGAACGCCAAGGTCATCAAGGAGTTCCGCGAGAACGGCGGCAAGGTCGGCGGCCAGTTCGATGGCGCGCCGATGCTGCTGCTGCACACCACCGGTGCCCGCAGCGGGCAGGAGCGGGTCAACCCGATGATGTACCGCCAGGCCGGTCCAGCGATGGCCGTGTTCGCCTCCGCGGCCGGGGCCGACAAGCATCCCGACTGGTACCACAACCTCGTCGCCAACCCGCGGTTGTCCGTCGAGGTTGGCACCGAGACTCTGCAGGTCACCGCGCGCACCGCCGAGGGCGACGAGCGGGAGCGCATCTGGACCGAGCAGAAGCGCGAGTACCCGGGGTTCGCCGACTACGAGCGCAAGACCGAGCGCGTCATCCCCGTGGTGGTGCTGGAACCGGTCAGCTAGCCGGCAGGACCAGGCTGCGCAGGCTCCCTGCCGCGGCGTCCACCTGCCACCAGGCGTCGACGTCGAGGTCGACGACGGCGAGCGCGGCCGGGGGGAAGCCGGGGAGTCCAGCGCCGCCGGTCAGCTCGACGACGAGGTCGTGCGCGCCCGGGTTGTGGGCGACCACCAGCGCCGTGCTGGGCTCGTCGGCCAGCGCCCCCATGCCGCGGACGGCCTCCAGCAGGGTGTCCGCATCGGCGAGGTAGATCTGTTGGTCGATGTCGACCACCGTTGCGCTAGGCAGCTCGAGCGCGGCCAGCGTCTGGCGGGTGCGGCGCGCGGACGAGCACAGCACTACCTGCGGCTGCTCGGCCCGGACGCGGGCCCCGACGCGCGCGGCCTCACCCGTGCCTCGGCGGCTGAGCGGGCGCTCCTCGTCGGGCGTGCCCCTAGAGCTGGCGGCATGGGCGTGCCGCAGCACGAGCAGGGTGAGCGTCACTCGGCCACCGGGTCGGCCACCAGATCGGCGAGTTGCCGGGCGTTGACCTGCGCGTAGTTGCGGTAGCAGTTATTCAGCAGCACGTGCGTCTCGCGGGCCTGCCCCGCGAGCTCTGCATTCATGGGACTTCTGTCAGCCTTGTGTGCTCGATGGTTATCGGTACCACCGACCGCAGGAAGCGGTGTCTATCTCCAACGAAGCAGCAGCGTACGACGCTCCGTTGACCCCCTGCAAGGGGCCCGGTACCACCTCAGGTCGGGTGCCAGTAGTTGCTCGCGGGGGGCTTCGGGTGGCAACAGGCCTTCTATGGCCTCGTGCTGCCGGGTGGCACTGATGCTGCACCACCCGGTCTCACCCTCGCCCGGCCTAGCGTTCGCAGCGGTGCAGATGTATCCATTCCCGAGATGCAGACGGACCACCACAATGCCCAGGGCGCGGGCCCGACCCATGCTAAAGGGGTCCACAAGCGCCGCAGCGGCTTGAAAGTCATTTCCCGGCCCTAGTGTGCCTTCCCCAGCCGCTTGCGTCGCAGAGGTCACGCAGACACGCGTAGGACGTCCCCTCGACCGGACATCCTTAGGCAACGAAATGCCCGCCACCGACGGAATCAATCCCGAGGCTGTTCGGCCCCCGATACCGAGAACAACACATGGCTCTTCTATCTTCAATTGCCGACGTCATCAGGAGATCTGAGTTGTCTCCAGCAATGACGCTCTTACCCGGGACAACGCGCGCATCTACTCGCTGACGATGCTCACCGCCCGGAAGTGCACGTGCTTGACCGCCCCTGAGCGGCATGGGTCGCGGAGCGCGGCACGCCCCTCTCCGGACGGGCACCTGGGACGAGGTACAGGACGCCTACTCCATCCGGCTGGTGCCCGGGTGGCTCTCAACGAGGTAGTCGACGTGACCACCAACCGGGCCCCGGGGTAGGCCCTGATCACCCGCCATCGCCCGGCGGGACATCCGATGGCTCAGTCGACTCGGGCGGTACGTCAACGTGGTGAAGCTGGACGCGGGTGAGGTAATTCGGCGCTCCGTCTTGGTGGGCCAGGTGTTGGCAGTGGCCGGACGTGCGGTAGGTGAGGACCATGGGTGCCACCGCACCTACAAGTTCCGGGTCGATGGGGAGCGGTAGTTCACGAAGCGCGAGCACGTGCACGTTGCCGGTGACGTCGTTGACGAAGGCATGAGCGTCCAGGGCCCCACGATGATTGATCGCAGTCTTGGCCTCGACGAGATCGGACCGGAGTGTGACACCGTGCTCCAGCGCGAAATCGAGTTGCCCCGCCTGGCGGTCCTCTCTCTTCTTCCGGTCTCGCTCACGCTGGGCCATCGCCCGCTCGGCTCCCCCTGCCTCGCGGGCAATCACCGCTAGCGTCTGTTTCCAGTCGCCTCGCAATTGAACGGCGCTTTGGTCATCGCGATCAACCAGCAGATGCAGCCGCTTCAGGTGATCTTTCACGTTGCTCCGGTCCTTGCCCAGCCGTCGGGCAACCTCGTTGACGGCCAGGTAGCCCTCGCCTCGTTCGCGAGCGACGTACAGCGCCTGCAGCACCGGTACGCATACGCCGAGCAGGTTCCCACTCGCGTAGAAGGCGTTCGACCCCAGGTAGGTGGCAAAGGGGGGGGTGGGAGTCGAAGCCAACCAGTCACACAGTTTTTTGTGTGGAGGGCTGGGTTCGTTTCCTACTCCCCCTCCCTGCTTGAACATCTCGTTGTAGTCCTCCTTCAGCCATCCGGGTATCCGCAGGTTGTACTGGGTCGCCCGTCCACTACCTATGGGAGGAGTAGCGTGCCTGTACAACCATCCGGCTTTCACCAGTTTGTCCACGGTCTTGTGAGCAGTTCCCTCGGAGACCCTCGCATCGATAGCCATCAAGGGGTAGGAACTCGTATACTTCCCATCACCCATGTGGTGGCATCTTCTCTGGTGAGCACCGAGGACCCGTAACTCGGTATACGAAAGCTCGGCCTCGGGCAGCATCGTCATCTTCATGTGGTTGATAGCAGTGACGGGTATGGCTGGATTCTTGCGGACATGTTCTCTTGCCTTGTCGATCTGCTTTGCTAGCCAGTGCTCCCCACTTTCTCCTCTGTCTTCCACCAGTACCGACAGAGTCGACTTCTCCTCGATCAGATGAGCGATCTCCGAGTCGAGCCAGTGATGGTTTACTGCCGACAGGATGATGCTCCACAGATCCGCGCTTCGGTCTCGGTAGTAGTCCTTCTCGACAGCCCGGGTGCTCTTGTCCCTCTCCTCGTCATCCCTAGGGTCATGGAGCAAGGCCCGGATAGCACTGGGTAGGGGACTACGACGTTTCCTCGTGCTCGGGTCTGGAGTACCGCACGTCCGAAGCATCCAGTCGACAGCGGGTGCCAGAGGCACGTCGTCGACAACCTGATAGGTAACGCCTGTTCCATGGCGGGACGGAGGTCCAACGAGCGTATCCCCCGTTTCCACGCATGTCGACGTCTTTCATATCGGTCTGGCTGCCCACAGGTCCGGTCACCGTGTGCAAACGGTGCTGACCACCTGGCCGCCCGGTCTGGTGGGTACGGGTTGGAGGCAGTTCCTTGCCTTCTAGTTGTTCCCAGCCAGAAGCTCCGTCGATATCAACTCCTAGTATCCCAATGTCATCGCCCGGAGTCACGCCAGTAGCAACCCCGAGATTCAGGTTGGGAAACTCTCGGCACCATTCAGTCCAGGTCTCCGGGCTCCGAGTAGCAGCCCATGCCCCTCCTTCTCTTTGACGGTTGGCTATCCATCGGGGGTGCTTCCCTGCTCTTTTTCTGGCCTCCGTCTCGCATCCTGACCCACCGCACTCACAGTGCCACTCCCCGTCCTGGCCGAGCACCACGCCGTACAGCGGCAGCACGCGGATACCCTGCTTTATATAGTCGAGACCGGCCAGCCTCACCTTGCGGTTGTGATCGCAGTCGCAGGTCGACAACACCTCTCCGGTGCCGCTGTCGACGGACTCTCTCGCGGATAGATATATCTGTTGGTTCTGACCGGTTTGGTCAACCGTGTGGCCTATGCCATGGAACTGTTGATCGTTTATAGTGAACATGGACAACCTGCTCTCTCAGGAAGTCACCGACGGGGCCGTGCCGGACAATGCGCGGTCCCGTCACACCGGTGACGCTTACCCTCCCAGGGAACAGCAAGAAGCGGCTTTCTGGCAAACTAATACATGCCGGAATTTATATTCGCACCGATGGTTCTTCTACCGACTAATACTCTGGGCGAATATCTGGTCGACCGACGACATGGCCAACACAGGCGTTACGGCAAGCGGGAGAGGAGCCGGACCGCCTCAACCGCCGGGCGGCTGCCACTCGGCGCGACCCGACGGGGCTCAGCCGTCGCGTGAGCGGTTAGAAGGACAGCTGTACACCAGGGGTGCCCGGACTGCTCCCCATAGATGGTGGCGACCCGACAAGGCCTCGACAGTCACCGACGCCCGTCGTGAATCGGTATGTATCCAGTCACGAGCCTGTACGGCACCGATGCCATCCCAAGCAAGAAGTGAAGACCTAGCAACTACGCACAGGAGAGGCACCACCCTGACCATCAACGCCAACGCGAGCCTGGCCACCATCCACGTGCAGGGCCGCACCTACCCGGCCGTCACGCGTGCCACCTGCCGAACCTGCCAGGCTGGGGACCTTCGGCAGACCATCGAGCGGGAGCTGGTGACCGGTCGGACGTACAGCACCATCGCCGCCCGGCTCCCAGAGGAGTCTGGCATCAGCGCCCGCAACATCGCGGACCACTTCAGGAACGGCCACCTTCCACTCGACAACGAGCAGGTGCAGCGCCTCGCCACCGAGCAGGCCGAGGAGCGGGGGGAGGTAGCCGGTGTCCAGGTGCAGGAGGCCGCCGACCATCTGTCCCTGGCCAGGCTGATCGTGGAGCGCACGCAGGAGCGGTTGCTCACCGGCGAACTTCAGCCCACCACCCGTGACGGGGTCGCTGCCGCACGGCTACTGGCGGACCTTGCACCCGCTCAGGCACAGGGATTCGGCATCGACGAGGCAAGTGCCATTGTGAGGTTCTTCGAGTCAGCCCGCACCGCCATGCAGCCCGAGCAGTGGAAGACCTTTCTGGGCCAGATCCGCGCCGACCCCGTGCTGAACGCGCTGCGCCAGCGCCAGTCCACGTCTGGCGAGTTGGTCAGCACCGGGTAAGGAGAGCACCTGGATTGCCATGCGGGTCACGGTCGACCACCGACCCACCACGCTGCCTTCCGCCCAGAGCTGCACGGAGCCGGTGAAGGGCAAGGCCCGAGATCCGTCATCGCCTCGGACAACGTGATCAAGCTGACGTGCAACGCGACGAGGGCGAGCGACTCACGAACCCTTCTCAACCGAGGGTGCAGCACACGTACTTCACGGTGCCCCCCGTCGCCGTGCACGACGAGGCCGTGATCGGCGGCCCAAAACGACCCGACTAGCAGCCAGACCGGTGGTCACCCAAGATGTCAGAACGCTGAGCTTGTAATCAGGCGTTACGCCCGATCCGCAGCACCCGCAGATGGCAGAGCCGCCAGTACGGCGTCCAGTCGGGCGATCATGCTCCGCGTCGCTACTCCTGAAATGCTGATCCGTGTCATGTCCTCGCGCTCAGCAAGCGTTACGGTCACGGTTTCTGTCTCTTTGACAAACAGAAACAGGAGGCCAATAAGGAGAAAGACCGCGCCAATAGCCGCCACAACGATTGCCCACGTGGGGATGTAGCGCCGCGACAAGATGAGCGTGTTCCCGCCCACCGAAGTCACCTGGTAGCCCTGCTCGGCGGCCGCCGCCGTCGCAAGGTTCTGCAAGACGACATCGGGGCGCTCGACGACCACCCGAACCTTGAGGATGTTCTGTCCTGCCATGTCGGTCCTCACCTTGAAGAGTGCCCCGACATGCGTCGGCAGCCGCTTGATCCCGTTCTTGGGCTAGGTCGTCCTTCGTCACGCTGTCCAACGACCTTGATGAACCGAGTTTGACGAGTCCGACGCGGGCTCGCGCTGATCCGCCGCTCGGGTCGACTCGACCCAGCGGACGACGACTCGGCGGACGTTGGTGACGTCGTACAGCTCGCCACGCACCGGCACCCCTGGCCCGCCGACCCGGCTGCGGCGGTGCTCTCCAGCGCGGCGTTGATGGAGCTCGGAGCGGTGGTCTGCACCTCCCCGGCACCCCGGTGCAGCAGCTGCCCGCTCGCGGCGGACTGTGCCTGGCGCGGTGCCGGATACCCGCCCGTTGCTTCCAGAAGATCTGGCGCTAGGCCCGTCCCCACACGCGACGTACCGGCCCGCGCTCCTGCATGGGCCGAGTACCACTCCGGGCTCGTGCGCTCGAAGGACCCCCGCGAGCCTGCTCGACCGAGCGGTGGAGCACCGCTACTTCACGGTGCCCTTCCCTGCCGGTGCATGACGGGTGACCGAGTGGTCCCAACTACCCGGCAGCGGCCAGACCCCGGTGGTGTCACCTCAGTAGGCGCACTGGCTCTCCTGTTCGCACAACGATCTAGCCCACGGAAGTCCTGATGCATGGCGGCCGACGGCTCGAAAGGTGAGCGTCGGATTACATCTGGATGGCGGACAGCTGATGACAATGGGCAGGACAGCAGCTCCGCTATAACTTGCAGATAGGGATCCGGCTGGGACGTTGACGGCCGACATGATGCTGATGTGCACCATGCCCGCGAGCGTGCGCTAGGTCCGACGTTGCTCCGGCCTGGCTGGCGCAATCATCGTTCCCACCAGACCGCCAGCCGTGTCTCCATCGAGCGGCGGACCCAGTACCTGGCACCGTTCGAATCCGTGCTGGTACCAGTAGGCAGCCGTCCACGCGCAGAGCAGCGCGTCGAGCAGGTCCTCGCGGTGCTTGTAGGCCTTGTCGTTGACGGGCGAGGGCTCGTGCACCAGCGTCGCGCTGACGGGGTGTGAGGTCAGGTTCAGCGGCGGGTCCGCGTTCGTGAGAGTGGCCATCCGCTCGATGAGCATGTCGCATGCGTCGGCCCGCACCGGCCGGAAGTCGGCCATCGTCATGGCCTTGGGCTTGCGCTTGTACGTCGGCCGCGCCAGCTCATAGGCGAGTGCCTCGGCCCCAACGATCGTCGTGTACGGATAACACTCACTCAACCGACGACCCTTGCCTGCCGGACCAAGTCGGCCGTCGTCGTAGGTCCAGCCATCGTGTTCAAGGCGCTCACGAAGAACGACCCCCGCCAGTCGTGCGGAGGACAGGTTGATGGTGTTGGCCGAGACCATCCACCGGCCGTAGCGCTGTCCCACCTGTCTGTCGCATGCCCGCTGACCGGTTGGGTTGGTCACAACCAGAGGGGCGTCAATGAACAGGGCAACGTCATCAACGTCGAGGGCGAGCCGCTCGGTCCAGGCCAGGGTCTCCTCCACGCCCCTGGTCCATCCGGCATCGAGCACGGTGCCGGTGGCGTCGATGGCGGCCACACCGGTCTCGTTCGCCGGGCGGCCCGCCTTCCCCTCGCCCCAAGCGAGGTCGATGCCGAGGAAGAGCACGCCGACGAGCATTCCCCGGGTGCTGATGCTCACCCCGAGCACCGCACCAATGACGGGCCCACATCGCCGCCGAGCACCGTGATGCCCGCCATGGGGCTCCGCCCCTGCAGCATCACCAGAGGGGCTCAAGCCCGCTACCCGGCTCTGTCGGCGTAGGGGACCCCTTCCGGGACCCCGACGCGCCTCCGACCCGTCAGTATCAATCTCAGCTCCTCGTGGCGCAATCGGCCTCGTGTGACATCACGACGATGAGAGCGCCCAATGCAGCGACAAACCCGTCCTCGGGATCCGCAGCGAAGTACACACACCTATCCGTCGCAACCCGAAAGTCATTACCGCCAGTACGTCTCCAGTGATGATCGCCGTGGCCGATCGCAGCCCGCCCGGCATTACCGCGCCGGTCGAAGCGGGCCCTGGGACGCGCCGTTGTGCGATGGCCCCCCGGGCAGCGCCGGTGAGCGGGCTCGTGCCCGCCTCGCTGCGCAGCCGCAATCTGGGCCGCGGACCAGGGTGATGCAGGACTGCCGTGATCTCTGTGCGCGTCAGTTCTGTACTGCCAGCGTCTTCTCAAAGCCCCCGACCGCGAACACGTGTCCAGCCCGAGCCCGCAACGCCGCAAACCCGGGGCCGTAGATTCCGTCCAGACCGCCGCCGAGCGGAAGGCTGAAGCGCACCGACCAGCGCACGCCATCCCGCCGCGCGATCATCTGCGTGTCCTTCTCCGCGCCCGGTCCTACGCCGGGCTGGCCAGCAACCCAGACATGGCCGGGATCGTGAGCGTCCACCGCATCCACCTGGGCCCCGGGACGTGGGTCCGGGGTTTCTGTGGCCCAGTGACCGGCGCGGAAGTGCCAGACCTGGGCACGGTGGCCAGTGGCCCAAACCTCGGCTTGTGACACGGCGGCGAGCCCAACCACGCGTTCGGGACTACTCGGGACCGGCGGCAGCAGTTGCCAGGCCGAGCCGGTCCACCTCGCCACCCGGCCCGGCTTCACGGGGCTGTAGCCTGCCCCGCCGCTGCCCACGAACACGGCGGCGGGTCCCGCGACAGACAGCGACGTCAACCCTCCCATCGTGGGCACCAATCCGGCGACCGTCACTCGATGGACCGTGTGCCCGTCGTAGCGCACGACATACGGCGAGGCCGTCCATGGGCCGGTACTCGACGTCACTGACCCGACAGCCCAGACCTCGCTGGGGGAGACGGCCGCCACTGCGGTGAGGCGGGTTGCCTCACCAGGGTTTACCGGCACGTCCAGCGCCTGCCACGCCCCTGCGATGCGATGCAGAATGACCGCTCTCGGCTGGGTGAAGGGCTCCCCCCGGATTGCACCTACCGCCCACGTCTCTCGTGGAGACGGCGCTGCTGCTCCGGCGAGTCCTCCGCTCAGGCCGGTCGCTGGCAAGGGCACACGCGACCAGGCGTGGCCGTCCCAATGCTCGATCAGCGGCTTCAGATCTGGGAACCCGTAGACGTCCATCCCGACTCCGCCGACCGCCCAGACGTCAGTCGCGCTTACCGCGTCGACAGCCGACAGACTTCGGTGCTGCGACGCCCGGAACCCAGGTACCGGAAGAGGCGGATCAAAAGTGCGCGCCATGTGCAGCCCGTCGTGATCAATGCACCCCGACGCGAGAGCACCCAGCGCGATGAGCAATCCAAGCCGTACCGGTGCTCGGCGCATTTCGGACCTCCGGCATAAGAGTGAGGCTGGGCGCAGGGTAGCCCTCGTCAAACTCGACGGCAACAGATCACGTCAACGAGGTCGCACGTTGAACGGCACGACTTCCGCAAACCCGGCCGCCGTCGCACGGGACGTCAGGGACAGCGGCGAGGCACGGCTGATGATGTCCGAGGCCAGGCGCGGAACGGCTGTGCGGCACACCGCCACAAGCCCTGAGACTGCCCACAAGGGCTCTTTCGCACTCGGGCCACTCCAGGGGGGCACGGTCCGTAAGGCGTGCGACTCAGATTCACTCTCAGTCCGTGCCTGCTCCCGGTTACCGAGGCGTCCGGGGAAACGAGCCCTGCCGTTGTTGCTTACCGGCAGCTCTCCTGCCTTCGGGGCGGAGACGCATCGGGTCGAGTGTTGCAACGGCCGGACCGGAGGGAACCGGGGTATGCACGCTCGCGGCCCCCACCATGCCGCCCGTGAGTCGGATGCGCTCGCTCGGCAGGAGCTGGCTCGTCCCTCCAGCACCACGCGAGCCGTCCAGTGGCCCTCAGGGCCTCCTGCAGGCCGAGGGGACCACCTCCGGGCACCGGCCGCTCGTGCGAACCGTCAGAAGCCATCTGAGCCCCCTCGGCGCTCGATGGGCGGGGTATGGCATCACGAGGATGGGACGGCTCAATGCGGCGGAAACCCACCCTCGCCATCTGGCAGCCAACCTGGACACCAAATCGGGCGCTACCTAGGGTTGCCCCAGGTCAATTGAACGAGAGCGTGAGGTGCCGAGAATGAGCCGTAGCCCGAGAGAGGTCGTTGAGCACCACCTCGCAGCGCTCAACGCAGGCGACCTGGATGAGATTGTCGCCGACTATGCCGAGAACGGCGTCTTCATGTTGCCTGGCACGACGATGACCGGGCGGAACGGCCTTCGGGAGACGTTCGCGGGGGTCTTGTGGCAGCTCCCCGGGGCGGTGTTCACCACGACGTCGGTGACCGAGGCGGGCGACGTGGTGTTGTTGGAGTGGGGCCTGGAAGCCGCATCCGCCACGGCTACTGATGGCATCGACACGTTCGTCATCTCCGAGGGCTCATCCGCTTGCAGACAGCCCGGTTTCCCCCGGTCCCGCTCTGATACCGAGGCAATTGAGCCCGATCCATCGCCGCCATCGTGATGTCCTCCGTCTTGCGCGGCATCCGTAGGGTCGCGTCGTGTTGTTCCACGCGTTGTTCAATATGAGGAGATGGGCAATGCACCAAGTGGTACCAGCGCTTGCCGCGCTGACGTTCGCCTGCCTCGTTGGATGCGGAGGTGCCTCGAGCTTGCCGTCCACAGCTGGCACAACCGCACCACCGCCCACGGCTACGACCTTCTCGCCTACAGACACACCGAGCACCACTGAACCGGGAGCCACGCCTAGTACCGCTGCACCACATGCGGCTGCGACCCCCGGCCCGGTTGACACGCCCTGCCCGCCCGCAAGGGACCGCTACACCGGGGATCTGATCGTTTGGACCGAGTACGGCTCCGATGTTCAGCCCAGCGCCTCGCTACTCGGTTCTTACGATGGCGGTCCCTGTCCATCGACTCTGGACTTCCTGCGCACCACTTCCCCAGTGACGGAAGGTGCCTGCACCCTGGTCGCACTGCCGTCCGACAACCCCGGATACAACGTGGACGACACACCCGCGCCCAGACCGAAGCACACCATCCTCGCGGTCGGCCCCGCCTGCTAAACCGTCAATTGATACCGACTACAGGTGGAGGCTGGCCCAGATCTACGAGGCGATGAGCCTCAAACGTTGTCCGACGCACTGTGGCACCGGCCGGGGACCAAGACCCTCGTGCTCGTGCACGGGAACACCAGCTACCTCAAGTGACCGGCACAGACTCGAAGAGCTTGTTTTAGATCCCGACGCCATCGTGGCGCTATACGCGTTCCCAAGCCCCGCGCTTTCGAGGGTGAAGCTGGGGCAGATCGCTCTGCTTCGTGCGTGCTGGCGGACGCCGGTACCCGGCGGCGCTTTGCACCGAGGACACCCGCCACTTCGAACCACCGCGCACCGTCGGGACACCCTCTTCGTTGGGCCCGTCCGCGATTGCCTGCCAGGTGGCCCCTGCTGCCCGCTGCGCGGTAATACGAGCAGCGACCGTCGGGAGGGCGCATTGCCCGGGCTGCGCAGGCACCCTCTGTATCCAACTCAGCTGCGACGCGTGCGGCTAACACGAAACCTGTGTGCACCCAAGTACCTGTACGCGGGCCGCAGTAAATAGTGCATTTACTGCGGTACGATGATGCAGTAGCGCAGTAGCAGGGGCGATGCATCCGCCGGGGCGACGACACCGCACCGACAGGTTTACTGCGACAAGACCCAGAAGGGGGCCGAAAGGTGGCTGCCCGTGCTCTGCGCCCAGTGCCTACGCGAAGTAACAACCCCACCTGGGAGCAGGCAACCGACGCGTTCCTGCGCCGCGACCTGTCACCAGGGTCCCGCCGGGTCTACCGACTCACCCTCGATCACGTAGGGGACCGGCTCGGAGCGGACACGACGCTGGCCTCGCTCACCGCCCACCGGGTGGCGCGGGCACTGCACGAGGCCTACCCCGCCGCTGGCCCCGCCTCCTGGAACAGGCACGTTGCCACACTGCGCTCGTTCGCCTCCTTCGCCCTCCGGCACGCCTGGTTGGAGACCGACCCCACGGTCAGCCTGGAGCGACGCCGAGTCGCCGAGGACCACAGCCGTGCCTTGTCCCGCGAGGCACTCGACCGGTTGTTCTCACGCCGCGATGTCAACATTCGGGACCGGTGCCTATGGCGGATGCTGTACGAGACTGCCGCCCGGGCCGAGGAGGTCCTCCAGCTCAACGTTGAGGACCTCGACCTCACCGCCCGCCGGGCCACCACGGTGCGCAAGGGCGGCGACGTCGACGTCCTGCACTGGGCCACTGGCACGGCACGGCTGCTGCCGAAGGTGATCGACGGCCGCACCCGGGGACCGCTGTTCCTGGCAGAGCGGCCGCCAGCACCCAGCCGGGCGGCAGCCCTTGACGACCTCGACCCGGCCACCGGGCACGCCCGGCTGTCCTACCGCCGCGCCGCGGAGATCTTCACAAGGGTCAGCGGCGGCGCAACCCTGCACCACCTGCGGCACTCGGCGCTCACCCACCTCGCCGAGGACGGCGTCCCGACCGTGCTGCTGATGGCCAAGTCACGCCACTCCAGCCTGCGCACGCTGCAGCGCTACGCCCGGCCCAGTGCTGATGCCGTTGCCCGGCTCACCGCCGAGCACGACCCCGCTCGCCGCAGGTAGGAGGGACGGGAACAGAGGCGATCCGCAGGCCCGGGCTCGGGAACCACAGTGCGGGTCGGCTCGGCCCCCAAGCCCGTCCACGGCACGGCCCGAGTCAGGTCCCTGATGGTGCCGCGCTCCCACTCGGCCAGGCAGCCATGATCGTGACGAAGAATCGGCCCGCTGGAGTGGCGGTGTTTGGCCAGATACCGCCCGCCCAGGCATGGCCCCTGCGGTGGTGAAGCACTATGCACAAGGACGATGACCTTGACGAGCGAGCGGGATATCCCGTCCAACTTGGCCGCCAGTCGTCCTTCAAACTCGGCGACGGCCATCCGCACGAGCGCCGAGCGCACCTCGGTCGAGGTCCTTGCCCAAGAGCCCGCGATCGATAGTCGTCTTAGTGCTCACCTGGGTATGGCCGAGCACCCGCAACGGGGCCTCGATTGGTCCTTCGGCACGGCTCTCGTCTACCGTGATTGGTCGGTTGCGGTAGACACATAGATCAATAAGGGTCGGAGCCAGCGCGCTCCGGTATTCCATCGGCCTCCAAGGCGGTGACGGCGACGCCTTCGAGTCGCCGACGCATGTCGGCAGCGTGACCTGTCCCTGCCTCGATTCCTCCAGATTCAATCTCGTCGAGCAACCGGCGGAGAATTTCCGCAGCCTCAACTCGATCCGGTTCACGGTTGGTCCGGCGACTGCTCTTCACAGGTGTGGCCCTACGCAGAAGGAGAAGGAGACACATCACCAGCGTCGTCGAGCTGGTTGCCCGCACCTTGTCTAGACGACGACCCTGTTTGGGTGTCAAGGGGTCGCAGGTTCAAATCCTGTCATTCCGACGTACGGAGCCGCAGGTCACAGGCCTGCGGTTCCTGCCTTCGTCTGCAGAGCGGCCCGCTCTACCCCTACGGCCACCCCAACTAGCCGGGCTACCACCGCAGCACCCCCGCGAGCACGTCGGCGGCCTCGCGCTGCTGAGCTAGCATCTCGTGGCTGTCGACGTCCATCGTGATCGAGATCCCGAGTGTCCCAGCGTCTCCATCACGACCCGCGGGCGAACGCCCTGTGCGAGCAGCAGCGAGGCGCATGTGTGCCGCAGCGTGTGCAGCTTCACCGAACCGAGGCCTGCACGACGGGCGACCGCTTGGCAGGAGCGCAACGCGTTCCTCGGGTCCATAGGGGTGCCCACTCGGACGGGAACACGAGGTCAAGGTCTGTCCACGCCGTCCCCACCCTGAGCCGCTCGGCGATTTGGCGCGCACGGTGCAGACTCGAATCCAGCACCGGGGGGGCGAGGGCCAGGCCCATCCCGGTGTTACGGCGGCGAGCGTCCCATGACAAAGCCGCTGATTGGTTACACCTTGAAGAGCCACACCCCGCGCTTCGCCTCGAAGGGGTTCGGCTTGTAGATGAAGACGTACGTGCCCTTCTCGCCTTTGTCGTCCGCACAGATCAGGCCGCTCTTCACTGCGCCTCCGATCAGCGTCCCAGAACCCAACGTGCTCGCGAAGTTGAGCGCCGATGCGGTCTCCACAACCCCAGCTGGTGTCTGAACTTAAAGTCGAGTTCGTTGTAATCCTGACTGCTGCTGGTCGTGTTGTTGATGGTGACGTTGCTGCACAAGGCCTTGCCGCCAGCTGAGTCACTCTTCGAGGCGAACGGCGTGGCGACGACGGAGAGCCCACTCAGGCTCACGCCGTTGCTTGGATCGGCGCAAACGTCGCTCGACTGCTGATCTGGGTAGGTCTTCCCGACGCATGTTTTGGCGGCCGCTTGGTCGGCCTTCTTCGACCCACCGCTGCTGGCCACTACGATGATGCCGATAAGCACAAGGAGAGCAAGCGGCAACAGGACCCGCTTCTTCTTATAGAACGGACGAGAGGCTTTGCGATATGCCTTCTCCCCACGAGCACGTTCCCTGGCTTGCTTCGCGGTCTCGATGGGCTGACCCTGACCCTGATCCGACATCATCAACTCCCCACTTCGTCCGCTCATTATCTGAAAGTCCGGTCCGGCAGTCACAGGTGTATCACCCATCCCGGACTACGTGCGGCTGGACGCGCGTAGACCCCTCAAGGATGCGGGAGGTCCGCTAATGCGACTCGGCCTGGTAGCGGTGAACGACGCGCCATTGCGGGAACCACCGGGGTTCCGGTAGCCGCCGAGGACGGTGAACCCGGTGTGGGCAAACAGCGGTCCGTGACTATGAGAGGCCGTACAGGCACCCAATGTGAAGCTGGTCGCGGGCCGGGCACACGGCGCTGGGATGGTGCCAGCGCGGCACCTGGCGTCTCAGTGGCCTGTGACGAGCCCGACCTGGTACGTCGGTACCCCAACCAGCCGACGGCTGCGTAGGTCCGCGGGCCGTCGGGAGGGTGCGGCAGCCCTCTGAGCTCGACTTTCGGACTTTGGCGCATCTTCACGAACGGACCGCCGAAGGCACCGCCTCCTGGGCCGTAGTCACCTCAATGACGTCATCAACCTTGAGTGGGAACGTCCTCCGCTGCCTGCCCCATGCAACTTGCCGATCCCGACCGGAGGCAAGCGCACCTCGTCGCATCAGTGGGAAGCCCGGGCATCGCAGCCTCGACCTGCCGCCAGTTCAGCGTGAACGACTGGCTATTGAGTGCGGATGCACGCTGAACCCACCCGTTCCCCGCGGGGTCGGCGCTCCGGAAATGGCTCCTGGTTATCTCGCGGAAACTGACCCGCAAGCCTCGCTTGGCCAGCACCAGCGTCATCGCGACAGGCGACATCGTTCTTATGGACAATCGAGGCGGCACAGGCGGTAGTCAGCCGCGTTGGGTATGAGCCTGGAACAATGCCATTTCCACACCCGCCGGAGTAGCCGGTGGCCCGGCTTTTCTCGTCTGCTCGGCAGCCAGCGTGAGGTACTGGCCGTAGGTCCGGGCTGACCACCCGTGGTCTCGAAGGGTCCACCCGTCGAACACCGCGTTGACGGACCGGGCGACGAACTTGTCCAGGATCAGGGGCTGTGGCTTGACGGTGGTCGGGTGGCCAGCCGCAAAGTACAGGTACTTGGTGAAGAACGCCGGGCCGAGGAACTTGATGTGATTCGACGAGCCCGCCTGCAGGCTCGCGTACGCCGCCACCGGCCCTTCCGCTTCGAGCAGGTCGGCCGCTGCGACAAGCCGGTCCCCGACCTCGCCCGGCTGGGTGCGCGTCAGCCCCCGAACTCTGCGGCCGACGTTGAAAGCGGACGTGCCGGTCCCCCAGATGTACGCGGCCAGGAGCAGACCGAAGCGGCCCTCGGGGCTCCGATCGGCCGCCATGTTGAACACGTCCTGACGCGTGATCCGTTGATGGTAGGGGCGAGCCGGATCATCGGGAAGTTCGTCGATCCCGTCAGGCCACCAGGGCGGTTCGACGTAGCGACTCCACCACGAAGCCTTGAACGCGAAACCCTGAGCCAGCACCTCATCCTCTGAGCACACGCGTGGCAGCGGCATGGCGGAACCCTAGTCCCGGCGAGTCGAGGGTCACCCAGGCGCTGATGCCCCCTTCTGAATGCTTGACAGATTACGTCCGTGACAAGGCTAGCGTCACGCGGGTGGCCTTCTGCCGGTTACCCCTGTTATGACCAGTGACGGCGCTCCCTGCTTCTGCACCATCGAGACGTATCCGCTGGCGAAGCTGCGCGCGTACACCAGCGTCGCCCAAATGCAACTCGGTCTCCGATTGTGCTGACGCACAGGGGCTTCCCAGCCGGTCCTCACCGGCCCTGAGCAGCACCAGCGATGCCTGGCAGCAGAACGGCTGAAACGGCGACCGCGTGGCCCGGCGGAGCGCCCGGCAATCGGCCTCCCCCTTTTGACGTCTCGGGTCTTGGCTAGCCGTCACTGCCATCGGTTGTTCGTGCGGATTCCTACCTCATGGCCTCGGTGCAGATTCGGCGGTCCGACAAACGTTCCGTCGGTTCCGGGGGCGGGCTACGGAATGCCGACCTGAGGATCTGCCCCTGCTCGACCCCTTCCCGCCGGATGCACCGAATGTCCCGTTAGACCCCCAGCTTTGGAAGGACCAGCCATGACCAGCACAGAAGACACAGGGCCGAGGTTTAACCCGCACACTGGTGAGCCACTACGTTTCAACCCACAGCCAGGTCAGCCCGTTGACCATGAGACAGGTTCCGCTCCTGACCCTGTTCTCACGACGCAGCCTTCTAGCGTTCAACCTCTGGTGCTGGTGAGGGCTCGTACCAGAATCAGACGCCTGCTCTCTACCCCCGAGGGCAAGGTGGGAGCCGTCTGCGCCAGCGTGCTCGTGCTCGTGCTGCTCGTGGGCGGGATGATCGGCCTCGCCAGCAACGGCAGCAGCAACTCCTACGCGGGCTACGGAGACACCACGTCATCGACCTCGTCATCCATCGACTCCTCGGTGACCCGCTACGGCTGTTCGTTGGCCACGTTAACCAACGACACCTGCACCATTCGCCATTTGATCGCGGCGTACTGCAACACCAAGGTAGGGAACGTTAATCCGAATTACACGACGCATACCGGCAACGCTCAGGGCATGTACACATGGACCGACATGACCGATTACCCCCTGGCAAGCACCTTCTATTTCGATCCTCGGTTCATCACCTCACCCACCTCGCCAGCCCTCATCTTGGGTTGTGACAGCCAGGCTTACACCTTCGACAAGACCCAGTTGAGCGAAACAACCTCGGCGGCTTCGGTTGCGGATACTGAGCCGCTGCCGGAAGTGCAGCATCCCTGATGACCACCCACTACGTCATGGTGAGCGCTGGCCTGGTGGTGCCCAACCCCAAGGACGACAGCGCGGGCAAGTCCCTGATGCGCTTCGATCCGGACTACGCCAAGGGGCGTGGCCGCGCCTGGTGGACCCCCAACATCGACCCGGCACAGGAGTTCGACTCGATGGGCGAACTGGCAGCCGAATGGCGCAGGGCCAGCACCGTGGTGCCCATCCGCCCGGACGGCAGGCCCAACCGCGCCGCCAGGACAAAGGCTGCTCGGAACCCATTGAGCCGAGTTGGACTCACCGCCTGAGGCAACGCGAGCGATCCGTTCGACGAACGGCAGCCGGACGCCAATGGCGGCACCAGCACCGTTCGGGGTACAACGCCCCCGTCAGGGCCGGGTAGGGGGACACCATGAGTGTCCCGCATCTCCTGATTCTCGTCGTATCCGCAATCGTGCTCGTTGCTGTGATCGTCGGGCTCGTGAAGGCGCGCTTCTGGTTCGAGAACCGCCGCCGAAACGCGAGACGCTGACACCAGCAGGGATGTGCACGTCCCTCGTCCCCAGCAGGGGCGAGCCCCGCGTCGGCGGGTTCACCACGAACGTCAGGCGAGGTCTGTCCTGGGTCGTGGCATGCGCCCGTGGGTACCGCAACTTGGCCCATCTGACTGCAACGCCGACTGCAACCACAGGAGACCGGGAGCCATCTCCTGCCGCCTGCTGAGAACGACGCCGCAGGTCAGCGAGCTGCTGAGACGTCCTGAGACCTCTCTTCGAAGACTACGGACCAGAAGGTTGGGTCCGGCCGTGAAGATTGCCCCATGGCCGGAGCCGGGCAGCCTCCTAGCGAAGTCGAGCCGGGGTCAGATTCGGTCGCCGAGTGCCAGCCGTCGGTGCGCGTCGCGAGCGCGTTCAGCGGCCATGCTCTTGCCGTAGCGCTGCAGCATGGCATGGCTCTGCCAGCCACCATTCGCCATCAGGTCACCCTCGGAACCGCCAGCGGCCATCCACGTATGCGCGAAGGTGTGTCGAAACTGGTGCGGGTGGATGGGCCCGATGCCCGCCCTGACCGAGCGCCGGACGATCATCGCATACACGCCTTCCTTGCTGACCGACCCGGTGCGCCCCACCCATAGTGCGGGCAGATGTGCGTACTTGTGCTTGGTGCGGCGGCGCAGGTAGCGGTCCAGGCTGCGGGTGGTGTGGTGGCTGAACGCGAGCGTGCGCGGCTTCGAGCCCTCGCCGAGGACGGAGACCTCCCGCACGGGCAGGTCGAGGTCGGCCATCGCCAGGTTGGACAGTTCGCTCAGCCGCAGCCCGCAGTCCAGGAACAACCGCACGATGGCCTCGTCGCGGATGTCGAGGAACGTGCCAGGCGCGAACTGCTTGATCCAGGTGCGCATCTGCTCGTCGGTGACGATGTTCACCGGCTGGCTCGCGGGGGAGGGCATGGTGATCCCGAGCATCGGGTTGACGGCGACCTCTCCTTCGGCCACACACCAGTCGAAGAAGCGGTCCACCGCACCGTGGCGTGAGCGGCGGGTGTCACGAGCGGCCCCGCCCTCAATCATTTGCGCGAGCCACAGGCGGCAGTGGTCGCGGGTGACGCCATCCCAGCCATCGGGCTGGGGGAGGGTGGCGTCCCCGGCGAGCCAGGTGGCGAACACGCGAACCCCACCGATGTAGGAGCGCACCGTCGCCGGGCTCTTGTCCTCGGTACGCAGGTGAAGGCTCCAGGACGTGACGAGCGAAGTAAAGGGTGCTGGCAGCCGAAGTAACACAGTCGTTCCCCTGGTTATCACCAGTTGGAGCGCGGCGACGGCACCTCGGCTGGCAGAAGCCCCGGTCGTGCAGGCCGAAACGTGCTGGTCACAGCGTCAAAGGAGATCGGCGAGTTGCCGGGCGTTGACCTGCGCGTAGTTGCGGTAGCAGTTATTCAGCAGCACGTGCGTCTCGCGGGCCTGCCCCGCGAGCTCGCGCAGCCGCGGCGCCCACGTGCGCAGCTCGTCCTCGGAGTACAGGTAGCCGAAGCGCTGGTAGATGTCCTTGCTCGTCCATCCCTCATCGTTGTGGCCGTGGAAGCGCATCACCGCCAGGTCGGCCGTCGCCGCCACCACGGGCGGCATCGACGAGACGTGTCCCTGTGGCATGTCGACGCATACGTACGGCAGCGCGTACGAGCGCAGGAAGTCCAGCGTCTCCTTCGCGTTGGACTCCGGCTCCATCCACGTCTTGTTTCGGAACTCGATGCTCACCCGGTAGGGGCGGCACCGTTCGGCGCACTCCAGCAGGTATTGGCGGTTGCGCTCGCCGATCGGGAACCACTGGGGGAACTGCAGCAGCACCGCCCCCAGCCGGCCCGCGGCGTGCAGCGGCGCGAGTGCGGTGAGGAAGCGGTCCCACACCTCGTCGACGATGGCCGCCGGTAGGTCACGCACGTACACGCGGCTCTTGCCGCCCTCGGGGCGCAGCGCCTTGGGCAGCGCCGCGACCCGCGTCGGATGCTGGGTGAGCAGGCTGAAGGCCTTGACGTCGAAGGTGAAGCCCTCGGGCGTGCGGGTCGTCCACAGTTCGCTGTTGCGCTCGCTCGGCAGCGAGTAGTAGGTGGCGTCGACCTCGACCAGCGAGAAGTTCTCGGCGTAGTAGGCCAGGCGCTGCTCGGCGGTCGTCGCATCCTCGGGGTACCAGCCCGAGGCGAGCAGCGTCTTGTCGGTCCACGACGCGGTGCCGACGAGCAGCGAGCCCGGCCCCGCCTGGTCTCGGGCCATCTACGGACGGCGCCCGAACATGCCGCGGGCCCGCAGCGTCATCACGACCTCGCCATCCTGGTTCCTCAGCTCGGAGTCGGTGAAGATCGTGCCGCGGCCCGGGTTGGACTGCGAGCCCCGGACGTCGGTGATGTGCGTCCAGCCGTGCAGGGTGTCGCCCGCCCGCACCGGGCGCCGCCAGCGCATCTCCTCGACCCCGGGGGAGCCCTGGCTCGCCGAGTCCTTGAGGATGCTGTCGACGTAGAGCCGCATGAACAGCGCCCCGGTGAACCAGCCGCTGGCGATCAGGCCGCCGAACGAGGAGTGCCGGGCCGCCTCCGGGTCGGTGTGGAAGGGTTGGGGGTCGAACCGCTCAGCGAAGGCAACCATCTCATTCTGGTCGACGACGGTGGAGCCGAGGTCGCGGGTCTCGCCCGCGACGAAGTCCTCGAAGTAGCGCATGCGCCGATCCTGCCCTGCTCCGGAAGCAGCCAGTCAGCGCGTACGGTGCCGCCATGCCAGCACCGGCGCAGCGGGACTTGCCCGTCTCGTACGCCCATGACGACGGTGTCCCGTTCCCAGGCTGGGCGCCCCCTGCGCTCGAGCCTGCGGAGGCCGCCGCGGGCTACGAGGCGGGGGAGCGGTTCGCGGTGTTGCTGGGCGACCCGGTGGACCCGCAGGTCGCGCTGGTGCTCGACCGGCGCAACGGCCGGGCCGTGCTGACGGACGCGACCAACGAGCGGGTCACGGTGTTGAGCGGGCGCGCTGAGGCCCTGCTGGTTCCAGCCGAGTTGCGCGTTGCCCGCACGCCCGACGACAGCTGGCTGCTGGCGCAGAAGGGGGAGCGGCTGCGGGTGCTGGAGCGCCCGCACGGGGCACCGCTGTGGACGCGCGAGTCATTGGCGCGCCAGCCGGAGGCCGCCGGCGCGGCGGTGCCGTGGCCGGCCTGGGAGGACTGGACCGCCTTCGTCGCCGCCGTGGACAACGCCGTGGCCCCCTGGCTGGACCTGCCCGAGGTCGTCGATGCCGACGGCTGGCTGCTCGAGGTGCTGGACGAGCTCGACGTGGCCGGGCGATGGCGGGAATTGACCCGCAAGCACGACGCGCCGCGGGTGGCGGGCACCCGCCCGGAGGTCCTCGCCCGGCTGGCGGAGCCGCGCGGCTGGACGGCGCAGGGGCGACGCTGGCGGCGGGAGGACCGCGCCGATGCCGCCCTGGTGCGTAGTGACTGTGCGTTCTCGACGGGTGCCGGGGGAGCGGGGGAGGTGACGCTGGGGATCGAGCAGGGCCCCGTCGCGATCAGTCTGACGCTGGCTGCGGCAACCGCCCGGCTCGAGACAATGCACCGCGGCGCGCCCGGCGCCCCGGCCTACCCCCGGCCATCGACGGGCACGCAGGTGGCGGCGACCGCCGTGCTCGACCTCGCAGGGGAGGTGCACGAGGCCGTCGTAGCAGCGGTCGCGGCCGGCAGCGTCCCCCGTGAATGGGAACGGCTGTGACCGAACTTTCTCAGCGGGGCTACTCTGCGGCTCGCCTAGATGGTGGGCTATTAGCGCCCACGATCAAGCAAGAGCTCAAAGCCGTTCTGCTGACCGGGGGTCGTCGGCTAGCGGTCCGCCTCGTGGTGCGACAGGCGTGCGGCCCAGACACCGTACAGCGGGTCGCCCCCATGCCGGGCGGGAGTGCGCCGTTCTGCGGTCACCGGTCCAAAGTCGCCAACCTGCTCGAGGTAGCCGCGAACAATGTCGGCGTGGCCCGTGTCGTCGGTCGCAAGCCAGCCGCGGATGGCCTTCGTCGGAAAGCAGCGGTTACTGAACGTGATGACGACGAGGCCACCTGGGCGCAGCACCCGCGCAGCCTCATGCAGCACCGCTACCGGTTTGATGAGGTAATCGATCGACACGCAACACGTGACTGAGTCGAACGTACCGTCGTCGAAAGGCAGGCGCGGTTCGCGGTTCAGGTCTTGCAGCACGCGCTCATCGGCGAGCGGGTTCGCGTGCAGCTCGGCGGCGTTCATCCCGAGAACGACGAGGCCCCCATCCGGACGGCGGGACAGGTGCGACACCCAGGAGGACATCAGGTCGAGCATCCGCCCCTTCGGCAAGCCGAGCTCGTCGTACAGCTCGGTGACGGCCCGGATCGCCCCGTTGTCGATATGGGTGACGAAGCGCGGCGCGGCGTAGAAGTCTGCGTCGTCCGTCGGGTCCCGCCTGTCGAAGAAGCCCGGCGGCCAGGGGCCTGCGGCGGCTGAGGCGTCCACGTCGATGGTCTGCCCGCTGACTGCTCGAGCAGGCATTTGCCGTCGCCCGAACCACGCGCACGCGCCGCGTGGGAGCGGACTGCCGGCCTTGCAGCACGCGCGAACTGTGCGGGCAGCAAGGGGAGTCCGGCCCCGACGAAGGTCAACTGCAACGGCTCATTGGCCTGGACGAGAGGGTGCACCAGCAGTGTTTGGGGCGGTCAACTCCTGCGCTGCCGCCTCCCGAAGTTCATCGGCCAAGACGAGCACACCGACGCCCATCTCCACAGCTGTCTGTCCGAGCCCTCGAACAGGGCGCCGAGGTCGTCGGCGAACCAGCCGGAGTCGGCGATACCGCGGGTGAACTTTCGCGGCTCTACGACGTAGAACGTGGTTTGCGTCCTCGGATCCGTGTTGTGGACGCATATCGCCATGCGACGCCGCAGTGCAGCAGGAGTCGCAGCCGGTAGTTGGCGAAGTTGCGGAACCCGAATCCGACCCGCTTGATCCGCTTGATCAGCAGGTTGACCGCTTCGGTGGGGCCGTTGGAGGCGCCGCCGGTGGTGAAGTAGGCGAGCATCACAAGGGCGGACGAGCTTCTTCGAGCCAGTTACGAAGCGTCGTAGTTCGTGTCGTTGACTGAGCTGACGGCAGCCGAACTGCAGCAGCGAAGCTCGTGGGTCGAGCAGCTATCCGCCGACTTCCCACCAAGGGGCTGCGGCGGTAGGGCGTGGGGCCGACCTAGTTGACATAACGTGCATTATCGGCGGTTGCGCCTTTTGAGGTCAGCGACTTCTTCGGCCTACGCAACGTCCTACGACCAACACGACCAGCCACAGGTCGTGTTCGCCGCGGACGAGAGCGAGCTTCCGCCGCCGTCCTGGGCTGAGAACCTCGTCGCCCGAGCCCGTCCCAACGGTTGGCGGAGTTGGAGCGCCTGGCCAGGGCTGACCGATGAAAGGGCACGCTCGTGCACGCCGTCGCCAGCTTCGCTGCTGCAACACTGACGCCCGAGCTGGACGCGAGGCGGTGACCTCCCAGCGGCCACCGCCCCGTACGCCGTGCCCGCCCGAAGACGGCCCTTCGATCAGCGACGCGACTCGAGCAAGGTCAGGCGGCCACCATGCCGTGCGGATCGATCACGTACTTCTTCGCCGCGCCCTGGTCGAAGTCGGCGTAGCCCTGCGGCGCCGCGTCGAGCGGGATGACGGTGGCGTTCACGGCCTTGGCGATCTGGACCTTATCGTTAAGGATCGCCTTCATCAGGGCCAGGTTGTAGCGCATGACCGGGCACTGGCCGGTGGTGAAAGAGATCGACTTCGCCCAGCCCGTCCCGAGGCTCAGCGACAGGGAGCCGATTTTGGCTGCCTCGTCGATCCCGCCAGGGTCGCCGGTGACGTACAGCCCGGGAATGCCGATCGCACCGCCGGCCGCGG
>JAABUM010002528.1_pt1 | contig 24291 bp, 44 predicted proteins | sample 5559161 | NCBI WGS metagenome assembly JAABUM01 (sample SAMN10711868, study PRJNA513369) | rock metagenome | isolation source: Antarctica rocks | place: Antarctica: Victoria Land, Siegfried Peak nord
CGAAGAACCAGTACTGGTTCTGCGAGGATTGAGGCCGCCACTGTCCGTCCAGTGTTGTGTACAATGTTTTCTGCAAGTGCCCGTTGTCACCGGCACTCCAGGCAATTTGCGTGTGAGCTCATGTCACAAAAAAGCACCATCGCAGACCGTGGCGAGCGGGCAGCGGTGCACCCGAGCTGGCATCATTCCACAAAACCGTCAAGGGACACTGCCAGGACAGGCAGAGGCAGACCGGCAGCTCACACCCCAAAATCGAGTGCCCCAGGGCTGCCGAGTGACTGACTGCTTTGGTTTGACCTAAACGGCACCTTTGTGGACTTCAGACCGACGCCGGTGAGCAGGCCGATGAGGGCTAGCGCCTCGACCCACCATACCCCGATGAGTACCCCCTTCATCTGGCTCTCCCTGATGAACTCCAGCCGCAGCACGACGTCGTCGCCCACCTGTTGTTGGTTGCAATGCAAGACACGGCGTCAGAAACGTTGTGTGCGGCGCAGGCGAAAAAATTGACTTTTGCTTCGCATGCGCCTGAGACATGCAGCAGAGCGTGATGGCAGGCGCCGTGCGCACGTTGTAGTGCTGCTGGATGTAGCTCTGTATGTAGCTGGCGCTGTCCGTCGAGTCCGAAGTCTCCGCCGACGACGTGTTGGAGACTGTGCGCTTATACTGCCTGTTTGCTGCCTTGGCCGCGTTTATCGATGACCTTGACGGCAGCGCCACTGCATCCGCATACGGGTTCTGAACGACCAACAGCTCCTGCAGGGGCACGAAGAACAATCACGACTGATGAAGCTTCTGCATTTGCGAAAGCAATGGGCGCTCAGCGGACTGCGGCGCCGCTCATGAAGCCCCCTCCCGCTGGGCGCACGCGCAACCGATGACATGGCAGCACACCCTGCTCAAGCGAGACTGGTTGGTTTCATGGGCCGAAATACAACGCGCAAGGTCTCTTTGCTCACAGGCCCATCCCTATATGCGCCAGCCCTCTCACTGAGGATGAGGAGCTGTGGCTGAGGCCGCCCTCCAGGTCCTCCCTCGAGCCATCTGATGGGTATGCATCCTGCCCCTCCTCCGCTATCGGGTCGATGTTCCCCGTGCTGAAATCAGGCTGCTGCTGCTGCTGCTGCTGCTGCTGCTGCTGCTGCTGCTGCTGCTGCTGCTGCTGCTCATCCCTGGAGCAGTGTGTCGGGTGCCGCACCAGGCGCCCCAGCCTCCCAAAGCATGCGTTGAATCCTTCCAACATGCTGGCTCTTAAGCAGAATTTCTGCTCCTCGCCGTTTCCCGGCTGCATATTGGGCTCACGTGCTGTATGGGACCAGTGGCATCGCTGTTCGAACGGGCCTCGAGTGAGTACGCCGTGCTCAACCAGGATCTCACAGCAAGCCTGCAGTTTCAGACAGCAATGCAAGCGTAGTTGAAGACCGCTGCGGCCAGGCCGTGTTGTGACAGCATCCGGAAACAGGGCGCGCCACTTGGTGCGAATTCTTACCTGGTGATCGGGCTGCAGGAAGGAGCCCAGGGGAAGTAATGAAGCCAGCGCCTTCCCCCCGGCCTCGCCTAGTTGCCTGCACACAGCGGAGTCTGTAAGATCGTTTGTGGTCATCTGACATCTAGGGGGCTGGCTCAGTGCAGCGAAGGAGGGCGCCGGCTGGTTCGCGGTGCGAGGCCAGCCAGTGCTCTGTCATTACCTCCTACCACTGCACAGCAGGAGGCAGCACTCTGCTCGCTCTGATCAAGCACGATAACAACGAACCGTGGCTCGCGAAACGTGCAGGTCGCTGGTCGCTGGGCCGCAGGCATCGACACCGTTCGGGCGGGTGCTGGGTGCTGCAGCGATGGCGACAAATGGCGTGTGGCAGCAGGTGCTGGACGGGCTTGCCTGGTCAGAACTGAGCATGCCTGCCTGCCTTACGTACTGACCGTGCAGTCTGCCAAGCCAGCGTGCATGGCTTAGTTTTGCTATCGTGTGTGCTGCTTTGCAGGGCGCTCTGGCCAGGGCGTTTGAGCCTTTCCTGGGCTGGGCAGCGCGGCGGTACCAGGCAGCAGTGTCTGCGCAGCTGAAGAACTACGGCCTGCGCTACGAGGACCTGCTGGACCCCATCAACAACCTCGTGAGTGCTCCCGCAGCATGCTGTGTCGCCGCTGCGTCTGCATGGCAGTCCGGCGCTAAGCAGGCAGAAGGTCTTGCTGCACTCAGCAAGTGTGCGCCTTTGCATCCTATCAACAAGGTGCAGCTTTGCGTGTTGTGGTGTGTTTCAAACCATGCCGCCGCAATGGGCGCTGAAACCCATGTGGTAAACTAGCAGGTCGGTACCATCACAACAACGCTGATGTTTCATATGTCAGGACGTCGACGAGGCGCTGAAGCGGTTGCCGCAGGAGGTGGTGGACGCGCGGAACCAGCGCCTGAAGCGCGCCAGCGACATCTCCCTGAAGAAGGTGTACCTGGCCAAGCCGCTGCAGGCGCAGCAGACGCCCTACCTGTCCTACATGCAGGTGAGCACCCTGCAGCTTCGTGCCCTTGCTGCGCCGCACCACCTGCGGCGCGAGATGCCTGTGATGTTGCACTATGGCTGTTGCAAGTGGCTGCTTGGCTGACAGGCGGAGCCTCGCGATGCAAACATTGGCCGGGCATGATAGCGGTCTGAAGTGCAGATGCTTTTACTGACGTTTCGAGCTTTGTCGCAAAGCAGGAGGCGCTGGACCAGGTGGAGGCGGAGAACAGGGAGAAGGCCCTGCTGGGCACCGGCAAGCCGTACCAGCGCACGATCCCTTGATCAGCTTTCTTTAGAGCAACACTGGGCGTAACAATCATGCTTGACGAGAGGACTTGCGGACTGCGGCGGTCGACTGTAGTAAACTGATGGATATGATCATGTACGGCACAATGTCACGTTGCAGAAGCCGTGAGAGGCACACAGCCACCAGCACCCCGTACACGTGCATCTGGCTCCAGGCATGTATTTCCTGCACGTCATCCTGTTGACATTTACTGTTCCAAGGCAGAAACACCACACGAGCCCCACATGTGAAACGAATGTTGCAAGCGGGGTTATGCTCATGGACTTGCATCCACAAGCATAGCGGCCACAATCCGTCAGAAGCAGATGGCACGAGAAATCCATGCAGGTATACTACAGTCCAAACCGATCCGAGGCAAGCCAATCCAATTGATACAACGCCATGAGGCTGCAACCACGTTCTATGATGACGGCTTTTGTGACGTGGCGTCATCGTCTGACGGCGGCTGGTCTTTCTGCGCGTCGCCTGCCTTCTCGCCTTCCGCTGTCTCGGAGCTGGGTTCTGGGTTCGCTGTCGTGGTGCCGAGCGACTCCAGCGCGACCGCCGCTCGCAAGTAGCTCACATGCTTATCCAATATGTCCGACAGGCTGCGGAGCCTGCACGCCAGCAGCCACACGTGTGGGGAACAAGCAGCTCGGAGCAGCAGTTGACCTGCAGCTGCACAGTGCTGATACAACACTTGATACGACAAAGGCACACTACAGAACATGCGGCTCACCTGGTAATGATGCTGTCCTCCTGCGAAGAAAACAACCAGAGGCACAGTGAGCGACCATGCGTTTGGGTAGTTGAGGCATTCCTGGACAACAAACCCACAGACACTGCATCGTCGCAGAGCTGCGAGCGTCACCTGCAGGAGCAGCTGCTGCACGGGCTGCGAGTCGCCAAACATGCTGGCGATCCAGAAGCTCAGGGCCTTGGGCGCCATCTGGCCCAGGTCCGAGGGCACCGCGTCCGGCGGCTGCCTGCGGATCTTGTTGCTGAGCGCCCACACCGCGCGGAACCTCTCCGTGACCTCCTCCATCAGCTCGTGGGCCTGCACACAGATGATGAGCTTTCCATTTCGATGCCTTGCATGCCAACACTGTGTGCATCGCGCAGCCCGAGACTCGGACAGGGCAAGGCCATCCGGAAACGGAACTTGTTCTGTCGGCCATTAAGGTTGCTCTTTCATGTCAGCGTGATAACAGCACACACAGCAAGCAGAAACTGCAGGCACAGCAGAGCCCAAGCCGCCTGGCGCGCACCTCCACGCTGTCCTCCTCCTCCGACTTCTCGTCCAGGATCTCGCACTCTGCGATAAGCACCGGCCGCTGCTCCAGCACCTTGAGGATCCTGAAGCGCTGCGTGCCTGCCACACACGCACAGCAGGACCCATTTGGTCGGTATGTGGTGACCAGCAATACGCGCTTCTGATATCATGATGTGCTGGTTGATTGAGCCACGCCATGCCAAAGCAGCTATAGGTGCGCACCTTTTGTCGTGATTAAGAGCCTGCCATCCTCCAAGGGCGAGTACCCCACGATCTTGAGGATCGTGCCGACGTCTGCCACGCCACCCGTCGGGGTGCAGTAGGTCATACCGAATTGCCGGCTGGCGCGGAACTCGCTCGTTTCCTGGACCAGCTCCTCGTCGATGCTGCGACACACGGCGCAATATGCTGCTGAGCTGGACACGATGCTCTCGAAAGATCCGAGAACATCGTGTTAACAGATGTGGACAGAGATGAAGCATGCTTGTGCATGTCAGCGCTACCGGCGTCTGCAATCCTCTCACCCCTCTGCGCCCGCCAGCAACGTCGAGAAGAGCACCCTGTACCTGGCCTCAAATATCGTCAACGGCACCTGCGCATGAGTGAACGAATTAACTAGCACAGCCAAGCAGAGGCGCATACAGCAGCCGCACACGACCGCAGCTCAGACACTGTTAGCATAGACCAGTGGCTAACCTGAGCCTTGGGAAACGCCACCATGCCCAGGGGAAAGATGGGCAGCTTCCTAATGCTGCTGGCCTGCACGCTGCAGCTGCGGCGCTCGGACCGCTGGCGTGCGCCGCAGCGGTGCAGCGGATGTAAGACCTGCGCTCTGCCGGCCCACGGAGGCCTGGAATGCTGCATCCTGATGTTTAGCAACGAGCACTGCATGGTGACGCTGCCTGGTGGCTGGCCTGGGTCTGTTGGGCAGGCAATCCCCGCAAAGGAGGTGGTGTCGTCACGTGCCAGATTGGCCCGAGGTGTCAGGAGCCCGGCGCCTTCGACTCTGCACTTCAGCGATCTTCTGCGGCGTGTTTCGTCTCCGGGGACAGCAGTGCAGCTTGTCCGGAGGGACTTGGGGTTATGTGCATCTGCATCGGTGCCTCGTCAATCTGACGTGTCGCCAGATTGCAGGGTTTTTTGGCGAGTGTCTTGGCCTGCAGTGAGCTGCGGTCGGCTATTACGGCTGAACAATACATGCATGTCCGATCGTGAAATATTCGCTTGATCAGCGGACACGTCGAGCCGCCCCCTTTTCACAGCGGCGGCCTTTCGAGCTCCGTGCTCCGGCCTGCGGCTCCGCTGCGGCTCGTTGGGGCGGCCGATCATTCAGTCTTTGTGGAAGACCGCTTCATTGCTAGATAAATCGGCCGTCTGGGCCGTCTGCGCGTCGGCCAGCGGAATGTGGCGACATGCGGCCTCCAGCCACAGCCAGGATGGCTCGGCAGTCTGCAACCCTGCAGCCCAGCGGCAATGCAGGCGGCGGGGCGCCAGCAGAGCGGACAACATCGCTCATGTCATTCGGCACCAGTCCCCAGATTTGAACAGACGCACTGCGGCCGCAAAGACGAGCGTCGGCTGCAAAGCATCCGATGGTCAGCAGTGGGGCCATGCCGGCCGCTCGCACGGTGAGCGCTGCTGGACGCTGCCTGTTGTCGATATGTGCTGCATTTCATGAGCATGATCTGCACTTTGGGCGAGCGTTGCCATGTTCTGCCTGTGAAAGGTGCAGGTCGACCAGGGTTATTTCTGCAGCCGGCGCCGGCATGTACTTGAGTCCAGGCATGCTTGACCACACATGCAGGTGCCCATGAACGCTCGGAGCCCTTCGCACATGCACTCAGCCGGGGAGGCGTACAGGCTCGCGCCAGCAGCCGCAGCGGTGTCGGCGGTGCCGCCTGCCGCGGTCTGCCAGATGACGGTGCAGCCGGCGGCGCGCGCCAGAGCGGCGTCGGCAGCAGCGGCGTCGGCAGCAGCGGCTTGCAGCAGAACGGCGGCGCCGCGGCAGAGCCGGCGGGGGGTCACATCGACAGCACGTACGTGCAGTCCTCGTGGGCGGAAATGCTGCTCGGCATGCCGTTGGAGCTGGCGGCCGCAAGCGCCAAAACCAACGACCACTGGCTGCAGAAGCGTAAGCGGAAGCATTGGTGGAAGCGGGAGCAGTTCCCCCGGGTGTGGCCTCGCACCAGCCTCCGCCGCGGACTCTCTCCTGCAGCGAACAGTTGCTCCTGATGCCTCAAAATTCTAGACACCAGGAATGAAATGCTGAGCGCACACGGGAGAGCCCGGCCTCACTGCCACGACGACGCCGCACAGCCGTGGCGGTCACCCGCTGCGTCGCACCCACATGCATATTGAACCTCAAGTCTGTGGCGGGCTGCAGGTGCCGACGGACACCATGGAGGACGTGCACCAGTCGCTCAGCAGGGCAGAGCCGCCCGTCAAGCTGTGGCAGAAGCTGCGCTCACCCACAGGTGGATTGACTCATAAATCTGGTGCGGCACAGGTGCCCATGGACACGATGAAGGACGTGCACCAGTCGCTCAGCAAGGCGGAGCCGCCAGTCAAGCTGTGGCAGAAGCTGCTGCCGCTGGCGCTCATCTTCTTCTGCGCCAGCTTCAACCTGACCATCCTGGCCAACCTGAAGGACGCGATCGTGGTCACCTCTGCCGGCGCCGAGGCGCTGCCCTTCCTCGCCTCTCTCTGCGTGCTGCCAGCGTCGCTCGCCTTCTTCTTCGCGTACGGTGAGCAGCTGCTGGATGCTGGATCAACACCACCACTCTTTGCAGGCTGCATCAAAGCCCCTGGCATGCACGCGACAGAACAGCCCGGTTTTCCATGCATGCAGCTGTACAGCCAGGACGTTCAGATTATCGAATGGTCGCTCCCAAGAGTGAGTGATATCTTGTCGCAGGCCGGATGGTGTCCATCCTGCCGGCGCGCATGGTGTTCTATGCCTCGGTGGTGCCGCTGGTGGCCTTCTACGCCTTTTTTGCCAGCGCGCTGTATCCCGCGTCGGTGTACCTGCACCCGCATGGGTTCTACTCGCGCATGGCGCCGCTCGTGCCCATCGGCCTCCACGGCCTGCTCAAGGTCAGCTGCCTCTCTTGTTTCCTTGACATTCGGAAAGTGGAGCTGCCTGGATACCGGAAACTTGAAGGAGGATCTATTTGCGGAGCGTGGCACGCGCCGGAGGCCGGCAGCGCCCTGAACGCGGCGGAGCCTGATCGGGCATATCGATGTGAGCTCTGCCGGGCTGAACTACGCGCTTGGCGATCTTGCTTGGGGGACCTGTGACCTTTGAGAGCTGGCAACCACGGCGGCGCCGAGCATGGCAGTTTTGATCAACCATTGCTGCTGCCAGACGATGACCTTGAGGAGTAGCAGAAGCGGTGTTTTCATGCGCAGGTCATCGAGCACTGGACGTTCAGCCTGTTCTTCTGCATCGCGGAGCTATGGGGCTCTGTTGTCATCTCCGTCCTGTTCTGGACGCTGGCCAACGACGTGTGCACCGTCGCCGACGCCAAAATCATCTACCCCTCCCTGGGTGAGTTGCCCCTTTGCTCAGCCACCCTTGCAGGTCTGCCGGCGGTGCTCTACACCTGGCTGACATGCAAGCCTGGCACCCATTTTCCTGAGTTACTTGAAGCGTTCATGCGCCTCGTTGCATCTGAAGTGCTTGCATCACGCACTTCAGAAACAACAATCGCAAAGGAAGGGTGGAGCAGCTGGACGCGCCAGATGCTGATTCTCCGCAGGCGCCCCGGCATGGCCAAGGCAATGTGCTGCCCGTTGACATTCCAATCGGGCCATCATTCAATTGTACCTGCAGGCATCGCCGCCAACATCGCGCTGGTGGTGGCGGGCAGCTACATGAAGTGGGTGAACGCTGCCTTCACGCAGGGCAGCCTGCTGCTGTCGCTGCGGTACCTGGTGGCGACGGTGATTGTGCTCAGCGGCGTCATGATGGGCGCCAAGGCGTATGTCGACGCCAACATCAAGTCCGTCGATGTGAGATTCCAGAGTTCACATCTGCACCCGACCCCGAGGCGGCACAAGATTCTCCTTCTTGTCACCTGCGGCGGAGACGTCTTTTGGGCACTCCGTGAAATCCTCTGCCGACGCGTGGATGCATGTGATCAGAGGCAGTGGCAGCGTCACTTGAGCAGCAGCATCCTGCCAGCAGTCTACATGCTGGGAAATAGTCATGTGGAGCGATTGTGGCAGTCTGGGCGACGGCATATGATCCTGAAAACCCTGGACCCCTTAACCTATCGGAAAAACACCCACAGGTGCCGGACAAGGTGCCGAAGAAGAAGACTAAGAAGAAGGGGTCGATGGCGGACAGCCTGGCGGTGCTGAAGGCGTCACCAAAAACCATGAACCTGGCGCTCCTGGTCATCTCCTACGGTGTCAGCCACCGCCTGTTCGAGTTTGCGTGGAAGGGCCAGCTGCGGGCGCTGTACCCCTCCGCCCAGGCATATCAGGTGCGAGGCTTTTTGAGGGATGCAGTATGTTAGCGTGTACGTGTGCGCGCTGCTGGCAGCCAATGCTATGAGTGTCCACGAAACCCCCCAAGAGGCTCCTCTGCATGATCGCCCGCGGAGGGCCGCCATGACCGCCCATCTGTCCGAGGGGTTTCGATGCCTGCTGGAAGCCGCAGAGCTGCAATGCTCGAGTTACTATCAAGCAGGGAAACCTGGCGATATACTCGTGCCAAGCTGCTGATACAAGCTGGTTCATCGGCGCAGGGCATGCTGGCAGATGTGTCCATCGCCACCGGCTGGGCGACCATTGCACTGATGCTCACCGGCCGCTTCGTCTTCCAGGTAATCCTACTGTCTCATGCTTCCTCACTGCTGCACACCTCCATCTGGTGTGCCCGATGTTGCTGTGCCATATTAATCGAGCATTGGATTCGCCAGTCACTGGAGACTGCTCTCAGCATCTGGTTGCCACATCTGACCTCTATCCGCTCTGTGCCTGCTGTCCTGCAGCACCTGGGCTGGGGCGTGGCCGCCACAGTGACGCCGGTCGTGATGCTCCTGGCCGGCGGCACCTTCTTCGGAACGTCCATTCTGTCCCGAGTCGGCACCGGCGCCGCGGCAGGGCTTGCAGCGGCGGGCGCAACCGCAGGCGCTGTTACACAGGTATGGCGCCCATCCTCTGTCGCAGCTGTGGTCATTCGGATGCTGTCTGGCTTTCATGTTTTGGGCTCTCAAATAGAGGTCCTGCTGCAGAGGTCGCTGCCTCTGCACGACTGCCCGTCGCTGGCATGGCGCTGATCACAGGGGTTTGTGAGAGAGGCTCCTCACTGAGGTTCCACCTGCGGCACCGCAGGTCTTTGCGCGGTCGTCAAAGTTCTCGCTTTTCGACCCGGCCAAGGAGATGGTGTTCATTGAGATGAGCAAGGAGGAGAAGTCCAAGGGCAAGGCCGCCGTGGACCTGCTCGGCAGCCAGATCGGCAAAAGCGGCGCCAGCTGGATCACCCAGGTGTGGCATAATTCACCTCTGTTGGTGGCAGCTTTTGCAAAAACAGTGGCAGCAGCGCTTAACGGATGCTGAATCTGGCTGGTGGAGAGCGGCAGGAAGGGTGCGACTCGCAGACCTACTGCTTCGTCGTTGTTGAGCGCAAAACTGGACTGAAGAGTCCTCGCAAATGGGCCGCGGAGGATTGCTCAGCCTGGTGCAAGTCACCATCGGGTGCCCTGCTCTGCCGCAGGCGCTGCTACTGGTGACGGGCTCGATCCAGGCGGCCCTGCCGATCATCTCTGCCGTCTTTGTGGGCGTCATCGCCTGCTGGATCCGCGCAGTCTCAGTCCTCCACTCGACGATCAAGGTGCAGCTGCGTCCAAAGCATGCCTGAATGACGATGTTCTGGTGATGCTGAAAATTATTCAGCAAGGCGTGAACGAGGCCGACGCCCCGGCCTTGCATTGCTCGCCGCTTGAACTGTTTGCCGGTTGCTCGGATGCAGAGGGAGGAGGCAGAAGCCGCACATGCGGCGGCACAGGATGCAGCAGCTGCCAATGACGACCTCAGTGACGATGAGGGCGGCACATTCGGCAGGGCCCCGCCGCCTGTCTCGCCAGCGCCGGACACTGCAGCGCCGCTGGCAGCAGCCGTGACCAGCCAGCACGCGTCGGCGGCGGCAACGCACGACAGGCAGCATCCAGCCAGGTGGCCCGGCAGCGTCACTGACGCCATCAACAATGCTGCGCCGCATGCTGCGGGGGACGCGGCCGGTGATGTGGCACACCGCCATGTGGGATCAGGGAATGGCGCCGCTGCACAGGTGCCGGGGGCAGAGCGGAGCCCGTGACTCCAGCCTACAGTTTAACGACAACCTATATGTCTTGTTGTAGGCTTCGATTGCCAGCACTTTATTCAGTTCATTCTTTCTGCATTGGAGGGGTGAAACAGTTTTCACGGCGTCTTGTGCGGCACTCAGCGTCTTTCGCTATGGCATACTATGATCTAGACAGGTTGAGGCCGCAGGTTGAAAATCGCAGTTGTCACTTCGACCTCCGCCTATAGACACGATTTGCTGCCCGTCCTTGGCACTCCTGCCTGCATCTGTGCATGGACTCCGTTCATTCTCACCATCATTCCCCGCGGCTTCATGCTATGGCGGACGCCTGTTCTTCAATCGGTCCTATTGCAGGGTGTCGAGACGGCTGCAGCACCTTCACAGTTTTTGCCTGCTTCGCACGGCCGCCTCTCCGTGGTTCAGGAGTCCGCTTGCAATTGGCAGCATGACAGCAGCAATAGGGCTGCCGTCTGGCAGCCGTCGCATGCTGCAGGAAGTCAGGACCACCGTCCAAGACCTTCAAGACACGTCTGAGCCCGGCAAGTCATTGAGCAGCGCCAAGGTAGAGAAGCTGCGCAGCGTCGTGTATGGCCTCAAGCAGTCCATCGGGCTGCGGATGAAACGGTGGAGGCCTTCGGAGGAGGAGCAAAACAGCCTGTGGCAGACCGTTTGCGACCTCTGGGTGGGAACCCGATCCGCCATTCTCTGCCCCAAGTCTGCTGCGTTTCCTGTGTATCGATCAGCTGTGCAAGCAGAGGGCAGACCTGAGAGTCTGATCCGTTGTGGCGACCTGTGCAGAACCTGGCAGTGGAGCGGCACAACCATGCGCCGGCCACAGGCGACAGAAATGAGCAGGAAATCCGCCAGTTTGCCAGGTGTGGTGATACATTCTTCGCCTGTGTGTGCCTGCTCCTGTTGCGGCAGCTTTGCTGCAGGCCTGCCAGCCGCAGTCTGTCGAATTGACGCCGTGTGCTGCTGACGCCCCAGTGACCTGCTGTTGATGCTCGACGACACCACGCTGACGGACGAGGGGCGCATCGCCAAGCTCGAGTTCCTGTGCCGGGTGCGCAGCAACTGATTCATTGCCAATTTCGGGTCAGCATGTTTTTGTCACCGCATGTTGCTCACTGACGCTGAAGAACGCGGCAGCACACACCCGTCCAAACTGACAGCAACCATTGGCATGATTTGGTGGCAGCGCGGCGCGTCCCCCAGATGATTTCGGGCCTGCACTGCAGACGGGGCAGCTGTGGCAGAAGCAAGGCGAGCACGAGACGGCGGAGGGTTGCTTCGGCACCGCGATGCAGCACGCCGGCCCTCTCGCGGAGCTGGTTAACAGCCGTGCAATACCGGTGGCCTGCTTTTCGTACTCTACACATGCTGAACTTCAAAGCACATAGCAAATTTTTCGCGGTAATACAGCCGTTTCGCTGGAAGTCGTCACTTTCAAAGTTTTGAGGTACCCATGGAGAGCAACAATGTGGATTTTCTTTTCAAATGCAGGACGTGAAGCGCCAACAGGTGTCCGACCTGCTGTTCCAGCTGTACTCGCAGCGCGCACAGGTGGCGTGGGCGCTGCAGCAGGAGGTGCGTGCCTGGGATCTGCAGCATCGCCTCAGTGCTGATGGCCTCGTGTCAGCGAGAGGCAAGCGCCACGGCGGCGCTTTGCACCCACCGCCCTCCTGGGGTCCTGCAAACATGTCACGAGGGCTGCTTTGCCGCCTTCTGTGCATCTGGATGAGCACATGCTTCTTCACGATACCGTGTCGACCAGTCCCTCCTGGAGACGGACTGGAGCGCGGCGTGATGCACAAGCTGCTGCCTCCGCAGGAGATGGCGGATGATATGCTGCAGCGGGCCAACGAACTGGCGGGCAACGAGCTGCTGTCCGGCCGCCAGGCAGTCAAGCTGTCCGTGGGGCTTGCCCACGTCCTGGTCGTTGAGGTGCGCCTCCCAGTTCTGTGAGCCTTCAGCGCCTGCCGCAGGGCGGGCACTACGGGTGAAGCGGTGAATACAGCAGTCGGCATGCGAGGCAGCATGCATCTAGGGTTCCCAAGCTGGTAACACTACACCTGGCTGAATCACGGGCGTGTATTTATGCAAGTCTTCTCCCGTCTGACACTGTGACATGACCCGCAGCCAATGTGTCTTCGCAGGGGGAGAAGCGGCTGGAGGCACGCGACTGCGAGCGCGCCGCCACGATCCTGGATGCGGCGTTCCAGCTGCTCAACAGCCTGGCGGATAGCGAGGGCCTCGACCACGCACACGCGGCTGTCCAGGCGATGCAGGCCCGGGTGAGTGAGGCCTCACAGTGTGGTGGTCTCCGATACTGCAGACAGCGGGCAAACATGTGCACGAGGCCGCTGGACCTCCCGCTTTGCAGCGCGCGTCTCATTGGATGCAAGACACCGAGCTGCCTGCGCGTTGGCATCTCGTGTCTCCTCGCTGAGCCTGCTGCTGCTGTGAGATCATGGCACCATGGTGTGTCGGGCGTGCAGGTGCTGAAGCAGCTGGCACATGCGCATGTGGAGTCGCAGCAACCGGGTCCCGCCCTCAACTGCATCCAGGTGTGTGTGGACAGTCTTTTAGCTCGCCAGCTGCACGATTATTGGCGTGCGGGCAGCGATATTTGTGTCATATTTTGACAACAAAGGATGTAGCAGCCGCGTAGAACAGCCGCTCGAAAATGCAGTGCCGCTGTTTTGCCGCCATGATCGTCCTGAATCCCAATTCCCTGTCACCACAATGTGTTTGTCATGCCATGGTAGGCGCTGCGAACGCTGCCGCGACAGAGTGCCGACGGCGGCAGCAATGCAGCCGACGGCGCCGCCGAAGGCGATTCAGCCAATGGCGGCGGCGACGGCGGCACAGTGGCCTACCTGGCGATGCGGGCGCTGCTGCTGGCCGGCAGGGGCGACGAGGCGCAGGCGGAGCTGCTTGCCGTTGTGTCCGCCGCCGACGCGCCGCTTGAGCTCTGCCTGGCCGCTGTCAAGGTAACGACACATCGGATGCACGTCCCATCACCAACAGCGCCGTTTACGCAGATATAATTATAACTTGCACGTGAGGGATACACAAGGGATCCTGCGGCATCGGCCTCAGCGTCAACCCCTGAACCCTAGACGCATCAGCACCCCAGAGGCGGAGCACTGGCGTGGAAAATCGCATTCAGCTGCTGTGCCGATCACGCCGCAGGAGCTGGTGATGGGCGGCGCCGAGGCGCAGCTGCCGTTTGTGCCGGCCGCGGCGCAGGTGCTGCGGGGCATTTTCTGCATTCCTGTCAAATCCAACACATGAATTCGCTTTGGGCTGACACCGCAGGAGCTGGTGAAGGGCGGCCCCGAGACGCAACTGGCGGGTGTGCCGGCGGCGGCGGACGTGCTGCGGGGCCGCTTCCCGCGCGTCGCCGGGCTGCCGGTGGCGCTGGTGGGGGCGCTGCTGGCCGGCGCCGCGGCAGGCGACGGCTCCGCCGCCGAGGCCGCCGCGCTGGACCTGCTGCATGACGATGCCACCATGGAGCTGCTGGCTGAGGTTTGCGTAGAGCGTGAAAGGTCAAAGCACAATTCCTGAATTATGTTTGTGTTTTAACGCCTTTCATCATTGGAACCTCATTCAGTCACGCTGCACGACGACGCCAGCATGGAGCTGCTGGCTAGGTGTGTGGACGCACTTTGTCGAGGTAAGTTGATACATCGATTTACATGTCTTGACATCAGCGCCTTGCGTCAACAGTGTTCATTCAATTGCGGTACACCGCAAACAGTGCCACCATGCAGCTGCTGGTGACGGAGGTTTTACGCCAAGTCACATCAAAACCTGCACATCAATTGTTCATTTCGTTCACATTTCATGTTCGCCGCCACTCATTACTGTGCTGTCAATTCTCGTGCTGGCTTGCCTATGTCACCGTTTGAGATGATGACGTAGAAACAATGTTTGTGAGCAGGAGGAGGAGGGGGTGCGGCAGCACCGGGAGGCGCTGTTCGCCATCCTCTGGAACCAGGTGCGGCCTGCACGCCGCCTTTAGCCTTCTGCATGGCCGCCTGCAGCAGGCGTTAGGTTGCGTCGTCCTCTGTGACATGTACGCTGCCTTGACGGCAGTGCCGTGCAGCGCTGCGACCCGGCAGCGGCAGCTGCACCCCATGTGTGGGGGGCCGCAGGCTCGTCGTCAGTACAACCAGGCGCCAGTACAACCATGCGTCTCAATGTGAACTCAGACCAGCCAGTTCGGGAGCGCAGGGCACCGAGCGCTTCCACGCCAAGCACTACGAGGCGTGCAGCAGGCTGTATAGCGCGGCGATGCAGTTTTGCAGCGACACGGCTCAGCGCGCCAAGTCCGCCCGCCTGCTGGCGCTGTGCTCCCTCGCCTGCAATGCCCCCTCCAGGTAAAGTTTCTTTTGTTCTGTTTTTGCATGGTGTTCTACACCGTTGTCGCACTGAGCGTTCACCGGCATCTGGACTCTCAGGCTTATACACCAAAACTTGTCCTGACCTGGAAGCCTCGCCATGTCTTCAAATGTGAATTTGCGATTTGTTTGAATTTCTGCATCCGGTGCGCTGCAGGGCGCTGGAAGTACCTGGACATCGCGGCGGACCTGGAGGCTTCTTTGCTGAATTGACTCAAACCTTGAAACCCTGAAACCTCACCTCTGGACGATCCACGATCCTTCCATGTCCTGCAGGGCGCTGGAGTACCTGGACATTGCGGCGGACCTGGAGCCGGACAGCGTGTACAACCCCTTCGTGCGCTTCAAGGTGCTTTCCTGGGCACCCCCCTGATCCAGGCTCAATCCGAGCTGCAATCAAATACCAGGCCTGTAGATACTTGAGATTGCCTGAAGTGTCATCTTAGTCTCATTCTGACATTGCGATCCTTTTTCTTCTGTTTGGGTGCTGCTGGCGTCTGGCGACGTGGGCGCGGCAATCGCGGAGGTCCGCCGCCTCGTCGCCTGCCGCGGCTTCGACCGCGACGTCTTGGCAGTGGGTCTGCAGCGCAAAACAGCGCCGCACTGGCCTGTAACGCCTTGCATACAAGTAGCCAGACGGCTGGCGCTGGCTGCAGACGCCAAACATGTATCCGCAGAAGCGCTCGCCAATGTCCCTCGCTCACCACAGCCTTGTTCAAGGTACACTTCTGCAAGATGTAAAATTCTCAATCTCATCTGGTTACATATGTGCATGGTGTGTGCGCCGACCCGCAGGCGGTGTGCACCGAGTCCATCTCCTGTGGGGAGCCGACGGCGGCGCAGGAGGCGCTGGAGCTGCTCCACGCCCAGCTCGTCAAAGGTATTGCGCAACAAACTGCTTCCTATGTCACAGCAAACACCCGGGTGTATCTTTGTGCGAGTCCTGCGTGCAGCACAGCCTATGAACTAAAGTGCTGATGACACAACACTAATCACCGCGCCATCCAGCCTCTGTTGCACATCGCTGAGCGCTGCTACAGTGGCAGCAGCATGCTGCAGATGAATCAAAGCGGACATCTTGACCTTCTGCGCAGACGAGGCGGCAGCCGAGCCGGGCCAGGAGGCGGCGGTGCTGCAGAACCTCATCAGGGTCGCCGCAGACGTGCTGGAGAAACGGTCCGCAGCCGCCGCAGGTGCTGCTTCACTGCTGCACAGTCCTATGCCGATTCTTTCAGTCGCCAACCTTTTAACAGATCTCACCCAGGGAACCAGCTGTCTGAGGCTGATGGCAGCAGTATGCACCTCTCGTTCTGCTTCCACACACCACGTCTCGCTTCGGTGCATGCTGTGCGCCAGGCAAAACCCTCACCCAAAACTTCCCAACCGCAATTTGAAACTGCCAGGCCAAGGCGACCCGTCCGCAGACGACGGGACGCCGGCGCAGGAAGGTGCAGACGAAGAAAATACGCCCCCCACGGCGGCCGGTGTCGGCAGCATGTACAACAACTTGGCCAAGTACTGCAGCCTGGCGGCGGACCGGCTGGAGCACCTCGGCAGCGACCGGTTCTTCGACCCCGAGCTACAGAAGGCGTGGGCCATGTCCAGTAACAGATGTTTCTCTATCTATATTTAGGGTCAGGACATTTGCAAGCATGTGATCAGCATGGTATAGGTGCAGCAGGCGCAGTATAGCCGAAGCTGGCCCTTGCCTTGGCATGGGTTGGTCCCATGATGAAGCCTATGTGCTGTGCGCACTAGAATCATAATGTACGCCGTTTTTCTGGCCTGCGCAGAGGGCAGTGCTCATTCAACATTTTGTATCATCCTCCACCACCGATGCACTTGATGCTGGCACTCATTGCTAGCATGGAGTAGTCCAGCAGGTGAAGCATGCATGATGCTTTCTGAGGGTTGAGGCATCGCATTCGAATGCTAGCGCAACTGTACACGTCTTGCTGCGGTTGCGGAATGCAATTTCTGCATCATGCTGACCACATACTTGCTGGCCGCAGGACGGCAAGCAGCCGCAGCTGGACTGGTTCGCCGGCACCGCCTGGAACATGGCCAAAGCAGCTGCAAGCGACGACTTCTGGCAGGTGCGCAAGCATGACTGCATGCGGGCAAAGCATGTGTTCTTCATGGCAGATCACCCACGAGCTTGCAAGCTTTCTGCCAGCCATTAGCAGTCACGGCACCAGTGTGAGAGCAAAGGCTTGCAGCAAGTTTTATGCTTGTCAATACACCAATGCCATCTGTGCGTCATTGGCAAATCGGCTTTGTGTTTTTGCAGGCAGCGGCAGTTCTTTTCATGGCGGCCGCGCGGCTGCGGGGTGCGGCAGCGCCGAGCACTACCAACTTGAAGATGCAGCGGGTGCACACTGGTTGTGTTGTGCAGCGCTGCGCTCGTGTTCAGGCTCTTCGAACATCTGCTTCTATCGTCGACACTCACTACTTGCAAAGTCAGATCTGCTGCTGTATGAAGCAGCCGCCCTGGCCACTCACCTCTGCCTCCAGGAACCCTCTCATCCTGACCCTGCCGCTTCCACAGTAGTCTTTCCCGTGAGAGCCTCTCAGCTGCAGCCTGCTAAGCCCTGAAAGCCTACACCATGCCGCGCAGGTGGCGTACATGATGGCGGCGACGGCGACGCTGGAGGCGCATTCGGAGGGCGGCTCGCCCGCCGGCGCACCTGGCCTGGCGCTGGCGGCGCAGTGCCTGCAGGGCGCGCGCGCCGCCGGGGACGCCCTGTCAGCGCGCCGTGCCGCGCCCGCCGCCGCCGACAAGTCCGCCGTCTACCTCCACGTCAAGGCGAGTGCTCGTTTTTGTTCCTGTTCTTTGATTTGCCTGGGGGCCTGGGGACTGACTGACAATTGGGTAGGACGACCTGGCCCTGGCTGGCTCAGGCGTACTTGAAGCCCTGACCTTTTCGCGGGCTGCCATGCCTGCCACAGGAGTTTGAGCTGGCGGGCTGCATGGACGACGCAAGCGCACAGCTGGCGGCGCTGCGGAAGTGCGCCGCCTCGCCCGCCTGCGGCGCCGAAACCCTGCTGGACCTCGCCAGCGCGTGCAAAGGCGCGGCCGCCACCTTGATGCGCTGCCTAGCAATGTGGCATCGCTGCTGCATCAGGCGCTGCGCACCAGCCGAGGAAGTGCTGATGCCTGGCGGAGCGGCTGGAAGTGCTCCCGAACTGCCACGACGGCGCGATTGGCCGCTTTGACTTCAACGTGCACGTCATTTGAAATCCGTGTGTCCTCAGCAGGCAAAGGAGCGGCGGGCAACACGACGATCGAGGCGGAGGCGCTGCAGGGTGCCCTGGCCCGCATGCTGCAGGAGCCGCAGCCAGCGCTCGACAAGGTCGCGGTGGTGCGCATGAATTCCAACCTGCACACATCGTGGGGAGCTCAGCAATGTCTAATCATGCCACATTCTTTGTCCTGGCAAATCATCACAAGCTCGTTGCAGGCTCCTCAGTGGAGGGGTGGCGACTGGCTTTGCCTCATGAACAGTGTGGGTTTTGAAGACTGGGTCCTGCGCTGAGGCGTTTCCGAGGTTTTGCGCAGGTGGTGCGGGAGCTCGTGCAGCTGGCGCCGACAGACGCGCAGAAGGCGCAGCACTTTCGGGACGCGGCCGACATGCTGGCCGCCCACAGAGCCGCCGACTACCCCCGCAGGTGGTCAGAGATGGGTGTTTATCCTGTGCGAGCGTGCTTTGTTGATGTGATGAAGTTATTGTGGTGATGTGGGTTGCCCTGCACCTCGAGCGTCAATGCTATGCTGCAGAACCTCCCATCCGCAGCCGTGGCGTCTCGAGCACAAATCTTCAGCCGTCGCAAACGCATTGGACAGTGATACAGGCTGAAGGAGCAGCAAACTCCTCCTGTCACCTACATCATTACATCGTCAACCACGCAGGGAGATGCAGTGGCTGGTGACCACGTGCTGGAATCGGGGGTGCCACCACCTCAACTTCGAGCGGTCGGACCAGGCGGCACCCTTTCTGGAGGCCGCGCTGCGCCTCCTCACCTGCTGCCCCGAGCTGCAGCACCGCAAGGTGCCGTGCCCCTGGAAAGCCATTGATGACAGCTCGACCACCTCGGAGCGCATTGATTGCACTGTGAAAGACGCGAGTCTTCTAGTGCGAGCCGGACTGAATGCGTCTGCAGCGCAGCTGACCAGGGTACAATGCACAGGGGAACCCGAAACATTTGACCCCACCATGCACAGGACGCAATGAGCACATCGCTTTTTGGCGGCCTTGAGTATCATTGAATTGTCATCGTGATTCAAATGCTGCGCAGGAGGGCATGGAGGAGACGATGGCCAAGTACTTCCTGCTGCCCAAGACACCCAGCCCCAAGACCGAGAGGACCTCCGGCAGGCTGCGGCGGGCCAGCCACCCGCCCCTGAACACGCTGGCGGCGGCGCTGGATGCAGCTGGCGAAGAGGCTTCGGGGGAGTCGCAGCCGCAGGCACCGCCGGAGCATGTGATGGCAGGAGGCGACGACGATGACGCCGAGATGAGCGACTCACCCCTGCATCTGGAGGTGGATGAGGAGTGAGCAGTGGGAAAGCTCTGGAGTGTGCCACGGCGCGCCGTGAGGGGGGAATTTCGACCAGTCGTTTCGGGAGCGTCGCTCTGCAGCGGTGAAACATTATGCTGTGCGTGAAGTCTCTGGGGTGTGTTTTTCATTAGGATCGCCGGCCCGCACAACTGACGTCGTGATAACCTTGCTCATGCTGTCCAACGGAAGAAGGTCTTACCGAACGGGGAATGCACTGCAGTCCTTACAATAAACGGTATATGTGTCGTGGGTGGCCAGAATCACTATGACTGCTGTGTCATAGCGGCGAGCCATCGCAACTATAGTGCCGCCGTGTCGAGTGCTCATGCGCAAATGCTGTCGCATTCGCACTTGTTGTTTTGCATGTGACATCCTTGAAGATCCCTCAAGGGACTCGTGCAGTGTGCAACCCCCGGAAGCAATTCGCCGCTCTGCAGACCTGCAGCGGTTTTGCACGGCCCCTGATGCTGCAGCTCGCAATCCACTTCGACCCTGCAATTTGAACGCTGATGAGTAGCCTCTCGCCTGCAGCTTTCGGCCACAGGCAGCGTCACCGCGAGCTGCGAAACGTTCATTTCGGTCACGGGCGGCGCTCATCTAGGCAGCGTCGCCCGGCTTAGACAGCATGGACGCGTACTACAAGGTGAGGCGCTGTGATCGCCAAACATCCGCGGAAAGTCGTGCAGTCCCCGCCGCCACGAACCGCCCTCCTGGTCCTGGTGATGGCCTCTGCACATGTTTTGATGCATGCATCAAGCCGCTCGAAGCGGATCACGCCTTCCAGCTCGGTCGTCGCTCGGCTGTCAATCAGACATTCGTCCAGCAGTGCTGCTCTGACATCTGCGTTGCCTGCTGGCTTTTGACCATTGCAATCGACTCTTCACTGATGATCATGCAGGCGTGCAAGTCGCCGGTGGAGTCGGAATCCGCACGCAAGCGGAAGCGTCTCGTTTTGGCAGCCGATCATGATCTGTCGCCCGCTGGCTCGCCGCTGAACCTGTCGCAGCGCAGTGAGCAGACGATAGAGCAGGCGTTCGGGTCGCCTCAGCGGCTTCAGCGGCCACCGGTCACCCCAACGAAGCTCTCTCCACCAGCAGGCGAGCCTGCTTCATACAGTTAACATGAAAAAACCATCAGTCCTGTTCTGACGAGGGACTCTGCTGGCAGGAAGGGCGCTCATTGCGCGTGTGGATGTGTATGAATGGGGCCGATCCCCCTCTCAAGCGGCAGATGCTCCGTGCGTGCAGGTGCAAAGGGGACCATCAGGAGCCGGCGCGGCGCAGCGCTGGTCGCAGCAACGGGCGGCTTGGTGCCGCCGGCGCCCCGAGCCAGCGGCAGCGCGCTGAGCGGCGATGTACGGAGCAGGACGTACGATCTGCTCTCTCCGCAGCAGCCCCAGCAGCATCAGCAGCCGCCGTGGGGCTCGCCGCGGAGGCCGATGCGGCCGCAGCCGACGGTCATCGGCAGCCCATCAAAGCGGAGGCCGCCCACGACAGCGAGGCTGCAGTCGCAGCTGCCGGAGGAGCACGCCATGCTGCTGAAGATGTTCGGTGAGACCTTGAAAAACCCTATAAAGAGCCCTGCAAACATGCAACTTGCTGTCCAGGTCCAGCAACACTAAGGAGGCGCTGGTGACAGACATTTCTGCTGTATCTGGCTGGGCCTCAAGGCGCAGGCTGACGTGCAAACATGACATGTCATGCAGCGGCGCTCCACAGCGTGACGGCGCTCATGCGGCGGCGCGGGCAGCGGTGCACCTACGAGGCGCTGCGTGGACCGGTCGAGGAGCAGTGTCGCCGCCGCTTCCTGGTGCCGCGCTCTCCCCCTCCCATGCTGCTGTGATACTTGATCCGAAAGCGCTTGGCTGTGCCCTCCGGCGCCTCGTGGATTGTGCCGTCCATGTGTTGAACTAAGAAGGCTTTTGGATTGACTTGGAGGTTGTCATGGGTAGAAAGCTGCAAAGAGGTGCACAGACATTCTGTGCGGGTGTCTGAGCGTTGGTTGGTTGAACGTGCAGGTCAAGCACCTGGCGCAGCTGCGACATGTGTTTCCCGATGCCATTCACTGGGAGCACCTAGCCATCGCGCGCGGCACACCGGGTGAGAGCCTCTGCCAGTCTCCCACTGATGCATCGGAAGCGCTGCTGCGCACGCCCAGGACGGCGGCGCCAGCATAGTGCTTCTGCTGATGCATTCACTCCCATGCTGTCCAAAGCAGAAAGCGAATTGCCTCTGCCTGCTTCATAGCACCTGCCATCTGACACCTGCTTCCCTGACGCCTGTCTCGTGAAACATGCTGCAGGCATGCAGGGCATGTCGCCGCGGGTGGACATTCAGCTGGTGGTGGATGTCCGGTGCGACGGCCGCGCGTCAGACGACGATGCCCTCGGCAGCCCTGTCGTGGCGGCGGCGCTGCCCGGCGGCGGAGTACCAGTGGGCTTTGTCGGCAGGGCACCGGCGGCGGCGGCTGCGGCCTCAGACGCTGGCGCTGCGGGGTGTGGGCCGGCGAGCGCGGCGGGCGCCACAGCACACACAGCCGCTGGCGCTGCCGCGGCGGAAGCCGGCGCCCCCATGGCAGCATCAGTAGCTGCTCGCGGCAGCGGCGACGGCGGCAGCGCCGACAGCGGCGGCACCGCTGCGCGGCGCAGCCGCACGGCGACGGCAGCGACAGTGTCCGCGGCGGTCCCAGAACCAGCACCAGCATACGCAGCAGCGTCGCCGGCTGCGGCAGCGGCGGCGCTGAGCGGCGCGGAAACGCCGCAGCGCACGATGCTGGCCATGCGGGCAGAGATGGCGCACCGGCTGGCGCTGCAGTATGCCTCCCAGTACAGGTGCGCCTTTCTGTCCAGCTACCTGAAGTCCGCGATTGGACATAATTGATGCATCCTCTGTCTGCCTCGAAAGGCAGCTGGTGCAGGGTCCGGCAGCCGTCTTCTTGAGATGGCTTCGGCTGCTCTCACAGCCCTGCACCATCCCTGAGCGCCATCATGTGGCAGCGTCTGGAATGTTCCTATATTACCCAGAAATTGCCCAATATATCGAGCCGGCTCGATTAGGGATCCGCCATGCAACAGTCCCGCACACCGTACTTGGCAGCGCCACGACAGTACTGCCCAGTACATTGCAAACAAGCTCAGCCGGCCTGATGAGGGGATCCGCCAAGCGACGCGCAGGCACCAGCCTCATCGTGAACGTAAAGATAGAGATATCATTAACAGAAAGAGATGATTTTCATCCTTGCGCAGGGTGTTCCTGAACGCTGCGGGCGAGGACAGCGGGGACGTCCCGCTGGACGCGGAGCTGTGGGATGCGGCCTTCGTGCCGGGCGAGGTGCCGCCGGCGCCGCTGCCGCCGATGCCGGAGGCCGCGCCAGCGGGGCCTCTCGCCGGTGGCTACCTGTCGCCCGCGGTGACGGCGGCGGCGGACGGCGCGGCGCACCCGCCGCCGGCGCCCCAGCGCCCAGGTGCGCACCTCTGCCGAGCCTGCGTGTCGCCATTGAAGGCGGCAGCAATGAGCAAACCACACTCGAAGCTGCACTGCGTGCTTGGGTGCTTGATGGTCCCATCAGTGCCGGCTGTTTCGATTGGCTCCGGCCACGAAGAGCCAGTCCATCCAACGGCGATTCCCTTACGCGACGCCAGCCGACATCCCTTCCTGCGAAGGTCATCCCCAACCTTCTGCCATCGGCTCACCGCAGGCAAGGCGCCCGCAGCGCTGCACGCCGCGGGCGCCAAGCGGCCGCGGCGGCTGGCGTTTGGCGGCGACGGCGACCCTTTACCAGCCGGCGAGTCGCCCGGGCACAGCGCGGCGCTGGCGGCGGCGCTGCGGGATTACACTGTGCCAGAGGATGTGGCCCGGGCGTCGCTGACCGGCGCCCTGCCCATCTCCCTGCGCGCCCTGCAGGTACCCTTGTGAAGCTTGGTCACGGGTTCACAGCAATCTAGATTGCATATACAGGATCAAGTCCCTACCGCTGTCCATTTCCGTAGGGATTGCGTGTCGCTGTCTGGCGGCCTGCTTAACCTCCCTGCGCGCCCTGCAGGTGCGCACCGGCGCTAAACCCCCCGAAAATACACCGCTTGGCAGCACAGGTCCTTTTCTGGAAACGCAGATCACAGTGCTTGCTCCATTTGCTGCAATGGCTTTCACTCCCCATTGCAGCTTTGCTGTCCATGCACTGCGCTGCGCTGCTCTGCTCCTCGTGATCCTTTCCAACTGCTCTTGCTTACAGGCGGCGAGGGACAACGAGGTGGTCAGCCAGGAGGCGTTTGGACAGGACGCGGTGGCGGCGCGCCGACGGCAGCACGCCGACTCGCAGCTGCTGCAGGCCTTCCGCTTGGTGCGCAGCCTCTTCGACAGGCGCCCCCGCGTGCAGCCCCTCTGCCAGGTGGGCCCTTCACTGCCTTCTTCTCGCATCTTCTTCTCGCATCCACTTGTGCTTCAATGATTGTCTGGTGGCACCAGATGACCAGCCGCACATCCGGCAGGCATTCTTGAATTGCCTGTGTCCCAGCACATGTGTGCAATGACCAGATATGCCAAAGGAACAACCACAATCTGGCACTCACTGCAGTTGCTGTACGTAAGATCCGCTGGCAACACCCACGATTACTCAAGAGCCTACCAGGGCGTGCCGCTGCAGGTGCTGGGCGCGATGCACGCCGCCGGCAGGTTTGGCGACGCCGCCGCCTGCCAACTGCAGCTGCGGGTGCTGCAGGAGGCGGCGCCCGGGTGGCTCACGCTGCAGCCGGACGCGAGCGGCGGGGGCGCCGCCATGCTGGCGCTAGACCGCCGCATGCCGCTGGAGGGCTTGCAGCGGGGCGTGGCGGCCGCCATGCAAGCGGCGACCGCCGCCGAGGCGCAGCGCAAGGCCGGCGCCGCCGAGAGGGCCGCGGCGCGTGAGGCGAGGACCGGCGGACACACCGGCGACGCGGCGGCGGCGGGACAAGGCGCGACCCAGTA
>JAABUM010002533.1_pt1 | contig 24232 bp, 21 predicted proteins | sample 5559161 | NCBI WGS metagenome assembly JAABUM01 (sample SAMN10711868, study PRJNA513369) | rock metagenome | isolation source: Antarctica rocks | place: Antarctica: Victoria Land, Siegfried Peak nord
GGGAAGCGTCGGCGTCAGGTCAACCGGGGCGGTAGCGGTAGCGGGCACGGCGGGCCTCCTCTCCACGGTGCGCGTCACGAGCCGACCACCACCCTAGCACAGCCGTTCTCTCGTTGTAGTACTAGTGGCCTGCCCACATCCCCCTCGCAGCACTCCGGCCCGGCACGCGCCGTAGGGGCACACGTCCCCCCGGCAAGTTGTGTCGTACGCAGGAGCTACACCCCCCATGCGCCACACCGCAGCCCGCACCAGCGCGCCCGCACCAGCGCGCCGCGCCAACTTCCGTGCCATCCTCCTCGCTTTCCTCGGCCTCGGCGGTCAGGTCGGCGCGCAGGCCGTCCTCCTGGCCGATCTCGCCCGCGCCCGCGCCCTCAGCCCCGCCGCGCTCGGCCTGGCCTTCTCCGCGCAGGCGGGCGTCGGCATCGTCGTGCTGCTCGTCGGCGGCGCGCTGGCCGACCGCCTCGGACGCCGCCCCCTGCTGGCCCTCGGCAGCGGCGGACTCGGCCTCTTCTCCCTCGCCCTCGCCACCGCCCCGCCCTACGCCCTCCTGCTCGCCGCCTTCGTCCTCGGCGGGGCCAGCGCCAGCGCCTACGATCTCGCCGTCAATACCCTCGGCGGCGACTACGAGCGTCGCTATCGTGCGCGCGCCATGACCATGTTCCACGCCGGTTTCAGCGGCGGCGCGGCCCTCGGCGCGGCGTGCAGCGCCCTCCTCCTGGCGCGCGGCACCGACTTCCGCCTCGTCTATGCCCTCCTCGGTGCACTCCTGCTCGCCCTCGCGCTCGACACGAGTCGGCTCCCACTCCCCGCAACGCTCGGGCCGCCCCCGGCGCAACCACCGACCGATAACGCGCACCACGAAGCCGACCCCGACGCGCATGGCACCGGCGCGCTCGCCCTCCTCCGCACGCCCGGCGTCCCCCTCGCCGCCGCGCTCGTCGGCGTCTGCTTCTTCGGCGACGGCGCGCTCGAAGGCTTCACGGGGGTCTACCTCCGCAATCTCCTCGGCGCGGGGCCGCTCCTCGGTGGCCTCGGCATCGCCGCCTTCCACCTCGTCGGCCTGCTCGCGCGCCTCCTCAGCGGCGCGGCCCTGCGCCGCCACGGCGAGCGTCGCGTCATCACCGTGGCCGGACTCGGGGCCGCGTGCGGCATCGCCCTCGCCCTCGCCACCACGGTCCCCGCCATCGCCGTGTTCGGGCTGCTAATCGTCGGCTTCAGCCTCGCCCCGGTCGTCCCGGTCGCCTTCTCCCTGGCCGGGCGCGCCGCCCCCGGCCACGGCGCGCGGGCGGTCGCGCTCGTCACCACCGTCGGCTACAGCGCCTTCATCATCGGGCCGTTCGTCGTCGGTGGCCTCGGGACGCTCACCTCGCTCCACGCCGCGCTGCTGCCGCTGATCGGCACCTCGCTCGGGATCGCCCTGCTCGCCCGGCGCATCGCCGCCCCAGCCCGCTAACGCGCGCCGGGGTCGCCCATTCGGGTGACCCCGACTTCTGTACGAAATCGTCCATCTGGCCGATTCGGGCGCGGCACAACCCCGCTACACTGGGAGGAACGCCGCTCGCGCATCGCGCCCCCGCGTGCGCCAGCCACAATGGTCCCGCATCGCCAGGATCGGGCATCGCCCATACCGGGCTCCACGCCGCCACTTCGAGGAGGCACCATGAGCGCCACCGTCGCCCCCATCGCCGTGCAGGCGGAGACGTTGCACCAGCAGGTCGAGGCCAGCTTCCGCAAGGTCACCGCGCGCCAACGGCGGCTGCGCGGGCGGCAGCGGCGCTACAGCGTCGCCCAGACCGCCCTCAGCGGCGTCACCGGCCTGACGGCGGGCGTCCCCGTGGCGGCAGGGGCCATCCCCGGCGGCGATTGGCGGATCCTCTGCACCCTCGTGGCGGTCGCCGCGTTCGCCGCGACGATCGTCGGGGTGCTCCAGCAGGGGTCGCACGACAGCGAGGAACTGAGCCAGGCCGCCGAGTGCCTCGGCAAGCTCCGCGAACTGCGCGTCGAGCTCAGCACCGAGGGTGCCCGTCCCGAACTCCAGCTGCGCTATCGGCAGATCCTGGCGGCACACGGCGAGATCGCGGAGTAGCCCAGGGACGGCGCGCGGCTCCTCCCGCACGCCCAAACCCCTTCCCCCCCTCTTCCCTCCCTACAGCCGGAGATCGGGACTGTAGCACCCCCGATGGGAGCCGCTCCCTATGCAGGGCAGTAGCCCTCCTGCGGGGGACACTGTGCCCATGAAGGGCCCCCGGCCCCGAAGCCCCGGATACCACCCAAGCCCCGGCTCGGGAGCCCTCGGGACTGCGGCACAGGCCAAGCATCCTGCGTGGCGCTGTGTCGCTCATTCTCTGTGCCCCCGCGGCCCCCTCGCCCTCTGTGTCTGTGGCCCCCTGTTCCGTCCTTCTCTCTTTCGTCGCTCTGCGTCCCTGCGTCTCTGCGGTGCTCCCCTCTCCCCCTGCCGATCTGTCACCACCCGACCCCCTCGCGCGTTTCCATAACGACAGGCGGCGCGCGCGATCGTGTCGCGCCCGTACGCCAGGATACGCCTCACCGGCACCCAACACCCGCGAGGAGGGCCACAATGGCGACCGCCGTGCTCTTCGAGGACGAGTCCGGGCAGACCGTCCGCCTCCCGTCCGGTTACCACCTCCCCGGCAAGCGCGTCCGCGTCCGCCGCCTCGGCAACGCCCTGATCCTCGCCCCCGAGGACGGCCCCTACAGCCCCTTGCTCGACAGCCTCGCCCACTTCTCCGACGCCTTCATGGCCGAATCGCCGGACGCGCCGCCGGAGAATAACGCGCCGCGCCCCTGACCGACGCGCAGGCGCCGGCCGATCGCGACAACGCCGCAGAGATGCCCGCAACCGGCCCCGTGGACAGGGGCCGGAGACGCGCGCCCCCCGCGTTGTGCCGGGCGCGAGCGGGGTCATGCTCGCACCCCGCCCACGACCCGCCGCTGGCGCTCACCTGCCCGTAGTCGCGGCTTTGAGTTCGTCGAACGACTCGCGGATAAGCTTCGCGAAGTCTCGCTGGTCGGTTTCGCCGACCCAGCGTTCGAACGCGATCTTGAAAACCGCGATCCCGACCTCGGCGACCAGAATCGCGGTCGGGTCGCCGACGCCGCGACGGCGCAGCGCGTCGGCCAGCGCCGTCGCGAGGACCGCGAGCTTGATCAGTTCCCGTTCCTGGAGCCCGGCGTTCGCCGCGATGACGGCCTGGCGCTGTTGGGAGTGTTCGCGATGCTCCTGGAATACGGCGGTGACGGTGGCTTCGAGGGCTGCGGCGATCGCGTCGAGCGGTGCGGCGGCGGCGGGCGCGGCGGCGACGGCGCGCACGAGCAACTCTTGCAACGTGCCAGCGCCCCAGAACAGCACCTCGCGCTTATCGGCGAAGTGCCGGAAGAATGTGCGCTCGGTGAGCCCCGCCCGCGTGGCGATCTCCGCCACCGTGGTCTGCTCGAACCCGCGCTCGCCGTAGAGCGCCAGGGCGGCCTGCTCGAGCCTGCCCCGGCTGTCGGACGCCCAGCGCGCCATGCTGCCCTGCCTCCGAAAATTGCGCCACCCATACTAGGGGTACGTCCCGCCGCCGAAGCCGTCGCAGGTGGGGTGACGGCGTTATCGTCCCGTCAGATCGCTCGTCACCCGCGCCATCCCGGTCTGTGGGTCGGCGCGGGATGGGACTCACTTCGCCACGAACCGTCGTATTGTCGGCCTGCCCTCCCTTGCCACGCCTATTCTAGCGGAAAGGCCCGCATAGCGGACAGCCATTGACAGTAACTGACATCGCCTGCTATAGTCATGTCAGTGAATGACATCGGAGCATTCGTCCCCTTGTTGCCATTGAAGTCGCTCGAACGTATGGAGGTTACAGATGCGTATCTTCGTCACCGGCGCGTCCGGCTGGATCGGCTCCGCCGTCGTCCCCGAACTCCTCGGCGCGGGCCATCAGGTCGTCGGCCTCGCTCGCTCGGAGGCCTCGGCCTCGGCCCTCGCCGCCGCCGGGGCGACGGTGCAGCGCGGCGGGATCGACGACCTCGATAGCCTGCGCGCCGCTGCCGCCGCGTCCGACGGGGTCATTCACCTGGCGTTCAAACACGACATCGCCTTTTCGGGCGGCTTTCAGGATGCGGCCGACGCCGATCGCCGCGCTATCGAGACGATCGGTGACGCGCTCGCGGGCTCTGGTCGGCCCCTCGTCATCGCCTCCGGGCTGCTCGGGCTCCCGGCGGACCGGGTGGTGAACGAGCGGGATCTGCCCGATCCCGCCTCGGCGGGGCCACGGAGCGCCGGGGCGCAGGCCGCGCTCGCCCTCACGACGCGCGGTGTGCGCTCGTCGATCGTGCGACTCGCACCGACGGTACACGACGCAGGCGATCATGGCTTCATGGCGACCCTGGTCGGCATCGCCCGCGAGAAGGGCATCTCCGGCTACATCGGCGACGGGGCCAACCATTGGCCGGCGGTGCATCGGCGCGATGCCGCACGCCTTTTCCGGCTGGCGCTGGAAAAGGCCCCGGCGGGCGCAACGCTGCACGGGGCCGCCGACGAGGGTGTGCCGATCCGTACCATCGCCACGGTGATCGGGCGACAGCTGAGCCTGCCGGTGGTCTCGATCCCGCAGGAGGAGGCAGGCGCGCACTTCGGCTGGCTCGCGGCCTTCCTCGCGATGGACGTCCGGGCGTCGCACGCGCTGACCGGCGAGCTGGTGGGGTGGCAGCCGACCCATCCCGGGCTCATCGACGATCTCGAGCAAGGCCACTACTTCCAGATTCCCCCCGTGTAGCCGGCCACGTCAGGAGAGGATCGCCACCCTGGCGATCGCCCCACGCGGGGCGGCACACGCGGGCGCGGTCCGATCTTTCGCGGAAGATGATTCGACAGTCGGCGGGCCGCCCGGTGCAAGGAGCGGGCGACTCGCCGCCTGTCGAATCGCCTTAAGGGTGATCACGGCACCGTCGCACGCGCGAAAGGGCCGGGCTACCGTCATAGTCGCGGAACGGCCCGGCGCACCCGCCCGCTTCCCGCCCCATCGGCGGCGCGCTCAGCCCGCCAGCGCCTTCCGCAGCAGCGCCAGCAGCGCCGCCCGTTCCCCCGCATCCAGCGCCACGAGCACCGACTGCTCGCGCATCGCCGTCAGCAGCGCGCCGCGCGTCCGCGCGCCCTCATCGGTCAGGCGCACCACCTTGGAGCGCCGGTCGTGCGGGTCCTCCGCGCGCGCGATCAGCCCCTTCGCCAGCAACCGGTCGGCTAGAAAGGTCACGCTCGACGGGTCGCAGTGCAGTTGCGCCGCGATCGCCTTCATCGCCGGGGGCGGCGCGTCCGGGTCGAGCAAGTAGAGCATATCGGCCAGCGGCCCGGTCAGATCGAGCCGCTTCAACGCCGCGCCCAGTTGCAGCTCGAAGCGCTTCGCCACGTTGAAGAAGGTGACCACGAGTTCGTCGCTCTCGTTCGTGGTTCGCGGATCGACCATGCTATCCAATTCCTTTGATTCTCCAATACTTGACATGTCCAATTACATGCACCATACTCCAATTGTTGGATGCCCCAAGTATAACAAACAGGGGCGCAATGCCGATCGGTGGCGCGGGGTCTCCCCTGCGGGCCGCGACGCCCCGCCCGCGCGCCCCACCCGGGGCGGCACGGCGGGAACGAGAACAAGGAGCGAGCGACGATGAGCGCCACCGAGTATCCGCGCGAGCAGGCCGCCCCGATCGCCCGCGATGCCCCGACCGACGCCGCGCCGCCCGCGCCCGGCGGCTTCCCCGGGCGCGCCGTCTTCGCGACCCGCTGGGGCGGCCCCGCCGTCCTCCGGGTCGGCGAGCACCACGTCCGGGCACCCGGCGCGGACGAGGTCGTCGTCGCGGTCAGGGCCGCCGGGGTGGCCTTCGGCGACATCATGCTGCGCGAAGGGTTGCGGCGCGACCTGCGCCCGCCGACGATCCCCGGCTACGACGCGGCGGGGATCGTCGCCGCCGTCGGCGCGAACGTGACCGAGATGCAGCCGGGCGACAGCGTGGCGGCCAAGACACCGGGCAGCACCGGCGGCTACGCGACCCACGTCCTGGCCCCGAGTTGGGCCGTCGTCCCCCACCCGGCGCAACTCGATCCGGCCGCGATCACGAGCCTCGTGCTGAACTACGTGACGGCCCTCCAGCTGCTCACCCGGGCGGTCGCGCTCGCCGACGGGGCCACGATCCTGGTCCACTCCGCCGCCGGTGGCGTCGGGAGTGCCCTGCTGCAACTCGGCGCGCTGCGCGGCATGCGGATGTTCGGCACCGCCAGCGCCGGCAAGGCCGACTTCGTCGCGGCGCAGGGCGGCATCCCGATCGACTACCGCGCCGAGGACTACGCCCGCCGGGTGCGCGCCGCAGCCCCCGCCGGGCTCGATGCCGTCTTCGACGGGCTCGGCGGGGACAGCTGGCGCGGGGCGCTGCCCCTCCTCCGCCCCGGCGGCCACCTGGTCATCTACGGGGCCTCCGCCGGTTTCAAGAACGGGCGCCGCAGCGTGCCGGGGCTCCTGCGCGCGGTATTGCGGGCGCCGCGTACCAGCTACCTCACCTATTTCCAGCGGGGCGTCGGGGTGACCGGCTACAACTCAGACGCCATCATCCCGGCCCGCCCCGACTGGTTCCGGCACGACCTGGCCCGCCTGATCGGGCTCCTGGCGGACGGCGCGATCGCGCCTGCGATCCACCGCACCTTCCCGCTGGCGAACGCCGCCGCGGCGCAGGAGGAACTCGGCACCGGTCGCGCCACGGGCAAGATCGTGCTGCGGCCATAGGCCACCGCACGCGCGATACGCGGACAGTGCGGGCGTATCCCCCCTCGCGATGTCCGCCGAATATGATCGGAGCAGCACCATGATCGGGTCCACGCAGGATCGCCCACAACAGAGCGCCGCCCCCCGGGAAGACCACGTCCGCATCACCGCCGCCGGGCAAGAGCGCACCCTCACGATCGTCGGCCCGCAGCCGCCGGTCGCCGCCGCGCCCGCCATCCTCTACTTCCACGGCTCCAACCAGACCGCCGCGAGCGGGCGCGCCTTCACCGGCGGCACCTTCGACGCCCTCGCGGCGCGCGGCGTCGTCATCGCCTACCTCGACGGCTACAAGCGGAACTGGAACGACGCGCGCGCCTCGTCCGACTTCGCCGCGCGCCGCGACGGCATCGACGACGTGGCGTTCGCCATCGCCACGATCGACCGCCTCGCCCGCGACTACGGCATCGATCGGTCGCGCGTCTACGCCGTCGGCTTCTCGGCGGGCGCGGCGCTGGTGATCCGCCTCGTCCACGCGATCCCCGCGCTCCTGGCCGGTGCCGCGATCATCGCCGCCACCCAGCCGGTCCCCGCGAACTTCCTCCTCGCCGACGCCCCGCCCGCCCCCCTGCCGCTCGTCCTCTTCCACGGCACGCGCGACCCGCTCGTCCCCTACGGCGGCGGCATGGCGAGCCTGTGGGGCTTCCGCCCGCGCGGCCTGGGGCTGTCGGCCCCGGCGACCGCCGACTACTTCGCCGCGCGCAACGGCATCACGGTCGCGCCCGAATCGCGCCGCCTCACCCCGCACGCGGGCAACGGGCGGACCACGGTCGAGCGCACCGACTACCGGCAGGACGGCCACGCGCCCGTGACGCTCTTCACGATCCACGGCGGTGGCCACGTCGTCCCCGGCCCGCAGCGCGCCCCGCGCATCATGGGCCGCTCCACCGATCAGCTCGTCGCCGCCGACGCGATCGCCGACTTCTTCGGCCTCGGCACGCCGCGCGCGTGACCACGCGGCGGCGTTCCGCACGCCCAACGGCGCGCATCACCGGCGCGACAATCGACGGTGCCGGGCTCGTGACACACCGCGCGGCGCCCCCCCCGACCGCCGTCCCGGTCAAATCGGCGCTTCCCGCCCATCGCGAACGCCCGAGAGCCTGTTATGCATATCGGGCCATGAGGGCGACACACTGCCGGGCCATGAGGAGGGCGAAGGCGAGGGGATGGAGATCCGTACGGGTGGCAGCGCGGCGCGCGTCACTGCGTGCGCTGCGGCGGCTGCGTGGTGACGCGCCGAGTGGGGCCGACCCCGACGGTCGCACGCCGCCGTCCGGGTGGCAACCTCGGGGGCAGCATGCTCGACCCTGTGTCGCAGCCCCAGTCCGCGCAGGCGGAGGCGCTCCCAAGCCGGGTTTTGGGGCTTCGCCGGTGCCGTCAGGCACCCCCCAGCCGGGGGTTTTAACCCCCGGCGCGTCGGGGCGGGACTCAGCGGACGGGGGTGGCGATCGCGTCGAGCCACTCCGCGAGCAGGAGCCGCTCGCCGGGGGTGAACTCACCCTGCACCTCGGCGAGGACGGCCTGCAAGGCCACGGCACGGTGTGCGGCCCGGTCCCGACCGTCCCCTGCCGTCGCCTCCGGCGCGGGCTCGTCCCCGATGATGGCGGCCAGGATCGCCTCGCGGGTCGCATCGGAGAGCGCGAGGTCGCGCTCCTCGGGCGCGGTGCCGATCAGCGTCAGGGTGACACCCGAACCGGCGGCGCGGATCATGTGTACGGCACGGTCCACCCCAACGCGCAGACGGCCCGCCTCGGCCACGCGGACGACCAGCGCGCGCAGGTGCTCGCCCCCCTCCACGATCGCGGACAGCGCGGCACCGGGCCGGGGGTCGCCGTACATGAGCTGGTAGATCGCCGGGTTGGCCAGACCGAACGCGACGTTGTGATCCCACCCGTGGCGCAGGTCCTCCACCGGATCCCCCGCGCTCTCCCGGCCCGCCTTCTCGCGGACATAGGCCGCAAGGGTGACGCCGATCACCGCGTCGAGGAGCCCGCGCATGTCGCCGAACAGGCGATAGATCGTCGGCGTCGGGATCCCGGCGGCGGCGGCCACCGCCCGCGTGGACACCGCCTCCCGCCCCCCTGCGGCCAGCAATTCGGCGGCGGCCCGCACGATCCGCTCCCGTGTCTCCCCCCGCGCGCCCATCGCCACCCCGCTCCCGTCACTGGCCATGTCCCCTCCTTGGGACGATGATAGCACAATATCGCTATCACTGGTTGCATTATCAGTGATCCTACTGTAATGTTATCATCGACACCAGGGACGGTCCCCGGTGGACGAGGGCGGTAACGCGCGGTGTGCCCTCGGAGTAGCACCACGAAATGGAGGTTTTCATGATCCTCATCACCGGGGCCACCGGCCAGCTCGGTACGGCTGTCATCGATCAGCTGCTGCGGCGCACCGCGCCCACCGAGGTGGCCGCGTTTGTCCGCGACCCGGCCAAGGCCGCCGACCTGGAGGCCCGCGGGGTCGCGATCCGCGTCGGCGACTACGACGACACCGACGCCCTCGCACGGGCCATGAAAGGCATCGACCGTGTCCTGCTCATCGCCGGCAACGCACCGCAGCGCCGCGTGCAGCAACACCAGAACGTGATCGACGCGGCCCGGAAGGCGGGGGTCGCGTTGCTCGGGTTCGCCAGCCGGTCGCTCCGGGACATCCAGGGCTCCGAGAACGGACTGATGGCCGACTACTTCGCGACCGAGGACCGGATCCGCCGCAGCGGGCTGCCCTACGTCCTCTTCCGCAACGCCCTCTACCTGGACTCCGTGACGTTCTACGTCGGTGGCGCGCGGGTCTTCGACACCGGCGCGATCCGCCTGCCGACCGGGGACGGCAAGGTCGCCTACGCCCTGCGCCGGGAGATGGGCGAGGCCCTCGCCAATGCCATGCTCGACCACCAGGGCGACAGCCGCACCTACGTCGTCGCCTCGCCACAGGCCTACAGCTTCGGCGACGTCGCGGCCGCGCTCACGGCGCTCTCGGGCAAGACTATCACCTATGCCCCGGTCACCGAAGAGGACTACCTCGCCGGTACCGGGCAGGCCGGGATGCCCGAGCACGTCGCCCGTCACATGCTCGGCTTCTGTGCCGACATCCGCGACAACCAGCTCGACGAGACCAGCACCGACCTCGAAACGCTCCTCGGGCACCGCCCCGCCACCCTGACCGAAGGGCTGCGCGAACTCTTCCAGCTCTAGAAGCGGCGACCGAAAACCCGCCAGGGCGTGGGCGAGGTCGCGGGTCCGGACACCGCGCGAACACCGCGCGTCTCGTCCACGCCTTCGAGGGCACGTCCCGGAAGTCCCGCCCAGCTCGCCCGACCGGCCACACCGCCGCGCGATGTCCCGCGGGCGGCGCTCGCGCCGTCCCGGTGATGCCCCGGCGCGGGTGGCCCGTGCGGGGACGATGCGGTTGGCACGCAGTGGTGCGCCGACCCCGCGAACCGCCCGCCGACCCTGGCTACCATCTTGCGAGGGTCCCGCCTGATCCCCCACGCCGCGCGAGTGCGCGGCGCAGCCGACCATCGAACCGGCATGGCACGACCGTAGACCGACACACGGTCAGGTCAGTCGAGCGCCCGCCCTGCCACGACCCGCGCGATCGCCATTATCGCGAAGAAAGGATGTTCACCATGACCGCCGTGCCGCTCACCGACGATCTCCTCGCGCTGCTGCGCGCGCCGAGCCCCTGCTACGTCGTCACCACCATGCCGGACGGCTCCCCCCAGGTCACCCAGACCTGGGTCGACACCGACGGCACCAACGTCATCATCAACACCGTGGAGGGCTTCCAGAAGCTCAAGAACATCGCGCGCGATCCCCGCGTCGCCGTCGCCATCGCCGACCTCCAGAACCCCTTCCGCTACTTCCAGGTGCGCGGGCGCGTCGTCGGCACCACCACCGAGGGGGGGGCCGCGCACATCGAGCAGCTCTCCCAGAAGTACACCGGCGGCCCCTACGCCTGGTACGGCGGCCGCCAGCAGGTCCGCGTGATCCTCACCATCGAGCCCGAGAAGATCAGCGGCGTGGGCTGACCCCCGCCCGTCGCAGACGCGCCAGCAGCGCCAACCGCCGCGCCCGCGCCACCGTCTCGTCCCTGTGTCGCAGCGACATGGGCAGCAGAATGCCGGGCGTCGGCGTTGTCGATGGCAGCACCCGCGCGCCGTGGCGCGGGCGATACCGCTATGACGCGAGCGGGTGCCCGATCTCCCAGTGGTGGCCGAAAGGATCGACGAGACGGCCCGAGCGCCACCCATGCTCCTCCCCGACCGGGGAGATCGCGCGCGCACCCGCAGCCAGGGCCAGCGCGAACAGCGCATCGGGATCGGGCACGGTGAGGATCAGCCGCGCGGAAGTGCCGCCCAACGACGCCGGGCCGGGATTGCCGTGCTCGGGGGACTCGTCGCTCACCCAGAACTCCGCCCCGCGGACCGACAGCCGGGACACCACCGCGCCGTTGGGATCCTCTATGCGGTACACCTCGACCGCGCCGAATGCCGCGATATAGAATGCCACCGCGCGCGCCCCGCCCCGCACCGCCAGCATTGGCGCGAGCGCATACCCCACCGCACGCCCCCCGCCTGCTCCTATACCCACCCGGCCCTCCTCGATCCAGCGGTCGCCGCCGATCAGCGCCACGGCGCCATAGTAGCACCGCACACCCCGCCCGGCCCGCGTACCGGGTGCCACCGATGCACCCCCCGACAATGCTTGGCGACCATATCTGCCCTCAGCAACCACATCCCGCGTCCAGGATCACCGGCCCGTCATCGCCTCGGGCGCGGTGCCGAGCGCCGTCATCACCGCATCCGGCGCACGCGCAATCACATCGAGATACGTGCTCGCCGCCTGATCGGGTTGCGTGCGCCCCTGCTCCCAATCGCGCACCGTGGCGAGCGAGAGGCCGAAGCGCTGCGCGAACTCCTCCTGCGTCATTCGCAGCGCCCGGCGCAGCGTCTTCAGACGCGGTATACGCCGCGCCCGCGCGAACTGCTCCTCGGTCAACGGCTGCGCATCCGGGTCGCTCAACGCCGCCGCCTCGATCTCCTCTTCGGGCATGGAGAGAAGCGGTTCGGGCGACAGAATACGCTCCGTGCCATCGGGCAGCACCCGGACGAGCGTCCCATCAGCGCGTCTTCTGGCGACGATCCTATTTTCGCCCATCCCTATCGCCTCCCCTGTGCCAACAATCCCAATACGGGGCGGGCGAGGCCATCGCCCCGCCCGCCCCCTCTCCGACTACTGACTACTGACTACTCGCCCACTCCACCCACTCGCTACAGATACTTCTCGAACCACCGTACGATGTGCTCCAACCGCTCCGCGCGGTGCGCCGGCTTGCCGCCGCGCGACAGGTTGTGGTCCTCGTCCGGGAAGCGCACGAACTCCGTCGTCCGCCCCAGCTTCTTCAACGAGATGAACAGCTGCTCGCTCTGCTCGATCGGGCAGCGGAAATCCTGCTCCGCGTGCAGGATCAGCAGCGGCGTGTGGATATTCCGCACGTAGGTGATCGGCGAATACTTCAGCAGCTTCGCCAGATCGTCCCACGGCTCCGTCTCGAACTGCATCTCCATGAAGGTGAAGCCGATGTCGCTCGTCCCGAAGAACGAGAAGAGATTCGAGACGCAGCGCATCGTCACCGCCGCCTTGAAACGATCGCTGTGGCTCACGATCCAGTTCGTCATATAGCCGCCGAACGAGCCGCCCAGCACCCCCAGCCGCGCCGGGTCGATCCAGGCGTGCCCCGCGATCGCCGCGTCCACACCCGCCAGCAGATCCCGGTAATCCTCCTCGCCCCAGCGCGAGCGATTGGCGATCGTGAACGCCGCGCCCTTGCCCGTGCTCCCGCGCGGATTGGTGAACAACACCCCGAAGCCCTGCGCCGCCAGCACCTGAAACTCGTGGAAGAACGAGAAGCCGTACTGCCCCGCCGGGCCGCCGTGAATCTCCAGCGCCAGCGGGTAGCGCCGCCCCTCCTCGCGCCCGACCGGCTCCATGATCCAGCCGTCGATCTCCCAGTCGTCCGCGCCCGCATAGGTGAAGTGCTTCGCGTCGCTCAGCGCCACCCCCGCGAAGAGGTCCTTGTTGAGGTCGGTCAACCGCCGCTCGTCGGTGCCATCGGGCGCGCAGCTGAAGAGGTCGCCCGGATTAAGGAGTGTCCCTGCGGTGAAGACGAGCCGCCCATCCGCGCTCGGGCGCGCGTTCATCACCGCGCGCTCCCCACCGACGATCAGCGTCGGCTCGTCGGGCTTCCCCGCCAGATCGAGGCGGTAGAGTTGTTCGGTGCCACGCTCGATCGCCATCGCGTAGATACTCGCGCCGTCCGCCGTCCAGAGGGGCGGCTGCGCCACCACCCCGGAGCGGAGATCGCCCATGACCCCCCCGCCGAACGAGCGGTTGAACGCCTCGGTCAGGTTCTTGGGCGCGGCCCCGCCGTCCGCCGCCACCGCCCAGACATCGCTATTGGCGTAGCGCCCGAACGGCGCCGGGTTCACATGCCCCAGATAGGCGATCGTCTTGCCATCGGGCGACCACGCCGGGAGCATCGCCGGGCCACTCGTCGCGGTCAGCGCGCGCGGCGCCCCCGCGATCGCGGAGACGACCCACAGATCGCTGTGGTTGTTGAAGTCCCGGTCCGGCGTCCGATTCGAGGTGAACGCCAGCCGCGTGCCGTCCGGCGACCAAACGCCCGCGCTGTCGTCCCAGGGGCCCTCGGTCAGTTGCCGCCCCGCGATCGGTGTCCCCGCCTCCTGCGGCACCTCGGCGACGAAGAGGTGCCGGTAGCCGCGCCCGACCAGCAACTGGTGGATGCCGTCAGCCTTGTAGCGGATGTCGGTGACGACCAGCACATCGCTCTTCTTCTTCTCACCATTCGGTGCCGCATCGTCCTTCGATCCCTCCGCGCCCGGCGCGTCCGCGTCCTCCGCCCCGCCGATCCGCGACGTGTAGGCGATGAATGCGCCGTCCGGCGACCATGCCGGGTCGCCCGCGCCGTGCAGCGTCTTCGTCAGCTGCCACGCCTCGCCGCCATCGGTCTCCAGGAGCCAGATCTCGGGGCGCGCGGCCTGCTTCCCCGCCTCCGTGCCGTCGTCGCGCCGCGACACGAACGCCAGCCTTGTGCCGTCCGGCGACCAGCGCGGCGCGCTGTCGTTCTTCCCCCCGGTGTAGCGGATCGGCGTGCCGCCCGCCGCCGGGATCATCCAGATCTGCGAGCGGTAGGTGTCCGCCTCGGTATCCATCTGGGTGACGACATAGGCGATCCGCGACCCGTCGGGCGACGGCTGCGGATCGCCGATCATCTTCACCCGGAAGAGATCCTCGATCGTGATCGGGCGCTTCTCGGCGACGCCCGACCCGGCGGACGCGGTGGCGGTGGCGGTCATGGGCGCTCTCCCCCTCTGTGTGCATGACAAATGACGAATGACGAATAGGGACGAACGACGCGGTCGCGCGCGCCCTTTCCCCCTGCCGACCGCCGACTGCCGACCGCCGACCGGGCCAATGGCGGCACTCTATCACACCGGACGCTGCGCCATCTGTCCCGGCACCACCACCGCGCTCGGTGCAGCCTCCAACAGCCGCGTCGGATGCCACACGCGCAAGTCGTGCGCCCACCCCAAGCCATGTCGTGGTCGTGCTATGCCGCGCCCGAGCGCCCCGAGTCGGGACCCATCCTCACGAGCAGGCGGCGGTAACGGCGTCGTTGCTGCGGTATTTTTTTTTGGGAGCGCCTACCGGTCCCTTTGTCGCCGACGGTACGCCCCCGCCGCGCCCGCAACCCGGTACTATCCGCTGCTGCCGACACACGGGCCTCTGACCGCGCAACCCGCTTATCGCCCATCCCGCACCCGCGCCCGCCGCAGTCGGTCATCGTCGACCCGATCGGGTCGGCCCGGCAGCTCCGCTCGTCCCTCTGCGGCCCATGGGGCTCACTCGGCTTCTGGCACGCTCGCAGTCGACGGGGCAATGCGCTCGCGCAGCCGCCCGACCCAGGCGAGTTCCGCCCGCCACTGGTCGGCCTGGTGGGCCATCAGCGCGATGGCGTTGTCGATCCCCGCCGGGCTGGCCACGCCGGAGCCGGGGGCGTACTGGAGCAGGAGGCGGGTCTCCTTCTCCAGGTAGCGGATGGCCGTGCGGCAATGCTCGCCGTAGTGATCGAACAGCTCCTGCCGCTCGTCGGATGCGAGGAATTCGAGGAATGGCACTTTCAGGTGGAAGCGCCGCTGGTAGTCGCTCGGGTTGGAGGCGGTGTCCAGCATCAATTCTCGGAAGCGCACCCGACCGGCACCCGTGATCGCGTATGTGCGCGGGTCGCGGTGCCGCTCGGGCGCGGGCCCGACCTCGGCGATCAGCCCCGCCCCCACCAACCGGGCAAGGGTGGGGTAGAGGCTGCCCGGACTGACCTTCGCCCACGGGCCGAGCATGTCGCTGGCGACTTTGGCGATCAGGTAGCCGTGCTGCGGGCCGTACAGCAGCCGGGCAAGGACGAGCAATTCGTAGAGCACCGCCCCCACCCCTCCGCGCGAACCTCCACACTATTCCGGCGATGCTTCAAGGTAGTCGCGCACCGCCGCGATGTCAATGCCACCCGCCACATCATGTATATCGTTACGATATAATTCTGACACATATTTTCCCTACCCTGGTATCGGACACCCGCCGGGGCAAGGGAGAGCGCGGCAAACGGGATCGGGTGACAACGACAGGAGGAGGGCATGACACGATACGACACGATCCGGTACGGCACATTCACCAGGAGGGCAGCCTTGCGGCTCGTCGGCGGCGCGGCCCTCGCGCTGTCGCTGGCATCCGCCTGCGGCGGTGGCAATGGGGGCAACCCGTCGGGCGGCGGCCAGAGCGCGCCCGACGGCAGCACGGGGGCGCTCCGGCGCAGCGCCGCGCCGCTGCCGGAGCCGTTCGGCGTCCCGCTGCCGATTCCCCCAGTACTGCGGCCCGTGCGCAGCGATGCCACGACCGATTACTACGAGATCACGCAGCGGGCGGGCCGGGCGGCGATCCTGCCCGGACTCGCTACGGAGATCTGGGGCTACAACGGGATCTTCCCGGGCCCGACGATCGAGACGCGCCAGGGGCGACGGGCGGTCGTGCGCCATCGTAACGAGTTGCCGATCCCCACCGTCGTCCATCTGCACGGTGCCAAGACCCCGCCCGCCTCCGACGGCTACCCGACCGATCTGGTGCTGCCGGTCGCCGGGTGGGCGGGCGGACACGGCGACCACGCGGCGATGGGGCACACCGTCCAGGGGACAAAGGAGTACACCTACCCGCTCGACCAGCCTGCCGCGACGCTGTGGTATCACGACCACCGGATGGACTTCACCGGCCCCCAGGTCTACAGGGGGCTGGCCGGGTTCCACCTTGTCCGCGACGCCGCCGAGGACGCGCTGCCGTTACCCGGGGGCGAGCGGGATATCCCGCTGCTGATCTGCGACCGATCCTTCGCCGCCGACGGCTCGTTCGCGTATCCCGCCCTCGACCCCGCATTGCGCGACAGGCCAGGCGTGACCGACGACTTCAAGGCGGGCGTGCTGGGCGACGTCAACCTCGTCAACGGGGCCGCCTGGCCGTTTCTGGAGGTGACCAACACCCGGTACCGCTTCCGGCTCCTGAACGCCTCGAACGCGCGCCGCTACCGGCTGGCGCTCGCCCCGCCGCCCCCCCGGGGTCCGGCGTTTGTCCAAATCGGTGCCGATGTCGGATTGTTGGGGCAGCCGGTCGCGCATGAGCGGATCGAGATCGGTCAGGCGGAGCGGTTCGACGTCATCATCGACTTCTCGGCCTACCCGGTCGGAACGCAGGTGACCCTGGTGAATACGTATGTCGAGGGCGCGATGGGGCAGGTCATGCGCTTCCACGTCGCGCGCGAGGCCAAAGACGACAGTACCATCCCGCCCCGGCTCGCCGAGTTTGAGCCCCTGTCGCGCTCGGCGGCCACCGTCACCCGCGAGTTCCGCTTCGCGCAGGACGGCGCGAACGGGCTGTGGACCATCAACGGCAAGCCCTTCGACCCGCAGCGCATCGATGCGCAGCCGCAATTGGGCGCGACCGAGATCTGGCGCATCACCAGCAGCCAGGACCACCCCTTCCACCTGCACCTGGCGCACTTCCAGGTGCTCGGTCGCGGCAGGCGGATCCTTGGCATCGGCGGCGCGGGCGGCGCACCGGGTCCCTACGACAGCGGCTGGAAGGACACCGTCTACGTGCCGAGCAGCGAACAGGTCGAGATCATCGCCCGCTTCGACGGCTACCGGGGCAAGTACGTCTTCCATTGCCACAATCTGGAGCACGAGGACATGATGATGATGACCAACTTCGAGGTGGTCTGATACGGTGCTCGTACCCGCACCGCCGACTCGCCATGACGATCTTCGCTCGCCCCCGCCCGGCGCGCGCGCCGCTCGCCTACCCCGAACCCGGACGCGCCCTTCTTCGGCTACGCCGATCGCACCGCCGCCCCATCGGCGCGCGACCTGATCCGGGTGACCGGGCGGATGGCGACCGCGCTACTCGCGCTCGATGCGGGCCGATACGTCGCGCGCAAGCGCGCCCGCCACCGCCCCTACACCCTGTACCTCGACGATGGGTGGACATCCTTCTTAACAGACCTCCACCGGCGCTGTCGCGGGGACCGGCAGACGCTGGTCCCCGCCGACACGGCGGCGCAGGACGAGTTAGGGCGCTCTGCGCGCCCTCGCCTGCGAGAACGGTTTCCTGGCGCGCTACGCCGCGTTCGCGGCGACGGACCTCGGTGGCCCGCCCCGGAACGCGCCCTCTGGGTGCTCGAACGCCTCCTCCCTGCGCCCCATCGCTCGACGCGGCCCTGGCGACCCTCGCCGCGTCGTCCGGCCCGCACGCCGCCGAGGCCGCGCGCGTGGCCCGGCAGCTACGCGACGCCTGTGGTTGACATTGCCCCCGGGGCTGGCCCGGTCGCTACCGTGCGAACCCGGCAGGAGTATCAGCCAATAGCAGCGCCAGTTGCCGCGCGATCGCGTCGCGCTCCCGCCCGAAGCCGCCATCGCCCCGATCGAGCAACAGCCAGCCGCCGGGCGCGAGCGGTGCCAGCCCGACGAGCACCAGGAAGAAACACAGCGCGACATCATGCTGCCCGATGAGTGCATACGCACCGAGCGCCACGAACGCCGACGCCACAGCGACACACCACCAGGCCATCGCCTCCCGTCCGCCGCTCTCCCTGGCGCGGGTGGCGCACCCTGCATCCATCCGCCCGCGTTTAAACGATGCGAACCCGATCGTAGCGCGCCAACACTGATGCTATAGTGCCACCAACGTGCCGCATCCAGCCGCTCACATCGTGGGGACACCGATGCAACCGCAACCAAAACCGGCACACCTCGGACCCCGCTATGGCGCGCAATTCGCCGACATCAGCGTGGTGACGGCCTACGACCAGCGCCCACCCTACCCCGCCGAACTCTTCGCGCTCCTCACCGGCCTGATCACCGCGACCCCACGCACCGTCCTCGATGCCGGGTGCGGCAGCGGCGATCTCGCTCGTCCCCTGGCTGCGCTCGTGGACCGCGTCGATGCCGTCGATCCGTCGGCGGCGATGCTCGCCCGCGGGCGCACCCGACCCGGCGGCGACGCGGCCAATCTGCGCTGGCTCCGCGGCACCATCGAGGATGCCCCCTTCCAGCCCCCCTATGCCCTCATCACCGCCGGTGAGAGCCTGCACTGGATGGAGTGGTCCGTCGCCCTCCCCCGCTTTTGCGAAGCGCTCGGGCCGACGGGCACCCTCGCCATCGTCGGGCGGGACACGCCCGACCGACCCTGGGCGGCGGCAGAATTGCGCCTCATCCGGCGCTACACCACCAATCGGGAGTTCCAACCGTACGACCTCCTGGCCGAACTAACCGCCCGCCAACTCTTCCGCGAGTTGGGCAGGAATCGGACCGCCCCAGCCCCTTTCCATCAATCGATCGACGCCTATATCGAGTCGCTCCACTCGCGCAACGGCTTCTCGCGCGCCCGCATGACGGAGGCGGCGGCTGACACCTTCGATGCTGCCATTCGCGCCGTGATAACACCCTTCGCCCAGGAGGGGATCCTGCACATGTCGGTCGTCGGCACGGTCATCTGGGGCGAGCCGCTACCGGGGTAAGATCCCTCCGGCGACCGTGCGACACTCCCGCATATCGAGCGCCGACCGCGTCGTATCCGTCCCGATGATCCAGGTGAGGCGTGAGACGCGGGGGCCACAGCGCCGGATCGTCGGCCCCCGATACCCCCCTCACGACCCCCGACTCACGACTCGCCCCATCCCGTCCCCAGCGCGATCGCGATCACGCCGTCCGGCGCGAACTGGCCGAGGACGAAGCCCAGGGACACCTCGCGGTCGGGGCCACCCGCGTCGGTCGGCAGCAATTCCTCGCAGAAGACCGCCAGATCCTCCACGATCCGCTCGCAGCGATAATACGCCAGCGCCGCCCGGTCGATCGCCGCCTCGCCGTAGCCCTCGTAGAACAGCGCCTCCGGCCCCGGCCCGCGCCAGTCGTCGCCGATCCCCGCGCCGATGAACATCAAATCGCGCTCCTTCGGCGCGAGCATCGCCGTATCCCAATCGACGATGTGCAGCGCGCCCGCATCATCGATCACCACATTGCCCGCGTGGATATCCGCGTGGCAGAGGACGTTCGCCGGGGGCCGCGCCCGCAGCCCCGCCGCCAACATCTCCGCACGCCCCACCAATCTGGCGATCGTCGCCCGCTCGGCCCGCAACGTCGCCGCCAGCCGCGCCACGACCGGTTCCGCGAACGTGTCGGCCTCGGCGCGCGCCACGAACGCCCGTAGCGCCTCCCGCCAGCGCGGCCCGAAATCCTCGCGCGGCAGCAGCGCCGCGAGCGCGGGCGGCAGGGTTGCCCGGTGCATTCCCCCCAGCGCCGCGCCCAGCGCCGCCCAGCCGCGCGCCGAGATGGGTTCCTCGAAGCCGTTGCGCCCGGCGATGAACGGGGCCACGCTCGCCGTGAAGTCGCCCACGCGCGTCCATAAGCGCCCCGCGCCGGTGGCGAGCGGCGCGCTGACCGGCGCGATCCCCCGGTCGTGCAGGAAGCGCGGCACCGCCACGCCCGCCTCCGCGAAGGGACCGCGCCGCAACTTCAGGAAATACGCCGTGCCGTCGTCGGCGACGATCCGGTAGACCGCCGAGTGCGGGTCGGCCCCGAGCGGTAGGAAGGTCACACTCGCCACGCGCACGCCATACTCCGCCCGCAGGCGCGCGCCGATCGCGCCTGCGGTCAGATCGGGGGGGACAAGCATCGGCAATTCCCTCCTCGCGCCCGGTGCTGGGGGCGTGGTAGCCACGCCGTATGGGCCGCGCACGCATCGACGGTGGTGATGCCCCTGCCGGGGGGCACGCGCGCTGTCCCCCATTGTAGCGAGTGTGGCGACGTTCGACCGGGCGGCGCACAACAATCCCGCAGGGACGCGCGACCACACGCGCCGCAGCGCCGAGCACGCCGGACGACAGCGCCAGGGCCGCCGCCGCCGCCCAGCCACGGCCATGACTTCCCCGACCGATCGGCCCGCGCACTTGCCGTCGTTCAACTTTCAGAGTATACTGAAAACAATGAAACAGACCGCGCGCCGCTCTGCGCGCCCGGCACAACCGTTCAACGGAGAACGATGCTCATGGTGCTCACCCGCCGCCGCCTGCTCCTCGGCCTCGCCGCCGGGGCCGGGGCCACCTTCCTCGCCGCCTGCGGCAACACCGCCGCCCCCACGACGGTCGGGCAGGCTCCCCTGGCGACCGTGCCGGGGATGAGCGCGGGGATCGCCACCGCCGCCGCCCAGCGCAGCGGTGCGCCCGGTGCCGCGCCCGCCGCATCCGGCGGCGCGACCGCCCAGGTACGCGTCGGCTACGTGCCGGTCCTCGTCTACAGCCCCCTCTTCATCGCCATCGACAAGGGCTACTTCGCCGCGCAGGGGATCACCGCCGTCGCCACCCCCTTCACCGGCGGCGCGGACATCCTGGCACAGAACGCCAGCGGCAACCTGGAGGTCGGCCTCGGCGGCCTCGGCGCGGCGGCGCTCAACGCCTTCGCTCGTGGCCTCGATCTGCGGATCGTTGCCTCGCAGCACGCCGAGAGCCCCCCGCTCGCCACCCCGCTCGTCGTCGCCAAAAGCCGCTTCGACGACGGCGCCTACACGAGCGTCGCTGCCCTCAAGGGCAAGCGCGTCGCGATCAACGCCAAGGGGACCGGCACCGAATACTGGCTCCAGGCCGCCCTCGCCAAGAACGGCCTCGCCATGAGTGACATCCAACTGGTCGCCCTCCCCTTCGATCAGGTCGCCGCCGCCCTCGCCGGTGGCGCGCTCGACGCCGCGATGCTCGGCGAGCCGCTCGTCACCCTGGCGGAAGGCCAGGGCCTCGTCCATCGCCTCGCCGACAATTTCCTGACCAATGCCCAGGGGACGGTCATCTACTACAATCAACCGTGGGGCGCGGCCAACGCCGACCTCGCCGCCCGCTGGCTCGCGGCCTGGCTGCGCGGCGCGCGCGACCTCGGCAACGGCGGCTACGCGCGCGACGAGAACGCGGCGATCATCGAGAAGTACACCAAAACCCCCGCCGCCATCGTCAAGGCCGCCAAACCGCCGATCCACGATCCGAACGGCGCGCTGAACCGCCAGGACATGGCCGCGCAGCAAACCTATTTCCTCTCCACCGGCGCGCTGACCTACGGGTCGCCGCTCGATCTCAACACCTTCGTGGACCCCAGCTACGCCGCCGCCGCCGTCGCGCTCATCGGACGGGTGTAAGGGGAAGGGAGGGGACCGATGGCCGACACCCCCGCCCCGAAGATCGCCGTCGCGGGCCTCCGCCGCGAGTACCGCGACCCCGGCGGCGCGCCGATCGTCGCGCTCGACGGGATCGATCTGACGATCGCGGCGGGGGAGTTCGTCTGCCTCCTCGGTCCGAGCGGCTGCGGCAAATCGACCCTGCTGCGCCTCCTCGCCGGGCTCGAACGCCCCAGCGCCGGGAGCGCGATCATCGACCACCGCGATCCCGCGTACCCGGCCCAGGCGATGGTCTTCCAGGGTCCCTCCCTCTTCCCCTGGCGCACCGTGCTGGACAACGTCGCCTATGGCCTCGAACTGGCCGGACGCCCCCGCCCCGAGCGCGAGGCGATCGCCCGTCAACGGCTCGCGCAGGTCGGCCTCGCCGGCTTCGCCAGGGCCTTCCCGCACCAGCTCTCGGAGGGGATGCGCCAGCGCGCCAACCTCGCGCGCGCCCTGGCCGTGGACCCGGCGGTCCTGCTGATGGACGAGCCGTTCGGCAACCTGGATGAGCAGAACCGCCTGCTGATGCAGGGGGAATTGTTGGCCCTCTGGCGCGGCGGCGGTCGCCCCGTCACCGTCGTCTTCGTCACGCACAGCATCGACGAGGCGATCGTGCTGGCCGACCGGATCGTGCTCCTCACCCCGCGCCCCGGTCGCATCGACACGATCCTCCCCGTCCCGCTGGAACGCCCACGCGACGCCGTCGCCCTGCGCGGCGACCCCGTCTACGCCGCCCTCTACGCCGCCTGCTGGGAAAGGCTCCGCGACGGCGTCCTGGCCGCGCGCGGCGCGGAGCTTGCGGCGGGGCGAGTGTGAACATGGCAGCGCGGCGACGCGACCACCCTCAAGCTTGCAACGAGGCCCCTCTCCCAAATTGGGAGAGGGGTGGCGAGCCGGGTGCCCCCTGGGCGAACTTGCCGGGGTGAGGGCCGTCCCCCAGGGCAGGAATGCCGGTAAGTGTAGAAACGCCGGTGGACTGAAGTCCCGGCTGGGTGGCCCCCGGCCACAAAGTCCGCCTGCGCGGACTGGAGCGTTAAAAGCGCATAAGATTGCCGCAATGGTTCGCAACGCCCTTTCCCCCTCTCCCCATCCGAGGAGAGGGGGTGCCGCGAAGCGGCGGGGGTGAGGGTTTCAGCACCGCCACCGCCCCACCCCGCAACCCCCTCGCCTGAATCGGGAGAGGGGTGGCAAGCAATTGCGAGCCGGGGCGAGGGCCGTCCCCCCTACCGACCGCCGACTGCCGACTGCCGACTGATCACATGGAGCCACCGCCATGCGCCCACGCTTCACCGAACGCCTCCTGGCCCTCCTGTCGCCGCTCCTCCTCCTGCTGCTGTGGGAGGTCGCGGCGCGCGCGGGCTGGCTGAACCGCCAATTCTTCCCCGCCCCCTCCACCATCGTCGGCACCTTCCGCCTCCTCTGGGAGCGCGGCACGGTCGCCGACGCCCTCGGCGGCACCGCGCGCCGCGTCCTCCTCGGCTTCGCCTGGGGCGCCGTGCCGGGGGTCGCGCTCGGCCTCGTGCTCGGCCTCTCCCGGCCCCTGCGCGTCCTCCTCCTCCCCGTCGCCAACATCCTCTACAGCCTGCCGAAGATCGCCGTCCTGCCGCTCGTCCTCCTCGTCCTCGGCATCGGCGAGACGAGCACGATCGTCGTCACCGCCGTCAGCGTCTTCTTCCTCGTCCTGCTGAACACCATCGCCGGGGTGCAGGGGATCGACCGCCTCCACTTCGACGTGGCGCGCGACTTCGGCGCGACCCGCTGGCAGGCGTACCGCACCGTCGCCCTGCCGGGGGCGCTGCCACTGATCCTCGCGGGGGCCAAGCTCGGCCTCGGCTTCGCCCTGATCGTCGTCGTCGGCACCGAATTCGTCGCCGCCGGGGCGCAGTCGGGGGTCGGCGTCCTGATCTGGGAATCGTGGCAGGTGCTGAACATCGAGGCGATGTACGTCGGCCTGCTCCTCACCGCCGCGCTCGGTTGGGCGCTCAACGTCGTCCTCGAAGAGGTCGAGCTCATCCTGCTGCCGTGGCGCGCGGGCCGCGAGGGGGGCCTGCGCCCCGAGCGCACGATCGCGGGGGTGCCGCTGCGCGTCTGGTGGCGCGCGACCCGCCCCTTCTCCTTCACCGCCACGATCATCCCGGTCGCCCTCGGCGCGGCCCTCGCCCCCGCCACCACCGGGACGCCCGCCCGCCTCGCCCTCTTCGCCATGACCCTCGTCGGCGCGCTCGGCGTCCATGCCGGGGCCAACATGATCAACGACTACTTCGACGATCGGAACGGCCTCGACAACGCCGCATCGCTCGGCCCCAGCAAGACGATTCAGGAGGGATTGATCACCCCGCCGCAGATGCTCCGGGGCGGCCTGGCCGCGTTCGCCCTCGGCGCGGCCCTCGGCCTCGCGCTCGTCGCCCTGCGCGGCCCCGCGATCCTCTGGCTCGGCGTCGTCTGCCTGCCGCTCGCCTTCTTCTACACCGGCTGGCCGCTCAAACTCGCCTACCACGGCCTCGGCGAATTGCTGGTCGCCATCTTCATGGGGCCGGTGATGATCCTGGGCGCGTACTACGTCCAGGCCGGGCGCTTCGACCTCGCCCCCGCGCTGATCTC
>JAABUM010002534.1_pt1 | contig 24223 bp, 25 predicted proteins | sample 5559161 | NCBI WGS metagenome assembly JAABUM01 (sample SAMN10711868, study PRJNA513369) | rock metagenome | isolation source: Antarctica rocks | place: Antarctica: Victoria Land, Siegfried Peak nord
CGCGCCTCCTCCTGAGGAGGGGCGCCGGGGGGCGAGGCGCGGACGCACGGCGTTGCACGGGACATGGACGGCGCTAGACGCGCGGTGCACGGGCGCGCGATCCGTGCGGGCGCCCGTGCACCGCGCGTCTAGCGCCGCGCCGCACGGCGGGCCGCGTCTCACCATCGTGGGGCGCGCCCGCCACCGGCTGGGCCTCGTGGCGTCTCCGTACGCCGTGGATCGCTAGATTAGAGGGAGGAACTCATATTCATGGACGAGACGGTGCGCGTACAGCGCCTTCAACATGTGAGCGTGCCGCGGCCGCGCGGCAGCGCCGACCAAGCGCGTCGTTTCTACGGGGATATCCTGGGGCTTGAGGAAATCGCGGTCCCCGCGACGCTCGCCCACCTCGACCTGGTGTGGTACCGTCTGGGCGACGATGAACTGCATCTGTTCGGGGATGAGCGCGGCGCCGGCCACCCAGCCCAGCATTTCTGCCTCCAGGTCGACGACGTAGACGCGCTGCGGCGTCGCCTCGCCGCCGCTGGCGTGGCGATCGGTGAGGAACCAGAGATCCTGCACCGACCACGCTTCACCATCCGCGACCCCTTCGGCAATCTGATCGAGGCGACGACGATCCTAGGGGCCTATCGGTAACGGGACAGCGCAGGCCCTCCGCGAGACGTCCTGCCTCACGCAGGGCTGATTAGGCCGGCGGCCGGCCGGAGCGTGCGCTTGCCACGCCGCGACACGACGTGCGACGCCGGCCACACGGTCGGCGCGTCCCGGTCATCGCGTCCGATGAGATCAGGCCATAGACGATGAAACCAGGCGACGTATAGCGCCGCCGGGGACAAGGAACAAGGAGCGAAGACTATGCAGTTCGGCGCGTCGATCTGGCCGTTCCAGTGGGAACCGCCCTACGAACAGGCGCTGCGTCGCATCGCGCGCCTCGGTTTCCACGCTGTCGAGCTCATCGCGTGGGATCGTGAGACGCTCGACACCTATTACACGCCAAGCCGCAGCGTTGCCCTGCGTACCCTGCTCGACGGCGAAGGGCTCCACCTCTCCGAGTTCGTTTACACGCCGCCGGGCCTGGCCAGCCCCGATCCAGAGCGTCGCCAGGCCGCCGTGGAGGACTTTCGTCGCGCCGCCGATGTCGCGGTCGCCCTGGGCGCGGACACGATCAACACCGTGGCGCCCTACCCGTGCGATATCGTCGTCCCACCCCTCACCACGCGGCCACTCGCGCAGACCTGGACAGCGGCGGTCCCAGTAGGGCTGGATTGGACGGCCAACTGGCAGCACTACGTTGCGGTCACGCAGCAACTCTGCGCGCTCTGCACGGAGCGGGACCTGCGCTACGCGCTCGAGTCGCACCCCTACCGCTGGGTGTGCGGGGCGGTGTCCCTGTTGCGCTTGATGGACCACGTCGGATCGCCCGCGCTGGGTGTCAACCTCGATCCCAGCCATATGTTCCCCATGGGCGACCTCCCGCATATCGCGGCCTATCAACTCGCCGGGCGCGTCTGGCACACCCATGTCTCCGACAACGACGGCGCGACAAACGCGCATTGGCGGCCGGGCAAGGGCAAGATCGACTGGGGGGCCTTCCTGCAGGCCCTGCACGAGACGGGCTACACGGGCACGATCTCGATCGAGTTGGAGGATGTGCCGGGGGTCGCACGGCTGGGCCACAGCGCGACGGCGGCGTTCGAGGTAGAGAATCGCGCGGCGCTGGCCTACCTGCGGGCGCTATGCGTGGAGCGGGGCATCCCCGTCGAGGAGCGATCGTAGCCAGGACGCGGGTGGCGCGCTTGACTGGACCACCGTGTAAGGGGGGGCAGTGGATACCCGACGTTGCTCGGTGGACCCACCGTATGGACAGCGTGGCGTGGTGGATGAGCCGGTCACATCGGCTCATCCACCACGCCACGCTGTCGGTCACAGCGCGTCATCCTTGCGAGCCCTGGCAGCCCCCGGCGTCTACCGCGCCACGTGCGGGCCGAGCAGCGAGAGATCGGCGGCGCCCAGGCGGTCGGCCGCCGTCGCCGCCTGATGCCAGTAGGGATAGAGCAATGGCGGGGCGCTGACCGCGTCCAGGCGCGCCTGCTCGTCGTCGGTCAGGCGCAGGTCGGCGGACCGCAGGTTGTCGGCAAGTTGGTCGTCGGTGCGCGCGCCGACCACCAGCGCGGTCACCGCCGGCTTACGCAGCAACCACGCCAGGGCGACCTGCGCGGGCGACACCCCGTGCGCGGCGGCGATCTCGACGAGGACATCGATGGTGTCGTAAAGTTGGCCCTCGTCGCGCACGGGCGGCTCGTCCCAGCCCGCCAGGCGGCGCGAGCCCTCCGGCGCGCCCGCGCCCCGGCGATACTTGCCCGAGAGCAGCCCTCCGGCTAGCGGGCTCCACACCAACACGCCCACGCCCTGGTCGATACTGGCGGGGATCAGTTCGTACTCGGCCTCGCGGGCCTGCAGCGAGTAGTAGATCTGCTGGCTCACGAAGCGCTGGTAGCCGTGCTGGTCGGCTACGCCCAGCGCTTTGAGGAGTTGCCAACCCGCGTAGTTCGAGCACCCAATATAGCGCACCTTGCCGGAGCGCACCAGCGTGTCGAGCGCTTCGAGCGTCTCCTCCAGTGGGGTCTGGCCATCCCACTCATGCACCTGGTACAGGTCGATGTGGTCCGTGCCCAATCGGCGCAGACTCGCCTCGCACCCCTGGATCAAGTGGTGACGCGAGAGGCCCGCTTCGTTGGGGCCATCGCCCATCGGCATGCGGGCTTTGGTCGCAAGCAGCAGCCGGTCGCGGCGTCCCGCGATCGCCTGGCCCACGAGTTCCTCAGACAACCCGCGCGAGTAGACGTCGGCGGTGTCGATGAGGTTGACGCCCGCGTCGAGGGCCAGGTCGAGTTGGCGACGGGCCCCCGCGAGGTCGGTCGCGCCGGTCTTGGCGAAATCGCCGCGGCCGCCGAACGTCATTGTGCCGAGCGCGAGGACGGAAACGCGCAGCCCCGAACGTCCAAGTTGGCGATAATCCATGCGATGTGATCCTCCTATGAAGCAAGGGGATGTGAGCCCTTGCGTTTATTGTGTGGCCGCGCCCGCACGAGCGCGGCTCTGGGGCGACCCGTGACCGGTCTGCGACGTCCGCCGGTCACGGGTGACACGGATAGTCGTACCAGATGAGAGCGGGTTCGTGCAAGCGCCAAGGCTACCCGCGTCGCCAGGACGAGGCGTCGTGCGCCAGGTCCTGGTCGTGAGCAATCGATGAGGGACCCTATTGCGGCAACGTTATCTGCGCCTTGACCGACGCAGGGCGCATCAGTGTGGCAGCGTCGAAGGCCTCGATGCTCCGTTCAAAGGGATAGGTATCCGTGAGCAGCGGGGTCACGTCGATCTTGCCACTACCCAGCAACGCCAGGGCGCGCGGATACGCATGGGCATAGCGAAACACGGTTTCGATGCGCGCCTCTTTCGCCTGGGCCGCGACCAGGTCGAACTGAATCGGCGCACCGGGCATGCCGACGTAGACGATACACCCGCCAGGACAGAGTGGAGCGATGGCGCCTTCCGCCGCCCGCGCGTTACCGCTGGCCTCGAAGACAAGATCGGCGCCCCACCCATCGGTTATCTCGTTGACGACCGCTGTGAGGCTCTCCGTCGCCACGTTGACCGGCACGATCGGACCGAGCGAGGCGGCGAGGTCCAGCTTGGGTTGCTGCACATCCGACATGATCACCGTGCTGCAGCCGCCCGCCAAGGCGGCGAGCGCCGTCACCATCCCAATGGGACCGGCGCCTGTGACCACGGCGATGTCACCCGGCGTGATCCGGGCTTTGGTCGCGGCGTGCAGACCGACGGCCAGCGGCTCGACCATCGCGCCTACCGCGAAACTGACCGTATCGGGCAGCTTGAACGTAAAGGCGGCCGGGTGTACGACAGAGGGCGTGAGACACCCGTGTACCGGCGGCGTCGCCCAGAACCGGACGGCGGGATCCAAGTTGTATAGGCCCAGGCGCGTCGCCTTGCTGTGCGGGTCGGGGATACCCGGTTCCATACAGACCCGGTCACCCACCCTCAGCGTCGTGACCTCCGGGCCGACCTCGACCACGGTCCCGGAGCCTTCATGCCCCAACACCATGGGCTCACGCACCACGAAGGGACCGATGGCGCCATGGGTGTAATAGTGCACATCGCTGCCACAGATGCCGACCGTGTGCATCTTGATGCGCACATCGTGCGGCCCCACCACGTCAGGCAGGGCGATGTCGCGTAGCGCTAACGCGTGCGTTCTCTCCAAAACCAGTGCCGTCATCATCCGACCTCCCACAATATCACCGCAGCCCAAGCGACGCTGCCCTGATCCACATCTATCCGCGGCGCGCCTACCACACGTCCTCGGTGGAATTGGGCCACGATCTGACAATAGTCGTCCATACCCGTTTCCTATCGATACCTCGCCATCCGCAACCGGAGTCCGGTCACGCGCGTGTCAGCGCCGCCGCTGTGCCTGGGCGATGTGGTCATAGGGGTAGGGCATGGTGAGGGCGCTGGCGGCGTCGAGGCGCTCCACTTGGTCGGCGCTCAACGACCAGCCGCTCCCCCCGAGATTGGCCTCAAGCTGCTCCATCGTCCGCGCCCCGATGATCGGCGCGGTCACGCCAGGCTGACGCAAGAGCCAGTTGAGGGCGACCTGCGCCGGTTGTTTCCCCGTCTCCTCCGCGACGGCGACAAGGGCGTCGATGACGTCCCAGGTGTGCGCATTGTTGTACGCGCTCCACGACTCACCCCAGCCCTGCTCCTCGGCGGTCGCCACGCGGGTCCCCGCCGGGGGCGTCGCCATCCCCCGCCGGTACTTTCCGCTCAACCAGCCTCCACGCAGCGGGCTCCACGGGATGACGCCTAGCCCCTCGCGCCGGCAGACCGGCAGCGCCTCCCACTCCGTGCTGCGGCAGAGTAGGTTGTATTGCGGCTGCAGGCAGGTGAACGGCTCCCACCCCATGCGCCGACTCAAGTCGATGGCCCGCTGTAACTGCCAGCCGCTATAGTTGCTGGCCCCGATGTAGCGTACCTTGCCGCTTTGCACGAGCGTGTGCAGCGTGCTCAACGTCTCCTCGAGAGGGGTCACGTCATCCCAGCAATGCACCTGATACAGGTCGATATAGTCCGTACCCAGGCGACGCAGGCTGTTTTCGACCCCCGCCAGGATGTGCTTGCGGCTCAGCCCCACGTCATTGGGGCCCGACCCCATGGGGAAACGCACTTTGGTGGCGATCACGAGATCATCGCGCGTCTGGCCGGCCAGCCAGCGTCCGACGATTTCCTCGGACACGCCGGCCGAGTAGACATCGGCGGTGTCGATGAAGGCGCCGCCGGCGTCGACGAAGCGATCCATGATGGCGCGGCTGGTCCCCTCATCGGTCTCGCGCCCGAAGGTCATTGCTCCGAGGCACACGTCGCTCACCCGTAAACCGGTCGTCCCCATGAAGCGAAAGTCCATGAACATCTCCCTTGTGTGATGCGCATCGCTGCGCTGGTATCTCCCGCACGCCGCCCTCACGACGCACACCCTGCCCTCAGATGGCGAGGGGTAGCGTCATCTGTCAGCCGCATGATGTGTACCAACGCTCGTGAGCGCACACTCCTCCAAGCGCTGCCAGCCGCCGTTGGACACCTGCCAGGCGCCGCACGGTATCCTCTCAACCCGTGACATCCGCCGTCACACCTCCTGACCCTGATTGCTAGTTGGCGGTCATCGCCGGCACCCGTTTTACTGTGGTTGAGAGACAACAGCAAAAGGGAGAGAGACGATGACCGCCGAGCACATTATAGGGATCTACGTGGTGATTGACGACACGATGCGGGCGCTGGGGCATGCGCGCCACCCCCTCGCGGGGGTCGCTGACGCGGAGGCGCTCACCATCGTGGTGGGGGCGGCGGCCTTTTTCGGCAACCACCACGCCCGCGCGCGCCGTGCTGCACGCGCCGGGCTACGTGGGCCGCGCGCTCTCGCCCTCGCGCTTCTCGCGCCGCATCCATGCGCTGGCCGACTGGCTGGCCCTGCTGCTTGATGTGCTCGGCGACCTGTTCGCGCACGGGCAGGCGGTGATCTGCGACGTCGTGATCGACCGCATGCCCGTCCCGGTCTGCAAGCGCGTGCGCGCGCGGCGCTGCCGCACGGTGCGTGGACGGGAGTACTGCGGCTATGGCCCCGCCAAGGACGAGACGTTCTTCGGCTGACGCGTGCACCTGGTCTGCACGACGGACGGCCTGCCCGTGGCCTTCATCCTGCTGCCCGGCGGCCTGCACGACCTCACGCCCATCCACGAACTGACGGTCAATCTGCCGAAGCGGGCGTAGGTCTACGGCGACAAGGGCGACAACAGCGCCCCGGACGAGGCGGTCATCCGCGCCACCGGCGGCGGTGTGCTCGTGCCCCTGCACAAGAACAATAGGGCCCCCAACACACGGGCTGCACAGTGCGGCTTGCGCACCTTCCGCTCGACCATCGAGACGGTCAATAGCCAACTTACCGCCATGGGCATCGCCCACCTGCACGTCCGCTCCGTCGCCGGCTTGGAAATCAAAGTTCATGCGTCCCTGCTCGCCCTCGCCTGTCTGAATGTAGACTAGCAATCACGGTACCTCCTGGTGGCGCTCATGGAGATCCCACTCACGACCCGCACCGTCCTCTTGCCCGGCAGGACGTTGAGGAGTGACGCATGCGACGGCTAACGCTCTTGTCGTGACCGCGACGCATGAGGCCATGCAATCGTTGCGCCGAATGCCTGCAACAGCCTCAAAGAATCCAATGCGATGTACTTCTTCCTTTGCGATGCACTCCTTCGGGCAAAGAGCAAACATACGGGGCAATGTGTGCATGATGCGGCGCGTGGCTTCAGCGATGGGCGCGAGTCGGTGACGCGGTCGTTGCCATGCAGTGAGGCGCGCGTCCAGCATCAAGGATGGTCGGCGTGTCAGTGTGACGGACGCGTGATTATCGGCGCATGGTGAGATGGGCCAGACGGCTACTTGTGCCGGTCGGCGTCGTCGGCATACCGTCGGATCGCGCTGATGGTTTATAAGCAGATGTGACAAGATGGCAGCACATGGTACGATGGCACGATGGTAACGCTGTGACAACCAACACATGGCTCAACCGTGGGACATAGGTATTGAAGGAGAATCGGGGATGTTCTCAGCCGAGGATGCTCTTGCACGGATGGTGGCGGAGCGCTCAACGACTAATCCGGACTTCGCGCTCCTCGTCGCGGCATACCAGCAGAACAGCGACTTGCTCGACGCGCTCACCGACGCCCGTCGAAGGCTTGGCCTTACAGCCTATCCGGAAAATCGTCAGAAAGGCTTATGCAGCCACTGAGAGCGTGTTTAGGCACTTTCCGGATAGGCTGTTAGTCAACGCGCCGTCGCGCAGCGCATGGGAACATCCCAGGCGGCGGTGGACCGTCTGGATGCCGCGGAGGTGGACCCCAAGCTGTCCACCATCCAGCGGCTCGCCGTCGCGCTCGGCGGAAAGGTCGAGTGGCGGTTCGTGTCAGCCGACGCTGTTCCGGCCGCTGCCCCATCCGAGCAGGTCGATACGAACCCTCCATCCGAGACAGTGCGCCAGCGAGGGGTTGGATAGAACAATCTGCTGCCGCTGCGCTAGTGCAAACACGAAGCGCCCCTATTTCGGATAATCGTTTCGGCTATTGCATTTGTCGGCGGACCTGCTGAATGCGTCGCGTCCGTACCTCGTCAAGCTGCTCGAGGAGGGCCAGATCCACTTCAAGAAGGTGGGGACCCATCGGCGCGTCCACCCGGCCGACGTGTTGGCGTACCAGGAGCGGCAGGACCGCGCGCTGGAGGAAGGCCTGGACGAGATGGCTGACTTCCTCGCGGTCTGTGGAGCCTACGACAACTAATCGCCTTTTATGGACGTTTCGTCCCATACGTGGACGGGCTGTCATCGCTCCCAGGGCGCTGCCCCCGTTGGGTTACGTCGACGCGGCCCCGGTGACCGCCGCGAAGAGTTGCGGCAGTCGACCGAGGGCGGACGCTCCAGCAATGGGGTTGGAATAGTCGCGGGAATGCACGGTCAGACCACCGCGTACGGTCATCACCATAATGTACGACAGGACGAACGGCTGTCCGCTGCTCAGTCGTACTGGGATGGCTGCCCCGACGGCGTGGCGCTGATGGCGAACAGGGCAACCAGTAGTGTGCCTATGGCGAAGCATGTCCCCACGCTGAAGGCGCTGGCGACGCCCTGCGCGAAGATGTGGTGCGCTTGCGCCTGCCGGCTGACCGCGGCCAGGGGATGGGTGGCCGCCTCCTGGCTGGCGCCCCCGAATACCGTCACAAGGATGGCCAGGCCGAGCGATCCGCCGACTTGCTGCATGGTTTGGAGCAGGCCCGCGGCGGAGCCGGACTCGTGACGCGCCACTCCGGAGAGGATGAGTAGTTGCAAGGGCAGGAAGCTGCATCCGATGCCGACGCCGAGCAGCGCCATTGGGCCGACGAGGCTGGCGGCGTATGCGCTGGTGGCCGAGATCTGGGTGAGCCAGACATTGGCGCCGGTGACCAGAGTAGTGCCGACTATCAGGATCGGCTTCGGGCCGACGCGTGGCAGCACGCGCGGTACCACCTGCACCGTGGCGAACATCACCAGGGTCAGCGGCAGGAAGGCCACACCCGCCTGCAGCGGACTGAAGCCGAGGACGTCCTGGATGAACTGGGTCAGAAAGAAGAAGGCGCCGAACATGGTCGCCGGGAGGAGCAGCATGTTGAGGTACGCGCTGGCCCGGTTGCGATCGGCGAGCAGGCGCAGCGGGACGATGGGCTGCTCGATACGGACCTCGACAGCCAGGAACAGCAGCAGCAGGATAGCCGCGGCGGCAAAGGCGCTCAGGGTCAGGCGGTCGCCCCAGCCGTCTGACGCGGCGCGGATGAAGCCGTAGACCAGCGTGGTCATCCCCCCGGTCGCGGTGAGGGCGCCGACGATGTCGAGACGCGCCGGACGGCGTGCGGGCTCCTGGATAACCAGGGGCGCCAGCGCCACGACGGCGAGGCCGATCGGTACATTGATGAACATCACCCAGCGCCAGGAGGCGCTCGCGGTCAGGATGCCGCCCAGGATGAGGCCCAGGGACGACCCAGCGCTGACCACCGCCGAGTAGAGCGCCAGCGCACGGTTGCGCGGGGAGCCCTCCGCGAAATTGGTCGCGATGAGGGCGAGCACACTCGGCCCGGCGAAGGCCGCGCCGATGCCCTGTGCCCCGCGGGCGGCCAGCAACCAGCCCGCCGTGGGCGCGAGGCCGCCCAGCAGCGAGGAGAGCGTGAAGACGAGCAGGCCGGCCATGAAGACCCGCCGCCGGCCCAGGATATCGCCGGCGCGTCCGCCCAGCAAGAGGAAGCCGCCGAAGGCCAGCGTGTAGGCGTTGAGCACCCACGATAGGCCGGTCGCGGAGAAATGCAGGGCGCCCTGGATGGTCGGCAGGGCAATATTCACCACCGTCACGTCCATGATGAACATGACGGCGGCGGTCAGGATAACGGCCAGCGTGAGGCCAGGAGACGCGCGGCGCGCCTCACGCCGTGTCGGACGGTCGACCGAGAGTTGAGCTATCGACATGTTGCCTCCGGGGCGCCATAATAGAGGGAGGAAGCCTCCATATCACAAGCGGAGGAATACTCCGCTTATCGTGATTATACGGAGGATCCCTCCGCTTGTCAAGCTGTGCCGGATATGACGATGAACACGACCGAGACACCGACCCCTGCGCCGCGCCCGATGCGGGCTGATGCGCGTCACAATTACGCGCGTCTGCTCGGCGCGGCAGCCGACGCGTTCGCCGAACATGGCCCCGACGCGCCCCTTGACGACATCGCCCGGCGCGCTGGCGTCGGCATTGGAACGCTCTACCGGCACTTCCCGACCCGCCAGGCGCTGCTCGAGGCCGTCTTTCTCGACAGCATCCAGGCGTTGGGCGCTGAGGCTAACGCCCTGCTCGATGCGTCGTCCCCCGGCGACGCCCTGGCTACCTGGCTGCGCGCCGTGCTCGCCCACAACCTCACGCAACGGGGCCTGAAGGAAGCCCTGATGCTAACCGCCGGCTCAGAGACCGCCGCTGCGTACAAGGCGCAGATGCGTGAGGCGGGGGCCGCGTTGTTGGCGCGCGCGCAGCAGGCGGGGACCGTCCGCTCGGATGCGGAGATCAGCGATGCGCTGCGCTTCGTCCATGCGATTGCCCTGGCGACTGAGCAGGCCGCCGAGGGTGCCGACCGCGCCGAGCGGCTCCTCTCCCTCATGCTGGACGGCCTGCGGACGGAGGCCAGCGCTGGCACGACGCTCGGCCCAACCGCTTCGTAAGGAGGGCCGGCCGTCGTGCGGCAGCGCATCATGCGTGGCCCTCAGGATCGTTGGTGATAGAGACACCGGCGCCTATCACTCGTGTAGCAAAGCTACTCAATCGTGTTGGCGTACGCTGCTCCTTGTGGGAGTGGTGGGTCGCCAGGATAGCAAAGCGGTATTTTGAAAGGGATCGACACGCACATGGACACGCCTGTTTGGTTCCTGGACGAGGTCGCGCATGCTGGGGATGAGCACCTCGACCCCACTTACGTGGCGGCCTACGATCAGAAGGCCGGGGTCGATCCGCGCGAGGATCTGGCGCTGTGGCGCGCCTGGAGGACGGCTGGACGCGCCAGGAACTCGAAACCCATGTGCGGGAGGAGTATAGCCCCTTCAGTTGGGCGATCGGGGCGATGCTGGAGCAAGCGGGCTTCCAGATCCAGCAGGCGGAGTATGATTCTTCGCGCATCTACACCGCCTACACCTGTGTGCGATGATGTGGCTCGCCGGGCGAAAGCCGCCTGGTTGTCACGACAGGAGGGACGACGATGAACCAAATGAGGATAGGGCTACAGGCAACCCTCAACGGCAATCTGACGAAGGCCGCACACGTCGCGGCGCCGGTGTCGGTCGAGGAGCTGGCGCGCGATGCCGCTGCCTGCGTGGCCGCGGGGGCGCGTGCGATCCACCTCCACCCCCGTGATGCCGCGGGACGCGAACGGCTGGATGCGGAAGTCGTCGACGCGGTCGTCGTGACGGTCCGCAACGCGTGTGGGGTCCCCGTCGGTGTATCGACCGGCGCCTGGATCGAACCCGATCTCGCCCGCCGTCTTGAACTGGTGCAAGCCTGGCGTGCCCCCAACTACGCGTCCGTCAACGTGTCCGAGCCTGGCGCGCCGGACGTCATGACGGCGCTGATCCAGGCCGGGGTTGGCATCGAGGCCAGCGTCTCGACCGTCGAGGAGGCCGAGTTGTTAGCCGCGACTGGCTTGGGCGGACAGGTCACCCGCATTCTGGTTGAGCCGGTCGATGTCAGCGCCACCGACGCGGTCGGCGTGGTCGAGGACATCCATAGAGCGCTGGACAGGCTCGGCCTGACGGCCCCACGCCTGCAGCATGGTGTCGGAGAGACCACGTGGGTGCTGCTCACCGATGCGATCCGCCGCGGTCTTGACACACGGATCGGGCTGGAAGACACGCTCTACGAGCCCAACGGCACGCGCACGACGGGTAACGAGGCACTCGTGCGTGCCGCCCGCACGCTAGGCGCCGGTACCGCGTAGACGCGTCATGAACTGGTCGTCGTGGAGGCGCCTGGGGAGGTGATCGGCACGCTCCAGCTTACCCTGCTCCCCTCCTTGACCTATCAGGGTGGGACACGGGCGCAGATCGAGGCGGTGCGCGTTGATCGGCGCTATCGCAGTCAGGGCGTGGGCTATGCCCTCTTCGTGTGGGCCATCGAGCGGGCGCGGCAGGCGGGCTGCCACCTTGTCCAACTGACCACAAACGCCAGCCGCGATGACGCCCATCGCTTCTACGCGCGGCTTGGCTTCGTCGCGTCGCACATCGGGATGAAGCTCGACGTGACGCAGCCCGTGGCCGTGGCGCCCACGGACTAAACGGTGATAGTAGGGGACGGCACGCAACCCTCCGAGCAATGTGTGCACGATGCGGCGCGTGGCTTCAGCGATGGACGTGAGCCAGCGACGCGGTCGTTGGCATGCGGTGAGGCGCGCGTCCAACATCGAAGGATGGTCGGCGTGTCAACGTGACAGGCGTATGATCACCGGCGCATATGATAGTACATAGTACGATTAGGCACGGCGACGGGTTGGTATAGAATAACTTACAGGACGAAGCGCCCCTCGTGGACGGCGCGCGCCAACGCCGCGATGTCCGCGTGCAGCGGGCGATCCCGTTCCAGCGGCGGCACGACGGCGCGCGCGCGGCGCACGGCTTCTTCCACGCCGTGGCCCGCGCGCAGGGGGCGCCGGTACTCCACTCCTTGGGCCGCGCAGAGTAACTCGATCGCGACGACGTGCGCGGCGTTCTCTACGATCGTGCGCGCTTTCAGGGCCGCCGTCGCTCCCATGCTGACGAAATCCTCCATCCCCGCCGAGGTCGGCACGGAGTGCAATCCCGCGGGCGTCGCCAGCACGACGTTCTCCGCGACGAGGGCGGCGGCCACGTATTGCGCGATCATGTAGCCCGAGTTGAGGCCGGGCTCGCGCGCCAGGAAGGGGGGCAGCCGGTCTTGCTCTGGTTCGCGGTCGTCCAATAGCAGGTAGATGCGGCGTTCACCGAAGGCGGCGAGTTCGGCCAGGGCGATGGCCAGGATGTCGAGCGCCAGCGCCACGGGCTGGCCGTGGAAGTTGCCGCCGGAGAGGATTACGCCGTCGTCGGGGAAACACAGGGGATTGTCCGTGACGGCGCCGAGTTCGGCGCCGATGACGCGCGCGCAGTGGTCGACAGTGTCGCGCACGGCGCCGATGACTTGCGGCACGCAGCGCAACGAGTAGGGGTCCTGCACGCGCGGATCGGCCTCGCGGTGGCTGGGGATGATGGCGCTCCCCGCGAGCAGGGCGCGCACATGCGCGGCCGTGGCCGCCTGCCCGTCCTGTTGGCGCACCGCCTGGCTGCGCGCGTCGAAGGGGACGTCCGTCCCGCGCAGCGCTTCCAGCGACATGGCCGCGGCGACCTCGGCGCTCTCGACGATGACGCGCGCGTCGTGGATGGACAGCGCGCCCACCGCCGCCATCAGGTGCGTACCGTTGATCAGGGCGAGTCCCTCTTTCGCGGCCAACTCCAGCGGCGCGCGGCCGGCCCGTTCCAGCGCCACGCGCCCCGGCAGTCGCTCGCCACCGACGGTCGCCTCGCCCATGCCAATGAGCACGAGGCCGATATGCGCCAACGGCGCGAGGTCGCCGCTGGCCCCAAGTGAGCCTTTCGACGGTACGACCGGCGATACTCCATGGTTGAGGAGATCCACGAGGGCTTCGACGACGAGAGGGCGCACACCCGAGTAGCCGCGGGATAACGAGGCCGCCAGCAACAGGAGCATGGCCCGCACCACCTCCTCGGGGAGCGGATCCCCCACGCCTGCGGCGTGACTCATCAGCAAGTTGCGTTGCAGGGTGACCACGTCCTCGGCGGGGATACGGACGCGGCTCAACTCGCCGAAGCCGGTGTTCACGCCGTAGGCGGGCTCGCCGAGCGCGACGGCCGCGTCGACGACCGCCCGCGCGGCTTGCATGCGCCGGCGCGCGTCGTCCCTCAGCGCGACCTCAGCGCGCCCGCGCGCGACCGCCACGACCTCTGGCACACTAAGCGCCTGCCCATCCAGAACGATGTGCTCGTCCATCACTATATCCTCTCATTCCTATTCCATTCCACAGCCGTGTCATCTTCGTGCCCCTCGATGCCCATGACGACGCCACAGGTTCACCGCGGATGTCCGGCGGGTGTGCCCGCCGCTGGCCATGCGCTTGACAGGCAGCGGCCTGACAGCGCATAGCAGGGACCGGACCTTGAAAGGTCTCCCTGGGCGCGACACGCGTGCCGTCCGTTGGTCGGGCAGCCACTACGATGGTCGACGCGAGACCTTTCAAGGTCCGTCCGCTACCATGACCTTTTAAGGTCAGGCCGCGGGCGCGGCGTCACTGGCGATTCCCGACGACCTGGCGTCCGCCTACCCATACATCCGTCACGACGTCGGCTCCCGCTCCGAATACGAGGGCGTCGGGGAGGTCGGCGGGATCGGCCCCACGCAAGGCGACATGGTCCAGGTCTACCGCGACCACATCGGCCCACTGCCCCGGTTCGAGTGTCCCGGCGGGTAGACCCAGGCTACGCGCGCCCCCACTGGTCCCGGCGGCCAGCAGCAGAGCGCTCGGCGACGCGCGATCCGGCGTCAGCACGCGGCGGCGCTGGTAGCGCATGCGCGCCGAGAACTCAACCCATCGCAACTCCTCCAACGGGTCGATGCGTGTCTGCCCATCCGACCCAATCGCCAACGCGATGCCCCGCTCGACGAACGCCGCGTAGGGGGCGATGCCGTCGCCTAGGTCCCCTTCGGTCGTCGGGCAGACGCACACACGCGCGCCCGCGGCCGCGATCAGCGCGCAGTCCCCGTCCGTCGCGTGGGTGGCATGGATCAGAGTGGTCGTCGGACCCAGCAGTCCGTGCGCGGCCACGAACTCGACGGGCGTGCAGTTGTGGTATTGTAGGGTCTCCTCCACTTCCCTCGTCTGTTCGGACACATGGATGTGCGCGACCATACCCTGCTGGTGGGCATAGTCCGCGATCGCGGTGAGCCAGTCCCCGGGGACGGCCCGCACTGAGTGGGGCGCGACGCCGATGGTGTGGCGCGGGTCGCCGGCCGCCAGTGAGCGCAGGTCGTCGACGAAGCGCAGGTACTGGTCGACGGTCGGGAAGCAGAAGCGTCGCTGCGACGGTTCCGGTGGGCGGCCAAAGCCGGCTTGCGCGTAGGCGACGGGCAGCAGCGCGAGGCGGATACCGGCGTCCGCCGCCGCAGCCACGATCGCCTCCGAGAGGGCCAACGGATTGGCGTACGGCTCCCCGCCGGGCGTGTGATGCACGTAGTGGAACTCACCGACCGTCGTGTAGCCCGCGCCAAGCATCTCACGGTAGCAGGCGCGCGCGATCTCGTAGAGGCTAGCGGGATCGAGCGTCGACGCCTCCGCGTACATCTGCTCGCGCCATGTCCAGAAGGAATCGTGCTCCGCGACGCCGCGGTGAGTACGGCCGCGCAGCCGCCGTTGGAAGACGTGGCTGTGCGCGTTGACGAAGCCGGCGAGCAGGGCGCGGCGGGGCAGGCGGTCGATTGGCACGGCCAGAGCCACCGCCGCCGCGCGCGGCGCCAGACCCAACGAACGCCCATCCTCGGCGATGACCAGACCGTGGTCGAGGCGCGTCGTTGTGGGCGTGACGACGACATCGGGCAGGAGGACGCGCCTCGCGCGCGCGCGATCGACATTCAGCATAGCCGAGTTACCCTCGCCTGGCGCCGTCATGATAGGGGAACTCCCGGAGCGTCGAAATCCGGAGAGGCGTCGATCGCCAGCACGGCACGGAGCAGCGCATCCGCCGCCAGCGCCGCGTCGGCGGGCTGGACCGACTCGTCGGGGTTGTGGCTCACGCCGCCACGGCAGCGGACGAAGAGCATGGCTGCCGGAGCCAGCGCCCCCAGATGTACCGCGTCGTGGCCGGCCTGACTGGTGAGTTCCGTGCCCCCTTCGCCGAGATCTTCCAGCACGGCCGCCATCACTATACGCACGCGCGCGTCGAAGACGACCGGCCCCTGGTCCAGCATCGTGGTTATCTCCACCTCCGTCCCCGTGTCCCGCGCGGCCCGACGCGCCTCCGCGGCGGCGCCCTCGGCCAGCGCGGCCAGCAACGTCGCATCGGCGGAGCGAAGGTCGGTCACGAGCGTCACCCGGCCGGGGATGACGTTGGGGCTGTTTGGGGTCACGTTCAGATAGCCGACGGTGGCCGTGGCGGAGGGATCGGCCGCGGCCACGGCCGCCGGGAGCGCCGGAACAGCCAGGATGAAAAGGGCGGCGGCGCGCAGGGCGTCGCGGCGTTCGGACATGGACGTGGTCCCTATGTGGCCCGGCGTGCCGTGGAAGACGATGCGGTGTCGATAGATGCCGCAGACCCCGGAGACCGGCGCCAGAGCGCGGCCCGTCGCCTCTAAGCGCGTCCCTTGCTCGATATGCGCCTCAAGGAAGCAGGCGAGTGGTTCGCGCGCGGTGGACATCGCGTGCAGATCGTCCCACTCACCGCCCGCGTCGTGTAGGGCCTGCCGCACCGTCCACCCATCAGGCAGCGCGTTGTCCGATACGTCGGGCAGGCGACCGGCGAGGGCGCGGCTGCCGAAGGTGGACGTCCCAAAAGATGTCGCCTCCTCGCCGGTCAGCGACACCAGGTCGATGGTGTGGCGGGTCGCGCGATCCAACTCCACCAGGGTCCGCATCACTTCGAGGCCGCATACGACGCCCAGCGCGCCATCGTAGCGGCCGCCATCGGGTACGCTGTCGAGATGTGAACCAATGAGGATGCGAGGCAGCGTGCGGTCGCTCCCAGGGCGAGCACAGAAGACGTTGGCAGCGGCGTCGACGGATACGTCGAGTCCAAGCGCGCGGCAGTCGTCGCTAAACCGCCGCCGTATCGCCAGATCCGGCGGCGAGAAGACAGGCCGGCTCACGCCCCCCGCCGCCGTCGCCCCGTAGCGGGCGTACTCATCCAGCGTGCGCCAGAGGCGCGCCGCGTCGACGCGTAGGCCCCGATCCGCTCGCGACAGTGACACGGCGCCGCCCCTCCGCTAGTCCATGATGCTTGGCTTGGATAAGCAAAGCCTACCACGTCGCGACCCGTCCGGACAATCAAGGCCGTGTAGTTCTGTAGCCCATGCAGACGATCGCGCTTAAGGGGCGTACGCGGTGTAACGCTATCACGATCCAAGCCGATCAGCCCCGTCGTTGATGCGGCGCTCAGTGTCACGCTAGTTTGTAGGGGCTGTCGGCCCACGTACGGCGTAGGAGCCAACATCGCCTTGCTCGGCGCATTAGGCGACAGAGTCGGCGAAGCTAGGCCGCGCCGACACCTCGATGCGAACCGGCGTAATCTCGATGTGAAACCGCGTGTCGAGCACGCGTGCGAGACGGAGCAGTGTGGGAAGCGTCGGCTCGTGCTCACCGGACTCGAGGCGGGCGACGGCCGACTGGTGCATCTCAAGGAGGCGGGCGAGCTGTGTCTGTGTCAGGTCATGGTCTGCGCGGTAGGCGATGACCAAACTAGCAATAGTCCGGGCAAACTCCAGACGATCCCACTCCTTCCGCAACTCAGGATCAGCCTCAAGCGCCTCTGCGAGGACCTCATCAGCTGTTTTCAGGTCTGTTAGCTTCATTCTTATCCCCTTCTTGTTCCTGATCCCCTTCCTCAATCTCTCTTCTCCTGACGAGATAAGGCACGCTGATTCAACTCTTGTGTCGCCGCATCGGTGTAGCGTACGTCCCACATATCGGTAGCATAGAGGATTTATCACAACCTTGTTATAGGTCCTCGTACCCTCGCGGATGAATTCCCTTGACGTAGTGGTATCTTTACTAGTAATATAATCACTATGACACGACGCTCACATCGCCGCCCACCGCTAGCCCTCGCGGTGCTTGGGCTCCTCTACGAGGCGCCCATGTATCCCTACCGTATGCAGCAACTCATCAAGGAGCGCGGTAAGGACGAGGTTATCAACGTGCGGGACCGCGCCAGTATCTACCAGACCATTGACCGCCTGGTGCGGGACGGGTTGATCGCGGTGGCCGAGACCACGCGGGACGAGCGCTGGCCGGAGCGGACCGTCTACCAGCTGACCGCGGAGGGGCGCGAGACGATCCAGGACTGGATGCATGAGATGCTGTCCACGCCGGGGGGAGAGTTCCCGGCGTTTCCGGCCGCGCTCTCCTTCCTCGCCCTGCTCACGCCCCAGGATGCGTTGCGCCACCTCGAGGCGCGGACCGTCAAGCTGGAAGCCGACCTGGCGCACACGGGGGTCGTGCTCACGGGCTTCGGGCGGATCCTGCCGCGGATATTCCTGATCGAGGAGGAGTATCGTCAGGCGGCGCTCCGCGCGGAGTTGGAGTGGGTCCGCGCCATCGTCGCCGACCTGCGGTCGGGCCGGTTCACCTGGAGCGAGGAGTCGCTGCGCGCGCTCGTGGCATCACCGGCTATGGGGGACGCCCGCGACCCGGAGGAGGGGACCACATGAATTGAGGTGAAACATAACGACCCCCGGCGGATGCTGACACATCGCGCCGGGGGGTGATATCCCCGCATCAGTCCCGCGTGGCGGGATCTGCTACCCGAGGCCTACACACCCGCAGGATAGCAGGTCGCGCTCCGTGGAGAACGGCCCCGTTACCGGGCCGTCATCCCTCGCGTCTTCAGACGCGCCAAGAAAGGAACGTGACCTGAACTGGCCGGTGTCGCCTGGGGCTTGTTGAGCACGATTCAGGAACTTGGCTCCGTCCTCGGCAGTGCGGCCATTGGCGCACTGTTGCAGAATCGCCTGGCGATCACGCTGCACGCACAGGCCGTACACAATGCCACGCAACTCCCATCGCGGCTACGCGTCCCCTTCGTGGCGTCCTTCAACGCGGCGGCCAAGTCCGGGTTCGACGTGGGCCGCGGCCAGACGGGCGGAGCGCTGCATGTGCCGGCCGGCCTGCCGGATCATGTCATCGCGCAACTCGGGCGCCTAGCCGCGGCGGTCTTCACGCACGGCTTCGTGGACGCCATGCGCCCGACCCTGCTCCTGCCCATCGCGCTGGCGCTCCTCGCGGCCGTAAGCGTCGTCGCCGTGCGCCGAGGGGCGGGCGCACAGGTGGAGCGGACGCTCGCGCCGCCGAGATCCGAGCCACAATCGGTTGCCTGAGCGCGATTATCATCCGCGCCACCGGCGGCGTGCTCGTGCCCCTGCACAAGGACAATATGGGCCCAAACACGTTCGCCGAGCGGTGTGGCCTGCGCACCTTCCGCCTCGCCATCGAGACGGTCAACAGCCAACTCGCCGCCAGGGGCATCGCTCGCCTGCACGTCCGCTCCGTCGCCGGCTTGGCGATCAAAGTCCCTGCGTCCCTGCTCGCTCTCGCCTGCCTCAATCTCGCCTGGCAATTAAAGTACTATATCTTGTATAGTGGATAGGGAGTGTCCGACCTACGAGGGCGGGTTGCTCTGCTGAAGCGCCGGTAGAGGGCGCCTAAAAGTTTTAGACGTGGAGGTGTGTATGCGCGCGGTACGTTTCGATAGATATGGCGGCGTCGATGAACTGCATATTCGCGAGGTCCCGGACCCGCAACCGACGCCCGGCCGGGCGATTGTCAAAGTGAGAGCGGCGGCGATCAACCCCGGTGAGATCGCCATCCGCACCGGCGCGCTCGACAGGATGTACCCCACCACCTTCCCCTGTGGCGAGGGCAGCGACTTCTCCGGCGAGATCGTTTCGCTCGGCGCGGGCGCGACGGGCTTCTCTGTCGGCGACGCCGTGCTCGGCTGGTCGGACGAGCGCGCCAGCCACGCCGAACTGGTCTCCGTGCCGGTTGGGCAACTCGTGGCCAAGCCGGAGGGGCTATCCTGGGACGTTGCCGGGTCCATGTACGTCGCGCCGATGGCGGCGCTGGCCTCGGTCAACGCCGTGGCCCCCAAAGACGGCGACGTGGTCGTCGTGTCCGCCGCGGCCGGTGGCGTCGGGTCGGTCGCGGTGCAACTGGCCAAGCGCGCCGGCGCGACCGTGATCGGCCTGGCTGGCACGGACAACCACGCGTGGCTCCGCGCTCACGGCGTCGTCCCTGTGCTCTACGGCGACGGCCAGGAAGGGCGCATCCGCGCGGCGGCTGGCGGCCGGGTCGACGCCTTCATTGACCTGTTTGGCTCGGGGTACGTCGACCTGGCCCTGGCGCTCGCTGTGCCGGTGGACAGGATCAACACGATCATCGATTTCCAGGCCGTGCAAGAGAAAGGCGTGAAGGGCCAGGGAACCAGCGAGGCTGGCGGCGCCGCCGCGTTGGGCGATTTGGTCGCGCTGGCCGCCTCCGGCGACCTGGACATCCCGATCGCCCACGCGTACCCCCTGAGTGAGGTCAAGGAGGCGTATCGCGCGCTCGCCGACCGCCACACCCGCGGTAAGATCGTCTTGCATCCGTAGCCGCGACGCGTGAGGGACGGCAAACCCCTGATGTCATGTGAGGACCCCGTTCGCGTGTGTTGAATGCCGCATCTGTTTATGTGGCATTCAGGGTGACCTGTCTGGACAACTGAACAGATGGGATGTAAGATGTTTCCTGAACAGAAACACAGGGGAAGGGGAGGATCATGGCTACGAACATGTCGCCGGCACGGACGGTCCGCGCGCCGCGCGGATCGACGTTGCAGTGCAAGGGCTGGGGACAGGAAGCGGCCCTGCGTATGCTGCACAACAACCTCGACCCTGAGGTGGCCGAGCGCCCCGACGATCTCGTGGTCTACGGCGGCGCCGGTAAGGCCGCGCGGAACTGGGCGTGCTTCGACGCTATCACCGCCACGCTGCGCCGGCTGGCCGACGACGAAACACTGCTCGTGCAGTCGGGCAAGCCGGTGGGCGTCTTCCGCACCAACCCATGGGCGCCGCGCGTGCTCATCTCCAACGCCATGCTCGTGCCGAAGTGGGCGACGTGGGACGAGTTTCGTCGCCTCGACGCGCTGGGGCTGACTATGTATGGGCAGATGACGGCCGGTTCGTGGATCTACATCGGCGCGCAGGGCATCCTGCAAGGCACCTACGAGACCTTCGCGGCGGCCGCCGCCAAGCGCTTCGGCGACCCCGCGGGCGGCGGCCGCGGCGGCGACACGGCGACCCTCGAAGGAAAGATTGTGCTGACTAGTGGGCTTGGCGGCATGGGCGGGGCGCAGCCCCTGGCCATCACCATGCTCGGCGGCGTGGCTCTGTGCGTCGAAGCCGACCGCGCCCGCATCGAGCGGCGTATCACCGAACGCTACCTTGATGTCGCGGCCAGTGACCTCGACGACGCATTGGAGCAGGTCCGTCGGGCGGCCAGGGAACACCGCCCGCTCTCGGTCGGCGTCCTGGGCAACGCGGCCGAGGTCTACCCACGGCTGCTCACGATGGGGTTCATCCCCGACGTGGTCACCGACCAGACCTCGGCGCACGATCCTCTGAACGGCTATATCCCCGCCGGTTATGACGTCGCCGTGGCCGCCGCGTTGCGCCAGCGCGATCCGGCGCGCTACATCGCGCTGGCCGGCGCGTCGGCCGTGCGCCACTGCGCGGCCATGGTCGGCTTCCAGGCGGCGGGCTCCGAAACGTTCGACTACGGGAACAATCTGCGCGGCCTGGCGCAGGACCACGGCTACGCCAACGCCTTCGCCTTCCCCGGCTTCGTTCCGGCCTACATCCGCCCGCTCTTCTGCCAGGGCAAGGGGCCGTTCCGCTGGGTCGCGCTCTCCGGCGACCCGGCCGACATTCGTAAGACCGATCAGGCCGTATTGGAGGAGTTCCCGGACGACGGCAAGATCACGCGCTGGATTCGCATGGCCGGCGAGAAGGTGACGTTCCAGGGGCTGCCGGCGCGCATCTGCTGGCTCGGCCAGGGCGAACGGGCGCGGCTGGGGCTGCGCTTCAACCGCATGGTCGCTGACGGGACGCTCTCCGCCCCGATCGTGATCGGGCGCGACCACCTCGACACGGGGTCGGTCGCCTCGCCGTACCGCGAGACCGAGGCGATGGCGGACGGCTCGGACGCCATCGCCGACTGGCCCATCCTCAACGCCCTGCTCAACACCGCCGCGGGCGCGAGTTGGGTCTCGGTCCACCACGGCGGCGGCGTGGGCATCGGCAACAGCATCCACGCCGGGATGGTGATCGTGGCGGACGGGACCGCGGCGATGGCCGAGCGCTTGGAGCGGGTCCTGACCAACGATCCAGGGACGGGCGTGATGCGTCACGCCGACGCGGGGTACGACCTGGCGATCGAGACGGCGCGGACTCAGCGACTCGACCTACCGATGGTGGGGCGGTAAATGCTGGGCACGTTTGTTGTCACCAATACCGCTGCGCTTGTCACCGTCGCTGAGCGGCCGGTCGAGGGCGCCACTGGAGCGCTCGGCGTGATCCCCGACGGTGCGTTGGCGGCGCGGGACGGGCGTATCGTGTGGGTTGGGCCGCGCGCGGCTTTACCGGAGGCGCTCGCCGACGACGCGCAGGTGGTGGATGCGGGTGGACGCCTGATCATCCCTGGCTACGTCGACGCGCACACACACCCGATCTTTGCCGGCTCACGCGCGGCCGAATTCTGCGCGCGCGCGCTGGGCCAGCCCTATGGGGAGCTACTGGAGCGCGGCGACGCCGGGATCATGAGCACCGTCAACGCCACGCGGGCCGCCTCCGAGGACGACCTGCTGCGGCTGGCCCTCGCGCGGGCGGACACGTTTTTGCGGCACGGCACGACGACGATCGAGGCCAAGACCGGGTATGGCCTCTCCCCCGAGGGCGAGGACAAGAGCTTACGCGTGCTGGAGCGGCTCCAGGGGCTGACGGCGTTGCGGATCGTCCCGACGTATCTTGGCGCGCACCTTGTCCCGGCCGACTATCGCACCGACCCAGAGGCCTATGTGCGGCTCCTGCTCGACACGATGCTCCCGGCCGCGGCGGGCCGGGCGCGCTTCTGCGACGTGTTCTGCGACCAGGGCGCGTTCACAGTCGAGCAGTCGCGCCGCATCCTGCGCCGGGCCCAGGACCTGGGCATGGCGCCGCGCCTGCACGCCGACGAGTTGGCGGATGTCGGCGCGGCGCGGCTGGCCGCCGAGCTTGGCGCCGCCTCGGCCGACCACCTCGTTCACGTCGATGATGGGGGGATGGAGGCGATGGCGCGGGCGGGGACGGTGGCGACCCTCCTACCGGGCACCACGTTCAGCCTGGCCTCCGCGCACTACGCGCCCGCGCGGCGGCTGATCGAGCACGGGGTGCGGCTGGCGCTGGCGACCGACTGCAACCCCGGCACCTGCTACATGGAGAACATGGCCCTGGCCGTGACGCTGGCCGTGCTCAAGCTCAAGCTGACGGCCGATGAGGCTGTGCGCGCGGCGACGCTAGGCGGCGCGTACTCGCTGCGGATGCAGGACGAAGTCGGCTCATTAGAAGTGGGCAAGCGCTGCGATCTGGTCGTGCTCGACGCCACAAGCTACAGGGAGATCCCCTACCGCGTCGGCGCGAACCTTGCCCGCATCGTCGTCGTCGGGGGACGCGTTGCCGTCACCGACGCGCGAGAACAGGGAATGTACCCTGTTCAACCGACGTAGGGACCGCCGGGCTGGATCGGCAGCGTCGAGGCGCCGGCGTCGACGTTCATGATCGTGCCCGTGACCTGCGCCGACTCGTCGGAAACGAGGTAGAGCACGGCGTAGGCGGTGTCCAGCGGGGTCTGGTGGCGGCCCAGCGGCAGCGCCTCCCCCGCGCGGCGCAATTCGTCGCCCGTCGTACCACGATCATGGTGCAAGGCCAACTCGCCCTCCGAGAGCACCCAGCCGGGGATGACATAGTTGACGCGGATGCGTTCGGCGGCATAGGCGCCGGCGAGCGTACGCGTCAGGGCCAGCAATCCGCCTTTGGCCGAGGCGTAGGCCACGAGGTTGGGCAGCCCCTGGATGCCGTTGATCGAGCCGATGTTGACGATACTACCGCCTCCGGCCTGGTGTAGAAAGGGTGCGGCGTGCTTGCAGCAGTAGAAGGGGCCGCGCAGGTTGATGTCCATGATGCGGTCCCACAGTTCGGTCGTCGTCTCTTCGAGGGTGGCGCGTGGAAACCAGCCGGCGACGTTGACGAGGCCGTCGAGTCTCCCATAGTCCGTGACGGCGCGTTCGACCAGCGCGGCGCATTCCTCTTCCCGTATGACATCGGCGCGCTGGAACACTGCGTCGCCGCCGCTTGACCTGATGGCCGCCGCCGTGGCCGCGCCTTCATCCTCCAGCACATCGCCGATCACGACGCGCGCGCCCTCGCGCGCCAGCAACTCGGCGCACCCACGGCCAATGCCCCGCGCCGCTCCCGTGATGACGACCACTTTGCCTGCTACTCGATCGGACATAGTTCCTCCAGCACAGTCGATGGTCGATGGGCGATGGGCGATGGGCGATGGGCGATGGGCGATGGTCGATAGTAGGTTCGTGTAGGGAAATCCCTCTTTAGCCATTAGTTCATCTTCGTAATACTGTGAGAGGCCATATGCGCCATTTTCCGACCCCTTCGAGGCCATCGAAGCCTTACCCGGCGTTGATCGCGGCGCTAGCGGCCTCTCATTGCGCCGAGCGATCCAGAAA
>JAABUM010002535.1_pt1 | contig 24217 bp, 28 predicted proteins | sample 5559161 | NCBI WGS metagenome assembly JAABUM01 (sample SAMN10711868, study PRJNA513369) | rock metagenome | isolation source: Antarctica rocks | place: Antarctica: Victoria Land, Siegfried Peak nord
CCAAAGGCGGACCGACCGGTAACCCGATCGACCCCACCGTGGTGGCGGCCGCGTTCACCAAAGCCGTCACCAACACCAACACCAGCCACTAACCCGCGCACTGACCGCCCGCCGCTCGCAGGACCGGAGACTTGTGGATTGGCGTGTTACGCGGCTTGCTGGTCACCTCCAGATTTGTCGGGGTCCTTCGACGAATCCGACCCTCGCCGAGCTCGGGCACCCTGCGGTACAGGGTGGCCCGGCTGACCCCGAGGACCTGGGCCACCTCGGTCACCGGGGTCTTCTCCCCGATCATCCTTCGGGCCTGCTTCAGCTTCGCCGGGCTCAACGCAGTGGGCCGCCCGCCGAGGCGACCACGCTCCCGCGCCGCGGCCAACCCGGCGAGGGTGCGCTCCTGGATGAGTTCCCGTTCGAAACTGGCCAGGGCCCCGAACACATGGAACACCAACCGCCCGCCGGGGGTGGTGGTGTCGATGTTCTCCTGCACCGACTTGAACCCCACTCCCCTGGCCTGCAATTCACCGATGGTCTCGATCAGGTGCGGCAACGACCGACCCAGCCGGTCCAACCGCCACACCACCAACGTGTCCCCCGCCCTGGTACCGCTGGCGGTGTCCGACCAGATCCGGGAACACCCCGCGGCCCTCAGCGCGTCCTCCTGCAACACGGCGGTCTGCTCGGCGGTGGACACCCTCGCATAGCCCAAAAACTCGCTCATGACCACGCACTGTTGCACAACCCGCCGACAAGCCTTCCGGTGACACTCGGTTAAGCAACAAGGTGGGGTGTTCGGTAGCCGAGGCGACGTAGTGTTGCAGGTGGTGCGGCGTTCATGGTCAGTTTTTCATCGCCCGCGGAACTTGTGGAGGCGCGTCTTGGCCCGCGATGCCCGCGGCTGCGGCTGGTTTGCGGGGGCGCAGGTTGTCGGGGGCGGTTCTTGTGACTGTAGGGAGTGACACGGCTCCGTCAGGTGGCTCAACCTGGGGGGTCTTGATCTTCCCTGAAACCTGGGCTGTCCTGGTCTTTTCTGAAATGCTCATCCGCGACAATCGTGAGGCCAACAACGAGGAACGCGGCTCCCACGTAAATGCCCAAGCGACTCCACGAGGTGAACCCCCAGAGCACGGAAAGCCCCAACGAAGCGACGACCAAGCACGTACCAACACCATTCAGGGAACGCGCAATCTCCGCCCAGCCGTTCCGGCCCATGTCCGCCTCCGCACTCCGCACATCGCCATCAGCCCGTCCACCACAGGGTGCCTCCTGCAGCCGCATCCCGCCCATTCTTTATCAGGACACCCGGGTGCCGGCGTCACCAACGCAGAGGGGACCACCACGGTGATCGGCTCGGTTCTCACACCTGCACCGTGGGACCGTGGGACCGTGTCCTGGGTGATCGCGGAGGTGGTGTCGGGCACACCGCTTTGTCTAGCTTTGCGGTCGGCCATCGCCCAGTCCAACGCCGCCGGCTGGTCATGCCCGATCAGTGAGGTGAAGGGCACCGTCACCGGAACCCTGGGCGCAGCCACCGCAATCCAGTCATCGGATGCATTGGATGTGTCAGTGGCAACCAGCCGGACCGAGTCCTTTCCGGGATACTCGCGGCCGGCGTCGATTCGGGTATTCACCGGTGTGGTCCTGCCCGCTGACGGGTCCTGCGGGGTGGTGGTGTCCACGGTGCTGGGCCGGAGGGCGGGGCGGCCGACGGGGTCTTGCTGTCTCGGAGCTCCAGCGTCGAGCTCACCGACGCCGAGGTGCGCCCGGCCGCGGAGACGACGAGTGGGAAGTCACCGCGCAGGGCGGCGGAGGGCAGCGCGTACTCCCAGTGGTCAGCGACCGAGGCGCCGCCGCCGCAGCGGTCGCCGGCTGCTCGGCAATGTCGCGCGAGTTCAGCGTGGACATTGCGCCGACGGTGCGGTCGGGCACACAGCCGACGGCCCCCGTCGTACCGTCCGTCACGGGCAAGTTGCCGGCTTTGCAGTCCCGCTCGACCATCAGCGAGTTCTCCAACAGACAGGAGTCGCCCTGCACGCTGGCCACTTCGGCAGGGACCAGAGCTCGCTCAACAACCAACAGCCTGTCGCCTGTGGGTGATCAGCGGCTGGGTGGGGAGGGCTGCCCGGTGCATCCTGGGTGGGTGGATGCTGGTGTTGTGGGGTATGTCGGTCCGCCGCCGTTGACGCTGGTGCGGGTGTTGACTACGTGGACGGTGAACCCGCCGGTGTTGGTGACGGTGCTCGTGCTGGTGGCCTACCAGGGTGGGGTGGTTTCACTGCGTCGCCGGGGTGGACGGTGGCCGCGGGCACGGTCACTGTGCTTTCTGGGCGGGGGGCTCGGGACGATCACGGTGGTCGGGTTCTCCTTCATCGGGGTGTATGCGGACACCCTGTTTTGGGTGCGCGCGCTGCAGAATTTGGTGCTGATAATGCTCACCCCGTTGTTTTTCGCCTTGGGCGCCCCGTTGACCCTGCTGCGGGAGTTGCTACCCGCTCAGTCGCGGGCACAGGCCGGTGTCCTGCTGCACAGCGTGACCGCCCGTGTGCTCACCTTCCCGCTCGTGGTCACTGTGGTGTTAGTGGCTCCCCCGTTGGTGCTGTACCTCAGCCCGTTGTACGAGCTGTCCCTGCGCAACACGGTGGTCGGTGGGTTGGTGGGCGGCGGACTGGTCGCGACGGGATTCATCTACTACTGGTCGCGGCTGCGGGTTGATCCGGTGCCCCAGTCCAGTTCTTACCTGGTGACCATGTGGATCACGATGGTGGAGGTGCTGGTGGATGCGGTGCTCGGCCTGACGCTGTGGCTTGGACCGGTCATCGCCACCGGGTACTACCTGGGGATGGCCCGCACCTGGGGCCCCGCGCCACGAATTGACCAAGACATCGGCGCGGGCATCCTTTGGATCGGCGGAGACATCATCGGCCTACCCTTCCTGGCGACCGTCGTCGCGCGGATGACCCGCGAGGACGAAACGCGGGCCAGCGTCATCGACGCCGAACTCGACGCCGCAGAAGCCCGGGGGGCCCCGTCCCGGGCACCCCGGTTACCCAGAACGAGCCCAGTGCCGCACCTGCCCCCGATAACACGGCCCCAGCCGCCGCGGCCTCGGCTGTGGTGGGAAGATCGCCCCGAGCTGGCCGAACGCACCCGACGCGGCCGCTGATCCCCCTCGCACCCGGGCGCACCGTTACCGCGGCGATTCTCCGCGGGCCGACACCCGGTTCAGGCTCTCCGACTCCCCTCACGGTCCCGCCACCAGTGATGGGTGGGGCGACCTGCGAAGCACCACGTTGGTGCCCGTGCCCTCGATCACAATATCTGCGTTTTCGGCGTGCACGGTGGTGGGGGTAACGGCGAAGGGTAGACGGGTCGAGTCGAAGGTGAGGGAGAACTTCTGCATCGCGATCGCCGTCTCCGGGCCCGGGGAAACCACGGGGCTGGTGAAAGGCCCGTCCAACGCGAGGGGCGAAGTTTCACGGGAATGCGTACCGGGGGCGAGGCTGGTCGCGATGATCCGCACCTGCCCGCCCTGCAGGGCGAGATCGGCGTTCACGCTGACCCGCCGGCTCAGCACACCCCCTAACTTCACGGTCCCGGTGAGCACGATGCCACTGCGCGGTGCCCCGTCGCCGCCACCAGCACTGGTCCCCAACAAAGAGTCGGCCACCGGTGCCGACACCTCCAAGTCAGGGATACCGAGGAGCTGACCGAGCTGGGTGTCGCTGATACGAAGCCTGCTGTCCAGCTCACCGACACCAATGTGGTTCAACTTTCCCCCAAAGATTTGCGAGGGTGACACCGTGACGTTCCGCAGGGTCGCCCCGACGCTCACCGTGCCCAACCCCGGCATCGACACACCGACAGCACGCACGTTCACCTGACTGAAGCCGCCGGCAGCCACTTGGGTGAGGAAAGGGAAACCGGTGATCCGCACATCAGGGTCCGTGTTCAGCGCCAACTCATGCCGGACCTCCCTGGACACCCGGTACTCCGCATACGCAGCAGTGCCGTAGTCCACCAGCACCGCCACCAAGAGCAGACCAACCAACGAACAAACGAATCTGCGCACACCCCATCTTCCACAACACTGCCCGCACCCGTGCCGCTCCCCGAACAAGGACGCTCAGCCGATGAGACCCCATCAACCTCGGCGGGAACTCGTACACCGGTGCGTACGCGCTGCAGCCCGGGTCGGTCCACACCACCCTGCCGGTGATGACAAGACTGCCGCCTCATGCTGCCACCGTGCCTGGTCGCCGATCGAAGTCCTGGCATCACCCCGAAATCAGCACACCCGCCAGGTGCCACCACGGTGACCGCCGTTCTGCTGCATGCACATTCAAGAACGAGGCGAGCCCCGGAAGGCGTTCCACGGCTCCGTGGATGTGCTCAGTCTGCGCTGTCCTGGTCTTCCCTGAATCGCTCATCCGCGACAATCGTGAGGACAACAATGAGGAACGTGGCCCCAACATAGATGCCCAATCAAGTCCACAAGGCGAAACCCCGGACCACGCAGCGCCCCACCGGAGCGGCGACCATGCACTGCCGACCCCGTGAAAACCCTGGGTGCGATGGTCGGACGACAAACACCGATCCTGGCGTTGTTCGTGCCGTACGTGCTGGCCGGTGTGGTGGGTGGGCTACGCGGGCTGCGCGACGTCTGGCCGGCCGCGCTGACCGCCGGCGCGGTCTTCGCCCTGTTCCAATACCTGACGTCGAACTTCATCTCGATCCCGCTGACCGACATCGTCGCCGCCCTGGCCTCAGCCGGCGCGGTGGTCCTGCTGCTCCGTTTCTGGGACACCGCCCGGGCTTACGCCCCCTACGCCATCATTATCGTGCTGTTCGGGCTGGAGCAGATCCCGTTCATCAAAGACGCCCTCGCCCATACGTCCCGATCGTTTTCCTGGCCCGGGCTGCACGTGCTCACCCCGCAGCACAAAGCGGTGGGCAGTGCAACGTTCGTGTTCAACTGGCTCCCCGCGGCGGGCACCACACTCCTGGTCGCCGGTCTGATCACCATGATCGTGCTGCGGGTGAGCCCGGCTCGTGCCCTGCGGGCCTACGGTGCCACGCTGGCCCAGCTGGGATTCGCGATCCTCACCGTGATGGCCGTCCTCGCCCTGGCCTACGTCATGAACGCCGCCGGTGAAACCACCACCCTCGGCAAGTGGATGGCCGGGGCCGGTGGACTGTTCGCCCTGCTCTCCCCGATCCTGGGCTGGTTCGGGGTCGCCGTCACCGGCTCAGACACCTCCTCGAACTCACTGTTCGGGGCACTGCAGGTCGCCGCCGCCCACGACGCCCACCTCAACCCGATCCTCATGGCCGCAGGTAACAGTTCCGGCGGTGTCATCGGCAAAATGATCTCCCCGCAGAACCTCGCCATCGGCGCGTCCGCCGTCGGCCTCGCCGGACGCGAAGGAGAACTCTTCCGCAAAGTGCTGCCCTGGAGCATCGCCTTCCTCCTCGGGTCCTGCCTCCTCGTCTACCTCCAATCCACCAGCCTGCTCTCCTGGATGGTGCTCACCCACTGACACGCCGTCAGGACCGCGGCCCCTCGTGGAGACTTTTTTATGCGCGTCTCACCGTTTGGGTGGGTGCGTCTGCGATGGGCGTGGCCGCACCCACCCGGGGCGTGCGGGCAGGGGCGGGGCGGCGGGCGGCGTCGGAGATGCGGAGCAGGATGGCCACCAGCACGTAGTTGGCCAACAACGAGGAGCCGCCGTAGGACACGAAGGGGGTGGTCAGCCCGGTCAAGGGGATGAGCTTGGTGACCCCACCGACCACGACGAACACCTGCCAGGCGATGGTGAACGCGAGGCCACCGGCCAACAGCTTGCCGAAGGTGTCGCGCACGGCGATGGCCGCACGCATCCCCCTCATTACGAGGATGGCGAACACCATCAGCACGGCAGCGATCCCGATGAGGCCGAGCTCCTCCCCGATCGCCGCGACAATGAAGTCCGTCTTAGCGAAGGGCACCGTCTGCGGGCGCCCCGCGCCGAGCCCGGTTCCCCCCACACCACCGGTGCCCAGGCCGAACAGCGACTGCGAGATCTGGTAGCCCGTGGTGTCGTAGGTCGCGAAGGGGTCCAGCCAGGTGTCGAAGCGCACCCGTACGTGGGCAAAAAGGTGGTAGGCCGCGTAGGAGCCGACGACGAACAGGACACTGCCGATGAGCAACCAGCTCACCCGTTCCGTGGCGATATAGAGCATCACCAGCACGGTCCCGAAGATGAGCAGCGCGAACCCGAGATCCTTGTCGAACACCAGCACGCCGATCGAGACGCCCCATGCGAGCAGCATGGGCGCCAGGTCGCGGGCCCGCGGGAGGTCCAGGCCGAAGATGTGCTTGCCCGCGGTGTCGAACAGATCGCGCTTGGCGACGAGGAACGAGGCCGAGAAGATCAGCAGCAGGATCTTGGCGAACTCTCCGGGCTGGATGGAGAACCCGGCCAGCAGAATCCAGTTCTTGCCGCCGTTGACCTCGGAGAACCGGGCGGGCAGCACCGCAGGGATGATCAACAACACCAGGCCGGCCAGGCCGCACGTGTAGCCGTAGCGGGCGAGGCTGCGGTGATCACGCAGGAACCACAGCACCCCCAGGAACAGGACCACGCCGATGGTGGTCCACACCACCTGGTGCGGGGCGTCCCCGGCGGGAATCGGTTGCCCGCTTTGGACCGCACTGGACTTGGCCGACAGGTCCAGGCGGTGAATCATCACCAGACCCAGGCCGTTGAGCAGCGCCACGCACGGCAGGATCAACGGGTCTGCGTAGGGCGCGAGCTTGCGCACCGCCAGGTGCGCCACGGTGAACAGGCCGAGGTAGGCGCCCCCGACGTAGAGCAGGTCGGTGGTGAGCTGCTGCTCCTGGTTGGCCTCGACCAGCACCAGCGCTGAGGTGGTGCTGACAGCGGCGAAGACCAGCAACAGCAGCTCAGCCCCGCGCCCGGTGCGCACCGCCGCCCCTGCCGGGATACCTGCAGGGGGGCTCGCCGGCCCTGTGGTCGCAGTCATGAGCCCTCGCCTCCCGCCGGCGCCGATGAACTCCGGATCGGCTCGACCACGCCCGGTGCCGCCAACCCGTAGCCGAGGGCGATGAGAGGTCGCTTGCGCCCACGGTCAGCGAGGCGGCCGGCGGCGATTTTGCTCAGCGCCACGACACCTTCCGCCGCCCCCTCGACCGCTCCGACGCCAGCGACCGGGGCCCCGAGTATGACGGTGAGAAGGATTGGCAGGATCGGGTGCAGTAGCTCACTGGCGGCGTCCTGGAAAGGACTCACCCCACACAGCACCCTCACATGGGGGGTGAGCCACCCCGCCCGACTGCCTGATCTGGGATGAGCGCGGAACCGCGGCTGCATCACCACGACCTCCTTCCGCATCATCACCGGGCAACGTCGCCCGCCCTGCCACCGCCGCATTCTGTGCGGGTCTCGAATGCGTTCGCCTACCCAATGTCGGTAGGTGAACGGACCCCCGGCGTCACTGTCCCGGGGGCGCAATCCCGGGCACGATGACGCCGGGCGGTAGCACGATCGGTGGCACTCCGGGTATGGGGACCTGAATTGTTTGCCGCCCTTGCGGCGCAGGCTGCAGACCTTGACCACTCGGGGCCTGCCCGGTGCTCACAGACAAGGTGACGGTGGCCCCAGGCGCGGCGGGGCCGGTGATGCTCTGGCTCACCACCGTTCCTTGGGTGCTGCCGTTGGCCTGGCTGGTTTGGGTGACCGTGAAGCCCAGATCGCTGAGCTGCTTACTCGCATCCGAGGACGAGATACCCACCACGTTGGGCACGGTGCCTACCCCGGAGCCGTTCAGGTACGTCGAGTCGGTGGGGGGCAGCGCCACCGGGCCGAAGCTGTCGATGATCGGCTTCATCGTCGCGAACCAGGTTCGGGCCGGTTCTTGACCGCCGGTGAGGTTCGCCGCGGAGCAGCTGCGCAGCGGGTCATGGCAGATCCCACCAGGGGTGTTGGAGTCGTCGAAGACGAGGTTCGCGGCGGCCAGGGTGTTGGTGAAGCCCAGGAACGCCGAGGAGTACTCCCGCTCGGTGGTGCCGGTCTTGCTCGACATCGGCAGGTTCCAGCCCACCGTGCTCGCCGCGCCGGACGCGGTACCACCGGGGAGGTGGTCCTGGCTCAGGGCGTTGGCGAGGGTGTTCGCCAGGCCCGGCGGCACCACCTGCTCGCACGGGGGCGTGTTCACCGGGACCGGTTTGCCGTTGGCGTCGGTGATCGAGTCGATGGGCGTCGGCGGGCACCACCTGCCGCCGGAGGACAGTGTCGCCGCCACGTTGGACAGCTCCACCGGGTCCACAGCCTCCGGTCCCAGGGTGAACGAGGCCAAGTTCTGCTTCTTGTACTTGTCCGCGATGGTCAGGCCCGGGTCCTCGCTGGGCTGGGTGGCGTAGGAACGCAGGCCCAGCTTGACGGCCATGTCCACCGTCGGGGTCACCCCGGTAGAGGCGATCAGCTTGACGAACGCGGTGTTGGGCGACTTGGCCAGCGCTTGAGTAACCGTGTACTGCGGTGCATAGCTGCCGTCATAGTTCTTCACGCAGTAGCCGGCGCCGCCGCCGCAACCGCCGCTGCCGAAACTGCTCGGCAACCGCACGGTTTGGGGGGTGTCCAGGATGGCGTTGATGCCCAGTCCTTTCTCCATGGCCGCCGCGGTGGTAAAGACCTTGAAAATCGACCCGGCGCCGTCACTCTCCAGCTTGGCCGTCTGCAACAGCGACGTCTCCCCCGAGCTGGCGTCGTAGCCGTAGGTGCGGCTATCCGCCATGGCCAGCACCTTGTGCACGGTCTGGCCTGGTTGCACGATGTCCATCACGTTGGCGATGTTCTTGAGGTCAGCCGGAGCGTACTTGTTGGTCGCGGCCTTCGCCGCGGCCTGCACCTTCGGGTCCAGGGTGGTTTTGATGGTGTAGCCACCCTTGTTCACCTGATCCGGGCTGATGCCGGCGTCGGCGAGGTACTTCAGCACGTAAGAGCAGAAGAAGCCGGTGCTCTGCGCCCCGGCGGCCCCGACACAGCCGTTGGGTACCGACTGCGGCTGAGGCAGCACCCCTAGCGGGGTGGCCTTGGCACTGGCCGTGTCCGCGGCGTTGAGCACACCGTTGGCCTGCATGGTGTCCAGCACCACGTTGCGGCGGGCCAGCACAGCCTCGGGGTCGGTGTAGGGGGTGACCGAGCTGGACTGCACCATCCCCGCCAGCATCGCCGACTGCGGAACGTTCAGGTCAGCGGCGTTGATCCCGAAGTAGGTTTTAGCGGCGCTCTCGATGCCATAGGCGCCGGAGCCGAACGGCACCAGATTGAGGTAGCGGGTGAGGATCTCCTGCTTGCCCAACTGCTGATCAAGCGTCAAGGCAATCCGAATTTCCTTCAGTTTCCGGGCATAGGTTGGGTCGGTCGCCGCTTGGCGCTCGGCGTCGTTTTGGGCGACGACCAACAACTGGTAGTTCTTCACGTACTGCTGATCAAGCGTGGAAGCCCCCTGCTGCGTCGAGCCCGAGGAGGAGTTGGTGAACAGCGCGCGGAACGTGCCCCGCCAGTCGACGCCGCCGTGCTCGTAAAAGCGTTTGTCCTCGATGGACACAATGGCCAGCTTCATGGCTTGCGAAATTTGATCCCCCGCCACCACGGTGCGTCGCCCGTTCGGGTCATACAGGTAGGCGATCGGTTTACCCGCCGCATCCAACATGGTGCTCATCTGCGGCACCTGGCCCTGGGCGAGCTCCGTGGACACGCCGGCGATCGAGTCGCTGGCCTTGTTCGACAACAGACCGATTCCACCGACCACCGGGAACATCAACCCCGCCAACAGCACACCGGCGATGACACAACAACCGCCGAGCCTCGCGAAGGAGGAACTCATGTGCTCACCCCGCCACGGCGGTGACCCCGAGCCGACCACCACAGCCGAACCCCACCAGCACAGACACCCACCAGTATTCCGATGCTGAGCAGCTCCAACCGCTTGTCGGCGATGAACACCCCGTGCCCCGAATAGTCACACAGCGCGACCGGGATCACCGTGAAGATCAGCCCGAGACCACCTCCGCTGAGCAACACCCCCCACCAATCACCATCAAGCCCGCCATCTCCTGTGGTGCCCGCGCGCCGAACATCCTCGCTGTTCATGCGGCGTCCTCCTCGCGGGTGTCGTCGGCCCGATCGGGTGCCCGGCCGGGTCCGGTGCGCGCTCCGGGCGGCGATCGTCCTCACCTGCTGCTACCGCTGCTGGCGGGCTGGGCGGCCGGCGCGCCCAGCAGCGGGCGCAGCCGGGTCTCGCACAGCCGCTGCACCAGCGTGCTCGCGTAACGCCGCAGCAGCATCGCGGTGGCCAAACCCATCACGATGCCCACCAGGAACCCGGCGGCGACGTCGTGCGGGTAGTGGGCACCGACGTACACACGGGAAAAACCCATGACCGCGGTGGCCACCACCGCCAGCACGCCGAGGCGCCAGCTGATCAGAAACAGGGCGGCGGCCATGGCGGCGGTGACGACCGAATGGTTACTCGGGAAGGCGTAGTCACTGACCGGCGGACACTTCGCGAGGAGGAAGTCCCGGGGATAGGCGTAACACGGGCGGTGTTCGGCCACCACGGCTTTGATGACGTCGTTGACCACATAAGCCACGACCGCCGCGGCGGGCACCGCCAGCGCCGCGGTCATCATGGCGGTACCGCCGGAGCGGGCGAGCCACCACGCAGCCAGGATGAACACCACGAACAGGGCAATGCCGTAGCTGGTGTAAGCCTCCATGATCCCGTTGAGCCACGACGTGTCGCGGGCGAAGTTGGTCACGCTGGTGTACCAGGAGCCGTCGATCTGGGATCCGTCGAAGCCCAGGATCGTGGCGGGATCAGACAAGGTCATAGCCTCGGCTTTCCGTCGTGGTGAACAGTTCGGTGGCCCGTATGGGCGACAGTGTTGAGCTCGACCGGTTAGTCCCGCGGCCATGCGCCTCGAGCAGGTTCAACACAGGATGGCCTCACAGGCTCGGGTACAAAACACCTATCTACTATTCTGTCGATAGTAGCGCTTGGGTCTGGCTACTCTTACGCAACTAGCAGTGAGGAGTCCGGGTGTCGGTGATGCGGCGGCGTGCTCGGGGCTCCCTGGAGCATGAGGTACTTGCTGCGGTCAGCGCTGCGGCCCGTCCGGTCACGGTGGCGGAGGTGGTCGCGGCCCTGGGAGGCCCGACGGCTTACACCACCGTGATGACGACGTTGGCGCGCCTGCGCGAGAAGGGTGCGTTGATCCGGGAGCGCCGCGGCCGGGCATTTGTGTATGCCCCGGCGGCGGCACCAGAGTTGGTGGCCGCCGCCCGCACCGCCCGACAGATGCGACGGCTGTTGGAGGGGCAGGGGACGCGAGCTGATGTGCTGGCCCGGTTTGTGGCGGAGCTCGATGCCGACGATGGGGCTGTGCTACTTGGGTTGCTCGCCGACACCGGTGGACACCCGACACCGCCGGGCGCGTCATGACGATTGCGGTGCTGTTGCCGCTGGTGGTGAGCCTGCTCCTCGGTCTTGGTGGTCCGCACCTCGCTCAGGTCATGCACCCGGCTGCGGCGGTGCGGCTGGTGGCTCTCGGTGCTGTCATCGCTGCGTTGGCCATGGGTTTCTCGCTCACCGTGGTGGCCATGTTTCTGCTGGCCAGTGTCCGCGATATCGCGGTCCTGGGGCATTGGTCGCCCACCGAGTTGCGGGTCTTCCCGATGTGCCGTGGCTGCTGGGTTTAGCGGCCGCGGCCGTCGTCGCCGGACTGCTCGCCGCCGCCGCCGCGCATACCATCCGCGCCGGGACACAGTTGTGGACCGCGGAGAGTTTGTGCCGCCGACTGGGCGCAACTCAACGCGGGCAACGATCGGTCCTGGTCGAAGACGACACCCCCGATGCCTACGCGGTGCCCGGGATCCGGGGCCGGATCGTGGTCACCACCGCCATGTTCGCCGCCCTCACCACACCGGAGCGGGACGTTCTCCTCGCCCACGAAGCCGCGCACCTGACCCACCGCCATCAGCTGTGGATCCAACTCAGTGAACTCGCCGCGGCCGCGAACCCGCTGCTGCGACGGTTGCCCCCGGTGGTGCGCTACGCCGCGGAACGCTGGGCCGACGAAGACGCAGCCCGCGCGGTCGGTGACCGTCGCCTCACCGCCCGCGCCATCGCCCACGCCGCCCTGGCCGCCGCCGCACACCGCCGTGAGCCGCACCCAGGCCATGACTCGGTGCTGTTGGCGGCCACCGGCGGGGACGTCCCCCGCCGGGTACGCGCCCTGCTCAACCCCCCACGACTGCGCTGGTCTCGACCCGCCGCGGCGGTGCTCACCGCGATGGCACTAACCGTGCTCACCTCCAGCGTTGTTGTGGCATCCACCACCGAGCACCGCTTCGAGCGTGCGCAAGCCGCCCACCCCCAGCACCTGGCCACCACGAACACCGACGCACCCGACGCACAAGCAGCGACCGCCGTCGTGCTAACTCGGTGAGTCCTTGCGGTGGGATTCCTCGCGGTGCTTGCGGATGCGCCAGATCAGCAGGACCAAGAATACGATGACCGGCCCGGCGAGGGGAAAGCCATCCCACATCCTGAGCCTTGGTCGCCCTTCGCTGCCCGAACCCGGTCGTGACCGGTACCGCGCGGCTCGGGGCGCCCCGGAAACTGGACGCCCGCATCGCTTCGTATCCGCCCGCGACGACTGACCCCACGAGCGGGGGAAATCACCATCAGGGCATTCGTTGGGTGAGGATGAGCGCCGAGCCGGCGGAGGTCAGGGCGAGGAGAGTACCCAGGATCAGCCACCCTCGGCTTGCGTCGCCGGACACCGTTTGGTAGCCGATCTGCTCGGCGAGCGTGCTGTAAATCGTTTTCAGATCCGAGACGCTGGAGGCGGTGTAGAAATCACCGCCGGCGATCGTGGCGATCTGACGCATCGAGGGTTCATCGACAGGCACCGGCGCCCGCCTCCCGTCGATGTTGACGGTGCCATAGCGGGTGCCGAAGGAAATCGTGGACACCGGAACACTTTTCTTCTTCGCCTCCGCCGCCGCCGTGAACGACCCACGAGGGTCGTCGGTGAACTCAGGCACCGTCTGCGCACCATCGGATAGCAACACGATCCGCGCCGGCGGCGGGGCACCCCCACCGGGCAGCACCGCCGCGACGGTGTCGATGGCCTGCAAACAGGTGAAGATCGCCTCCCCCGTCGCCGTCCGCTCCGCCAACTTCAGATTGTCGATCGCCGCCTTCGGGGCGGCCCGATCAGCCGTCGGGGACACCAGCATCGTGGCGGTACCGGCGAAGGCGACGACACCCAGGTTCACCCCCGGACTCATCCCGTCGATGAACGCCTTGCCCGCCGCCTGGGCGGCCTGCAGCCGGGTCGGGGCCACATCGGTGGAATCCATCGACAGCGACACGTCGATCGCCAACATCACCGTCGCCCGGTTGCGGGGAACCTTGTGTTCCGCGGTGGGGCCGGCCAACGCCACCGTCAACCCCACCAACGCCACCAGGAACAGCGCGGTCGGAACGTGCCGGGCCCACCCCTGCCGCTTCGGTGCCACCCGCTCCAACAACCCCAGGTTCGCGAACCGCATCACATAGCGACGACGCAGCCGCAGCACGAGCAGGTAGCCCGCCAGCAGCGCCAGCACACCGAACAACAACAGGAACCACAGTGGGGAGGTGAACCCGGTGATGCTCACCGGCCCACCCCCCACGAGCCACGGTCTGCACCCATCCGAAAACCGTGCCACGACGCCCGTGCGCACACCGTGAGCAAACGATGCAGCACGGCGGCAGAGTGCCGGCCTCGGTGTACCCCAGACCGACACGCGTTGTTGCTAGGCGCTACTTCCTGCGGCGACCTGCAGTGCCCATTGCGTTGAGTTATCCGTCATTCTTGTGGCGTCCACCCCTCGGCGAGTCGGGTGATGCGGGCGGCGACATCGGAGGCGTTCTGGCCGGTACCGACAGCGACGCCGGCGAGGTAGGTGGTGAGCGGTGCGGCGGGGCGGGGCGGGGCGACACTGTACGCAACGTCCCGGGCCTGGTCCAGCACAAGGTCCCGGTCGGCTGCATTGGTGAGCCCAAGTTCGGCGGCGACGGCCTGCGTCCATTCGTCCAACGTGTTCACGACGCCCCCTTCTCGCACGGTCGAGCGTGTCGCCCCCGACCAGACCCGTCTGCGCTTAACTGCGTGCGGTGTCGGCGGCGACCGGCAGCTCGACGCAGTCCGACTCGCAGCCGCCACCAGTTGTGGTGGTCTGAGACGGTGCCGGCCGGTGCAGCACAGCTCGAGTCGGCGCGACGGCGAGCTCGTCGCCCCGCAGCGACCCCACGCCGTCCACGATCAACGAGTAGTCCCTCGGATCTGCGGGTGCCCACACCAACGTGACCGATGGGTGAGCTGCGAGGTTGGCTCGTGTCCTTCGACCCGGCCCGGCAATGAGCAGGGTGTCGTCCGTCATCGTGGTAGTCACGGCGACGACGTGCGACCGCGCATCGTCCCCGACGGTGAGGAGGTACGCGAAGCGGTACTGCGTCAGGGTCTCCGCCAGCTGCTGCAGCGCGACCCCCTTCACTAACGATCCAGCGGACTCGTCGGTGGACCCGAGCTGTTTCAGGGCTGAGAGCTGCGCACGCACATCTTGGCTCGTTGTGGAGCATCGGGCGTACCCGACGAGGATTTCGGCCACCAGCGGAGCCTAGTCCTGGTCAAGCTAGCCTTACCGGATTCACTACCAAGACGGTCAACCAGGATGGTCCATGCTGGCCGTTCTCGGCCCCGAAGTGGGTGCGGGACCGTCCTGTAGAGCGATCGTCAAACCGGACAACGTCAGACTCGGGGTAGCGAGGAAGAACCACCGAGCCGACCGCAGCCAGCGGAGATTATGGCGGTTGGGGTGGCTCGCTGGCAGGGACGACGATGGTGTGCACGATCTTGTCGGCGAAGGTCTGGCGCTTGGGGCGGTCCCAGATTGGGAACAGCCAGCCGAGGTAGCAGGCCGCGCTGTCGAACAAGTGCGCGAGCAGGCGGAGGAACGCTGTTCCCGCCCCGAGGGGCCAGCCCATCCACTCGTCGATCAGCCGGGTCCTGGCGACCTGTTTACCCCAGCTCTGCCCGGTGGAACCCCGCCTGAAGGCGCTGTTCCAGAACCCGGCAGCCGTGAGCGCATCGCGTTGCAACTGCGCGTCCTGGATAACGGTGGAAACCCGCGCCGAACCAACGAGGTTGCGATGAGCGGTCACCCTGCCGCCCACCATCGCACAACGCATCTCAGAAGAAGGGTGACCGCGCGCTGGTTCTGCGACGTGTTGTGGACGCGATTGGGCCGGTAACCACCATCGCTGACGACCGTCGCAGAATCGAATATGCATCACTGGGGTCTGGTTGTAGGAAACGCACACAACCACCGCTCCAGCGCGCAAGAAGCGTTGTGGCATCAGCTATCTGCCACTCGTGCGCTGGCCTGAGGTCCGGCCATGGGCGGAGCCGAGGGAGGATGACGCCCTGTCTGGCGGTCCTGGACCCAGAACCTGGTCTCGTGTTCAGCGTCACCCACCACCGGTACGGACACCGCAATGTCATGATGTTTCTGTGAGCACCCCGCCAAAGCCGCCGTTGTTACCGATGTACGTTGGGCCAGAGCTACCTCGGTGGCGACCAAGGACTATCGAGAATTGGTCGGTTCGGGCTGCAGGCCATCACCATGGCCCACGACCGGATGCTGGCCACGGCAGGTTCCTACAGCTGGATCCACCAGTACATTTTCCTTGGCGGCATCATCTAGAGCCTGCAGGCCATCGACGAGGTCAATGCCGGGCACACCAGCCTGCGGGTGATCGAGTCGCGAAGGCTCGGGCTGTCCTACGCCCGGACGCTGGACCGCTGGCGGCACTCGTTCGCCGAACGGACCGACGAGGTGTTGGGCCTGGGCTTCGACGAGACCTTCATGCGGATGTGGGATTTCTACCTCGGCTACTGCCAGGCGGGCTTTTCCACGTGATATCTGTACGTCTGGCAGCTGGGCTCGGTCGGGAATGAGAGCGGCTGGACTGCTGCTCGCGTCCGCGGTGCTTGTTGCCGGCTGCAGCTCGGGCGGCGGCTCGGGGGCTGCCCCCGGGGGTGAACTCTCCGGGTGAAGCGCCGGGCAACCCCCCAATTGCGGCGGGACCGGCCGAGCCCGGCCTGGCACCACCCGTCACCGTCCCGCCCGTTGGACGCCTGATCGCGGTCGGCAACAACCCGGAGGGCGTCGCCATCGGTACCAGCGGTACTGCCGCAGTGGGTTTGAAGGATCCGGACGGCATTGCCCTGGTGGACCTCGACGCGGGTGTGGTGCGCAAGGTGGTCAGCACCGACGGGGGCGCACCTCGGCACCTCGACCTGGCCGGCCCGGACGGCCCGGCGTTGGCCCCGTTAGAGCAGACCAACACTGTGCTGGCGGTCAGTCTGACCGACGGTGCTGTGCTGACCACAGTCACCGGGGTGGGCCACAATCCGCATAACGCGGTGCGCACCGCCGACGGCACCATCGTGGTGATCAACGAGCTCGGCGGCGGCGTGATTTTCATCCGCGACGGAGCGGTGGTGTCCTCGCTGCCTCCTGGTCCCCCGCAACCGGGCGGGTTGGCGGCAGTGGGCAAGTACGCCGTGTCCTCGGATGTGCGTGGACAGGGCGTGTGGGTGTACGACGCCAGCACGCGCACCCAGGTCGCCCAGGCACCGGTGGGGCAGCAGCTGACGCACACGATCGCGCTGGCGCCCGCGGGGGTGCCGGAGGGCAGTGGCAGCACGGCTGGGGCAGTCGCGGTGGCCGACACGATGGGCGGCGCGGTGTATCTGGAGCGCATCACCCCGCAAGTGCAGCAGCTCGCGCGTATCGACGCGCCTGGGCGCCCGTACGGTCTGGGCTACGACGCCGCCCACCAGCTGCTGTTTGTGACCCTGACAGCGAGCAACCTGCTGCGGGTGATCGACGTGGCCGACCCCGCCCAACCGAAGGTGCTCGGTGACCTGCCGACCGTGCGCCAACCGAACTCCGTCGCCGTCGACCCGCGCACCGGCATGGTGGTGGTGGGCGGCAACGCCGACGGGATGCTGCAGCTGATCCCGCCGGCTGCAGTCCCGCACCGCTGAGCGGCCACGGCCCCAGCGTCGGCCGCAGTTCTGGTCGGGTCGGCTTGCGCCGGTGATCATGGGCAGCAAGAAGTTCGTTGCCAGCGTGAGTGGCACGCCAGCCCCTGGGCGCGTGGCCGAAAGAGCCCGCCCGATGGGTGTTGGACTGGCGCAGCGCCCCGCCATCTCTCGGCTACGGGTGCCGATGGCAGGAAACTGAGCAACCACGGTGACCTCATGGGCCTTCGTACTCGACCTGTTGTCAGCGACCCGGTACCGGTCGGCAGCAGCGCCCGGCGTCAGGTTGGAAGCTAAAACCCAACGCCGGTGCGTGCCCAACGCCAGCACGCATGCACCAAGACGACGCGACGAAACTCCTCTGCCTAACGTCGGGTTGGGGTGTACCCCAGACGGACAGTCCCAACCGACGCCGTACCGCTCTCCTCGACTCGGCTGAAAAGGGATCAGGCTTATTCGTGCTGTGGTGGGGCGAGCACGATGCCGAAGAGCACATGGTCGGCCAAGAACACCACCCGCTCCACCGGCCGCATATGCTGAGCCTGAGACAGCCCCAGTGCTGGGGCGATGCCCGCCTCGAAACCGGTCAGCACCACTAGACCGTAGACGGCACCGGCCCAGCGCGGGCGGCGCAACCGAACGGGCAACAGCGCGAACCCGGCGCCGGCAACGGCACCGAAGATCCAGTGCGCCAACTCGGTCACCGCGGGTCGTTTCTCCCGCGGGAATTTCGCCATCAGAGCTGGGGCCTGCTGGTGCAGCACCGCCTCCGGTGGGGTTTGATCCACCAAGCCGAGCGAATGCGTCAGCGCGCGCGTCCCGGACATGGCCATCGCCGCGACCACGCCCCGCACACCAGAGTTGATCACCCGCTGCGCATTGCCCATGATGCACCTACTCGCTGCCGCTGTATCGGCGATCCTCGGTCCTGGTGCGACCACCCGTCCCCCGGTGAGCCGCGCACCTCACGCTACCTCCGACCACGCGAGACGGGGCCGCCGGAGCTGTCGCCGAGGAACGGCTGCCGCTCTGCGGTAGGGCGTGGGTACGTACTGACAGTTGCTCGCTCCTCGATTGGGCGAACCGTCCCGGTGACCGGACACGAACGATCAATGACCGTCCACTGCATGGGGGCCGGATTGCCCACTCGCAAACGGAGGTCATTTATGGCGAAACTCGGGAAGAGTGTCCGCATCGCCGGAGAGTCTCGCGCCCAGTTGGCAGCTGACCTCAAGGCGCAGTACGAGCAGGGAGCCAGCATCCGTGAGCTAACAGAAACGACTGGTCGTTCCTACGGGTTCATTCATCAGGTGCTCAGCGAAGCTCAGGTGCCCCTGCGTGGTCGGGGGGCGCCCCCGACCTCACCCTGACCCACGCCCATGACCTGGCCCACCACGCCGAAGCACACCTGCTCGACCAAGTACGCCGGCTCACCGCGGCCACCGTGCACACCAGCCCTGCCGGCACCCACACCGATCACCCGCAGCTCCTCGGATAGCCGAGCCGCACAGACAACCGCTAGCTTCCCAAAACGGGGCCAGTTCGACCCGTCACACCGGGGCCAGCTTCGGTCGACAGAATCACTAGCGTGCGGTGAACGACGAGCGACCCCGCCCGCCGCGCAACACTCAAGGGGATTCTCAATGGGATTCGGCACAGGGCATGGCTGCTCAGCTCCTCGCTGCCACGCTGCACGTCGTCGGCGCCTACGGTGCCGACCTGCATGCACTCGGCGAGCAAGTGCGCGTCACCGCCATCGGGGTGCTCACCGAGCTCCTCGGGCCGCACCACCCGCCGTTGACCATCGAGCAGGTGCAGGTCCGGGTCAGCGACGTCACCCAGGGAGACCCGCGACGCACGTAGCGCCGGGCGTTAGAAGATCCATACTCCCCAGGTGCCGGGTTTGATGCCCATCTGCACCGTGGTGTAGTCCACCAACACCACCGGCGGCGCGAGCACCAGCAGCCATGTCTGGGGCAGGCGGGCAAGCACCCGCAGGTCCAGCCACCGGGTGGCAATGGCCATGGCTCCCATCACCACCAACGGAAACGACGTCAGGGCAAGTACTCGGGTGTGTTCCCAGCCCAGGGCACCAGCACCGAACCACAGCCCCACCGCCAACACCAGTCCGGCCCGCTGGTGGCACGGCCAGCCACCCCACGAGTCACAGAGGGCCTTGAGGGTAAAGCCCCACAGGCCGGCCAGCGCCGACCACGCCAGCAGGGGCGCATCAGCGGCGGCGGAGGCGAGCAGCCCGGAGAACACGTCCCCCCGGGCCGCTACGGCGCCCCAACCGTCGGCACAACCACCCGACCAGCGCCTACCCCGACCCGAGCAGGCACAGTGCATGCAGCCCGAGGAAGATGGTGGTGCCGTGCACGGGCAGCAGCCGGTAGAGGAGCTGTCCCAGCGGTTGCCGCAGGATGTACTGGCTGTCCGTGGGCACCGCGACGGTGGGCCACCCCCGGGCGGTGGCCTCGGCCAGGTCAAGGGCGCGGACCTTGTCTAGTCCGGTGCGCCACACCACCCACAGGCAGACCGCCGCGCACAGACCGAGAACACCGAGGATCCCGAGCTGACCGCGGGCGCGGTGCTCGAGCACAGGCCGTGTTGGGCCTGCAGCCTCACTCGCCGGACGCGCCAGCCCGGGTGCCGTGGACGTGGTCGCGGCACCCGGCGTGCCGCTCACCGGGCGGGTGCTGGTCACTTCCGGGCTCAGGGCCTACGCGGATGGGCCGGCTGGCGCCGGCGCGGAGTCGGCGAGTGACCCCTCACGCAGCGGCGCACCGAGCTGGTGCAGGTGGGTCAGGGCGGCGGTGTAGGAGCCGAGCAGCGAGGTTTCGGTGTAGCTGATCTGCTGCTGTTCGCAGTAGGCGCGGACGAGTGGCTGCGCGTGGCGCAGGGACGGTCGTGGCATGTTCGGGAACAGGTGGTGCTCGATCTGATAGTTCAAACCACCCAGCAGCACATCGGTCAGGATTCCGCCGCGTACGTTGCGCGAGGTCAGGACCTGGCGTCGCAGGTAGTCGACGTCCTCATCGGCGGCGATCGTGGGCATGCCCTTGTGGTTGGGGGCGAACGAGCACCCCATGTACAGCCCGAACACGCCCTGGTGGATCGCCGCGAACACCAGCGCCTTGGCCGGCGACATCACCACCAGCAGCGCAGACACATAAACTGTGAAGTGAACCGCCAACAACGCGATCTCGGTGCCGCGGTGACCGCCGCGGGCGCTGCGCTGCGCGCCGGGGCGCAGGGACTGCACACTCGCGGCGTGCAGGTTCAGTCCTTCCAGGGTCAGTAGCGGGAAGAACAACCACGCCTGCCGGCGGGTGATCGCCCGCCCGAGCCGCCCGGTCCGGGCGGCGACCTGACCGGTGGTGAACGCCAGCACACCGTCACCGATGTCGGGGTCGTGGTCTTCCTTGTTGGGGTTGGCGTGGTGGCGGTTGTGTTTGCCCAGCCACCACCCGTAGCTGAGCCCGGTGAGCAGCCCCGCGGCTTGCCCGAACCGGTCGTTGCTGCGCCGTTGGGTGAAGATCTGTTGATGGCCGCCGTCGTGGGCGAGGAACGCGACCTGGGTGAACGCGGCACCCAGGACGGCCGCGATAACCAGCTGGTACCAGGAATCACCCACCCACACCACCGCGGCGCACGTGGCCACGAAGAACGCGACCGTCACACCGATGCGCACGGCGTAAGCGGCGGGTCGGCGGGCAAGCAACCCGGCCGCTCGGATCTGGCGGCTCAGCGCGGTGTAGTCACTGCCCCGCGGTGCGGTGCCGGTGTCATCGCCTCGTGGGGCGGTGCTCGGTGCGGTTCCCATCGTGGTTGGCTCCCGGTGCGCGTGTGCGTGTGGTGGTGCCGCGGCAGCACCGCGAAGACGTGTTCCCACAGTGGGTAGGGCGTCCTGCTCGGCGCGGGCAGCGATCAGTGTCATGATGCTTCGCGGGCAGTGCTCTCCAATCGTCATCCAGCGTCGAGCTGAGGCTCCCGAGGCAGCGGCACGTACACGGCTGTCCCGGCCCGGATCGGCTGGGTTCCCAACGACATGACACGGTAGTGACCCCCGTCACCGGCAGCAACCCAACGCCGAGTTCACCAGCCGGGCCGTAGAGACGTGCGGTGGCCTGGTACACCACGTCAACAACGATCCCAATAGCGGTGCCACCCCACCCTCGGTGCGGTAAGCCGAGGTGGCGAACGGCTGAACCTTTGTCTCTGGGCGCACGAGTCGATCCGTGCCTGACGGCGAAGTGAACTGCAAGACCGGGGCCCTGTAGCTGTTGTTGCACCCCCGACAGGTGGGCTCATCTGCTGGGTCGTTGGCGCGGTCACCTAAGGGTGTTTATTTATACCGTCTGCACTGCGCGGCACCAGTCGGCGAGAAACTCGTGCCCCGCGGCGTCGAGGGACTGCAGATCAGCCACAGTAAGTGTCACTCCGGTGGCGGCGAATGTGGCCAGCAACCGCAACCAGGTTCGCTCGGTGCCCGACATTCCGTTCACCGCCTGCGCGCCCGCCGACGTCGAGGGGGCATCGGCTTCCCAGGCGGTGTAGGCCTCCTCCTCCTCGGGTGGTTGATGCGTGCTCTGATAGTCCAACCACTCGGCGTGAGCTTGAGCCTGCCGGGTGATGGCCTCAGCCAACACCCCTAAATCAACACCCGCCCCGTCCTCACCGATTTCCACCACACCCGGTACCCGCTCAACCAACCGGGCGAGCTGCGGGTACCGACCCAGCAACCAGGTTGCCGACAGGTACAGATGATCAGCTGGCGGATCCTGCTCTAGCGTGTCGGGCCAGGTCATGTCACTCACAATGTGGCCTTCCTTTTCTACGCCACCCGGGGCTGCTTACTTGGGGTGAAGCGCCCACCAACGCCACCAGAAACAACCCGGTCGGAACATGCCGGGCCCACCCCTGCCGCTTCGGTACCACCCGCTCCAACAGCCCCAGGTTCGCGAACCGCATCACATAGCGCCGACGCAACCGCAGCACGATCAGGTAACCCGCCAGCAACGCCAACACACCGAACAACAACAGCAACCACCACGGGGAGGTGAACCCGGTGATGCTCACCGGACCACCCGCCACGAGCCACGGTCTGCACCCATCCGAAAACCGTGCCACGACCACCGTGCGCACACCGTGAGCAAACGATGAAACCAAGAAACCCAGGTGCCAGCCTGGGTGTACCCCGGATGGACAGCAGTCGTGACGATGACCGAGCGTGCCGAACTCCACGACCCCAATGCGGCATAAGCCGCCGACGCTGGTTCTGAAGTTAGGAGCCAGGGCGCCCCTGCGCGAGGGAGTCTCTAGGCTGAACGGTGGGTGCGGGTGCTTGCTGTTCGGGCTGGCCGTGGCGCTGTGGGCCTTGGCCCGGCCGTAGGCGTCCCAGTCGAGTCTCACCGCCCGCGGGCGGTGAAGACCCTTGGCCCTTACCCGCGGTAGGTGTTGGCGACCTGACGGAGCTTTGCGTGCATGTGGCGTTCGGCCGTCGGTTGGGGGAGCCAGTCTTTGCGCACTTTGGCAACGGAGGTGTAGTTGGTGTCGCAGACGTTGGCCAGTGGTGACTGCACAATTTGGGAGAGCAGCTGGTAGGCGTCCATCTCGGACAGGCTGTGGTCGCGGGCCACCCACTGCACGAGGTCGAGTTGGGCGATGCGGAACGCATCTTCCAACGGACGTGCCGAACCGGTCGACATCAGGTGGGTGTCGGACTCCAGACGCGGCCAGGGTGTGGGTACGCCCTTGATCAGGTCGACGACGACAACAGTGTTCATCGCGGTCTCGACGGCGACCCCGCAGGTTTCGCCCTCGCCTTGCCGGGCGTGCCCGTCGCCCAGACTGAACATCGCGCCCTCGACATTGACCCCGAGATAGCAGGTCACCCCGCCCCGCATTTCGGGGGTGTCCATGTTGCCCCCGTGGGCATCGGGCACGAGCGCGGAGCGCACCTCGAGATTGGCCGGCGCCACACCGACGGTTCCGTGCATCGGGTCCATCGGAAGGTCGACCTCGGCGTCGCTGTCGTGGGCAGAAAATCGGGCGGTGCCGGCCGCCCTGTCCAGCTGCCAGATCCACACCCGTTCGGGCAGCGGGGCTTGCAGGGTGGCGGTGGTGTGGGTCGAGGTGAGCGCGCCGAACAGCGGAACGGTGGTGGAGGCACCCCAATCACGGGCCGCCTCGATCGAGACGAAGTGCACGGCCAGGGTGTCACCGGGCTGCGCGCCCTCGATGTAGAACGGCCCGGTCTGGGGGTTGAGAAACGGGAACTGGCAGACCTGCGAGACGAGGTCGGCGCTGGTGCGCACGCGTCCGGCGAAGCAGTCTTCGGTGAAGACTTCCAGTACCGTGCCGGGGGTGATTCGAGCCAGTGGTGCTGCCCCGCCGAAGGTCCAGACGTACTCCTCGGGCCGGGGCCGGAACGAACGGACTTCCAGATCGGTCGCCATCAGCTGAATTCCTCCAGGGACCTCCGGTCCGTCAGACACGGCTACCGGAGCAAGTTTCGCTGAGATCCTTGTCTCATGCTCGTATACAACATACGCTGCGTCGATCAGTCGAGGGCAGGAGTTCTCATGAGCGGTCGTGCAGTCCACCCCAGGTCGGCGACGCCGTTGCGTGGCGCCCTTCTCGTCGGTGTCGCGGTGACCGCTTCGTCGATGATTGCCGCCTGCTCATCGGTGACTCCAGCCGGCGGCGGGGGCGGTGGCGTTAGCGCCACCGCGGACACCTTCGGTGCCGCGGCGCAGGCCGGTGACGTCAAGCCGGGCGGAAAACTGGTGATGGCACTGTCCGCGGAACCGGACCAGCTCGACCCGACGTTGTCGCGCAGCCTCTACTCCCGGTACGTGTTCTCGGCGATGTGCGAGAAGCTCTACGACGTCGACGCGCAGTCGCACATCGTTCCCCAGCTCGCTACGGCACTGCCCGCGGTATCCGACGGTGGTAAGACGGTGACCATCCCGGTGCGCGATGGGGTGAAGTTTGCGGACGGAACACCGTTCGACGCGGCGGCGGTGAAGTCGACGTTCGAGCGCAACCTGA